>Ga0307505_10000025_pt1 | contig 179713 bp, 161 predicted proteins | sample 23_S_MG_FD_202183 | JGI IMG/M metagenome (GOLD analysis project Ga0307505, IMG submission 202183) | Soil microbial communities from Populus trichocarpa stands in riparian zone in the Pacific Northwest, United States - 23_S | ecosystem: Environmental > Terrestrial > Soil > Riparian zone >... | reverse complement strand
CGGTGTTTCTGATCAGAACGAAACTCGCCGATTATCAGTTTCGCCGATCCGCGTTTTGGAACTCAACTATTACGAATCCCGCCGCGTGGACGAACACGGAAATGCCTTCCGCTACCGTGCGATCGTCCGAGACGAACGCGGCGCACAAGTCGGTCGCTGGGCTTGGGATGTGTTCCTGAGACGTGAAGGTCCGGCAAACAGTTTCGGGCAAAACCAAGAACGATACGTTTAGCTCTTTAAGGTCGTCGTGCGGACTTTGGGGCTCCTAAGCGAACTAGTGAGAGTCTAAGCCAAAAACGAAAAGCGGGCCGGCCAATGGCTCGCCTTTTTGTTATGCGAACTGTCTAAGTCATGACTTTCTCCTAGCCAAAATTCATTGACACTAATTTTGGCGGGGAATAAGATTAACGTGTGAAAAAGGCAAAAGACCCCGTAACCATTGAGAAAATGCAGGCTGTTCATCGCGAGCGGCGGCGGCAGATAGCGGAAAGATTGCAAGAATTCGCCGATGTTTGGGACCGCGAGACCGACGAACGCATTTGGGAAGAGATGGTTTATTGCTTTTTTACGGGCGGCTGTTCGGCCCGGATGGGAATGCGTTCGGTTGATGCGGTCAGGCCGCTGCTTCGGTCGGGTTCGCAACCTGAATTGGCAAAGGCACTTACGGGTGTCCACCGGTATCCGAATGCTCGTTCGAAGTATGTGGTTCACAGCCGCGATTTTCTCGAAAGCGAACTTGGTTTTGAGATAAAGCGGCACCTGCGTGAGTTCGAATGCGAGAACCAACGGCGTGATTGGCTCGTAAAAGAAAAAGGGATCAAGGGTTTGGGTTACAAAGAGGCGAGCCATTTCCTGCGAAACATAGGGTTTCGCGGCTACGCAATCCTGGATAGGCACGTTTTGAACTGCCTTTTCGATCTGAAAATAATTGATGACCCAAAGCCACCTTCTACGCGTTCGAAGTATCTAAGCGTTGAGGAATCTCTTCGAAAATTTGCTCAGGCCACAGGGATCGATTTCGACGAAATGGATCTTGTGCTTTGGTCGATGAAGACCGGCGAGATACTGAAGTGAATTCCGCGATATTGCTTCGCGCAACCCGATGTTGATAAGAACCCACATTAGACCGACTTTCGTGCGAGTGTCCTTAGTTCGTATGGCGACTGGTTTTGTGGCGTGTGTTCTGATTTTTAGCCCGCTCGGCCTCGCATTCGAAAATAATCAAACAAGAGTTGCAGGCGATCCACGGCAAATTGTAAAAGCGGCAGATAAACTAATACTAAAAGGGAATCTTATTGAGGCCGAACGGATACTCCGTGCCGGATTGGTTGAAACCCCGGCGGATGTCAATTTAAAGCTCAAACTCGCGTTCGCTTTGATGAAAATGCGGGTGCTTGGTGAAGCCTACACGCTTAGCTTTGAAGTTGCCAAGGCAAACAACGAAAATTCACAGGCATTCGCGGTACTCGGAGCCGTTCTTTTGACCGCCGGCAGGTTCAATGACGCACGCAGCATTCTGTCTCAGTCTTTAAGGCTTAATAGAGCGAATTCTCTGGCCCTGGCGACATTTGGCCTGCTCGAGTTTTACGAAAATCGCATAAACCTCAGCCTCGATTACCTCGCCGAAGCGAATTTTCAGGATACCGATAACCCCGATTTTATATTTTCCTACGCACAGGTGGCCGCACGTTCCGAGCGCTACAAAGAGGCCGCCAATGCGTATAAAAAATTCCTAATATACTCCCGCGATGCTGATGACGACCGTCGCGCACGCATACGCGGCCTTATTAACTTTCTTGAATATCTCGGCGCCGTGACGTCGCTTTATTCGATCAGCGGAACTTCGACTTCGACGGTTCCGATCGAGTTGCGTGGGAATCGGCCCGTGATAACTTTGCGCGTCAACGGAAAGCCCAATCCGCTGAGATTTGTGCTTGATACGGGATCGGGAATTTCGGTTATCTCGAACGAAACGGCAAAGCGGCTTCGGATAAGAACTGTTGCCCGTGGCGGGCATGCAAAAGGCATTGGCGGCGACGGAAAGTTTGAGATCGTTTACGGATTCCTGCGAGACGTGTCGATCGGTGATATGAAGATCCGAAACGTGCCGGTTTACATACGCGAGTTTCATCAGAACGTCCACGGGATCGACGGCTATATCGGCATATCGCTGATCTCAAAGTTCTTGACCACCGTCGATTACGGGAGTCGCGAATTCACGCTTGCCAGGTTTGATGGTCAACCAACGGCTGACCCGGCCGGCAAAGACCTTTCATTGCCATTGCGTCTCACGTCGAGCGGTTTTCTTAGCGGTGAGGTGGTGATGGAAGGCATGACCGAACCGTTGAACTTCATTGTCGATACCGGTGCAAGCGTTTCCGTTGTTGCCGAAACCGTCGCCCGTCGCGAACCGATAAGCTTGCTGCCAAGAAGCGAGAAATTGCGGGTCATAGGTTCCGCCGGGATCACTGAGAATGTCGACGCATTCATTCTGCCAAAGATAAGCTTTGGGGAACATTCTCGTGAACAAGTGACGGCGATCGCGCTTGATCTTGAGATAATCAATGATGCGTCGGGCTTTGAGCAATCCGGTATCCTCGGCGGCAATTTCTTTCTTAACTTTAAGATGACGTTCGATTTTAGAAATTCCCGCCTTTTGTTTGCGCCGGCAAAACCGGTCCCCGCAGAGATCACTCCGCAGCCGAATGAAATTAAGTCTCTATATTGAAACGTCGGTCATTGGAGCGTATCTCGACAATGGAGATACGCTGCGCCGTGATATGACGATCCGCTGGTTCGAGCACGAATTGTCGGAGTATCGTGTGTTTACCTCCGTGCTGACGATGCGCGAACTTGAGCGGTTTGCCGATCCCTATCGAAGCAGCTACCTCGCCATTGCGTCTGGTTTTGAAACGCTCGAACTTTCAGATGAGGCATCAATGCTTGCCGATGGATATGTAGCACGCGGCATTTTTCAACGAAAGCTACTAGCCGATGCTCTGCATCTTGCCGTCGCATCGTTCAGCCAGATCGATTATTTCGTAACTTGGAATTTCGGACATATGGCAAATGTTCGCAAACAGGCGCGACTGCGCATGTTCAATACCGCAGCCGGCTTCTCATCACCTACCATAGTCACGCCTGAATTTTTGGTGCATAGTTAGAGTGTGTACCGACGACCGAAATTTCTGGAAATTCTGATAGAGATACGTGAAGAAATGGCCCGCGAAGCCGATTTTGATGTCGATCTGTTTGTCGAGCGCGTCAGAAGCGGACGAAACGGAAGCCGGAAAACCTATACTTTGGCAGAACCGGAAACGGAGCGTCGGTCAATAACCAAAAAGACATCCGAACGATCCAAGAAAAGTGCGAAGACCAGAGATCTGTAATAAACTAAATCCCGCCCATCGATGATTCGATATATTCTGTCGTTAACATTCATTCTCGCGGTGGTTTCTGCCGCCGGATATTACTTTTTTACCGACTATTGGGAACACCGTTTTGACGAACTGATCGTCCGCCAAAGCCGCGTTTACAACATTGACGACTCGCTGATCTGGAGCCTGATCTACGAGGAAACGTACTTCCGCAGCCTCGCGATCGGAAACGCCGGTGAGATCGGGCTGATGCAGGTTACGCCGCTTGTCGCGCGTGATTGGGCGAAGACGACGGGGCTGAGCGAATTTGAAAAGCAAGCCTCAGAGAACGTAGCAGATCTTTTGCAGAATCCCGAACGCAACATACAGATCGGCTGCTGGTATCTCGATAAAGTTCGTACGGCATACCGCGGCCGTCCGGCTGAGACTGCAATGACGCTTGCGGCATACAACGCCGGGCCGAGCCGCGTCGAAGAATGGACCCTGAACGCGAATACCGCCTCGATGACCGAGACGGAATTCATTTCACGGATCGGTATCGAATCAACGAAGAGCTACGTCACCTCCATCCTACAGCGATACCGTGTGCGGCAAGTTAAAGAAACAAAATGAAGATACTCGCAGCCGAATATGTGTTGCCGATATCGAGCGAACCGATTCGAAACGGGGCTGTCGTTTTTGATGGCTCCGAGATCGTGTTTGTCGGTACGCTGACGGCCGCGAAGACTCGGTTTCCGTCGGCTGAGATCGAAGATTTTGGAAAGGCCGCGATACTTCCGGGATTCGTCAACTGTCATTCGCATCTTGAGATCACGGCAATGCGCGGTGCACTAGATGACGTCGAACACGATTTCAAATCATGGCTGTTGAAACTGAATACGCTTCGCTCAGCTATGACGGACGAAGACATCGCCGAGGCTGCCTATCAAGGGGCTTTGGAAGGTGTGGCGGCAGGCGTCACATGTTTTGGCGATATAGGCCGGATGGGACATGCAGGAGTTTCGGCGTTAAAGCGTACCGGCCTTCGCGGCATCGTTTATCAGGAAACAGAGTTTTCGCCTGACAACAGCACTGCGGATGAAGACTTCAAAAAACTCGGCGAGAAATTTGAAGCTCTAAAAACTGAAGAGACCGAATTGGTAAAGGTTGGCTTGTCGCCGCACTCGCCGTACACGGTCGGTTCGCGGCTGTTTGAATTGATCGCTCAGTATTCGATCATCAATCGGATTCCGCTTTCGATCCATGCCGCCGAATCGCAGGACGAGATCGATCTGCTTACGCGCGGCGAGGGGCTGTTTGCGGAGTTTGCGACAAACGCGGGCCTCGAATGGGAAAGCCCGCAATGCACGCCGATAGAATATCTCGAACGCCTCGGAGTTCTTTCGGCACGACCGCTTCTCGCACATTGCATTCGCGTTTCCGACACCGATATTTCGAAGATCGCGTCCAGCGGTGCGTCGATCGCTCACTGCCCGAAATCAAATGCAAAATTCGGCCACGGCTACGCACCGTTCGCGAAATTTTTGGACGCCGAAATTCCTGTCGGACTAGGCAGCGATTCGGTCGCCAGCAACAACGTCTGCGATCTGCTCGAAGAATCACGCTTCGCCGTTTTCGCTGCCCGCAATCGCGAAGGTTCAAACCGATTCATCTCTGCGAGAGAAGCCCTCGAAGCCGCAACCCTCGGCGGTGCAAAGGCAATGGGTCTCGATCACATCATCGGCACGCTCGAACCCGGCAAACAGGCGGATATTGCAGTTGTCTCGCTTGGGCATCTAGCCCAACAACCTGTGAAAGACGTCGAGGCGACACTTGTATTTTCTTCGAACGCACGAGACGTTGTGATGACTTTGGTTGCTGGAGGGCTTGTCCGTTAGTGTAAACTCCTATTTTTTTATGAAGCTACTACTAACCATTGCTCTTGCCTTCCCATTTACCGCCCCTGCCAACTCGCAGTATTTTGAAGGAAAGGTAGTGTACCAAAACTCGTATAAGAGTAAACGGCCGAATGTTACTGATGCTCAGTTCACATCGGTGATGGGTTCAAAGCAGGATTATTTCATCAAAGGTGGGAACTATAAATCTGTCTCGAACGGTACCGTGTCCATTTGGCAAATCTATATAAACAAGGACAACAAGCTATATAACAAGTATACCGATTCTGAAACGATTTTTTGGATCGACGGTGGAACAAAGGATGAGGTGATTCTCGACATCGCTCACAACCGAAACGTTACAGACGTACTTGGATACAAATGCGATGAACTGATTCTAAAAAGTAAGAGTCAAACCGAGAAATACTACTTCAATTCAAAATTCGGAGTTGATATTGCTTTGTATCCCAAACATCTTTTCGGAAATTGGTACGAATATCTAAAAGTGGCAAAAGCCCTGCCGCTCAAAATGATTATTGACAACCCGGAGTTCACCATGACAAGTATCGCAATCGAAGTAAAACCGATGAGACTCGACGACAAAGAGTTTCAGCTTCCTCCAAATGCGAAAACTGCAAAGAGTCCGAACTAGCATTAGCGTGGATTTTCATGACCAGTTAACCGCAAGCGGCTAACCTATTCTTTCTTTCCAATAGCCAGGTTCCCGGCTGTCATGCATGATGGCAACGATCACGATGACATCGTTGTCCTCAAAATAAATTACTGAATAGGGAAATACGCTCACGACGCGACGACGAAACTCATCCTCAAGAAAAGGCCAACTTTTTGGAGAATCGCAAACGCTCTCAATCGCCGATTCAATACACTCAATAAATCTCTCGTCAAGGCCCAGTTCACGAAGCCCGTAAAATATCGCAGCCTTCTCAAACTCGTCCAGGGCGCCATCTGCCCAACGAAATCTCATTTTCTAATTAAGGCTCGAACACGGGCTAACCCTTCCGGGCCGTCAATGAGCATGGCCCTGCCCGACTTAACTTCTGCAACCCGACGCCGTATCTCCGTTATCCAAGCATTACGAACGGCATCGCTATCTTCTCTTTCATCCAGACTTTCAACCAATCGATCGGCAAGAATTGCTCGATCTGCCATCGGAAGCGACAAGGCCGTTTCGGTAATATTTTCGATCGATACGTCCATGTTTTTAGGATACGTAGATTTTTATCTCCTTTCAATAATTATTTTGCAGGCGCGACCTCGTATTCCGGTTTCGCCATTCCCAGCAGCCATTTATCGAACCAGCCGACGATGTGTTGGAGGCGTTCGATGCGGTGCCAGGGTTGGCCTGAGCGGGAGAGCTCGTGGCCTTCGTTGGGAAAGCGAACCATTACGGTTGGGATCTTGCGATATTTGAGCGCGCGGAAAAGCTCTTCGCCGCCGGCTGTTGGCGGTGTTCGCCAATCGGCTTCGCCGAGTATGAACATCATCGGTGTTTTGATCTTTGCGACGTGCGTAATGGCCGAACGCTGCTTGAAGCCTTCGACATCTTCGAACGGGGCACCCTTGAACCACGCGGGTTGAAACTGTGCAAAGTCGGCCGTGTACCACCAATTCGCCCAATCGGAAATATCACGCTGCGAAACGGCTGCGGCAAAGCGGTCAGTTTTTGTGACGGCCCAATTCGTCAAAACGCCGCCGCCCGAGCCACCCGTAATTCCCAGCTTCGTCGTATCGACATAGCCGCGTTTTATCACCTCGTCCACGGCGAGCATCAAGTCGGTGTGATCGTCGCCGGGATAGTTGTGCTGGATTATGTTGCCGAAATCCTGGCCATAGCTGGTCGAGCCGCGCGGGTTCGGATAGACGACGATGTAACCCTTCGCAGCCATCCATTGAAACTCGTGCGAGAAAGTATAGCCATACGCCGCGTGAGGGCCGCCGTGGATATTCAGTATCAGCGGATATTTTTTCTTCGGATCAAAATCAGGTGGTTTCTGCACCCACGTTTGCAGGCGTTTTCCATCGGCACTCGTGTGCCAAATATCGTCCGGTTCAGTCAGATTCAGTTTTGAAAGAAGAGCATCGTTGACGCTGGTGAGTTGTTTAGCATTGGCACCATTGCGGTCTGCGACATAGAGATCGGTTATCCTCGTCGGCGTCGAAACCGTGTAAAAAAGCTTGCTGCGATCGGTAGTTGCCCGATAGCTCAAAATACCTTGATTACCTTTCGTGACCTCGGTCATTCGTCCGCTGTCGGCATCAAACGACGCGAGATTTGCACGACCTTCTTTTGTGTAGCCGACGGTGAGGCTGCTGCCGTCGGTGGACCAGATCGGCGAGTTGCCGCCACCCGCACGCGGCGGTGCTTGATCGCCGGTCAACCCGCCGCCTATATCGAAATCGAAACCCGTCGTCAGATTTTTCGGCTGTGCGTTCTGGGCAACGTCAAGGACCCAAAGGTCAGGCTGTGTGTAGGATTGAACCGGCCGTTTCGGCGCCGACGCGGTAAATGCAATGCGTTTACCGTCTGGACTAAGACTGAATGCACCGCCGCCCATTTCTATTTTTGTCAGACGTTTTGGTGCTCCGCCCGACGGCGAAACGGAAAAGATCTCGGTTTGAGGAACTTCGTCATAGTAAGGTTCGGTGCTGCGGTTTGTTGCGTAATAGATCTGCGAATTGTCCTTTGCCCAGATGAAATTGCCTTCGGAAAACCGACCGCCGGTGAGTTGTTTCGCCGCTTGTCTGTCGCCCGCGTTAGTCGGAACTGAAATCAGCCAAAGATGATTAGGCCGCGTCGGGTCGGTATATCCACTATATCCACCGCCGTCTGCGCGATAAACGGCACGGGTGATAACACGGACGTCCGATTCGCGTTCGCCCGGCGTCTGCGGCTTGCCTTGTTTTGCAATGTCGTCGGGGTTCGCACTGCTTCCAAACGCGATCCATTTTCCGTCCGGCGACCAAACCGGGCCGCCCGCACCGCGCACGGCGTTTGTCAATTGAAAGGCTTCGCCGCCTGACATCGGCAGGAGATATATCTGCGAGGAACTTGTCGGCCCGGGCGTCTCGCTTCCGCGAACAAACGCGAGATGTCTTCCATCCGGCGACCAACGCGGCGTCGTATCTCGCGTTCCGCTCGTGATGCGAACCGGTTCCTCATTCCCGCCTGCCGATACGAGCCACAGCGAGGTGTCGTAGTTGGTCTTCGCTCCATTTACCGTCACTTTTACAAAAGCGACCTTGCTCCCATCAGGCGAGATCTGCGGGTCGGCGACCCACGCGAAATCGAACAGATCCTTTTCTGTAACGCTGCGTTTCTGAGCCGAAGCGCCGAATGAGAAGACGAGGATAAGGACGAATATCGAATATACGAACCGTTTCATATGTTTTTCCTTATGAGGCTTAGCCTGCTGAGAATGTAAGTGAAGTCTGCCGGAGGAGACAAGCCTCTCCGCAGGCCTTTAGCGACAAGCCGCAAATAGCTATATCAAACTGCTATTGCGCGGTCGCAGCGGCTTTCAATTCGATCAGCAGTTGCGCCGCGGTCCATTCATTTCCCGTGAAAACTTTCGTTACTTTGCCATCAGGCGCGATTACGGCAGTCCGGAGTGAATGATTTATCTGCGTTTTGTCGCTGCCGTCAACTTCGTAACGCAGCCCGAAAAAATCGGCTATCTTTCGCACCTCTTTGTCATCGCCGACGGCGAGCTGCCAAACGCCGAGTTCGGTCGCACCTTTGCCAATGTAGCCGAGGCCGTATGATTTGAGCTTCGCGGGCGTGTCGTTTTCAGGGTCGAAAGAGATCGAGAGCAAGGCGAGTTTGTCTTTTAATTCCGCATCTTTATTTATCAAATTTGCGGCGTCGCTGAAATTTGTTGACATCTTAATGCAGTAATCCGCAAGCGGACATCGCGCATAGATAAAGGTTATCGCGTATGCCTTGCCCTGAAATTCCTTTGTCGATATCTTTTTTCCGTCCTGATTCGTCACCGCAAAATCGGGAACAGGTTTTCCGGTCTGTGCTGCATTCTCGCTTAGAGGCGGAGGAGATTGTCCGGGTTTTGGCGCGGCGACGATACCGATCTTTTCAAGCCAGTAAGGTTCTTTTGCGGTGCTGTCAACGACGAGTTCGGCGCGGATCTCGGAGCCCGGCTGGAGCTCGTCCCAAACCCAATTTTCGTGGATAGGAAACTCCATCGTCATCTTTTCCATATAGCCGGGAATGTCCTCGTGCTCGATCTTGGCTTTCTTCGCGGCCTTGTCCACGGAGACGACTATACCTTTTAGGTCGTAACGCTTCTGGTTTGCGGTTGCGTTTTGAGTCATGTTAGACACATTGCCGTTTTGACATGCGGTTACAGTGGCTAATGCTATTGCTAATAAAAGTACGAATTTCATAATGAATAATTGCGAAAAGACAGTATCTCGCAAAGTCGCAAAGCCCGCAAAGGATCGCAAAGGATCGCAAAGCGCGAAAAAAAAGAGAAGGCTCAATTAAGGGCCTTCTCATTCCTGCCTGGGGATAACACGGTTCTTTATCGAACCGTGACGAGACTCGCTTTTGCGCAAAGCGAGTTTAGGGGAACTTCACCGGCGGCACCGAACCGAATAACGCGAAGCAGTGGTTCGCCGCTTTCATAGATGTGCCAACTTCCGTCGCGATAAAATGCAAAGTCCGTTGTTCCGTCGCCGTTGTAATCCGCCGGAACCGGCTGGGCATCAGCGTATCCGAAAGAAAATATTTCGATCTCTTTTGTGGCTAGATCGAATACATGCCACGTTCCGGCACGATAGACGGCAATGTCCGCACGGCCATCGCCTGTGTAGTCGGCCGGAACCAAAATGTCTTTTCCCGCAACGCCGAACTCATGTGAAACGAGGTCGCCCGTGCGGCTTTGTGCAATCAGCCAGCGATTCTGCCTTGGCCGGAAGACTGCGGCGTCGGTGCGTCCGTCACCATCGTAATCTGCGGGAACCGGAACGTCGCCTGATGCGCCCCATTCAACCGTTGTGGACGCAGTAAAATTGCTCTTCGATGTAAGCACGAACCACTTGCCGTTTGCTGGATTCCAGATAGCAATGTCGGACATACCGTCGCCGTCATAATCTGCCGGAACAGCAACGTCTTTAAAATTGTTGAGTTTGCTTATCCGTGTCACGTCCCAAGTGACTTGTGAGAATTTGCCGTTCTGACTTCCGAGTATGTACCATGTGCCGCTGGATGGCCGCCAGACTGCAAGGTCCTGACTGCCGTCGCCGTCGTAATCCGCCGGAACCTGAACATCGCCCTTGATGCCCCATTGGAATGCCGAGAACGAACCTTCGGAGTCTGCCGACCGTGTTCGCCAAATATTTGTCGCCGAATTAACCATCGTTAGTTCCGCAGCTTTGGCCGACGAGATCGCAAACGCAAGGGCGATCAGCACTGCGACGAACAGCGTTAGCAAACGGTTCTCGAATTTCGAGTAGTAATTCAGCATCGTTGATGTCTTTCTATTGACGTTCATTGGCGGTCTATTTTGCGTTTCTGCCATAGCAAACTGACAATGGGCTGGAACTTCCTGTAAAATCGATTTCTTCTGATATGCCTGTAAGAATACTGAGCGGAAAACCGATCGCCGACGCCATTAAGGAAGAGGTGCGGCTCGAAGCTGCCGATCTGCGTGAAGTTCACGGGTTTTCACCGTGTCTCGCCGTCGTGCGCGTTGGTGACGATCCGGCCTCGGGGGTTTACGTCGGCAACAAAGTAAAAACCACAGAAGAATTGGGTTTGATCTCGATCCATCATCACCTGTCGTCCGAGACGGAAACCGACGAAATATTGCAACTGGTTCGCGACCTAAATGAGAATGACGACGTTGACGGAATTCTTGTCCAGCTTCCGCTGCCTTCGCAGATTGACGAAAGCGTTGTACTCGAATCTATCGATCCGGCGAAAGACGTTGACGGATTTCATCCGATAAATGTCGGCCGGCTTTCGCAAGGTCACAAGGCTCTTGCGCCATGTACGCCTGCTGGCGTGATAGAGGTATTGAAGCGTTCCGGTATCGAGATCGCCGGTGCGAATGCTGTTGTCGTCGGTCGCAGTAATATTGTCGGTAAGCCGATGGGGGCACTGTTGCTGCAAGAAAATGCTACGGTTACGATATGCCATTCGCGAACGCGCGATCTTGCATCCGTCGCGAGTCAAGCGGATATTCTCGTCGCGGCTATCGGGCGTGCAGGATTTGTCCGAAGCGAACATATCAAGCCCGGAGCAGCCGTGATCGACGTCGGCATTAACAATGTCTCCGATCCGAAACAGGCGGCTGAGTTTTTTGAAGGCGAAGAACTTGAAAAACGATTGGCGGCGATCAAAAAACGCGGCTTCACGCTGGTCGGCGACGTGAATCCAAAGGATGTGATGGAAAAAGCGGGTGCGTTCACGCCCGTTCCCGGCGGCGTTGGGCTGCTGACTATAGCGATGCTGATGCGAAATACGGTCGATGCAGCGAAGATGAGAAGAGGGATATAACGCAAGCCGCGAAGGTGCAAAGACGCAAAAACTTACTTGCGTCTTACCGTCTTTGCGACTTTGCATTAATAAGAAGAAATTATGGATTTTGAAGAATATCAATCGGAAGCAAGTGCTACGGCGCTTTATCCGCGGCGAATGTCTAACCTTGAATACCCGACGCTTGGGTTGACGGGTGAGGCCGGCGAAGTTGCAAATATTGTAAAGAAAATTCAACGCGACAGCGGCGGTGTGATAACCGACGAGACGCGTTTGAAACTCAAAGACGAACTCGGCGACGTTCTCTGGTATATCTCTGCATGTGCCGACGAGCTGGGGATGACGCTAACCGAGATCGCCGAATACAATGTCGGAAAACTCGCAAAACGTCACGGACGATAGAAACGGTTATTCGGAATAACGAATAGTGAAAAACGTATGGCTATTCACTTTTCGTTATTTCGGACATACTCTGGATCATTATGCTGCGAGTCGGTTTGACGGGTTCAATTGCGGTCGGGAAATCATTCGTGCTCGAGTGCTTTCGCGAGTTGGGATGCAACGTGCTTGATGCCGACAGGACGGCGCGCGAGGTCGTCGAAGCGGGAACAGTTGGGTTCGGGCTCGTCGTGGAAGAATTTGGCCGGGACGTGGTTAGCGAAAACGGCGAACTCGATAGAAAAAAACTCGGTGCGATAGTTTTTGCGGACGAAGCGAAGCGACGCCTTCTGAATTCGATAGTTCATCCGCTGGTCTTTCAAAAGCAGAACGAATGGCTGATAGAATGCGAACAGCGTGATCCGAAAGGCATAGCCATCGTCGATGCGGCGCTCATGATCGAGTCCGGCGGTTACAAGAGATTTGCGAAACTGATCGTCGTCTGGTGCGAAGCCGAAATTCAGTTTGAACGTCTAACGGGCCGCGACGGGATCAGCCGTGAAGACGCCGAACGGCGAATTGCGGCACAGATGCCGCAGGACGAAAAACGCACCTTTGCGGATTTTGAGATCGATACATCCAACGGATTCGAAGATACGAGCGAACAGGTAAACGAAACTTTCCTGGCTCTCAGGCATCTTATGGAATAGAATGCGGACCGCGAAAGACAACATCTTCCTGACAGTAGTGCTGATCGCGGTCGGCTGCGTAACTTCGTGCAACGAACTGAAACGGCCGGTACCAAATCCGTATCTTGCCGAGTCACAGCCGCCTTCGGTGAAAGAACTGCGGTGGAGCAATGGTGCGTCGCCGAAAACGCTCGACCCTGCGCGTGCGGCAGCCGCACCTGAAACTGACATTATCAGGACCGCCTATGAAGGACTGACTGTTACTGACCCAACAACGCTGGAGGCGGGTCCGGGCGTTGCCAAATCCTGGACAGTTTCCGCTGACGGCCTAGAGTGGACATTCACTCTTCGCGACAACGCGAAATGGACGAATGGCCGCGCCGTGACAGCAAATGATTTTGCCCGCTCGTGGCAGCGGCTTAATAAGCTTGGAGCTAAAGCAGCTCACAAGGCCCTGCTGGATAATTTCGCCCGTCAGGCTGGAATCAAGACGTCTCTGCCTGCCATTACAGAAGAAACTTCGCCGGATGTAAACGGGCAAACGGATGTCTTCACTCGCGAGACGGAAGCTGTCGATCCGTCTGCGCCTCAACAGGAAACGCCTGCCAATACGACAGATCCGGAGAAGCTGGATGAAGTTCCGGCTCTCGATATTCGTGCCGTCGATGCAAGCACATTTGTGGTGAAACTTGTACATCCTGACAAGGACTTTCCGCTCGTTGTGGCACATCCGATCTTTGATCCCGTGTATGGCGATGGAACGGACCTGAACAGTAAACCCGATCTAAAAAAAGTAACGAACGGCCCGTTCTCAATCACGACGGTCGATGAGAACGGCGTTTCGCTCGAACGGTCTGAAAGCTACTGGAATCGCGACGCCGTCGAACTCGACCGCATCACGTTTGTTGCGACGGCAAGACCGGATGATGCTCTTGCCGCCTATCGCGACGGCAAGGTCGATGTCGTTACGAACACCGAATTCGCACCGCTTGCTCAAAAGCTGTTTTCGCCGTACGCGGATTTCAAGAGCAGTTCGTTTGCCGCACTTAATTTTTACACGGTCAATATTCAAAAGGCGCCGTTCAACGACCGTCGGGTGCGCGAAGCACTTGCTATATCAATCGAACGGGAAAAGCTTTCAGAAAGTGAGCTTGAAGGGACGACGCAGCCTGCGTTCTCGTTCCTTCCGTTTGCAAAAGAATCGAACTCGAAGATCGTTCAGGACAAAGATCGAGCCGGTGAACTGCTTGAGCAGGCCGGTTTTCCGAACGGTTACGGTTTTCCGAGAGTTCGGTTGGTCATCAATAGAAACGAAGTTCAGAACCGCGTGGCTCGTGCCGCTGCCCGGATGTGGAAATCTGCTTTGAATATCGAAACGGACATAGTCGTTGCTGAGCCGGCCGAATTAGAGGAGATCCGTACGAAAGGGAACTACGACCTTATTCGCCGAGGCGTTGTGTTTCCGACCGCAAGCGAATATCAATCTCTTTTAGCTGTCTTTGATGGTAACGGTACTTCCGATCCGATAACTCCGACCGCACCACCCGAGAGTTCGGCATCACCGCAGATGACGTCATCGCCCGAACGTGCATCGGTCACGGCCGAAGCTCCGCTTTCGAATGCCGGCGAAGTGCTTTCGGAATCGCAAGCAGTATTTCAATTGCACGCGATACCGCTTTATTTTCCGATGTCATTCTCACTGGTGAAACCGTATGTGCTTGGATTTGAACCGAATGGCTTGGATGTTCGGTCATCGGCGACGATCGCAATCGATGGTGATTGGCGTCCGCAGGTGAAATAAAACGCACTGCACCGCTTTCTCAACGTCCTGGGTCTCGTGTGAGCTTGTTCGAATTAATTTTGTTGTTAGAAACCCGACTTTCGTGTTAACTTATTGTCCGAATAGGCGTTATTCGTTCCTCTCCTTACGACGATCCCGCGGCAAGCAAAAAACTGAAAGACGGACGAGGTTTGCACCATGTCAAAGACCGTTTTCCATCAATTTCGATTCGCTCTGTTTCTGGTCGTGATCGCCGCGTTGATCGCCGGATGCTCGACTCAGGCGACTGGCCGGTACTACGGGAAAACCGAGGCTCCAAAAGAGAACGTCCTTAGATACGTCAGCGGTGCGGAACCCGAATCGCTCGATCCCGCGATTCCGAGCGGCCAGCCCGAGGCGCGCATTCTGATGGCACTTTACGACGCCTTGATCGAATACGATCCGATCACGAACGAGAGCATACCGGGGTTAGCGGAAAGTTGGGAGATAACCGAAAACGGAACTGAATATATTTTCAATCTTCGCAGGAATGCAAAGTTTTCGAATGGCGAACCGATCACCGCACAGGATGTTGTTTTCACCGTTCGCCGCGGCTTTAGCCCCGAACTTGCAACGCGAAATGCGAGCCTCGGGTATTACATAAAATATGCCGAAGCCTATAATTCAGCGCAATCTTTTGTAAAAGGCACTGACGGCAAATTTCTTCTGAAGCAGGATTTTGTTGAATCGGTAAAGAGTGAGGTGCCGCCTGCGACACAAGCAGATTCTGAATTTCACTCCTTCCTCGATTCGCCTGAGCGGCTCACGGTTCCGTCGGCAGAAAAAGATCGGACCAAACTGCTCGATGCCGATCCAAAACTGAAAGCAGAGCTCGCCGGAAAAGAACTCGTTCCCGTCAAGGCCCAAGACCTCGGAGTTGAGGCGATCGACGATTACACAGTTCGACTGAAGCTGTATCAACCCGCTCCGTATTTTCTTAACTTGCTCGGCCACCAGTTTTTTCGCATCGTTTCAAAAGATGTTGTTGAGAAATTCGGCGAACGCTGGTCGCGTCCGGAAAATATTGTCACCAGCGGGGCATTTAAGTTGCAGAGCCAGCGGCCCTACGATGAACTTATCGTCGTAAAAGATCCGCAGAATTGGGATGCCGCAAACGTGAAGCTCGACCGCATCGAATTTTATCCGCTGGACGAGCAGACGACGATGCTGAACCTCTATAAAGCCGGTCGCGTCGATGCGACTTACAACCACACCATTCCGTCGGCCTGGTTTGAAGAGATCAGCAAATTCAAGGATGAATATATGCTTCATCCTGAAAACGCGACCGAGTTTTATGTCATCAACGTAAAGAAGCCGCCGATGGATAAAGTGAAAGTCCGTCAGGCATTCGTTCTTGCGATCGATCGTGACGCATGGACGACGATGAAAAAGACTTACAAGCCGTTGGTCGATATGATCCCGTTCGGTATTTATCCGGCTTATGAAAAGGCACGCGAAAAGGTTTATTCCGAACAGCTCGCAAAGCAGGGAAGCTCGCTCGACGAATGGAAGGCGCGTAAATTCAGTCCGGAAAAGGCGCGTAAATTGATGACCGAGGCCGGCTATCCGGTCGAGCAAGCCGGGAGCGGCTGGATCTGTCCGACCTTTCCGGTCGAACAGGTCTCCGTGCTTTACAATACTTCCGACAGCAACAAAGCGACGGCGGAATTCATTCAGGCACAGTGGAAACAGAATTTGGGCATCACAATTCAGCTAAAGAACATGGAACAGAGGACGCTGCTCCCGATGGTAAATAGGGTGCAGTACGACGGGTTTGCCAGACGCGGCTGGGCAGGTGATTATATGGACCCGTTCACCTTCCTTTATTCGTATTATTCGCCGCAGAATACGTCAGCGACCGGTTGGTGGGATGCAAAGTTTGACAAGCTGGTGGATGATGCAAACAAACTTACTGACGAACAGGCTCGGCTTGAAAAAATGGCCGAGGCCGAGTTTTTGGTAATGCAGCAGGAGATCATACTTCCGCTCGGTGTTCCGGGGACAAGCTGGATAAAAAAACCGTATGTAAAGGGGATGTATCCAAATCCGGGAACGCTCCATGCGTGGAAGTTTGTTTATATCGAACGCGACCCGGCGAAGTGGGATAAGGATGCTGATAACATCCTTTCGCAAAAAGACCCGACCGTTCAGGCTCAGTTGACGGCGATAAAAGCGTCGCAGGAAGCGTTTGCTAAGTCGAGACGGGAACAGACTGCTAAGGCCGCCTCCGAATAGAACAGTTGATGCTGAAATTCATCCTAAAAAGGCTTTTGCTTATAATCCCGATGGCGTTGCTAGTAGTGACCGTAACCTGGGCGTTGATCCGCGTCGCACCGGGCACGTTCTACGATTCGGAAAAGCCGCTTCCGCCGGCGGTCAAAGCGAACATCGAACGCAAATACGGCCTGGACAAACCGTGGTATCAGCAATACTGGATGATGCTCAGCAATGTTGCACGGGGCGATTTTGGCGACTCACTGAAGTATGCGGGCCAATCGGTCAACGAAATAATCTGGCGGCATTTGCCGTATTCCGCGACAATCGGGATACTCGCTTACGTTCTTGCTCTGGCATTCGGACTGACGTTGGGAATTGTCGCCGCATTGAAACAGAATTCTCTGTTTGATTACGGAGCAATGGCGGTTGCAATGCTTGGCCTTTCCGTGCCGAACTTTGTCTTCGGCCCGATCCTGGTACTGGTTTTCGCTCTCGGTTTGTACTGGCTGCCGCCGGCACGCTGGGGCGGAGTTTCGAGCTTGATACTTCCGGTAATAACTCTGGCTGCGATCTATACGGCCTACATAACGCGGCTTACGCGTGCGGGAATGCTCGAGGTCATGCGTTCGGATTACATCAGGACCGCGCGTGCAAAAGGCCTGAGCGAAACGACCGTGCTGCTCAAACACGGCCTTCGCGGAGGCATTATTCCGGTGGTTTCATTTACTGGTCCGGCACTAGCCGCCCTGCTTGCGGGAACGGTCGTCGTCGAACGAATTTTCTCGATACCGGGACTCGGCAAGATCTTTATTGAAGCAGTTTTGAACCGCGACGAGCCGCTCCTGCTTGGCATTGTCGCGTTTCTTTCGATCCTGGTGATGATCTTTAATCTGATCGTCGATATTTCGTACGGTTTTCTCGATCCGCGTATTCGTTATGAGTGAGGCCGCAGCCGAAAAACTAAAAGGCACATCTCTTTGGCAGGATGCGTGGAGGCGCCTTCTGATGAACAAACTCGCCGTTTTGGGAATTATCGTTCTCGGCGTGATGATCCTGCTTGTCACGTTCGGGCCGCTGGTGCTGCGGTGGCTTACCGGCGTTACGCCAGATCATATCCCGGCTGAAAAAGAGCTTTTGAAATCCTTTCCGCCGTCGTTTGAGCATCCGATGGGAACCGACGAACAGGGCCGCGATATTTTCGCCCGCGTGCTGCAAGGCGGTCGGATCTCGCTTGCCGTTGGTTTGATCTCAACGATCGTCTCGCTGCTGGTCGGTGTTTCGTACGGGGCGATCGCCGGTTATCTCGGCGGACGCATCGACAATGTGATGATGCGCATAGTCGATATCATTTATGCCATCCCCTACATCCTGATCGTCATCGTTCTGCTTTCGGTTTTCGGCGGGCCGAATACACAGGTTTTGGTCGCTGCGTTGCCAGCCATCGTCATCGGTTTGCTCGTCGGCGTTGTCGGCGTACTGATCGCCGTCAATCTTTATCGGCGTCTTTTTGGTGAAGGCGTTGCTGCTGACGTTGCCGATGGTGCAAAGCGTTTTACGGTAGGTCTGCTGCTTTTTGCCGCAGTGTTGGTTCTGATCGGAATCGCGGCCTACGCTGTAGTTCAGACAGGATTCGGCTCCTCCGTCGCCACCAAATATGGTGATGCAGTCAGCCTCGGCATGAGCCAGATCTTTCTTTTGTTCTTCGCACTCGGATTGGTGTCGTGGCTTACGATGGCCCGCGTCGTGCGCGGACAGATCCTGAGTCTGCGAAATGAAGAATTCGTCACTGCGGCAAGAGCGTCCGGCGTTTCAACGCCGGGAATTATTTTTCGCCATCTGGTGCCAAACGCTCTCGGCCCCGTCATCGTTTACGCAACGCTCACCGTGCCTAGCGTGATGCTTTCGGAGGCGTTTCTGTCGTATCTCGGCTTGGGCGTTCAGGCACCATACGCAAGTTGGGGAAGCCTCGCCGCAGACGGCATCAAGAACATCGCCATCTTCCCGTGGCAGTTGATTTTTCCGGGTGTGACAATGGCCCTGACATTGTTTTCTTTGAATTTTGTAGGCGACGGCTTGCGCGATGCACTCGATCCGCAAACGCGGAAGTTCTAGGTTTGTAACCACATAGAGACATAGAAAATCAATAAAAAGCCCATGTGTTCTATGTACCTATCTGGTTAAAGAGTTAATGACGACTAACGGCACAATTTTATCGGTCAACGATCTGAAGACGTATTTTCAGACCGAGGATGGCGTTGTTAAGGCCGTTGACGGGATATCGTTCGAGCTGAAGAAAGGCGAGACGCTTGGGATTGTCGGTGAATCGGGCTCGGGTAAATCCGTGACAAATCTTTCGGTGATGCGGCTGATTCCCGAACCGCCCGGAAAGATCGTGGGCGGCGAGATAATCTTTGACGGCATTGACGTTCGCGGACTTTCAATAGACGGCGTTCGAAAGATACGCGGGCGGCGAATGGCGATGATCTTTCAGGATCCGATGACGTCGCTAAATCCGTTCCTGAAAATTTCTACGCAGTTGATGGAGGTGACGCAGCTTCATCTTGGCCATTCGAAACAACAGGCACGCGAGCATGCCCTCAACATGCTCAAGACCGTCGGCATTCCCGAGGCACACGAGCGGATCGACAATTACCCTCACGAGTTTTCCGGCGGTATGCGCCAGCGCGTGATGATCGCGATGGCGCTTTCGTGCGACCCCGAACTTCTGATCGCCGACGAACCGACGACAGCTTTGGACGTCACAATCCAGGCTCAAATTCTCGAGCTTATCAAAGACCTTAGAACGCGAATGGGAACAAGCGTCATCCTGATCACGCACGATCTCGGCGTCGTCGCCGGCATGACCGACAAGATCATTGTGATGTACGCCGGAAAAGTTTTTGAACAGGCTCCGACGCGAGAACTTTTTGCAATACCGGCAAATCCTTACACAAAAGGCTTGTTAAAGAGCGTTCCCGATCCGGCACACGAACAGGGAAAAGAGCTTTATCAGATTCCCGGTCTGCCGCCCGATGTTGCTCGTCTTCCTCCCGGCTGTCCGTTCGCTGAGCGGTGCTATCGTGCCGAAGACATTTGCCGCACCGAATTTCCGCCGTTCGTTCGCATCAATGCCGAACACAGCTCGCTGTGCCATTTCGCTGCGGAAGTTTACGCCGAATCGAAGCAGGAGGCTGCGAAAAAATGAAAAGACTAATACTTATGTTATTGCTGGTCGCGTCCGTCGGAATGGGCTGCAAGCTAATCGACTCTATACGCGGCGGGGGTGCGGGCGGGCCGGGCATCGGCCGTTTCGGCAGTGATCCGAGGGCCGATATTGTGGCGGCTTCAAAGAAATTTACCGAACTTAAATTTTTCTCAGCAAAGATGGAAGGCGTCGGACAGACGGAGATCAAATCACAGGTCGATTATGTCGCACCCGACCGTTTTCATGTGAAATATCTCGGCGGAACGGGCGCCGGAATGGAGTTGATAATGATCGGCAACCAGAGCTTTATGAAGACCGGTAATTCGTGGAACAAGATGCCGGGCGACGGCAACAGCTCGATCCCGACGCTCCGCGATTCGTTCACTGAAGAAGGTTTGAAAACACTGACGGACGCTAAGTTTGAAGGCACCGACACCATCGACGGCAAGGACGCGCTGATCTACTCATACAAGAACGTGACGCCGAAAGGCGATTTTCCGTTTACCTGCAAGATGTGGGTCGGAAAAGAAACCGGACTCCCGATGCGTATATATGCGGAGTATTCCAACGGCGTGCTTAAAAACATGACGATAAATTACGACACGGAAACACCCATTACGATCGAACCGCCGATCAAGTAAGAAATATTCGCCACAGATGTACACAGATAGACACAGATATTTTAAGAGAAAGCGGCCAACGAAATTGATAAGTGGTTGTCTTTTTATCTGTGTCCATCTGTGTTTATCTGTGGTTAATTTTCTTGCGATCTTGGCGAACTAGAGTTGAATAATGGTAAGTGATGATGAAAACTTGATCTCGCTGCAAGACCTGCAGGTGCATTACCGCATCGGCGGCGGGATGTTTGGCGCCGCGAAGATCGTAAAAGCGGTTGACGGCGTTTCGCTTGATATTCAAAAAGGCGAAACGCTCGGGCTTGTTGGGGAATCGGGCTGCGGAAAATCGACGCTCGGCAAAGCGATCCTGCGTCTTACCGAACCGACCGGCGGAAAGGTTCTCTATAACGGAAAAGACCTTGCCAATCTGCCAAAGGCCGCGATGCGTGAGCAGCGAAAGCATCTGCAAATGATCTTTCAGGATCCGTATGCCAGCTTGAATCCGCGTATGAATGTCGGCCAGATCATCGGCGAACCGATCCGCACGTTCAACCTTGCGAACGGAAAAAATGTTGATTCGATGGTCGGCGAGTTAATGGAGACCGTGGGCTTGAGCCGCCGTTTTATCAAACGCTACCCGCACGAATTCTCCGGCGGACAGCGTCAGCGGATCGGCATTGCCCGAGCTTTGGCGGTCGAGCCAGAATTCATCGTCGCCGACGAACCGATCTCCGCGCTCGACGTTTCGATTCAGGCTCAGATAATGAACTTGATGGAACGTCTGCAGGCTGAAAGGAACCTGACGTATCTTTTCATATCGCACGACCTTCGTGCCGTGCGGCATCTTTCCGATCGCGTTGCCGTAATGTATCTCGGCAAGATCGTCGAGCTCGCACCCGGCAAAGATATCTACGCCGATCCGCTCATGCCTTACACCAAGGCACTGATCTCCGCTGTTCCGGTTCCCGATCCGGAGATCGAGGCGGCACGGACGCGGATAATCCTGACAGGCGATGTCCCTTCACCGATAAATCCGCCGAACGGATGTCATTTCCACACGCGATGTTCGTACGCCATCGACGCATGCCGCACGACCGCACCACAGCTCGTCGCGATCAAGCCGCGACACTTCGCCGCCTGCATCCGCATCAACGCAGAAAATCCCGACATCGAATCAAATGCCAAAGCCGGACTTGGGGCTATCGGAAACTAAAAAAAAGGCCCGCAGATCAGCGAGCCTTTCTTTCGTCTTTAATTGATCTCTACAAAACTCCCGGCCGTGCCGTGTTAGATTTCTGTGGAATTGCCACGTCGCGAAGGGCCTTGACTCTGTCGTGCGACGTTAGTACTGCGTTGTACTGGTCCTGGACCGTGCTGCGAACAAAGTCGGGCAGGTCTTCTTGAAGTGCTTCTCTGTACGCGGTCTTTGCGCTGTCTTCTCCGCGTTCGCATTCGGATAGTGCGGCTCCGTCATCCTTTCCCGTAAAGGCTCCTTTGACGTCGATCCACGCACGATGCAGTGTGGCTGAAAGGTTGCCGCTGTCCGTAGGATTCCCGCCCAAACCGGTCACCAACTCCTGCAGCTTTGTGACGAAGGTGCTTCTTTGCGTAGAAAGTTCGATGAACAAATTCTTGAGATCGGCCCTTTCGACATTCTCCGCCGCTTCCCTAAACCCTGCTTCACCGTCTTTGGAAATGGCTATCAGCCCGTTCAGCGTCGATATCGCCGAATCCTTCAGGTCGATCGTTGGGACGTACGCATCCGTCGTGATAGGTGTTGTTGCTTCGTAATCGTTGATCATAATGATTCCCCCATGTTCGTGTAAGTAAAAATAAGTACCCGATAAAACCAGTCTTCTCGCATATTGACCTTACAATGCCCGTGCCAAACGCTCGATTCCAGCAAACATGGCGGTGTCAGGCCACGCGAGTTCGACAAACATGCAATCCATTCGGACACATTTGCATCGAATTGCTCCACACTTTGCGGCGCATTTTCGCTGTGGCCGCGCGTATGGGAGAATCAAAGGAAATAACGGCGAAAGAAATCGAGGATTTTGTGAAAGGACGAGGGAATTCACCGTATTTAGCACCCGTGCGTTAAATAAAATGGGAGTCAGCGATCAGAAAAAAGGAAAATTTCTTACGGGTCTTGCCGAAACAAACGGCGTGGCGGTTGTCGTTTTGGACGATCGTTCGCGTGAGGCTGCGGCAGCCAATAATAATTCGATCTGCCGAGTGCTTTGGGATTCCGTTGAATTTGCTCCGCGATGTGCCGAATTCTGCGGCCGGGCCTTTGCCAAGACCAGGAACGGAGACACCCACGACTTTGAATGCCACGCCGGCTTAATCTGCCGTGCCGTTCCCGTCGAAGACAATGGAAAGCGTTTTGTTGCGATCGTTGGACGCACGTTTACAAGTGCAGAAAAATACCGTCTCGCGACGGAAAAAGCCATCGGCGGCGAATGGAGCGGCCTTAAACCAAGCGACGTCTTTTCAAACGTCCTTATGTCCGGTTCGATGGCCGGAATAGAGGGAGTCGAGGCCGGCCTTGAGAAATATGTCGTTCGCGAATCTCCCGATGTGCTCGAGTTAGATCAACCGGTTCAACCACAGGTTCAGGAAACATCTGAGCTCGATGAAATGGTTCGCCGTTTTAATGAAACTGCACCGGCTGAAACAACCGCGGCCGAGCCGGTAAGTCGCGCCAGTTCAATATCGGCAATTGCCGTTTCGGAATATCGCTCTCTTGTCGGTAAGTTGATGCGGCTCGGCTATCGCGAAGCCTGTGCTGCCGTGCTTGATCACATTTACGATCACAATGATTTTTCATCCGTTATCTGGTTTGAACGCCGCGGCACAAAACTCGAAGCTTTAATGGCACGGGGCGAATTTTTTGGCAGGCCTGTACGTGTTGCACTTCCTGCTGATAATGAACGGCTTATTGAAGCTGCGGATAACGCCCGACCGCTGATACTTCGTGAACGTGCGAGCGGAACATCGGGAGCGGCTACACGAACGCTTTCACTTTTTCCTGTGAGGGTCGGCAATGAAATTAGATTCGCGATCGCCGCCGAAGGCGAAATTACCGACGAAAAGATCATCTCGGATCTTCTTCGCGTGACCCGCAGTGTCGCTTCGCAGATCGAGATTCTGCGGCTTCGCGGTGAGGCCGCATGCCGTGATTCGCTAGCCGTCGGGTTGAAGCGATTCAACGAAAGCCTTAGCCGCGTCGATGCCGACGATTTCTGGATGCAGGTCACTCAGCGTTCCGCCGAACTGCTCGGTGCCGAACGAGCGTCACTCTTGATACTTGACGAAACGAACGACAAACTTCGTGCGAAGGCCGCGATCGGTTCGGCTATCGACCTCTTGAACGCAAACGATGTCGGCGGCCGCATTGCCCGCCAAACGCTTGACCTTAGGCGTCCGATCACCGTGGACGAAATGGGAAATATCGGCGTCGAATCCGCTCCGCGTGAATGGCGTTACCGTACTTCATCGTTCATCAGCTATCCGATCTCCGTCGGCGAACGCGGGATCGGCGTTATGAATTTTACCGATCGGGCCGACGGCGGAAATTTTTCCGCCCGCGAGATGGAACTTCTGAATTCCATCGTGCCGCAGATCGCCGTCGCGATCGACCGCACGAACTTTAAACGAAAGGCCGGTGAATTCGAACAGCGTTCGCTGACCGACGCGCTAACCGGGCTTCGCAACCGCGGCTATCTCGAAGAGCGTCTTACAGAAGAAATAAGCCAGGCTCGCCGCTATCGTTCGTCGATGTGTTTGATAATGATCGATGTCGATAATTTCAAATCGTATAACGACAGCTTTGGCCATCCGGCCGGTGATGCAGTATTGAAATCCGTCGCAAATGTATTTCGCGAAACTCTGCGAACGGCTGATGTTGCTGCACGATACGGCGGTGAAGAATTTGCTATCCTGCTGCCCCACACGGCCATCGACGAAGCGACGGTCATCGCGGAACGAATCCGCCAGCAGGTTGAACGCACGGAGTTTGACCATCGCCGCGTGACTATCAGTCTTGGCATTGCAAGTTACTCAAAGGAATTCGACGAGCCGAAAGACTGGATCACCGCCGCGGATATGGCGTTGTATGAAGTAAAAGAAAATGGACGGAACGGCATTCGCACCTACGAGCAGTTGGGCCGCTCGTTTCGAGAAAAAATCAACTAAATGAGCGTTCGAGAGCAAGAGCTGCAAAGGCTTCTGAAACATGCGAAAGCTGCGTCCGAACAGGGCGGGCTTTTTCTGCTTTCGCCGCCCGCTGCGGGTGCCTCAATACTTTTGCTCGAAACGCACGCATTGCTCACTGCCGAACACGGCGAAGTCATTCCAATTTACTTTGCGTTTGACCGCCGCGACGAGACGGTTGAAAAGGCGTGTTTTCGTTTTGTACGCGAATTTCTTTCGCAGTTTGCCGCGTTTGGCCGCTCGTCATGGCTCGACGAACTGGCCGGCGAATATTCTCAGATCAACGCCGACGGCGGAAACGCATCGTTGATAAAGGCGTGCTTCGAGCTACCCAACCTTGCGGGTGCTGTGGGAAAACGCTGTTTCGTGATGTTGGACTCAATGCACGAAATTGCTTTTATGCGTAATGCGGACGGCTTCGTCTCTCAGATCAAACGTCAATGGGAAGACGCTCCTTTTCGCTATGTGTTCAGCGCTTATCGTCGCTTCTTTGGAAAGGATTTCGACCTTCCGCGCTTGATGGTTGATCGGCTGGACGACAAGCAGGCATCACGCATCATTGAGCAATACGCCGCCAAATATTCCGTTTCACTGAATGACGAATGCCGCGACCTTTTGGCGACGCAACTTGGTGGCGACATCGAAAATATCGAATCGGTCATCCGCCGTGCGACGGCTGAAAACATCACACTCGACAGCTTTTCAAATGTCCAGCGTGCCTACGCCGAAGAGATCTTTTCCGGCGGGATCTGCACATATTTCGATGCCGTGATCGCGTCCGCCGCTCCGTCGGCCCGTGATGCGGCCGATCTCATCGCGTTACTTTATGATTCCGCGAAAGCAAAGCTGTCGCCGGTCGATGCGTGGCGGGCCCGTTTAGGTCTGGACGAGGGCCAGTTCGCACGAATGCTCAACGTGCTGCACATGGAAGAACTGATTCGCCTCTCATCAAACCGCGTTGAGGTAATGTCCGAACGCCTGGCCTTCGGCGACTATATCTCGGGCCGTCACCGCCTTGAGATTAAACGCGAAACGCGTGCGCGTGTTTTTGCGGATGAACTGATACGTTACATGCGTCGTGCGCCTGAATTGATGGCACGCCGGTACCGTAGGTCACAGGCGCTCGATCTGAAACAAGTCCTGTCGCGGTTCGACCGGCAGGAAGTTCCGCTGGCGATGTTCGACTACGCATCGTTCAAAGAGAACTACAAGGGGCTTGGCACTCCCGACATGAACGCAAAGCTCGCTGGCGATAAGACGACGCTCCGCTTGCCAAAGGTCATCTTTGCCGCAAGCACCGATTCGTTCTACCCAAACATTCGCGAACATATCGACAGCGAACGGTCAGCCGTTGGCGTTGCGTTTGAAACCGCCGGTTACAAGGCCGAGGACGAAGTGGTGTGGCTGGCGGCTGAGATCGATTCAAAGCTTGAGGTTGAACGCGAGACCGCCGAATTCTGGTGTGACCGTCTGGAAACCGCAGCATTGATGTGCGACTTTGCGAACTACATCATCTGGCTCATCGCTCCCGAAGGGTTCACTGCCGACGCATTGGAAATCATCCGGCAAAGGAACGGCTTTGGCTCGTCCCGTCGTCAGGTGGAGATGCTGCAAGAGCATTTTACGGGCAAGGTCTCACATCGTTCCGCGGAGACCGAAACCGACGGTTATTCGATCACGATCCCGATGGGCAGCGACGGCGAATTGATAGCGGCACACACGCTGGAAGACATCGCACGCAAGCACGACGTCGGTTCGGGCATGATCAATCAAATGAAAACCGCGGTAGTCGAAGCGTGCATCAACGCCGCCGAACACGGCAGCAGCCCCGACGGCCAGATCCGCCTTTCGTTCAATGTCGATGCGGAACGAATGAACATTACCGTCGCAAATCGCGGCCTTCGTCTCGCTGACGTACAGAAATCCGCTGACCGCGAATCGCAGGCCCGGCGCGGCTGGGGCCTCAAACTGATGGAACGCCTTATGGACGAGGTCCGCCTCGAACAAACCGACGACGGTACAACCATCAAAATGTCGAAACTACTGGCGGCGTGAAATGAGATTTCTGTTGTTTTCCTATTTCCAATGTGTTAAACATAACCTCAAGTAAGTTCTTTAATTATCGAGCTAAAGATAAGGAATTAAACGAGAATATGGCCACGGAAACGGGGAACATCGGTGTTGCTACGCCGACAAAGCAGGCAACCGTCAAGGCAAGCAACTACCTGAATAAGGATTCGGGAGAGGCGATCGAACGCGAATGCCGTTTGAAGCTGCAGGACGGCTGCGACGAACTTGTTGTGAATTTTTCCCAGACTGAACTGGTAAATAGCGTCGGCGTCTCAATATTGCTCGGCATTATCGATTCCGCCACCTGTAAAGGCGCCCGCGTCGTGTTTTCCGATGTGCGTCAGGATACCGTCGAGCTTTTCGATATGCTCGGCGTGTCGAAGCATGTTGTGCTTGCGTGAATCGTGAATCGAAATTCGTAAATCGAGGTTCGGCGAGATGGGGGCACATCGGAAATTAGATTTGTGGCAGAAGTCTGTTGATTTTGTTGTTGCGCATACGGAGTAACGAAGGGTTTTCCGACGGATGAGCGATTTGGACTAATCTCACAGATACGGAGGGCCGCCGCTTCGATACCGGCGAATATTGCTGAAGGTGCGGGGCGGAATTTCGATAAAGAGTTTTTGTATTTGCTATCAAATGCTCAACGCTCCGCAAGCGAAGTTGACACGCATTTGTTCGTTTCGCTGCGATTGAATTATCTGGATGAAAAAGATCACATTCGTCTCGACCAGCAGTTGGACGACATTGGGCGAATGATAACAGGACTTTCAAATCATTTACGAAGGAAACTGAAATAGCGATTCGAATTACGATTAACGAATCACGATTTACGAATCACGATTTACGAATTTGCGAATACAGGACTTTAAAACTGCTGACGTTAAACGCCTGGCCGAGGAGAGAAATCGCCTCGTCCACACGTTTGGAGCGCTTGCCGAACTCGGACAGGAAGTTTCGAATAAACAGAATTTTCAGGATACTATTCGCACCTCGCTGCATCTCCTTTTGGGCAGCCTGGGCATAATGCGAGGCGGTGTAGCACGTTATTCGCAGTTCGGCCATGAGCTGAATATGCTGGCACTGCGTGGCCTCGGCGAAACCTTCCCGCTTTCGTTTTCTCTTTGCTATGAGGACGAGCGACAGTTTTTGCTGAACGGTCTTTACCCGATAGAGATCGATCATGCAAAGGTTCTGCCGTTCTTTCAGGTTTACGATCAGAGTTTCGAAAAGGCCGGACTCAAGCAATTCATTCCGTTAATAATTCGTGAAGAATCGGTCGGCGCGGTTTTCCTTGGCGCGAAAGCGAGCGGTGAAGCGTATTCCAGCTACGACCGTGAGATCGTTTGCGCGATGGCTCGGCATATCGGCGTTGCAATCAGTCAGCGAAATATGATGGCCGAGCTCGAACGCCACGCTAACGAGAATCGTAAGCTTTACGAAAATCTTCGAATGACTTACAACGATACGGTTAAAGCGTTTGCTGCGGCTATCGACAAGAAAGACAAATATACAGAAGGGCACTCGGTTCGCGTCGGAAAATATTCCGAGATCATCGCCGAAGAGCTTGGCTGGAACGAGCACGAGGTCGAAGGCGCCGCCGTTGCCGGTTATCTTCACGATGTCGGCAAGATCGCGGTCGAGAGAAAGATAATCAACGCTCCGTATCGCATAAACGCGAAAGAATCTGCGGAGCTTAACAAACATCCTGGTGTCGGTTACGAGATCTTGTCGCCGATCGAACATCCTTATGCCGACGTTCCCCTTGCGGCAAAGTATCATCACGAACGGCTCGACGGTCGGGGCTATCCCGATGGACTTTATGATCGTGAGATCCCGTATATTGCGAAAGTAGTTAACTTAGCAGATTCCTTTGACGCGATGACCACCGATCGCCCGTATAAACGCCGCCGTCCTGCTGCCGACGTTTTTGATGATCTTCAGCGAAATTGCGGCAAGCAGTTTGCCCCTGAGATCGTTCACGCTCTGTTCCGCGGAATGTACAACGAGCTTACCGGTGAGAATAAAGACAAGCGGTTTCGGCGGCTTCTCGGCCGTGAATATATGGAAGCCGAAGGCATCGGTCCAACACTTAAAAACGCCCTCAACGGCCTCGGCAGCATCAAACCGATCACGTTGATGAGTCTCGATTAAAACCTACGCACAAGATGGCTGAAGGCGGCGGGTTTGCCGCACGGCTTGTAAAGAAATAGTAGTCAGGTTTCTTTTGTTTCCTGAACGGCCTCACGCTTATCCTTTGGATCGAGAAAGCGCACTTCAAAAAAGTGTGCGAACTTAAGCACAGCGAAAACGATCAATGTGCTGCCGACGGCGAGAACAAACTTGTTGAGGCCGACCAAAATGCCGATCGCGGCGGTCGTCAATATTCCGGCCGCGGTTGTCAGACCTTTGACATCGTGACTGTCCTTTTTGAAAAAGATCATTCCCGCACCCAGGAAACTAACACCGGTGACAATGGCCCCGAGTAGGTTTGCTACATCGAAACGCACATGCGGCCCGTAGTCGGAAAAAGTATGCGACATAAATTCGCCGATCACGACGAACAAGACGGATGCTACGCCGACGAGAATATGCGTTCGCAAACCTGCCGACTTTCCGGCGCTCTCACGTTCCCATCCGAGCAGTCCGGCAAGGACGGCAACGATCAGAATTCGAAGAAATACACTTAGATCGCTTTCGCTCATTTATTGATCACGTTCCATTCGCCGATGAACGCCGGGCAAGCCATGCTTCGGCTTCTGACTGATCCTGAAAGATTTGAACGTCCACGCCGCTTTCGACGGCGATGTCCTGTCCCATTTCATTGATCTCCTTTTGCTCCAAAAATCTGTCGATATAGGCGACGCGAAGGTCGGAAAAACCGAGGCTTGGCATTTCGGAGGCGATTCGAACGACATCTTCCTCGGAGGCAGTTGCTGAGATGTTTTCCTCGATCACGACTTGCTTAAATTTTCTCTTTTTACATTCTTCAGCAATTTCGCGAAGGAATCCTGCGAGTATGTCGTAACCATATTCTTCGCTATGGACAAGTGCATAGAGGTAGTTGGGATACTCTTCGAAAACAATTCTGTACGGCCTTTTCGATAAACCATTCTCCATATGATTCTCCAGCTTTAACTGTCTGAATGCGGTAGTTTGAACAAGTATATGCGAAAAAGGACAGATGGGAACCAAAATACTTTGATCCGACCGGACACACATCGTTAATTCGGACGTTCAAGTATCTCGACAAACTTTTTTGCGGCGAGCGAAAGGTTGCGATCGCTTCGGTGAATAACCCCAACGGGCCTTACCCATTCTTTTTCCGACAGTCGAACCACCGCCAAACGACCCGTTCGTTTTTCGTCGGCGATCGCGGGTTCAGGAACGATCGCTATGCCAAAGCCGACCTCGACCGCTCGCTTTATGGTTTCAATATTGTCGAACTCGGCTTTTTTGACAACTTCGACACCCTTCGCTTTTAAGATCTTGTCGGTGGCTTTTCTTGTTGGCGTGTCGCGTTCAAAGAGTACAAAATCATGCCCATTCAATTCCTTAGCCTTGACTGATTTCTTCGACGCGAATTTGTGTTCAGGCTGGCAAATTAGCACGAGCTTATTTGCAGGCATTTCACGGATCGTAAGTCCGCGTTTCGGTTCGGGGAACGCTAGTATTCCGAGTTCGACCGTTCCGTTCATCACATCGCGAACCACCTTTGTGGTGCGTGAATATTCAAGATCGATCTTTGCCGAAGGAAATTTCGACATGAACTCGCCGACCTTCGCCGGCATTTCATGCAGGCCGACGCTATAGACGGTCGCCACCTTAATGGTCCCGCCGATCTTACCGACCAGGCCTCGAAGGCTTTCGTTCAACTGTTCGTACGCGTCAAGGACCTGTTCCGATTCGCGATAAAACACTTCACCGGCAGACGTGAGCTTCACTTCGCGGCGGCCGCGTACGCGCTCGAGCAGCCGGCGTTTGAATTTATCCTCAAGTGCTTTTATCTGCTGGCTTACCGCAGACTGCGTAATGAAATTTCGCTCAGCGGCAAGCGAAAAACTCTGGAGATCGACAAGATCACGAAATACTTTGAAAGTTTCTATATGCATATAAGAAGCTGAAATGTCACGCTTACTAATATCTTAGTGCAAAAGAATTCATTTTTGCTAATGATATTTTTCATATAACATAAATACGGTCGAATAAGATTGGCGAAACATGCCGATTCGCTTTAGAATTTTAGAGATTCAACAATAAACCTTGTTCGGCCGTATCTCTCGGGTATCATGGCGATCAAATTCAGCAGTACGTTTCTCTTGAGAAAACTGCATCAACTGACGGGTATCGTTCCGCTCGGCCTTTTCTTTTTTGTGCATATGTTCACGAATTCAAAGGCCGTGAACGGCGAGGCTGCGTTTGAAAAGGCTGTACAGGAAATCCACGATATTCCGTACCTGCTTTTTATCGAGACCTTCGGGATCTTTTTGCCGTTGCTGTTTCATTCGATCTACGGAGTGATAATTTCGGCGGAAGCCAAGCCGAACGTCGTCGCGTACAACTACAAACACAACTGGTTCTATCTCCTTCAGCGGGCTACGGGGATATTCCTTTTCGTCTTTATCCTGTTCCACATTCTAAATCTTCGGTTCGGGTTGATGCCCGGATTGAATTTGACGCCGGTCGCGGGTAACGCAGACCAGGCCTTCAACATCGTGTCGCGTGAATTTTCGATTCCGTGGGTGATGGTCGTTTATATGCTCGGCATCGCGGCTACGGCGTGGCACCTGGCGTACGGATTCTGGTTATTCGCAGTCGATTGGGGAATCGTGATCGGTGAAAGGGCCCAGAAATATGCGTTCTACGGATGTGCTGCCTTGGCCTTTGGTCTATTCGCGGTCGGTGCAAATGCTGCTATTGCGTTCGTTCGTCCGTGCGGACTGCTGCCCGCAGCATTGTGCGAACAGCCGCATGTGAAGACGACGTTACCCAGGAAAGTTTGATCTGATTATGGCATCAAGCGGTTTAAAAATTGCGATCGTCGGCGGCGGGCTTGCGGGTCTTGCGGCGGCGATGAAGATCGCGGAAGCGGGACACGAGGTCGATCTGATCTCAGTGGTTCCGGTGAAGCGTTCGCACTCTGTCTGCGCACAAGGCGGCATCAACGGCGCGGTCAATACAAAAGGCGAAGGCGATTCGCCCGCGAAGCATCTTGACGATACGGTTTACGGCGGAGATTTTCTCGCTAATCAGCCGCCGGTCAAGCGAATGACGGACATGGCGCCGGAGATCATTTATCTCTTTGACCGGATGGGCGTGCCTTTCTCACGCACGAAAGAAGGTTTGCTCGATTTTCGTCGATTCGGCGGAACGCTGCATCACCGAACCGCATTTGCGGGAGCATCGACCGGCCAGCAGCTTTTGTATGCTCTCGATGAACAGGTTCGCAAATGGGAAGTTGGCGGAAAGGTCACAAAGTACGAAGGCTGGGAAATGCTCTCGCTTGTGCTCGACGATCATCAGGTTTGCCGCGGTCTGATCGCGATGGACCTGCAATCGCTTGAACTAAAAGAATTCAAAGCCGATGCCGTCATCATGGCTACCGGCGGGCCGGGCCTGATCTTCGGCAAATCTACAAACTCGATGACCTGCACCGGCAGTGCAGTTTCCGCGTGTTACCAACAAGGCGCGCGTTATGCGAACGGCGAATTTATTCAGGTGCATCCCACGTCGATTCCCGGCGAAGATAAGCTGCGGTTGATGTCAGAGTCGGCTCGCGGCGAAGGCGGGCGTGTATGGGTTCCGAAGGCTGATGGCGATGCACGCAGCCCGAAGGACATTCCCGAAAGCGAGCATTGGTATTTCCTTGAAGAAAAATATCCTGCGTACGGCAATCTGGTTCCGCGCGACATTGCGACGCGCGAGATATTTCAAGTCTGTCTCGAAGGCCACGGCGTTGCGGGTGAGAATCAGGTCTATCTCGATCTGACGCATATTCCCGCCGAAGTGCTCACGCGAAAACTCGGAGCGATACTTGAGATATACGAAATGTTCGTTGGCGACGATCCGAGATATGTGCCAATGCGTATCTTTCCGGGCGTGCATTATTCGATGGGCGGGCTGTGGGTCGATTTCGAACAGCGGACGAATATTCCCGGATTGTTCGCCGCGGGCGAATGCGATTATTCGATCCACGGAGCAAATCGGTTGGGAGCTAACTCGCTTGTGTCGTGCGTTTACGGCGGATTCGTTGCCGCGCCTTCGGCCATCGAATACGCTAAAAATATAGAACGCGGAAGCACGGAAACGAATGGAATTCATAGTGCCGAACTTCAAAAGCAGCAGGCGATCAACGACGCCATCGTGAAAAGCGAAGGCGGCGAAAATCAGTACAAGCTGCATGAAGAACTTGGTAAAGTGATGACGGACAACGTGACAGTTGTCCGTTACAACGACCGGCTTCAGGCGACCGATGATAAGCTCCGCGAGCTGCAGGAACGATTGACAAAGATCTCGATCAACGATTCCAATCTCTGGGCGACACAGGCAATCCCGCACGCTCGGCAATTTGCGAATATGCTTGAACTTGCACGAGTTATCACGCTCGGTGCGCTCAACCGAAACGAATCGCGCGGTGCGCATTACAAACCGGATTTTCCCGAACGCGACGATGAAAATTTTATGAAGACGACGATCGCCGAATATTCTGCTGAGGCTCCGGTGTTGAGTTATGAGGCAGTCGATGTATCACTCGTTGAGCCTCGCAAACGAGACTACTCGAAAGGTAAGTCATCAAGTTAGGACGTTATGTTTATTAAATCGATAAGTTTTCTGCTGATCGCAACGCTGTTGTTTCTTTCCGTTCCCGCGGTGCGAAGCGCGGATGTTGCTGAGCTCAAGCATTCGCTACCGGACTTCCGCGGCATTTCCAGCTGGAATGGACTTGTTGGACTAACGATGTTTAGCCCGGACGGCAAACATCTCGCGATGAGCGGAAAGGGCGGCGACGTCCTGCTTTACGATACCGAGACCGGCAAACTTTTGTACACTATCGAGCCTGCTGATTTTCAGGGGTTTTCATTCACACCGGATGGTAAGTTCATCCTCGGACAGATGCGGGCAGATCTGTCGGTTTTCGTTTACGACCTTGCCACGGGCAAACCCGTGCGTCAGATACGCGGCCTCGGCAAATTGGCTGCGATCAACAAAGGGTATTCACCGGGACTTCTCAATATGGTGAATGGCGTACCTCTCATGGGGCAAGAAATGGGCCCCGTTCCGATGCTCGACGATTGGAAGACGGTTTTGATGAATCGGAACGATAAGGAATTTACTCTTGTCGATTTTCAATCCGGCGATAAGGTCTTTGAAATCGAACACGAAAAGTACAGTGCCGGATGGGAGGCGACAAAATTGGCTTTGGTCCTGCTCGCAACAGTTGCCGGAGCTCCGTCAGCTACGCTCTTGCTTGGCTCAACGTCCGCCCCAAGAGTCAGCCCGGGCGGTAAGTTTTTGCTGATAGCAAATGGGAATAAGTTTCCTACGTTATGGGATCTACAGGCTCGCAAACTTGTAAAGGCCATAGACACAGGCGACAAAGTTTTTTGGAGTAATTTCAGCCCGGACGACTCGATGATAGCAACGAGCGATAGCAAGGGAATTACCAAGATCTGGAGTACCGCTTCGGGCGACCTTATTACTACGATCGGCTCGAAATCGAGTCAAGGTTTGGCTGCAGGATGGACGGACGATAGTTCAAAGATCCTGGTGATGCCCGTGCGGAAGGGAGAGTTGAAGGCCCATCGGGTGAAAGATGCCTCTGTTTCCCATACGTTTCCCGGTTCGCAGGCTGGTGGCTTCCTGTTCAATAACAGCGGCAGTAGACTTCTGGCCATTCCCACTAAAAACAAAAAGGTGCTCTTTCAGATCTGGGACACGGAAACCGGCCGCCTACTCTCAACCGCCCCTCGAATCAAAGGACAGAATGGGCTGATATCAGCAAAATGGAGTCCGGACGATTCAAAGATAGTTACTGCATCGGGAATCAAAAAGGTCATCCAATTATGGAATTCCAGGGGTGAGCATCTTCAGGACCTTCGTAATTCCACTATGCCGATGCAGTTCAGCCCCGACGGCAGATTTCTAGCAACCGGCGGGGAAGAAGGACCCAAAAAAGAAGACACGGGGTATATTTGGTCCTTGCCTGCACGACGAGATTGACGAAAAACAATTTTGATAATGAGCGAACACGTTGAGAAAAAAAGACTCAAGGATCCGCCGGCGAAATTTAGGCTTAAGATCCAGCGGCGCGATAGTGAAATGTCATCCGTGCGCTGGGAAACGTTTGAACTGACCTATCGCCGAAATCTCAATGTTATCTCGGCATTGATGGATGTGCGCAAGAATCCCATTACTATCGAAGGCAAGCAAACCACGCCGCCGGTTTGGGATATGAGTTGCCTTGAGCAGGTGTGCGGCATCTGCACGATGGTGATCGATGGCACGGTTCGGCAATCTTGTTCGGCTTTGATAGATGATCTGCTTTTGGCGTCAGGAAGCGACACGGTCACGCTAGCACCAATGTCGAAGTTCCCCAATGTGCGCGATCTGAAAGTTGACCGCTCCAAGATGTTCGATCATCTCAAACAGGTTCATGCGTGGGTTGAACTAGACGGCAGCTACAACCTCGGGCCGGGGCCGCAGCTTTCCAACGAAACGGCTCAGGAGCGATACGCATTTTCACGCTGCATGACCTGCGGCTGTTGTCTCGAAGCGTGTCCGCAGTACGGTGACGATAAATATGTTGGTCCGCAGGCAATCGCACAGGCTCGTCTGTTCAACATGCATCCAGTGGGCAAGATGGAGATCGACGAACGGCTCAACGGTTTGATGGGTGACGACGGAATATCAAACTGCGGAAACGCGCAGAACTGCGTTCAGGTCTGCCCGATGAATATTCCGCTTACAAAAGCGATCTACGAAACGAACCGCGATATTACAATTGACGCCTTGTTTGGGTGGTTGAAAAAGTAAGCGTTTCCTACTGAATCCCTTGCGAGATCAACGTATCACGAATACCAAAACCGGGAATTGAAAATCCGCGATATCGTTCAAGATATTCTCTAAGATCAACGGCACTCATCGGCTTTGCAAATAGGTATCCTTGTCCGAAATCGCAACCTAATGAAGCAAGTGCGTTACGCTGTTCTTTGGTTTCAATTCCTTCGGCAACAACTTGCAATCCAAGATTCCGGGCCAGGGCGATGACGGTTCGGATCACTTCACGATTCGCGTCGTTCTCCTGCATCATGGACACGAACGATCTGTCGATCTTAAGGGTCGAGACAGGCAGCCGCACGAGATATCCAAAATTCGAATAGCCGGTGCCAAAATCGTCAATGTCGGTTTCGATGCCGATCGATCGAAGCTGATTTAGCATTTCGATAGCAATGTCCTGATACTCAAAAAATACCGATTCAGTGATCTCAAGTTTTAGTTTCGCCGGTGGAAAATGAGTGTCGATCAAAATCCTTGTGAGCCGGTCAACAAGATCTTTGTTGGCAAATTGAAGGCACGACAAATTAATACTGAGCTTAAAGTCCCCGAGTTCCGTACACTCCTTGATCTCAGTGCAGGCCTTTCGCATTATCTGCTCGCCGAGAGCATCGATCCAGCCGATCTCCTCAGCAAGCGGAACAAATCGTGAGGGCGGAATCGGTCCGAGTTCGGGATGCCGCCAACGGGCAAGGGCTTCGACGGCACGCAGTGAACCATCAGATAATGAAACTATTGGCTGATATAAAACCTCAAAGTCTTCATTTTCGATCGCACGGCGAAGGTCGGTCTCAAGTCGGAGAGCGTCGCGCGCCACGAAGTACATATTCTTATCGAAAACTTCGTGCCGTGCTTTACCTGCACGCTTGGCCTGGTACATTGCGGTATCAGCGTCGCGCATCATATCTTCTGAAGTTAGGTGTGTTTCCGAGGCATGCATTATTCCAATACTTGCGGAACTGTATATCTCATGACCCGATATCTTAAAGGGTGACGTGAACTGTTCCTTGATGCGTTCGGCGATTCGGGTTGGCTCATCGCTGTCGTAGTTTCCTTCGATCAGTATCGTGAACTCGTCCCCGCCGAGCCGGGCGACTGTATCGGACGGGCGCATGCCCTCTCGCAGCCGCTTCGAAATAGCTACAAGCAGTTTGTCACCGATGTAGTGACCAAGACTGTCATTGACAAGCTTGAAGCGGTCAAGATCTATGAATAGGACGCTGATATGCCGAGTCTTTTCGCGTTGCGATCGCTGAAGGGCCTCCGTCAATCGTGTCATGAAATAGGCGCGGTTCGGCAATTCGGTTAGGGCATCATGCGTTGCATCGTGCTGAAGCTTTTGCTCCGCCTTCTTACGGTCGGTGATGTCCTGAAGTTGGAAGATCAGACTCGAGCTATCGGCCTCCAGGTCTCCGGCTGCCGAGACGCTCCAAGCTGTCCAAACCGTTTTACCGGTTTTGTGGATATATCGCTGTTCCATCTGACAGCTTGAGATGGTGCCCGAAAGCACTGCGTTTAGATTCGCAACAGCATGTGACAAGTCCACAGGATCGATAAAGGAACGAAAGTTGGAAGACAATAATTCATCCGACGCATAGCCAAGAATTTTACAGAGTGCCCGGTTCACTTTTAGCCATTGCCCGTCCGGAGCGACAAGCGCAATACCGATCGGCGCGTGATCGAACGCGCTTCTAAAACGCTGTTCCGATTCTTTCAAGGCCTTTGTGCGTTCCTCGAGAATGCCCGCATGCCCTTGGGCCCGCTCTGCCTGGTCAATGGAAAGCTGCACGTTGGCAAGGTACATCTTGTAAGAAAGAAATACGAAAAGAATGATCGGAAATGCCGCAAACAAAACACTAAATCCTATCTGATCAGTAAGTTGGACAAGAATTCCTGCCCCGGCGACGCCGATCAAATATGTAAAAAATACCCAAATGTATTTCTGCTTCCACGTTTCCCACCAAGGCGACGCAGTTTGCAGTCGATCATACATCGCAACGATCGACGTGTTAACAAGGTATGGAACGACGGCGAGAACGGACATCGCAAACAGGAAGTCCTTGACGGAACCTGTGTGTCCGTGAAGTTGATCCTCAGAGTACAGCCCAAATGCACGGAGAACGAGAAAGGCGGACATGATCGTGATCGCCATTGTTCCCGCATTACACCAGACCGTCAGGTATCGATTGCAGAAACGCCGTGCGGAAACGAATGCCTCAACCGCAGCTAATATGACCGCAGCCTCTCCGCCATAGAGTAGAAATGCAAGAAAGATGAAGGTGTCAGAAACAGAGATCTGCGACTTCAGAAGCGGTATTCTTACCGTAAGCTGCGCTCCGAATCCGATGGTGCAAACCGCCAGAATAACGAAAGCAAGATCAAGTTTTTCATACTGCAACTCATTAAAGCAGTATAGAACGCACGCTGTACCGATCGCGATCACGGCGCCCATGTAGATAAACGCACCTCTATCGACCGGTTCATTTTGAACCGCCCTAAGTATGTTCAATTTGGAAAGATCCGTCACAGATGGAGAATCGCGATACATTTGTTTAAGGTGAAGGCCCTTGTAAAAGCCGGGATGAAGAAGACCGAAGCGAATGGAAGCTGTAGAGGAAGGAGCTAATTGCTCCAATCATTCATTATCCGGCTTATTCGGTTAGATGTCCATATATTTTTAACCACGCAGGGTTAAGCCATTAGCGTACTGATCCAAAAAAAGATCCGCTACGGATGATAATCACGCAGCGGATCCATTGCGGCATCCCTATGATACCCGCTTGGGAGTAACCAAATTATTCCATACTGGCGGTACGGTCACCGATCAGAACACCGTCACCGATTAGGACGCCATCTCCGATCAATACGCCGTCACCGATCAGGACACCATCACCTATCAGGACGCCGTCTCCGATAAGGACGCCATCGCCGATAAGTACGCCATTTGGAACGAACCAATCGCCAACGAGTACACCGTCACCGACCAAGACTCCATCACCAACGAGTACACCCGACGACATTAGAACCTGGCCGCTGCCCGCTGCACCGCCGTCACTCAGAACGATGTTTGAGTATATGCTAAGGCCGTTCGTGTACTTGGCATCATCGAGTTCGAAGAGGCCGGACGACTGCGAAATGCCGTCGCTGAAGATGTTCGCCCTCTTGTAGATGGTCTGAAACTTCGATACAAGGTTCGCTCCAGTGATGTACGAGTAGTTGGCCTGGACCAACTGTGCCCACGGGAACGAGTTGCCGGCGATCGAGGTCGAAGGCTGCGGCATCGACCAGTTGTTCGCAACAGTCGAGTTCCCCTTAGACATGTTCTGGAATTCAGTGTCTGTCTTAAGCGAACGGGCCAAGCGGACCGCGCCTTCGATGTTCAACTGACCGGCACCTTGCTCGAATGTGTTCGCACCTGCCAACGGCTGAGCCGTGTACTGGAGCAGCATACGCACCATGCTCGGGGTCAACTTTGGATTGATCTCCAACAGCATTGCGACGGCACCTGCTACGACCGGGGCCGACATTGATGTGCCGCTTTGGAACATCGTGCCGTCGTTATTGGTCTCAAGCAGCCCAAGCGGTAGCACCAGATTCGGGTTCAGTGCGCCGAGCAAGCTTGTGCCGGGACGATACGATACGATCGAGTTGCCGGGAGCAACAAGGTCAGGTTTGACGATGTTGTCATAGATTCGACGACCGCCCGTTGCCGTATAGAAACTGCGTGTCGGGCCGCGCGAAGTGTATGTCGTGATCGAATCGTCACTGCGGACGTTCGTGCCGTAGCTGTTCGACGCGCCGACCGTGATGGCATACGGGCTGTTGCCCGGCGAGTGGATCGTTCCGTAACGCTTTGTACCATTCGGGCCACGACCGAGGTTTCCGGCTGCGGCTACGACAACGATACCTGCCTGGGCCAGTTCTTTTACCTTGAGGCAGATCGGGTCGTTGGTGTAAGTATCGATCGCATAGGTTCCAAGGCTAAGATTAACGACGCGGATGTTGTGCGTATTGCGATTCTGCAAGACCCAGTTCAAGCCGTTTAGAAGCCATGAGGTCTGTCCAACGCCCTGGTCGTTCAAAACCTTGACGCTAATAATGTTAGCGTCAGGTGCGACGCCGCGATATGCTCCCGAGTTTTTGTTTGCGTTACCTGCCGCTATACCCGCGACGTGTGTCCCGTGACCGTAACCGTCACCGAGCGGAGCATTGGTAAAATTAACATTCGCCTTTACGCGGGAACCGAGAAGGCTGTTTTGAAAGCCGCTATGAGCCGCGAAGATCCCGGAATCGAGAACCGCTACACCGACGCCCGTACCATCGAGCTTCCAACCGAGGTTCAGGAAACCGCCGGCCTGATTACGCATGGCCTGAGCACCCGAAGTATCTTCTAGGTGGCCCGTGCTGCGGGTTTCGCGGTTTGGCGAAACATAGTTGATCGTGCCGCTGGCGGCGAGATCGGCAATCGATGAGGCCGGGATACTTACGAGCAGCATGTTGCTGCTGCCGATTCGGTCGGTGACGCGGGCACTTCCGTTAGCCAGCATCGTGCGAAAAGCCGCATTGTCAGCGTCCTTTGCCTGGACAATGATGTCCATACGCTTCGAAGGATCGGCCTCGATCATCTGCTTGAGATCCGGAGCGATAGTTTCGCCGCGAAATCCTTCGCCGTCATTTTCTTTCGATGTCGTTTCGACCGCTGTCTTGGCGTCCGCCATCTCAATCGCTACCTTTACAAAAAGAGCGTCAAGTACTGCGTTCGGCTCGATCCGTGCGGTGTATTCCGCAAATGAGTTACCGGCGATAAGCTTTAGCTTTCCTTCGGTTACGGCCGTGGCGATCTTTGCGGTCATCCGATCCGAAGTGAAAATTCCCGCGAATCCATTGATATAAAGGATCGTGCCGCCCTTCGACGCGATCGCCTGATCAATGATCGTGTTCAGCTTTGCTTCAGCTTCGGCTTGAGAGGGGGTGTGGGAGAAAAGTGTTTGTGCCTCAAGTTTGAGGATCGTCTTGCCGTCAAGTCCGGCCGCACTGCCGTTTGTGATGCGGATCGCAAGCTGTTCTACCAATGCGTCCTGCATCTCATTCTTTTCATCAAGAACGATCGGCTGTCGAGCGCCATTACCGGCTAACACCTTTGTGAGTTGAAGCGTTTGTGCTTCAAGGCTTAGGTTCTCTTGCAATCTTCCTTGACGGCCAAGCTGCGTGAGATCGGTAGTAAACGTCTGGACGGTCGATTTGTTGGTTGAACCCTCGTTCAGGGTCGAAGCAAAAACCTGCGACAGGTTAGCGGCCCCGAAACAAAATACAAGGGAAAGAGAGATCGCCTTGCGGATCAGATTTTGTAATGGCGACAATTTCATTTTATTTAGCTCCTAAATAACGACAACAGTTCTGGCGGTATCCGCCGACGCCCTTCTTTATCAATGCGCGTGCCAATTAGCTAAATGATGTGAATAAATCGATTAGCGGTTTTGTAGAGAGGCGAAAACGACCTTGAAAGATCAACTTGATTGACCGATTCGGTCAGGCTGACCGACGGCTGGAGTGGTGAGCGTCCCGCTCGCCTAACTTGGCTTAGCAATCGCGCGTATCATGCGATTCTTCAGTTTCTTGACTTTTATGTATCCAAAATCACACTTCAAACGGGCGATTCGGTACTTAAAACGCCTCTGGAGACACATAAAATCGCTTGTGGCGACACTAATTCTGAGGCCGGATACAAAAATACGTTTGAAAGTGACGCCGTCACTGACACGTCGAGAGTCCACAGGTGACACTCGCACCCGACGCGATCACCGATTGCGACGCTGACTCGTTCCGGTGGCTCTCGCCGATCGTTATTGCGATCTATGGTTTGATCATGTCTTCGATGGCGGCTGCGATCTGGTCGCGGACGGTGCGGAATGCGGCTAGGCGTTCGGCGTCGGAGCCGGTGACGGCGGCCGGGTCGTCGAAGCTGCGGTGAATGCGGGCGGCGTTGCCGGGAAATACGGGGCATGTTTCGTTTGCGTTGTCGCAGACGGTCACGATGTAATCGAAATTCTGACCGGCAAATTCATCGACCGATTTTGAACGGTGTTGGGAAATGTCAATTCCGATCTCGGTCATCGCCGCGATCGCTTCGGGGCGAACGTAGGTCTGTGAGATTCCGGCACTTTCTACATCGAATCGATCTCCTGCGATGTGACGCAGCAGTCCCTCGGCCATCTGGCTTCGAGCCGAGTTGCCGGTGCATAAGATAAGGACGCGGGTTTTATTCATATTGAGTTTAAGCAAGCAGTCGCTACCGCTCCCGGTTCTGACGAGGAACCAACCAGTTGAAAACAAATGTTGAAGCCAATGCTCCGAGGATCTGTGCAGTGACAAAGCCCGGAGCGTCTGCCGGACGGATTCCTGTGAATGTATCGGTCAAGGAGCGTGCAATTGTGACCGCGGGATTTGCGAACGAGGTTGACGAAGTAAACCAATAGGCAGCCGAGATGAACGCGGCGACGGCAACCGCTGTCACGGGAATAGGATGGCGGCGGGAAACGGAAATAATAACGCCGATGAGTCCAAAGGTCGCGATGAATTCGCCGAGCCATTGGGCGAAGCCCGTCCTCTCTTTTGTCGATGGATGCAGCACAGAAAAGCCGAACATCAAGTTTGCAATGGCAACGCCCAGCAATGCACCGGCTAATTGGACGGAAACGAACAAAGCCGCCTCGCGCATTTCGATTTCGCGATCAATAGACGCTGACAATGTGACGACCGGATTGAAATGAGCGCCGGAGATCGGCGCGAACATCAGGATCAAAGTGAGAAGTCCCGCACCGGTTGCCAGCGTATTTACAAACAAAGCGATTGCAGCATTTCCGCCAGCCAGCCGTTCGGCCATGATGCCGGAACCGACTATCACGGCCAGCAGCAGCGTCGTTCCGACGAATTCCGCGGCAAGAAGTCGGCCTAGGGAAGGATGGGGCATCTTCTTAGCAGCAAGCGGTTTTAACTTCTTCCTGTTTACCGTCAGCGTTTGTAAAAGTCGGCGTGCAGCACGACATGTCTGCGGAGCCCTGGACCTCTTCGGACAGGTTGTCTTCGATCACGGTGAAAACTTCCCATTCGTTGCCGTCAGGATCGTTGACCCAAGCCTTGTCCTGAAGCGCGTAACAGCATGTGGTCTGCATTTCTTCTCTCGGCGACAGACCGGCTTCTTGCCAGCGTGACTTAACGGCGTTAACGTCATCGGTCGAAGCGACCTGAATGCCGAGGTGCGAAAGGGCACCGCTGCCGCTGAAGGGAACTTGATTGAGCGTAAAGTTGAGCGCCGGGCTTTGTACGTCAAACTTTGCATAGCCGGTGCGAACCTTACTCGGCTCGATGCCGAACATCCTTTTGTAGAACTCTATGCTGGATTCGACATCGGAAACATTTATCGCTAGGTGAGGCTTTAAGAAATTTATTTCTGGACTGGTCATTATGAATTCTCCTTTCTCGCTTTTATCAATTATGCATTGCCATAATTGTATTTCAAGGGTAAGCCGAGCGAACAATTATGTCAAGCCATAAATGTAGTGTGATAGAATATTTTTTGTATGGCTGTTAAAACGGCATTTGATCCGGAACTATTTTTCGCGGCGTTGGCAGACAGAACGCGTCTGCGTCTGTTAAATCTCTTACGCGACGGCGAAGTGTGCGTCTGCTTCTTTGCAGGAACGCTCAGCACCAACAATCCAAAAATCTCGCGGCACCTTGCGTATCTCAAACGAGCGTCGCTTGTTACCGCACGACGTGACGGAAAATGGATGCACTATTCGATAAACCGGCCAACAAACGAAGCCGCGGCTGCGGTTTTCGACGCGACAATGAAGATGCTCGAGAATGATGAAGAAATGAAACGCGACCGAAAGTCGCTCGTAGATTTTTGCTGCTCGCCTAGTGCTCCTGTGGTAATTCAGGGCAGAGCGAGGTAAATAGAAATAAGAAGAGGCTTTCTGAAAAGTGTTCTTCTCGCTGAAAGCGAGGAATTTAATAGAGTCGGGTGAAACCCGACGAGGCGTCGTGATAAAAGGATTCGTCCCTGTAAGGGACGTATTATCAACGATTTATTCGACCCTTTCAGCGTCGGCACACGTTTCCGACCGTACGTCGGGATTTCTCCCGACGCTATTAAATTTATCCCTTCGGGATCGAAACGACTTTCCGGACATCCTCTTTCCGCAAAACAACTAATTCTCGACCTCATATTTCAAGAATATCGATCAGTTCCTGAACCGACGCAGCCGACTTCTGCAGTGCCGTGCGTTCTTCGTTTGTTAATGAGATCTCGATGATCTGTTCGACGCCGTTTTTGCCGAGTTTTACGGGGACGCCGACGAAGAGGTTGCTGACGCCGTATTCGCCTTCGAGGAAGACGGCACAGGGAAGGATCTTTTTCTTGTCCTTTAGGATCGCTTCGCACATCTCGACTGCACCAAGCGACGGAGCGTAATATGCCGAACCGGTTTTCAGCAGACCGACGATCTCGGCACCGCCATTAGCGGTACGCGTGACGATCGCGTCGATAGTTTCCTTCGGAAGGAGTTCGGTGATAGGAATACCCGCACAGGTCGAATAACGCGGCAGCGGAACCATCGTATCGCCGTGGCCGCCGAGGACGAATGCCGTGACGTTTTCGACCGAGACGTTCAACGCTTCGGCGAGGAAGCAACGCATGCGAGCGGCGTCCAAAACACCGGCCATGCCCATAACGCGGTTTTTCGGGAAACCCGAGCGACGGAATGCGACCTGCGTCATTGCGTCGAGCGGATTTGAAACGACGATGATAAATGCGTTCGGCGAATACTTCGCAACTTGTTCCGTAACCGCGCCGACGATATCTGAATTCGTTTTCAAAAGATCGTCGCGGCTCATTCCGGGTTTACGCGGAAGGCCGGCGGTTATGATCACTACGTCTGAATCTTTCGTTTCTTCGTATGAATTTGCACCGACGAGCTTCACATCAAATCCGTCGATCGGTGCAGCCTGTGCCAGATCGAGCGACTTGCCCTGCGGCGTCCCTTCGACGATATCGACCAAAACGACATCAGCGAGTTCCTTACTTGCTATCCAATGAGCAGCCGTCGCACCGACATTTCCGGCACCGACAACCGTAACTTTATTTCTTCCTGCAGCCATTAATTAACCTTCCTGTTTAGAATATATGCTTGTGATAAAAAGGGTATTTTGTCATAGTTGACTTGAAACGGCAAAATAGCCAAAATCATGCATGCTGTCAGCGGTCAAAAATACACCCTGGAAGAGTATTTTGAACTCGAACGAAACTCCGAAGAGAAATGGGAGTTTTGGGACGGGAATGTTTGGTGTATGTCCGGTGCCAGCATCGTTCATGAGGATATAGTTTCAAATACTCTAAGAGCCTTCGGTGATAAACTCGGCAGTGACTGTTATGTGTCGGGGTCAAACGTACGCGTAAAGGTTCCGATCTTTCCACCGTATCGATATCCTGATCTGACCATTGTTCGCGGGGAGCGTGAACTGGAAACGGTTAGTGGTCTCGAGATGCTTCTTAACCCGCAGATCATAATAGAAGTTCTTTCGCCGACTACCGAAGCGTTCGACCGAGGTGCAAAGTTTACTTATTACAAATCGATTCCAAGTCTCCGCGAGTATATCCTGATCGCAACCGATGAGGCGTTTGTGACCCAGTTCATAAGGCGTCCCGACGACGACTGGATACATCGCGACACCAATGCAATTGATTCATTGCTGCTACTCCCGACATTTAATTTAATGGTTCCTTTGTCTGAAATATATGATCGGGTCGTCTTTCCTCCTAAAGGGTTTATCCATCCCGAAACCGAACGATCATTTCAGGGTCGCTAATTCATGAAAAAAACTTATCGAATGTCTATCACCTTTCTATTGTTGGCGGTGTTGTCTTCATCCATATTTTCTCAACCGTCTTCAGCTTCATTTTCGGGCAAGCGTTTGAAGCGGGTCGTTGTCCGCAACGCGATGATGCTTGACGGGAGCGGGAAGCCTGCTTCGGGACCGTATGACATCGTGATCGAGAACGACGTCATCACGCAGATAGCGGGGCTCGATCCTGTCGCGGTTGCTGAAGGGATGGCTCGCCGTCCGGCGAAGGGCGATCTTGATATTGACGCAACAGGAAAGTATGTCTTGCCCGGGCTGATCAATCTTCACGGACACGCGCATGACGGGCGGGCCGGAAAGCCGATGCCGATCGAGTATGTGATGAAGTTGTGGCTTGCGTGCGGCATCACCACCGTTCGGGAAGCGTGGGCCTCAAAAAAGGAACTCGGCTTTCGAGATCAGACGGCTGCCAACACGCTCGCCGGGCCGCGTATTTTTGCATATGGCGGATTCCCCGGACCGAACCAGAACACGGCGGAACAAGTGCGCCAACGTGTTCGCGACTTGAAGACGGTCGGCTTCGACGGCATCAAACTTTACACGATGGACCGCGACCTGATGGCTGCGATGATGGACGAGGCGAACAAGCAGGGAATGCGTGTGATGCACCACGTCGGCGTCGAGGAGACGAATGCCTGGGACGACATCAAATTTGGCACGACCAGCATCGAACATTGGTACGGCATTCCTGACGCCGCCATCGAGACCGGTCGGCAGAATTTTCCTTCGGATTACAATTACAACGACGAGGTTGATCGCTTTCGTTATGCCGGACGCCTTTTCCGCGAAGCGAATTGGGATCGGCTGATGAAAGTGCTCGACGGAATGGTCGAGAAAGGCGTGGCGTGGAATCCTACGCTGGTGATCTACGAAGCCTCGCGTGACCTGCAGCGTGCACAAACGCAGCCTGCGTTCGCGGAATATCTGCATCCTGTTTTGGAAGAATATTTCCGTCCGAATCCGGCAAACCACGGTTCGTACTTTATCGGCTGGTCGTCAACCGACGAGACCTTCTGGAAGGAAAACTATCGCATCTGGATGAAGGCGGTTTACGAATTTGAACGTCGCGGCGGCCTGGTCGGCACCGGCGAAGACGCGGGATTTATTTATCAGCTTTACGGTTTTGGTTTGATACGCGAGCTTGAGCTGCATCAGGAAGCCGGTTTTCATCCGCTGAAAGTTATCCAGCACGCGACGAGCAATGGTGCGAAGATCTTGGGTAAAGAGGACACTATCGGGCGTGTCCGCGTCGGATACAAAGCAGATCTTATCGTCGTAAACGGAAATCCGCTTGAGAATTTCAAGTTTCTCTATCCAACTGGCACCGAAACCGTGCGCGACGGAAAGGTCGTTCGCGGCGGCGGCATCGAATGGACGATAAAGGACGGAATTCCGTTCCATGTACCGACGCTTTCGAAAGAAATTAGGGATATGGTTGCTGCGGCGAAAAGTCAGAAACCTGCACGACTGGAGCGGTGAGCGTCCCGCTCACCAAGCTTGCGTAAGCAAGGTGATCTTTTCGCAACTCTGTGGCCGTGGCCACCGGGACGGCGGCCGCTCCAGACAAAGAAGAAGCCCGGTGCGCTCTCCCCTTCGCACCGGGCTTCTTCGTGTCTGGCCGAGGATAAATCCAAAGGCCAAGCTTTGCCATAGTAAACAGCAATGCTTGTGCCAAAAGGGCTAAAGCCCAATATTCAATGAAAATTGGCTGATCTCGAACACCGAGACGGCCATTTGCGAACTTTTTCGTCGGTTCGTTATACGATTTGGTTTCTATTGAAGGATCGGGTGACCGCCGCCTTGGCTGTGATCCTTTGTGGCTTCGTAACGCCGACGGTCGTTATGATAAAGCACGAGGTGCTCGCCTTCGTAGCGAACAATGTTCGAGACATTGGCAAAATCTGATGTGTGTTCGGCGATCACGAACGAAAGCGGGTTGTTTGAAATAACCATTCCGGCGGCGAAAATATAACCACCCTTATCGTAATCCGTTCCTGCATATTGGGCCGCACCGACCGCTATCGCAGGCGAATACTTGCCATCGGAATCGCGTTCGCGATCCGCCATGCCAATAAAAACCGTGTAGTCGGAGTAGTTCAGCTTTTTCGAATAGCCATTCTTTCGCGCAACCGCGATCAGATCGGTAAGGCCTTTGTCGATCGCGTTTAGCATAGCTTGTGATGGTGCCGTTACGCCATAGACGTTGGCTCCGCCACGAGTTCGGGCGGCAGATCTGAAGCGATCACCCGTGGTTCGTTCAGCCGTTGCCAGTGCTCGTTGATTTTGCGCTAAGGCATCCTGCGACAGTAGGCAAAAAGCGATAAGCATAGTTGCGAGCGTTGCAAATGAAAGTGATGTTATTTTCCTCATACCACTTCCGTGTTGCAAGCCGCGTTCCATTAAATGGTGGTACTGGGGACGGGAATCGAACCCGTACGACCCTAAGGTCACAGGATTTTAAGTCCTGGGCGTCTACCAATTCCGCCACCCCAGCACGCGAGTTTGAGATTATCACAGCCAGCCGAAGAGACGAAAACGTCCGGCGTTGTGCTATCATTTCGGCGAACGCATTTTATGGAACAGTATTTTTGGATCGGTTGGATCATACTCGGTGTAGCGTTGATAGTTGCCGAGGTCTTTACGCTTGGCTTCGTACTTTTTTGGTTCGGACTTGGAGCCCTGGCTGCAGCTCTGGCGGCGATGGCCGGTGTCGGCCCGGTGGGACAGTTTGCGATCTTTGCGATCGTTTCGGTCGGCCTAACGGTGATGTCGCGAACGATCCTTGCGAATTACTTTTCGCATCGGGACGAAGATTCGGTAAAGATGGGCGTTGATTCGCTGCCCGGAAAGATTGGTACGGTTACCGGTTCGAGCAAGGGGGCATTGAACGAAGGAGCTGTTAAAGTTTTTGGTTCGGAATGGACGGCATTCCCGGCGGATGACGAAACAAAGCTGCTCGAAGGCGAAAAGGTTGAGGTGGTTTCCGTTAAAGGTTCGTCTATTTATGTCCGGCCGGTAACAAAAGAGCTGCCCGGCTGGCGCGAAGATTAGGGAATCTCGGCTGTGTCTTGTTCCGCCGTGTCCTGATCTGCGGTGTCATGGATATTTCCCAGGTCGATCAACTCAAGCTGCAGATCTTCACCTGCCGGCTCGGGGAGATCCTCGCCCAAAAGTTTTGCGATCACGACAGTAATGTTGTCCTCACCACCATTCTCATTTGCCAGCTTAACGAGGTCGGCACACGCCATTCCTAAAGAATCGTAATGTTCGACTACGATCTGCTGCATTTCAGCCGCAGAGACTTTATTCGAAAGACCGTCGCTGCACACCAAAACCACATCGCCTTTGTGCGGGGTCAGGCGTGCCGAAACCGGATAGATCTCATTTTGGGCGCCGAGAGCCTGTAAGATCACGTTCTTGAGCGTATGAGTTTCGGCTTCTTCTGCTGATATTTGCTGAGCATCGATCAATTGCTGAACCAGCGATTGATCCTTGGTTATTTGGTAGATCAGACCGTCCCGGACCAGATAGGCACGACTGTCGCCAACCTGAATTACGTCAACACCTCGGGTCGTAACACCGACTCCGGTGAATGTAGCTCCCATTCCCTGAAACTGCGGATCGGTGCGGCCCTGATTGTGAACAAGGTGATTTGCGTAGAGCGTGGCGTTGTACAGCTTTGCAACTAGGTGGTATTCGTAGGCCTCGGGTGTTAGGGTCTCTTCGATATCCTCATTCAGCAGACGCTCACAAACACTTTCAACCGCCATTTTGCTGGCGACCTCACCGGCAAGAGCTCCGCCCATTCCGTCAGAAACTGCCAGTACGACGCCATTATCATCAACATTGAAAGTCTGGCTTTCAATCACGAATTCACCGTCACTCTGAGCGCTGGTCCACGCACGCGAGCCGGTTACGTTCAATAGCAAATAATTGTCTTCATTGCCGCGTCGAACGCGGCCAACATGCGACGTTGCATGTACTTCGACAGTTGTCATAATTTGCGCGGGGAATGCATCAAGTAATCAAAACTCCGTGTCGCAATTCCCAATAGATCTTTAATTTAGTGCCTGATCCAGGTCAGCAATAATGTCTTCAACGTCTTCGATCCCAACCGAGATTCTAACCAACCCATCCGTAATACCAAGCTTTTCACGCGTTTCAGCCGGAACGGAAGCGTGTGTCATAGTTGCCGGATGCGAGATCAGTGTCTCGACGCCGCCCAGACTTTCGCCGAGAGTACATAGCTTGACGCTATCCAAAACACTTTTTGCATTAGCCAGGCTTCCGGTCTCAAAGGAAACCATTCCGCCAAATCCCGTTTGCTGCCGACTTGCCAGCTCGTGCTGGGGATGGGAAACAAGCCCGGGATAATAAACTTTCTGGATCTTGGGATGCTCAGCTAAAAAATTTGCCACGATGCGTCCGTTACGGTCGTGAGCTTCCATTCTAACAGCTAATGTCTTTGTACCGCGAAGCACGAGAAACGAATCGAAGGGTGAAAGGATCGCCCCGATGCTGTTCTGAATGAACCGTATCCATTCTGCATCCGTCTCGTCGTTCAGTGCAACAAATCCGCCGACGCTGTCCGAATGACCATTGAGATACTTTGTCGTCGAATGTACAACTATATCCACGCCAAGATCAATCGGTTTCTGAAAGTACGGCGACATGAATGTGTTGTCGCATACGACCTTTGCCCCGTGGGCGTGGGCCATTTCTGAAACAGCCGCCAGATCGGTTACGGTCATGACCGGATTAGTCGGCGTCTCGACAAATACCATCTTGGTATTCGGCTTGAACGCGGTTTCAAGGTCTTCGATCTTTGACGTATCGGCAAGATTGAACTCGACACCGTAATTGCTCAATACCTTCGAAAACAAACGAAATGTGCCGCCGTAAGTGTTGTCGCCGAGAATGACGTGATCGCCGGCCTTTACGAGCTTCAACGTCGCATCGATCGCGGCCATTCCGGAAGCGAACGCAAACCCGTATTTCGCATTTTCGAGCGCGGCGATGTTGCGTTCGAGTGCCGAGCGGGTCGGATTTTGAGTGCGGGCGTATTCAAAGCCTTTATGAACGCCGAGGGATTCCTGCGCGTAGGTCGATGTCTGATAGATAGGCACCGAAACCGCACCGGTCGCGGTGTCCGGTTCGTTCCCAGCATGGATCGCCGTCGTTGAAAAGCCCATATAAAGAGATTGCATTCTGCTTTCGCAAAATAACCTTAACATTCTATCTCGAACGATACGAAAATCACTAACTTGAACGGTTCGATTTGCCTTTTCAAAGTGACTTTTTGCGAATCCATAAATATAAGCGCGGGAATTATGAAAACCGGCATTGTATAACCTAGACTTACATTCAGAATGGACATCAATCAACTAGAGGTTTTGGCAGCGATAGGCCGGGAACGAAGCTTCTCGCGAGCCGCGGATGCCCTCGGTAAAAGCCAACCGGCGATCAGCCAGTCGATCCGCCGGTTGGAAATGGAATTGGGGGAACTGCTTTTCGATAGGTCGTCGAAAGACGGAACGCTAACGGACGCCGGTAAACTGCTGCTCGAACACGCCCGGCACATCATCAGCCTGCGTGAAAATGCTGTTACCGCGATCCACGATCTTCGCGAACTGAAATTCGGCAAAGTTACGCTCAGTGCTAATGAGCACACAGTGTTTGCCATTCTCCCGATCATTGCCGAATACAGCGCCGTCCATCCGTTGGTAAAGATCGAGGTCCGTCGCGGAGCTGCAAGCCGTATTCCGGAAGAGATCGCGTCGCGACAGGTCGAACTGGGAGTTTTGTCGTTCAAACCCGAAGGTGACGAACTGAAATCGATCCCGATCGGAACTGACGAGCTAGTACTGGTCGTTCCAAGGTCTCATTCGTTTTCGGATCGCAAGCATATTTCGATATCCGAACTCAGCAAAGAAAAATTTATCGCTCACAATGCTCGCTCGCCGTATCGAAAGTTCGTTGTCGATGTCTTTGGAAAGCACTCGATCAACCTTGAGATCGGCGTTGAGCTTCCGTCACTGGAGGCAATAAAAAGGCTTGTCGAAGAGGGCTGCGGTATTGCGCTAATACCCAAGCTTACGGCAAAAAGCGAGATCGCCAGCGGACGCCTTATCGCGATAGATGTAAAGGAATTGAAACTAAGGCGAAAGCTGAACATTGTTCATCGCCGGAACGCCGCTCTCTCGCACGCCGCGAAAGAATTCATAGAAGTCGCGCGGCGAATGTTCGATAAAGCAGAATTGGGTTAGAATCAAACCGTACCACCACAATCAATAAAAGCGCCTTTTGGGAGCGATATGTTCGAACAATTTACATTGGGGATCGAAGAAGAGTTTCAGATCGTTGATCCGGAAACGCGGGAGCTGAAATCGCATGTTGCCGAGATCCTTGAAGAAGGAAAACTTCTGCTCGGCGAAAAGATCAAGCCGGAGATGATCCAGTCGATGATCGAGGTCGGCACCGGCGTTTGCGCGAATATTCAGGAGGCGCGTGATGACATAACGACGCTGCGTTGTATTATCGCCGGCCTTGCAAAGAAAAAGGGAATGGCGATAGTTGCGGCCTCGACGCATCCTTTCTCAAAATGGTCGGAACAGGAAATCTATGACGGCGATCGTTACAAGCTGTTGGTTGACGAACTGCAAATGGTAGCTCGTTCGCTGCTGATATTCGGCGTTCACGTTCATGTCGGCATTCCCGATCTGGAACGCCGCATACAGATAATGAATGCGGCCAGATATTTCCTGCCGCATATTCTGGCGATGACAACCTCGTCACCGTTCTGGTTAGGATTCAATACAGGCCTCAAATCTTATCGCTCCGAGGTTTTCAAGAAATTTCCCCGAACGGAGGTTCCCGACCATTTCGAATCCTATCAACAGTTTCAAAGCTATGTCGATCTATTGATAAAGATGAACTGCATTCAGGACGGCTCAAAACTTTGGTGGGACGTCAGGCCGCACCACATTTTTCCCACGCTTGAATTCCGCGTTTGCGATATTCCGACGCGAGTCGATGATACGATCGCGGTTGCCGCGCTTTTTCAGGCGATCGTCTGCAAACTGCACCGTTTGATCGACAACAATTTGGGCTTTAGGATCTATCATCGCCGCCTGATCCTCGAAAACAAGTGGCGGGCCATCCGCTACGGTTTGGACGGCAAACTGCTCGATCTCGGCAAGCAGAAAGAGGTCCCGGTTAAAGATCTGATTCGTGAACTGCTGGATTTTGTGGACGATGTAGTTGACCCGCTCGATTCGCGAAAAGAGATAGAGCACATTCACACCATGCTGGATCGCGGAACGTCGGCAGATGAACAGCTCCGTGTCTATGAAGAAACGGGCGGTGATTTTAACGCCGTGGTGGATATGCTGATGGTAAATACGCTTGAGAATGTGCCTGAGAAGTGCTTTGACTAACGATTAGCGCGGTTGTGTTCGAGCGCCAGTTTAAGATAGTTCTCAAATAGAATTCGACCATCGCGCGACTCGTTCGGGTGTTCCCAGCGTGTCGGATTTTTTGACCAATCTTCAAATGATTTTTCAAGATGGAACTGTACGCAGTAGATCATCTGTCCCGCGGAGCGTTTGACCATCATCTGATTCTTGCAAAGATATGAGGTCGCGAGCAGCTTGAAGCCGGCCGGAACTCCTTCTACCTGCACGCCGTGATTTTGCCACACGCGCAGAATGTCATCGTCTTTTGTGTAGTCCTGCCACGTTGACGAATTTTGGTCGTCGATACCTTCGAAGATCGGATCGGATTTATCGACGATCTTTACAAACCGGTATTGATATTCGACAACCCGGTCGGTCCGCTTTTCGTTCAACTCAAGCGAGTCAAGTGTGATAAGCGGAGCACCGAACGACTGGCCTACGAGCTGATGCGAACCGCAGATCGCAAGTACCGGAATCTTCGTCGTGCGAATAAACTCGTCAAAGCCCGCGATATGTTCGGGGTTGTAATAGTCGAAGTCACTGAACGTGCCGCTCATCACGATCGCTTCCGGCTTGAAATCTTCTACCGCCTGCGAAAGCTCGGATAGATGAACCGTCATCGTCTTTGGATTCTGAACGAGACGAACAACATTCTGGGCGATGTTATTGCACGCCATCGACGAGACCTTGTTCTCAAACCGCAACTTCGCGTCCATCGTGCCGTTCCATTCCGATCGTGCGAGTTCCGAAATGTCGGACTCATATCTTAGCAAGCTGTTGACGATCAAAACCTTGGCAGCAGGTATTGACTTGATCACCGGTTCATAACGGCAAAACGCCTGGTTCCCGTGAGGAAATGGCAGGGTCTCGGTCTCAATCATTTTGATCGCGGCGTCTAACATAAGACAAAACTATAACTTGCGGGTTCCGAAAATCGAAACACACATGTCATGAGATGATTATATCAATTCGGTCGTTGTTTGGTCGATCTGTTGAAGAGAGGCATCTTGGTACCTGCACCGATAGCCCTGATCTCGTCCCGCAGCGACCTGATCACTGCCGACCATGCACGACCGCTCGGTGATAGTTTATTCCCGGCGTCAAACATCAATTTCAGACGGTGCCAGCCTGTTTCGAGTTCATCAGCCAACGCAGACAATTTCGTGATGTCGTATGGAACGGCAACTTCTTTGCAGCCGATGCGTGCAAACACCGCGAGATATCGTGCGTTGGCAAGGTCGGGACACGAGATCCGTTTCCTTCCGACCTTTAGCTCGACGCCCAAGAGCGTATGCATTATCTGCGGATCATTTTCGCGCTCGGGGAAATTGAGCTCGATGGAGCGTGTGCGCATCGGCCTGATCGTTTCCTCATAGATCTGGGCGATCCAAGCCGTGCCAAGTCGGGCTCGTAATTGTGCGATGAGAGTGTCTGTCTTATTCAATAGCTTGCCTGTGACCGATCAGAGAGCGTCTATCATTTCCTGGAACGTGTTGAAATACTTTCCGACGTGAACACCGTCAATGAGGGCGTGGTGGACCTCGACCGAAACGGGCATTTTTTCGGATTCGCCGTCAGCAAACACTTTTCCAAAAACGATCCTGGGACACGAAAGCTGTCGACCGGTGCGTGTGGCGTGCTTGAAACTTGTGAACGAAACCCACGGGATCGCCGAATGATATACAAGATCGATCCGTTCGGTCTCGACGTCAAAAGTTTTCAAGGCCCGATACTTTTCTACGGCTTTCCTTCCCGCTGCCGCAAACTCTTCTACGGTCGGTTTCGCTTCAAAATAACAGAATGAAAATGTTTCGTCGTCGTTGAGAATGGTCTGTGTCGATTCCACGGAATCGAATTCAACAACCTTTCCATCGAGAAGCCTCACCCGAAATTCACCAATGGAATTCACGACCTGTTGTGAATAAAACAACGCGGCCAACGAATACGAAATGTCGTTCGCACGGCAAAATCTTCGCAGCGACGTGACGTCGATGTTGGCGGTGATATTAAAGAATGGGTCTTCGAAATCCTTGAAGAACTCAAAGGTCGATCTTCTCGGCCACGTCGAAACGTCGATCTCTTTATACGGGGAAGTCAACGCAGGCTCGCTCCAACAACTGTTGACGGCTGCGAGAAAATTCGGATAACGCGGTCGCCAAAGATACCGAGATACAAGACACCAACAACCGTAATGATCAGGACGGTTGAAAACGCGGCTGATAATTTCGGCTCGGCCCAATCGGTCGTTCGTTCACGGAAGAACATTACAACGATAAGCCGTAGATAGTAATATGCAGAGATCGCGGTGTTCAGTACAGCAGCCACGACGACGATCGTCAAAAGCGTGTTGCCGGCTTCGAGAGCGGGCCGGAAAACGAGCACCTTGCCGATAAAACCGGCGGTAATCGGCATCCCGAGCAGGCTTAGCATGAAGAGCGACAAAGTGAACGAGAGCACGGGCGACCTAAAGCCGATGCCGTTAAAGTCTTCGAATTCCGCTCGCCGGTCATTCTTTTGTCCCAGCAGCGTAACTATTGCGAATGCGCCAAGCGTGGTGACCGCGTAGGTCAATAGGTAGAATGCAACCGATGACGTCGCTTCATCACGCAGGGCAGCGGTCGCGGCCGCCCCGGCACCGAGAAATCCCACAAGTGCGTAACCGGCATGAGAGATCGACGAATACGCAAGCATTCGCTTTACGTTGTTCTGCATTATTGCGGCAACATTGCCGACGGTCATCGAAGCAATGGCGATAATGGCGATCACCGTTATCCATGAATCGTGAAGATAACCCGAAGCCTTTACACCCGCAATTAGTGGAAAGCCAAGCACGAAAACGCGAAGGAAAGACGCAAAAGCCGCGGCCTTTGGCCCGGTCGCCATGAAACCGGTGACCGGCGACGGGGCACCTTCGTAAACGTCGGGCGTCCAGACGTGAAAGGGAACCGCAGCGATCTTAAATCCAAAACCGACGATCATCATCGCAGCACCAGCCAACAGCAGAGCAGGGAAGTTCGCGTTGGCGACTCGTGCCGCGATCTCGGTTATATTTGTCGATCCCGTGGCACCGTAGATCAGTGCCATTCCGTAAAGCAGAAAAGCAGACGCAAGCGACCCGAGAATAAAATACTTGACCGCCGATTCGTTCGACTTAAGATCGGCCCGACGAAGGCCTGCCATCACATACGTCGCGATCGAAAGTGTCTCAAGCCCGAGGAAAATAATGACCATGTCGTTACCCGCCGACATAAACATCATTCCGAACGTAGCAAATAACAAAAGTGCGTGATATTCGCCGACCGGAACGTCTTCACGCTCCGTCCAGATCGTCGAGATCAATATTGTTAGAGCAGAGACGAGAAGAAAAACGAACGAAAAGCTGAGCCGCAGGTTATCCGTCGAGATCATCCCGTTCCAGGTTGCGGTCGGAACGCCTGATGTGCCGGACCAAAGCCAGGCTAATGCGGCGGCTGAAGCTGCGATCCCGACGAGCGCCATTGCACCAGTCACACTGCGCTGTTTCGGAAAGAAACAATCGTAAAGCATCACTACGATACCTGTGACGGCAATGATCGTCTCCGGCAATATCGCCCAGATATTTACGTTTGGATTAACCAATTCCATAAAAACTATTTCTTGGTCTCAGCCGCCTCAGCGTGTTCGACCTCTCCGCCGGCCTGATGAACGACCCGTTGTTGTATCGCCGTGACTGCTCCTTTCGTCTCGTCGAGAATCGGTCGCGGATACACGCCCATATAAACCATCAGAAAAACAAGCGGAGCGATAAGCCCGATCTCACGCCAGCTTAGGTCGGCAAGGCCGCGATTCTTTTCATTCGTAACTTTGCCGAAGAAAATGCGTTGGATCATCCACAAAAGATACACGGCGGCAAAGATAACGCCCGTTCCGGCAAGCATGGTGGCTATGTAGTTCCAGTTCGTGGTTGCCGTGATCGGCAGTATAGTCGATTTCCACATTCCAACCATTATCAAAAACTCGCCGACGAACCCGTTCAGGAATGGCAAACCGACAGATGACATTGACGCGATGACAAAGATAGCTGCGTAAAGCGGCATCACGTTTGCCAATCCGCCGAATTCGGAGATCGCCCGAGTGTGGCGGCGTTCGTAAATGAATCCGACAAGCAGGAACAGAGCTCCGGTCGAAACACCGTGGGCAAGCATCTGATAAACGGCACCCTGCATTCCCCATTCGGTGAACGAGAACATACCGAGGATAACAAAACCCATGTGAGCGACCGATGAGTACGCCACCAGGCGTTTCATGTCCGGCTGGACCATTGCGACGAGCGCTCCGTAAATGATGCCGATGATTGCGAGGATGATAAAGATCCATGCAAACTCTCGGCTTTGGTCCGGGAACAGAGTGAAGTTAAACCGCATCAGGCCGTAGGTTCCCATCTTTAGCAGTATGGCGGCGAGGATGACGGAACCGGCGGTCGGTGCCTCGGTATGTGCGTCCGGCAGCCATGTATGGAACGGGAACAGCGGAACTTTGATCGCGAACGCCAATGCGAATGCGAGGAACAACAGCGTCCCCGCCTGTGGAGCGAGCGTCAAGTTGCCGGCCTTCATCGCGTTGAGTATCGTCACGAAGTCGAACGAGCCGCCAAGCCCGGTCTGATCTGCGTAGATATAAAACAGAGCAATGATCGCTGCCAGCATCAGCAAGCTGCCAAGTGCCGTGAAGATGAAAAACTTTACTGCAGCATAAATGCGATTTTCGCCGCCCCAGATGCCGATCAGGAAAAACATCGGGACAAGCGACGCCTCGAAGAAAAGATAAAAAACCAGCAGATCAAGCGAGACGAAGACGCCGATCATCGCCGATTCAAGCAGTAGCAAAAAGATGTAGAACGCGGTAGCTTTCTTTTCGATCGCATTCCATGCTGAAAGCACAGCAATCGGCATTATGAACGTCGTCAAAATCACAAGCCACAGGCTCAGGCCGTCCACGCCGACGTGATAGTTCGTATTTATCGCCGTGATCCACGGAACGATCTTTTCAAAATGAAATCCGCTTGTGGTTTCGGCACCTCGACCGCCGAGCAACGCAAGCGACAGCACGAAATTAACGATCGTAAAGCCGAACGTAAGCCATTTCAAATGACCTTCCTGCTTCCAGAACATTTGGTGCGCCAAAATAGCGACCGCACCGAAGACCGGCAGCAGGATCAAAAGTGTTAAAAGATTTTCCGAAATAAAGTCCATTTATCCGACCAATTTCAATCCGTAATAAACAAAATAACTAAGCACGGCCAACGCACCGAGAATGATCACCGCCGCGTAACTGCGAACGTAGCCGACCTGAACGCTGCGAGCCAAGTTGCCGAGCTGCGAAACGAAATGGCCGATGCCGTTGACGATGCCGTCGATGAATCCGAGATCAAAGCCCTTCCACAGCCTTTCAGTCGAAAATCGCGTCAGCGGATCGACGATGTAACCATTGTAGAGTTCGTCAAGCCGCCATTTTTGTTCAAGAATTTTCGGCATCTTGCGAAGTGGATTGTTCCTGAACAACGCGAAGCCGATGGCGATCCCGATCACGGCCAATACAGTCGAAAGTAAAGCAAGGTATCGTTCCTTTGCGATTACTTCCGGTGCATGCGAATCATAAGCTCCTGCGGTTGCGGTTTTCGCATCTGCCGCAAAGAAATGCTTGACCTCTTTGTCGGTCGCTGGAGCGTGGCCGTCGTGCGCATTCTTTTCGGCGATCACGGGTTCTAGCGTGTGTTCGAAGACGTTAACGTCACCGGCACCGACCAGCGAACTCATCGCGTACGGAATGCCGACCAATCCGCCAACGGTCGAGAGCATTGCTAAAACGATCAGCGGCACGGTCATTACCCACGGTGATTCGTGCGGCTCGAAATCTGCTGGAAGTGCGTGATGATGATCTTCTTCATCGTCGTTGTCGTCATGGGTCGCTTTGTGCTCTTCGTCATGATGATGCGAGTCGGTATGGGCAGCATCCGCGTGGGCCTCGTCAGGCAGAGCGTCGTGAAAACGCTCTTTGCCCCAGAACGTCATTATCATCATCCGCGTCATATAGACGGCGGTGAGAACGGCGGTCAGTGTTGCGACGACCCAGAGAATTTCTTCACCTGCAAATGCCAGGCCTCCGGGGAAATAATTATCGGCGGCAAAGGTCTTATAAAGGATCTCGTCCTTTGAGAAAAAACCTGCCCAGATCGGGATGCCGCAGATCGCAAGCCAGCCCATCGCCATCGTGATGAACGTAATGGGCATATGCTTTTTCAGGTTGCCCATCTTCCGCATGTCCTGCTCATGGTGCATTCCGTGAATGACCGAGCCCGAACCGAGGAAGAGCAATGCCTTGAAAAACGCATGCGTCATCACGTGAAAGATGGCGACCACAAATGCACCGACACCGGCGGCGAGGAACATAAATCCAAGCTGCGAAACGGTCGAATATGCGAGAACTTTCTTTATGTCGTTTTGAGCGATGGCAATAGTTGCTGCGAACAACGCCGTCGCGGCACCGATGACGGCGATGATCCACATCGCGGTCGGTGCGAATTGGTATATCGCGTTTGCTCGGACGACAAGATAAACGCCCGCCGTCACCATTGTCGCGGCGTGTATCAAAGCTGAAACCGGCGTCGGCCCGGCCATCGCATCCGGCAGCCATGTTAATAAAGGAATCTGTGCCGATTTACCGGTTGCTCCGATGAATAGCAGAACGCCGATCGACGTTAACCCACCGGCGAAGATCGCACCCCAAGTGAAAGGGTCGGCGGACATCGTGTTCGCGACGATGCTAAACACGCTGTTTACCTGTTCGCCATCGACGACCTTGTCGTAGAACGAGATCGAGCCTGTCAGCGTGAAGATGAGGAAGATTCCCATCAGCACGCCCCAGTCGCCGATGCGGTTCATCACGAACGCTTTCTTCGCCGCTTCGCGTGCTTCGTCTTTTTTTATGTAATAGCCGATCAGCAGATACGAGCAAAGTCCCACGCCTTCCCAGCCAACGAACATCAGCAGGAAGTTGTCCGCCAACACGAGCGTCAGCATCGAGAACATGAACAGGTTGAGATAGGCGAAGAAGCGGTAAAAGCCCGGATCGCCCTTCATATAACCCGTCGCAAAGATGTGTATCAGCAAGCCGACGAATGTGACGAACAAAGCGTAGATGCCGGAAAGCTCGTCCATTCCGAGAGCGAAATCCGCACGGAAACCGCCAACGTGTATCCACGTCCAAATATGATCGAGTACCGGCTGACCTTTCGGGTCGATCAACGCACCCGCGTGCGGAGTGCCGATACCGAATGCAATCACGAATGCGATGATCGTCGAGATCGCGATCGTTCCGCACCCGACAATGCTGCTGAACGTCTCGTTCTTCAAACGCCCGCCGACGAGCCAGTTAATAACGGCACCGGCCAGCGGGGCGAAAATGATTATGCTAAGGAGATTGTTCTCGATCATTCTAAAAATTCAGGTCGTCGTCCTCGTCTTCTGCGACGAGTTCCTGCTTGGCCAAGTCTCGCCAAAATATCAATGTCTTTTCGTCGGCGCCGTTATTTTTCAACAGTTTCGTCACTTGGCCGTCCTCGACCTTTAGTTCTGGAAAACGTCGAAGCAGGACAGCCAGGTCGCGGCGATCCGTCCACGATTTATCTTTTCCGTACCTCGAAATGAAGGAAGTGACCTTGCTTGCTATCAACTCGACAGGTGTCAAAACACTGACACCTTCAATCAACCGACTTTCGGGCAAGTCGTCTAAAATTCGGACATCCACCAGATGTCGATTTCCTTCCTTCCGAACTTGGTACAACCTCAATCCTTTGTCTTTCACTTCACGCACGCGAACGGCGATGTGAAAACTCTCGCTCAAATGAGTTCGCAATTCCTCGGCAAATTCGTGAGCACGGTTCGACAGAATATCGACATCCTGTGTTGCACGCGGTTCGCTGACGTATGCGTTTACCGCCTGTGCACCGAACAGAACTGCATCGTCCCGACCCTGCAAAAATTCAAGCACGGCACCTTGAATCTTCGATAATGGCAGCGGTTCGTGTCTCACAAATTCACGAAATGAAATGACGTCTGCATTCAACATCAAAAACCTTTGCAGGCTGGCAGCCTGCGTTCCGACATCAATTTCTCAAAATACTTGCGTCGTCCACATCGATCGACATCTTGTTGCGGAAGAACGCTATGATAATGCCGAGGCCCACGGCAGCTTCAGCAGCGGCGACGCTCATTACCATGAATACAAAAAGCTGGCCGGTCACGTCGGCGTAGTATCGCGAAAACGCTACGAAGGTCAGGTTCACAGCGTTGAGCATCAGCTCGATGCACATAAATATCCCGAGCGCGTTGCGTTTATACACCACGCCGACCGCGCCGATCGCGAACAGTATGCCTGATAGGGCAAGATAGCTAGCCAAGCTGGGTTCCATGTCTATAAGTTCCAGGTTCAAAGTTCCAAGTTCAACGTCGAACTAAGGAACAAACAAAAAATCACAGTGCGATTCGAAAATCGTCTATTTCGTCTTCCTGATTTCTCGCTTCAAGTTCCTCGTTTACGACGAGTTCGAGTTGCGGCTGCGTAAGCTTGCGTGAAAGTACTACGCCGCCGATGACCGCCATCAGGAGCATAACGCCGACGATCTCGACCGGAAGAAGATATTCCGTGTACATCGATTGGCCGATACTCAGTGTCTTGCCGACAGTCGCTCCCGTATCAACTTGCTGTTTCGGGGCACGCATTACTGCGTAATAAACAAAGAACGCCTGTGCAAGCAACGCCACGCCCAAGCCGCCGCCGACGGCGTACAAATACCGCAAGCTGTTCAGCGGCTTCTCGTCGTCGAGATTCAAAAGCATTATGACGAAAACCACCAGTACCATGATCGCTCCGGCATAGATCAATATCTGCACGGCGGCGATAAACGGGGCGGCCAATGTGACGTAGATGCAAGACAACGCAATGAAAACGCCGACCAACGAGATCGCGCTGTAAAGCGGATTGCGATGATAGACCAGCGAGATCGCGCAAGCAATCGCAAATCCGGCAAACAAGAAAAATAAAATGGTCGAGGCCATAATCAGAAAAGAGCTAGCCACAGATTGACACAGATGTAATGGGATAAGATAAGAAATTGGAATCAGAAAAACATCTGTGTTTATCTGCGTTCATCTGTGGCTAAATTTCCTACCTATTCAAAAAGTAAACAATAATGATCGTCAGGATCACATTTCCCAACGCGACGGGAAGTAAAAATTTCCAGCCGAAATTCATCAATTGGTCAAAACGAAAACGCGGCAGCGTTCCGCGCACCCAAATATACAAAAACAGGAACGCACAGATCTTGCCGATGAATGCAAGGTGGCTGGCGAGTGCGTACGGGATTGAACCGACCTCGAAAACATAACTCAATCCTGGCATGTACCAACCGCCCAAAAACAAGACAGTACACATCATCGAGACGGTGAACATATTCACATACTCGGCCATGAAAAAGAGCGCGAATTTCAGTGCCGAATACTCGGTATGAAAACCGGCGACCAATTCCGTCTCCGCTTCCGGCAGATCGAACGGCACGCGGTTCGTTTCCGCGAAGGCAGAGATCAAAAACACAAAGAACGCAATGAACTGCGGAATTATGAACCACTTGAACGGCGATTTTGTTTGTGCCTCGATGATGCCGTTCAGGTCGAGCGTTCCGGCAAGAATCACGACACCAAGCACCGACGCTCCCATCGCAAGTTCGTACGAGATCATCTGTGCGCTTGAGCGCAGCCCGCCCATCAGCGAATATTTGCTGTTCGACGACCAACCTGCAAGCATTATCCCGTAAACGCCAACCGAGGTAATTCCGAGCACAAACAAAACGCCAACGTCGATCCGAGCGATCGTCAGCGGCATGTTGATGGCCTGCTGCGCTATCCACGCGACCGCCGGGCCAATGGTCGGCCAATCCGTAACATATGGAACAAGCCATCCGAGCGGATCGGCAATTCGGGGCCCAAAAGGATAAACAACGATCGGCAGCAGAGCACATGTCAAGGCGACGAGCGGTGCCAGGAAATAGACGAACTTCGTCGATTTATCTGGAACAAGATCTTCCTTGAAAATGAACTTGAACAGATCGGCGAATGGCTGCAGAACGCCCCATGGCCCGACACGGTTTGGCCCGACGCGGCCCTGCATCCAGCCCAAGACCTTGCGTTCGGCCAGCACCGTATAGGCGACGATCATCAACACGCCGTGAAAGGCGGCGAGGATGCCGACGGAATACACAATTATCGGAAATGCAGTTTTAAGAACTGACTCCATAAATATTGCAGAAGCCCGCGCGTAAGCAAGGGCGTAACACTCAACTAAATAAACTACTCTCTGTCGCCAACTCCAACGGCAGCAGCCTTCTCACGCGGCGTTCCGTCGAGCTCAAATTGCTGCAGCGGTGCGACCAGCAAATTCTCAGGCTTCGGATTCCCGTGGGCCAGCAAATGAAACTGTGCGGTCTTGCTCGTCATCGTCGTCAGGCGATGCAGTTTATGCCCGACCTGCGGCATTTGATAGTGCTTTTCACCATCGGTCATTTTTTCAGCCGAGGCTTTGAGATTCTCTATCGCCTTTGAAAGATCAGGTGACGCGACCGCGTGCTTCACCTGCACAGGATTCGTTTCGTCCTTTAACATCGGGTAACGAAGACCTTCGTATGCCGGAATTGCATCAGCGATCTGCTTGAAAACTGCCGAGGCACCGAATTCGCTGTTCAGGTCAACACCCATCGCGCGGGCGATAAGGCTTGTGATCATCCAATCCGGTTTCGAGCGGTGGATCGGTTCGATCGACTTGCGAACACGCTGAACCTGACCGGCGTTGTTCGTAAACGTGCCGTCAACTTCCGCAAAACTAGCGGCGGGCAAAACGACGTCGGCGTGATGTGTCGTCTCCGTTTCAAACAATTCCTGAACGACAACAAAATCTTTGCCTTCGAGCACGCTTGCGTCCTGCAAACTTCCGGCGATCAGCAACGCCTTTGAATTCTTTGCAACCTCTCCAACCGATTTCGGCGAAGGCCAAACATCTACGCTCCCGATCGAGTTGTTATACGTTGCGAGCGGATGAAGCAGAACGCGGCGACCTTCGCCCGCGAGACTCGATGCTGTTCCGGCAATCACCGCCAAAGCATCGGCTGATAATTCAGAACCAACGACGATGACGATATCGCCCTGCGTATCGTCAATAGTTTTTCCAACTGCCTCGATCTCGCTTGCTTCAATTCCGCACTTTTCGGACGCCAGCTTATCATTCGATTCGTCCAAAACAGCGAGAGTGAATGCGTCGTATGAATCACGGTTGATATGCACGAACTGCGTCGCATTTCGCGTCATGCGTATCGGCGTGTCGTGAACGACGATGAATTTCGCACCGCTATTCTTTACGGCCTGGCGAATCTGTTTCGCTGTATAGGTCTGTTCCTCTTCCGGCTCGCCGCCGATCAAAAGTATCGTCGAGGCGTAACGAATGTCGTTATGCGTTGCGAGCGGAACACTCAGATTCGCAAAAAACGACGACAAATCGTGCCGATCCGAAATCGCGAAGTTCCCGGTTTTTACAACTTCTTTCGCAAAGCGTCCGAGCGTGAAGATCGACTCGTTGGTCAATCTAGGGCTGGCGATAACGCCGATCTCAGAACCGTACTGCTTGAGTTCTCCGGCGATCACTGAAATGGCTTCGTCCCACGTCGCCGGTATGAGCTTTCCGCCTTCCTTGTAGCGGATCATCGGCGTCTTGATACGGTCGGGATGATTTATGAACTCGTGTGCGAAGCGCGCCTTCACATCCAGGAATTCGCCGTTCAGGCCGTTAACATATCTATCGCGCGCAACGATGCGATGAACTTCACCGCCGCGTGAACCGATGCTCATCTGCATTCCGTCAGAGCTGTAAACGTCGGTCGTGATCGTCTGGTCGAGTTCCCACGGACGCGTCGCGTGACGGTAAACGCCATCGAGCAGAGTTCCGGTCGGGCAAACCTCGATGCAGTTTCCGCATTGCGAACAGTTCAGCCAGCCGCCGTACGTGCCGATGACTGTATTTGCTCCCCGATTTCCGGCTTCAATTGCGTCTTCTCCCATCCATTCGGAACAGACGCGTGTGCAGCGTTTGCACAGGATGCATCGCTGCGGATCGTTAGCGACGATGGGCGACAGATATTTTTCAGGAGCTTTGTTCTTTGGCTCGTTAAACCTTTCTTCTACATCGCCCCAATCGAAAATAACTTCCTGCAGTTCGCATTCGCCGCCCCGGTCGCAAACGGGGCAATCGAGCGGATGATTGACGAGCAGAAACTCGCCCATCGAACGCTGTGCCTTTTCGATCTCGGGACTTTTGGTCGTCACCGCCATTCCGTCAGTGACCTTGATCGTGCAAGACGTCTGCAGCTTCGGCATCTTGTCGATGCGCACAAGGCACATACGGCATGAGGCCTGCGGCTCGAGATCCTTGTAGTAGCAAAACGACGGAATGCTCTCAGCGTTGTCGCGGCACACGTCGATCAAAACGGCACCCTTCTCCGTTTCGATCTCTGCCCCGTTGATCGTTATTTTGATCGGTTCTATAGTCATGACGCTCAAGCCCTTACTGCGTGCGGGCTACTGACACTAATCTTTCTTTTCTGCGCTTGCCGCCGTATTTTTCTTTGTCTTCCTGGGCCTCGTCTTGCCATATGAACCGGCAAATATCTTGCCTCGACGTGTTCTTTGATCGCCTTTTCCCATTACTAATTTCTCCTTAATTTTCTACGCCGATGTAACCGTTATCGAAAAAGTTTCGAGCACGGAGCATAGCCGTCGGCACGGCGGTGATATGGTTCAATTCTGGATCTACAATGATCGAGCGGCGAAGCGTGCTTGCGGTAACGCCGCGGCGACGCATTGTGTTAAAGGCGACTTCCGAATTTCTCGGGCTGACGATCGTGTCGCCTTCAAGATTGATCAAAAGCATTCTTGTTCGCGGTGTCCAATCGTAACAATCGTTGTCCTTCAACAGCTTGACCGCCGGATCTTTCAAGTCCATCGCTTCCATCGCTCGTTTGAAACGCGGCGTCACGATGTTAAAAATATTGTTCTGCGACTTCATCAAAACGGCAGTGATGCCGATCCGTTTAATTATGTCTTCGTCCTTAACCTTGCCTCCGTAAGCATTGTTGATCGTGAACGCCATCGATGGTTTGAAATAATCGACGATCTTTACGCCCTGATTCTTGTGAAGGTAATACACCAGATCGCCAAGGAGATACGTGCGGACGACGAATCCGGCCTGATCAGTCGGTTGTTCGAGCATAAATTCGCGCGTTGCCCCCGAAAGGTCGTACGGTCCTGACGCCGGGGCTGCTGCCGTAACTTCCATCGAAGCGTCACGCAGACGCTCGATCTCACGCACCTGAGCCATTGCAACTCCGCCGCCTTCTGAATAGCCGGTGACGTACAAACCGTTTCCGTGCGACACTTTGACACGATTCATAAGGTCGCGTGCCGGTTTGATCATGTCCATACCGGCACGGGCATTAACGACATTCGCGGGATATGGATGGCCGCCCGTATGGTCGCCCTGACCGATGTAATCCGGCATCGCAAGGGCATATCCACCGGAAGAGAAAGCAAGAACCACCGTATCGGGCTCGGTTCCTTTCAACGACGATGTGTAACGGGACGGCATATTGCCGTTATAAACGGTCGTCCCGTGATTGAAGACAACGATCCCTTTCGGCGCTCCCTGATTTGGGAAAGCGACCATTCCGCTCAAAACCGCGGCACGGCCTTTTGCGTCCTTTGAGCGATATGTAACGCGATAGAGGCTAAGCGTTCCGACGAGCGGGTGAGGTGCCGCTGCACCGTAAACCTCACTTATTCGCCGGTTGAAATTATCAGCCGAAACCGTTTCGGTCAGTTTCGCGGTGACCAAGCCGCTTTGACCGGACGCGAATACGCTTGCTGACAGAGCGAAGCACGCCGCGATTGCAAGTCTCGAAAGTTTTCTCGTTCGGTCCGTATCCATCTGACTAATTCGCTATATACCGTTTGAAATCCTCGGGAAACTGCTTGACCGCGCTTTGTATAGGCCATGCAGCGGCATCGCCAAGCGGGCAAAATGATTTGCCTTCGATGTTGTCGCAGATGTCGAGTAATAGCTGCGCGTCCTCGGGCCGTCCTCCGCCTGAGGTCATTCGATTAAAGATCTTGACGATCCAATCCGTTCCCTCGCGGCACGGCGTACACCAGCCGCACGATTCGTGCTTGTAGAACTCGGACAGATTCTTTGTCGTCTCGACGATATCGACAGTCTCGTCCATAACCATCATGCCGCCGGTTCCCAAGCTGGAACCTGCCGCGACAAGTCCTTCGTAATCGAGCGTCACATTTTGGCCGATGATCTGGCCGGCGTTCATTATGTAAACGCTGGAACCGCCGGGGATCACCGCCTTTAACTTTTTGTCGTCGCGGAGCATCCCGCCGCAATCTTCCATGATGAACTTTTCCATGTCGGGGTAGCCCATCGGCAGCTCATAAACACCGGGTTTTTTCACGTGGCCGCTGATCGACCAGAGCTTCGTCCCGCCGGATTTTTCCGTCCCGAGATTTCGCCAGGCGTCACCGCCTATGTCAATGATCTGAGGGACGGACGTGAACGTTTCGACATTGTTTACGATCGTCGGCGAGGCATAAAGCCCCTCGACCGCCGGAAACGGCGGCTTCAAACGCGGATGGCCGCGATAACCCTCAAGCGAACTCAATAGCGCGGTCTCTTCACCGCAAATGTATGCACCGGCACCTGTGTGCGTGTGAATATCATGGTCGAACCCAGAGCCAAAAATATTCTTGCCTAAGATGCCGGCCTCGCGACACTCTGCCAGAGCGGCATCCATTATGTCGATAAGGTATTTGTATTCGCCGCGCGTGTAAATGTATCCGGTCGCTGAACCGAGAGCATATCCGGCAATGATCATACCCTCGATCATCGAATGCGGATCGCGCTCCATCAAATAGCGGTCTTTAAAGCTGCCCGGTTCCGATTCGTCGGCGTTACAGACGACGTACTTTGGTTTAGGCGAATCCTTCGGAACGAAAGACCACTTCATTCCGGTCGGAAATCCTGCACCGCCGCGTCCGCGAAGTGCAGATTTCTTTACTTCCCCAATAACATCGTCCGGGGTCATTTTTAGAGCCTTTTTCAACGATTTATAGCCGCCGTGGTCGCGATACACCTTCAGCGTGTGCCCGTCCTTGACGTGCATCATCTTTAAGTGTAACGGCTCGCAGCCAATGGCTTTGATTTCCATATAGTCGGAACGCAGGCAGCTTGCCTGCGTGTGTCAGATTCGCAGGCCGGCAGCCCGCGTTCCGACGCTAATCACACTCTGCCAAAATCTTAGCTACCTTCTCGGTCGTCAAATCTTCGTGATAATCGAACCCGATCTGCATCATCGGTGCGGTGCCGCAGCTTCCGAGGCACTCGACCAGTGATACGGTGAACTTTCCGTCTTCCGTTGTTTCGCCGGGATGAATGCCGAGCTTCGAGCAAATATGCTCGGTTATCTGAGGCTCGCCCATGATCCGGCATGAGAGCGTTTTGCATATCTGAATGTGATGGCGGCCAACCTCGCGCATATTCAGCATTGAATAAAACGTCGCCGTTTCCCAAACATCTGTCACTTCGAGATCGAGAAACTGTGCGAGGAAGTTCACAGCCGCATTGTCCACCCAACCGCGCTCACGCTGAACAAGCATCAAAAGCGGTATCAATGCGGAACGCTTTCGTTCGGGCGGATATTTCGCAATGTGCGACTGCATCTCAGCGACGACAGCATCCGAAAATTCTGCCACTTCGTCAGAAACGAGAACCTGGTCCGTATAACTTGTTGGTGTTGCTGCTGCCATCTTTACGCCGCGAGTTTCTCCTCCAACTCGAAAACCCGAACCTCAAGTTCCCCAATCCGATTCCTGGTCTCGATGCCGCTGTCAAATCGTTGGTTTAATTCGTCCATTTCGATCCGCACCTGTTTTACTTCGTCATCAATACCAGTCAGTTTCATCTCGACAAGGCTCAGTTTTGCTTCTATCGCAGTCAGTCTTTTGTCAATTTCAAGAACTTTGGATGCGACATCAATCGAACGCCCATCGGCAACGCTGATCATTTCTTTAAGAATGCCGAATTCTTTGTCATGCTCAATCGATTTCGCAACGAGCTTTTGAAGGCTCGCCATTACTTCGCTTTGAAATCTGTCGCCGTATTCTTCGGGCATTTCGCTACCTATCTATTTCACCAAGCACGATATCCAAACTGCCGATGATCGCTACAACATCCGCTATCATTTCGCCTTCGGCCATAACGGGCAAAGCGGAGAGATTTACAAAACTCGGGCCGCGAAAGTGGACGCGGTCGGGTTTTGGCCCGCCGTTCGATTTCATATAAACGCCGAGTTCGCCTTTCGAGGCTTCGATCGGCATATAAACTTCGCCGGCGGGGACGTTGAATCCTTCTGCAACAATAAGGAAATGATGGATCAACGAATCCATATGCTTGCGCATATCGTCGCGGTCGGGTAGAACGACCTTTGGTGCGTCGGCTTTCGTCGGTCCGGGCTTTAATCTTTCGAGAGCCTGGCGGACGATCTTGTGCGACTCGCGAAGCTCACGCATCCGAACCATGAATCGCGCCCAAACATCGCCGTCCTTTTCTATCGGAACGTCAAAATCGTAAGTTTCATAACCCGTATAAGGATTTGCCTTACGCAAATCGAGATCAACACCGCTGCCGCGAAGCGACGGTCCCGTGAGTCCCCAATCGATTGCATCTTCTTTTGAAATAATGCCGATGCCCTGCGTTCGGCTGTGCCAAATGGTGTTGCCGGTGATTAGCGTGTCGAATGTCTTCAATGCGGCGGGGAAGTCGTCCAAGAACTGCCTGACGCGATTCTCAAATCCCGCCGGCAGGTCCATCATCAACCCGCCGATTCGGAAATAACTCGGCGTCATGCGTCCGCCGGAAGCCGATTCGATGATGTTCAATATCTTCTCGCGTTCTTTGAACGTGAACCAAAACGGCGTCATCGCGCCCATGTCCAGACACGACGTTCCGAACCAGACCATGTGCGACGCGATGCGCTGTAGCTCACACATCAGCACGCGGATTATCTGTGCTCGTTCGGGGATCTCAAGGCCGAGAAGCTTCTCCGCGGCCATCACATACGCGAGATTATTGCCGAGCGGATTTAGGTAATCCATTCGGTCGGTGATGACGATGCCCTGCTGGTATTTCTTGTATTCAAAGAGCTTCTCCATTCCCGTGTGGAGATAGCCGATGTCCGGAATTGCCTTTATAACAAGCTCGCCGTCAAGCCGCAGGTCGAGACGCAGAACGCCGTGAGTCGAAGGGTGCTGGGGCCCCATCGACAGCGTCATCTGCGATTCGAGGGCAGAATCTATCACCTCGAACTGCGACGGAATGTTTTCTACGGCAGTGCTCATTTTTCGTAAATCGTTAATGGTAAATCGTTAATCGTAAATCTAATTCCTTCGATTTACGATTCTCGATTTACTAGTTCATGCTGTACGGCTCGTAGCCGCGCAGCGGATAATCTTTTCTTAACGCGTGCCCGTCGAAATCGCTTGGCAACAAGATGCGGCGAAGATCGGGGTGGCCTTCGAATTTGATACCTAAAAGGTCGAATGTCTCACGTTCGTGCCAATCGGCAGTTCGCCAAACGTGCGTCACGCTCGAAACCGTTGCGTCATCTTCTGAAAGTAATACTTTCAAACGCAAACGATTGTGATTCGTGGTCGAGAAGATGTGATAGTTAACCTCAAAACGCGGATCCTCTTCTGGTCCTCGGTCGCAGCCGCAAAGGTCCGCGAGCATGTCGAAATCGACCTGTGCACGCAGGAATTCGCAGGCGCCGCTAATCGCTTCGCTCGGAACTATTACCGTGACCTCGCCAAAGGCCTCGCTAACCTCGCTCACCCATATGGAGTTCTCACTTTTTAGCTTTTCCACGTAGCCGTGGAGCTTTTCTGTCATACAAAGAGGTTAGCCAGGGATCACACAGATAAGACGGATCAAATAAATATTTATCGGTGCTATCCGTGTTATCTGTGGCCAATATTCCTTTATTCTACGAACTTCGACGCTTCTCGTGCCGCGAAGGTATCGAATAAGGCCGCGATGTTTCGCCTGCGGCAACTTCGGTCTCCATTTCGCGCTCCAATGCCGTTCCTTCAGTAACCGGCATTGTTCCGGGTACGATCGATTCGCGCGATTCCGGCTCGAAGGTGTCTCGTCGATCCTTCACCGATTCCTTCATTATCTTTTCCTGAAGCATCATGATCGCGTGAACAAGCATTTCAGGACGCGGCGGACAGCCGGGAACATAAATATCGACCGGGACGACCTTGTCCACGCCTTGAACAATGGCGTAATTATCAAAAACACCGCCCGATGTGGCACACGCACCCATCGAGATAACCCATTTAGGCTCAGGCATTTGGTCGTAAATGCGGCGAAGAACCGGAGCCATTTTGCGAGAGACGCGCCCCGAGACGATCATAACGTCCGCCTGTCGCGGCGAAGCTCGAAATGTTTCCGCTCCAAATCGAGACAGATCATTACGGGCGGACACGGTGTTCATCATCTCGATAGCGCAACAGGCCAAACCAAAGGTAGCCGGCCAAAGGCTCGATTTTCGTGCCCAGTTGATCACGGCGTCCAGTTTTACCGTGACGACGTCGGGGAGCGATTCGAATAGATTATTTTCCAGTCCCATAACTTAGGCCGCTTTTTTGAACTGCTCGTCACGGCGCTGTTTTGCCAATTGCTTGATTTGTTCACGAGCCTCGGCCCGAGCCTGCAACCCCCAATCGAAGGTGCCCTTTCGCCAGACGTAAATGTACCCGACAACCAGTGTCGAAATGAAGATCAGGATCTCGATCAGTGCGACCGTTCCGTAATAAACGCCGCTAGACGCTTCCGCCGCGATCAGGCTTTTGAAAGCGACTGCGAACGGAACCATGAACAAAACTTCGATGTCGAATAACAGGAAGACGACAGCGACCGTGTAAAACTTAACCGAGAATTTGTCGCGGGCACCGCCGATCGGATCTTTGCCGCATTCGTACGGCATCAATTTCGTCGCAGTACGTTTACGCGGCCCGATCAGTTGCGTCACGAGCAACTGGCTGGCAGCGAAGCCGAAAGCGACCAAAAACATCAGTGCGATCGGCAGGTAATCGGATAAATTGAATGTCGACATCAGGCTTTAGCTGTTCGAGATTTCGTCCGTCTTGAGGCGCAAAACTTGAATTATGGCTGAGAAAAGCGTTAGTTTGAAGTGCGGCTCAAGGTAAATCGTAAGTTAAGCAATCATTAGTGTCAAGCTAACCAAAAACAATGTAATTCGAGAGTTCCGGTCAATATTTCGTTGACCAAAATCAGGCCGCTGTGCTACCTTTGAAATGGTATTTACCGGCGACATTTCTTCCCCCGCCCCGCGATTTGCAAGTCCGAAAATTGTGATTACAGGTTTTAACACAGACGTTGAGTTCAACGGCGTCGTCTATCACGTTCAAACTGAAGACAAAGGTTTAGAGACACCTTTTCTGTTGACGCTTCTCTACCGCGGCGGCACTATTTTGGCGCGTAAAACACAAACGTATGACGACCTGATCGCAAAAGGGTTCGACGAAAAGGAACTTGAGGTCCGTCTTAACCGTCAACACGGGTTGATATGCGCCGCCGTGAAATCGGGGAGAATAGACGATCTGATCGAGCTTTCAAAACGTGACGTTAAGATCGAAAGGAAAAAGAGACCAACTCCTGAAAGTCACATTCCCAATCCCGGAGAATCAGGCGACCTTCCTGCACCGATACCCAAACCGCCGAGAGAGGTTGCGATACCAGCGGCATTCGGTGAAGACGAGCCGGTAGTTGATGTTATCAGCATAATAGAAGACGATCTCGTTGTTCCGACCGAAGCGGTTGAGATCATCAGCGATATGGCCGGACGCGAGAGAATCTCGCATAATCGGCTATGCGTCGAATTTATCAACGAAACTCCATTCAAAGGCGGCGAGCAAAAAACGATCACCTTCATGGTCTGTCGCGGAACCGAACGCAAGGTCGTCGGAAATGCTCAAATACTGGTAAAGATCCTGGGTTCCAACCTTCGTCCGCAGATCTTTCACTCAGTCACCGATCAAAACGGGCTCGCTAAAATGGAACTTGAACTTCCGCATTTTTCGACCGGCCGAGCCGCGTTTCTCGTTCGTGCATCAAGCGCGGGCGAAGAGATCGAGATTCGCAGATCGATATCAAGCACCTAATACGCTTTCTATAAAGATCGCATTTTGCGAGAATTGAGTTGTGACAATAGAAGTCCAACTTAATGGTGAGGTGCGCGAAACGGCGAATGGCGTAACGCTGGATGCTTTGCTCGAACAATTTTCGCTGCCTAAACAGCGCGTTGCCGTGGAACTGAATCGTGGTGTTGTCAGAAAGCAAGACTGGTCGGCGACTGTCATTAACGACGGCGACACTATCGAGGTGATCCATTTCGTTGGTGGCGGTTGAAGAAGATGGGGAGAAAAAGAGTGGAGGAGAAGGGGAGAAAAAGGCGCAGAATCTCTGTGAACTCTGTGTCCTCCGTGGTGAATTGTATTCAGAGAAGAATTGCGTGAGAATCCGAATATATAGATGTCTGATAAATTTGTTCTAGCCGGAAAGGAATTTGGTTCGCGATTGATCATCGGGACGGGCAAGTATCGTTCGTTCGATGAGATGAAAGCCGCGCATTCGGCGTCGGGAGCCGAGATGGTTACCGTCGCCGTTAACCGGGTGCCGCTTGATCGGAAAACCGAGTCTTTCCTCGATCATCTCGCTCCTGAAATGCAGATACTGCCAAACACGGCTGGATGTTACGACGCTGACCATGCAATTCGGACGGCGCGGCTTGCACGCGAAGCTCTTGAAACCGAATGGATAAAGCTGGAAGTGATCGGCGATCCGGTCACTCTATTGCCCGACAACGAACAAACGCTTGATGCCGCGAAAGTCCTGGTGAAAGAAGGCTTTATCGTGCTTCCGTATTTCACTGACGACCTTATCATGGCGAAAAAGCTGCTTGATGCAGGTTGTCCTGCGGTAATGCCGCTCGCCGCTCCCATCGGTTCCGGTATGGGCGTGCAAAATCCGTCGAATCTTCGAATAATGCGTGAACAGTTACGCGATGCAAGGATCATCGTCGATGCCGGAGTCGGCGTTCCGTCCGATGCCGCGATCGCGATGGAACTCGGAGCGGATGCGATACTGATGAACACCGCCATCGCCGAAGCAGGGGACGCCGCACAAATGGCGACCGCAATGAAGTTCGCCGTCGAAGCGGGCCGCCTTGGATACCTTTCGGGCCGTATGCCAAAACGACTCTACGCCTCGGCGTCAAGCCCGATGGAAGGAGCGATAAAATAGGTGACAGACAAGCAATTTTATGATTGGCAAACGCTCGGCGGGACCGACGATGTAATGTGTTTTGTGAACGCGCTGGAAAAGGCTGATATTGTTTGGTGTGCGATCGGCGGTGTTGCGGTGAATTACTGGGCCTCGGAACAAATGGTTACGCAGGATGTCGATTTCGTCGTGGCCGCAGACTCCGTCGAACGGGCGGAAAATGCCCTTATCGAAGCGGGCTTCCGAGCCGAAACCTTCGACTGGTCAATAAACTTCAAGGGCAGTTCAAAGGTCGCGATACAGCTTACTACGGAAGATATGTATCGTGATTTCGCCTCAAGAGGCGTTGCTGCAGACGTCCACGGTATTCTTATGCGTGTCGCCTCCCTCGAAGACACGCTGCAGGGAAAGATGCGTGCCTGGAGCGACCCAACACGGCGTCAGAGCAAACGGCTAAAAGATCTTGCAGACATCGCACGCCTCGTCGAATCCCACCCCCGGCTCTGGGAGTCATTGAACGACGATCTCAAGTTTAAGATCGACCAACCTTAAAATTAACTCTGTTAGGATGCACCGGCACTCCGCCCTTAAAAGCGTTCTTCTGCAAAAGTTACTTGATCACTTCAAACGTCAACGTCTGCTCACCGGTGATGATGAATTTCGCGGGTGATATCTCCGTGACTTTCACAGATGTTTGAACAACGGGTTTTGAGCCGCCGGTCATTCGGTCATTATTCAAGGTTGCCATTACTGAAGGCGGCAGGTTCGGCATTTCGCTTGTGCCGATCACTGCACCGGTCGAACTGCGCGAGATCTTGGCGTAAAGGCGGTCGGGCAGTCTGAGTTTGTTGATCGTGTCGATCATATCGTTCAGGTCTTTGGGTACGAACTGCTGAATTGCCTCGGTCTTTTGAATCGCCGCACCATCGCCAACCGTCAGTGAATACACACCGGCAGTCATTTCCGGATCGATCTTGACCGGAATGTTGTGAACGAACACGCTCCCCGCACTCGATCTCGCAAACGCCTGAACCATTATCGTTTCACCGGCACGGACCTGCGTACGGTCGATGGCGAGACGGTCTAGCGTCGCAACGCTGCTGCCGTCCTGGACCTTTAGATCGAGTTCAATGGATTCGAAATCAAGGTCGGAGAACTGTCCGCGAAGCATCGAGCCGATCGGTGCCGAAGCGGCTCCAGCCGCGATCTGAAATGCCTGTCCGCCGGAGAATCTTCTCAGCATTCGAATGGGCGTTTTATTTGCGATCCTTACCGTTCCGTCAAGCACTAGTGTCGAATCGCCGATCGAGCGTTCCTGTGCAAGAAGCGTATTGTAGATCGTGATGTTCAGCAGCAGCGGTGTCAGAGTTTCGTCGCGTGCGATCTCAAAATTCAATGTCTGATTCTGCCCGCGGCTGGTTGTCATCGAAAGGCGGACCGGGATCATTTTGGGCGTTGTTCCGAGCTTGCCGAATACGCCGGTTGCACGGTCCTGTGTCATTGAACCAACAAGCGAATCAGAAACCGCAAGCTTGAATGAGTTGTTCACGCTGGGAACGACGGTAACTACATGCGATTCACTCATAGCAAGGTCCGACGTTCCGAGTCCGAGGAACGGATGGCCAAAGGCGTAGATCTTTTCACCGTCACGCATGGTCACAGTACCGGATGCCGCCATCCCATAATCACCGCGAGCGAGGTGCATCGAAACAGATCGACCGCCGGTCAGCGTATTTGGCTCTGCCTTTTTCATTGGCGTTATTGCCGTCGAACCGCCTGCTGCCGCCACGGGTATCAATCCGGCTTGAAGCAATTGCGGCGAAAATCGATCGAGCGTAGCCTGTGAAAATCCGCTGAACGTGATCGGTGTTGCTATGGGCCGGAATGTTTGCCCGGCGACCGCCATAAGCATCGAATTTGGCGACATTCCTGAAAGCCGAGCGCTTTCAGACACCGCGAACTCGTTTAATTGGCCGGGTTGATATGACGAGACCATCTCTCCAAATGAAAAAGAGGGCGGCTCGGTTACGGACGCTTGACCGATCTGTTTTTGTTCGAAGATCGAGACCATCTGCTCGATAGGTGTAATTCCGCAGATCGGTTCTTTTGAGAAAGGGAAGCTATATGAAATCGCACCTAGTAGCTTTCCATTGACGTGAACAGGCGAACCGGACATTCCGGCGAAAACTCCTGTTCGGTCGGCCGGGCCGCCGCTCAGACGGCAAACGATCAAATCCTGCTTTGGGCCAACGCCACCCGGAACGACACCGAGGATCTCCACATTGAACTCTTCCGGCTCAGTTCCGCGAAACACCGAACGGGCCGTTCCACGCATTCCTTCCTTAATCTCGCTAAGCGGCATAAAGGCCGAACTGCTTGCCGTTGATCCCGTATTTGCCGCCTGTTGTGCAAAAACAAGGGTTGCCGAGACGACTAAATTGATTATTGCAACGCGAAAAAAAATGTTGTTCATTGTTAAATTTTCTGCCCGTTCGTCGGATTTTATGGTAGCATTTTAGATGGTGAGGACGAAGAGATTTTCGTCAACACCTCTACGCCAGTACCCTCACCTTCCTTTTGCCCCGTTTACAACTAACATCATGGCAAAGACAACACGTTTGTTAAAAAGTTTTTCGCGGCTCATTTTGCCGGTAATGATCCTGGTCGTCCTTTCCGTAGGTACGGCGTCGATGCTGCTCGTTCACGAAATGTCCCGGCCAATGAGTTCAACCTTTCTCTTGACGCCAAAAAAATACGGTCAGTTGAGTTCGCGCGGTGCCCAGATCACCGATGAGAATTGGCAGAACGCTGACAATACAGCCGCTCGCGGCTGGTTGCTTCGCGGTACGCCGAATGCGCCGGCAATTGTCGTGCTTTATAAATACGGTGCAAACCGCTCACATGTTTTGAATCTTGCGGTAAAGATAAACGAAGCAACGAACTTTACCGTCTTGATGCCGGAACAACGGGGGCACGGTGAAAATCCGGCTGTTAATTTCACGTCCTTTGGAGGGTGTGAAGCGGACGATCTTGGTGCGGCGATCGCGTTTCTTCGCGGGCTAAGGGCCCCGGAGCAAATTCCCGTTGTTGGTCCCGATATCGGCGTTTATGGTCTTGAGATGGGAGCTCTTGCAGCGTGTACGACTGCGGCGAATGACGCTTCAATAAAGGCCCTGGTGTTGGATTCGGTACCACGGGATTCTGATGCAGTGCTTTCGAAAAGCGTCGAACGCAGGTTTCCGTTTGCCAGCTCGGTTACCTCTGAATTTGCCCGGCTTGGTTCCGTACCCTATTACTTCAATGGCTGCTATCGCCGTGTCCCGGCTTGCGAGTCTGCAAAGTTGATGACGAACCGAAAAGTGATGCTTCTTGCCGGAGTTGAAGAGCCTGAACTACAGGAATCGACCAACAAGCTTGCAAAATGCTTTCCGCAAGGGACAACGGTTGTTTCCGAAACCGGATTAAGCCCTTCGGGATTCAATATGTCGAATGCGTCCGTCGAATTGTCCCAAGCATATGACCAACGCATCATCGATTTCTTCCGCGTTGCCTTGGCCCGATAATTTAGAGGTCGATCTTCTTTTTGCTGTGACCGTTTGTGCGTGACACTTCGTGTATCTCGGCACTCGCTTCCATTTGATCCGCGGCTAACGTAAGGAGTTTATTCAGTCGGGATAAACGCTGTGCCGTTGACGTTATTTCGAGCAACTGATATTTTTTTTCGTTTTCCAGATTAAGTGCGGCTGCTACAAGGAAGGACATTGGTTCCGGCTCGGCCCGCTCGATCACCGGAAACCTGCCCCGACTTCCACTCATCTTGAATGCAGCTTTTGCGATCCGCGTGAAAAGAACGAATACCGCGTCTGCAAGCCTCAATGTTTCACTTTCGTCTCCCGGATCATCCTCAAAAAATTCAACTTCGCCGATAAGATACGGCTTTTCTCCGTCAATTACATCGTTAAGACGATATCGAACGAGTCCGTTCGTAAGTATATTCGACCGCCCGTCTTCCATCGTCTGGGCATCGCGAATCTCGGTGACGCATCCGACCGTGCCGACAGCCGGGTTCCGTTCAAACTCATTCGACGGTTCAAAAAAATGTACGCCGAACAGTTGATTGCCGGCTTGTGCGTCTTCAAGCATTTCACGATATCGCGGCTCGAAAATATGCAGCGGTAATATCTCAAGCGGTGCCAGCACAAGCGGGAGCGGAAACAGAGGGATCTGTTTGATACCTTTTACTCTGTCGAGAAGTTCGGACATATAGATTAGTTCCGTGTTTCGAATTCCAAGTTCCGAGTTGAAGTTGGGTTTAGTTCGAAACTCGGAACTCGGAACTCGAAACCGCTTTCTGGCCGATGAAATCGGCGATCTTTTCCGGTTCGTCATCGCTCAATGCCATGCGTTTCGCTCCGACGACCGCATCGGAAATATTGACGGCGTTTGTCTTGAACCGCTTGTCTTTCGCAACTATCAGATCGACGACGCGGCGTTCGACCCGTTCGCGGCCTTCGTCTTCGTTTATATCGGCCTCACCCATTTCCGTCGGTACGGAATGATTTTTCACGCGGACGTGCAGAGCATCCGTGATCCTTTTGGCTTCGTCGCGGATCGTTTTCAATTCGAGCAGTGAATTTGGAAAGCCAAGGCGGCCTTTTAGTGCGATCTCAATGATCGGCGCAGGCAAGCCGTCTTCTGCAACACGAGCCTCGCGAGAGACCATCTCAACAACACCGTCGGTGATCTCTTTCGTGTCCGAAAATGGTGTCACGTTGAATTCGAGCCTCTGGAACGGGCGATGATGGTATTCGGTAACGTGTTCCGCTGACACGCTATTGTCCTCGCCCACGGTCACAACGAACGCACCCCGTGTCTCGCGGAATTCGCTGATGTTTGTAACCTCGATCGAACCCGGATTGAACGCCCAGTTATCGATCTCATAGTGCATGTGCGTGTGGCCGAGGCCAACGTAATCCGTTACGGACTGCAGTTGCTTTAGTGCCTCAACCGAGATCGCGGGTATCGGGTGCGTTTGATGTCCTTCGACGTCGGTGTGAAGCATAAGGATGTGAAATGCTCCTTCGCGGTGATGATGCTGCAATGCCTCGGTCAACATCGGAATCGCACGATTTCCCGATGCTCCATACCAATGCGAACCGAAAATGCGTACACGTCCGATGTCGATAAAACCACCGCGTTTTGTTTCGGTGTTCCAGGATTCATATGTAAGAGTGACGCCTTCAGGGGTTCCCTCTTCCGAACGGCTAAAGCCGTCACTCTTACTGGGTTCGAGCAGATGAATAAGGCCCCAGTCGGCGAGGCTTCGCAGCCAACTGAACTTACTGTCGTTATAGTGCTGGTCGTGATTTCCCTCGATCAGCACTACGGGAATGCCGTGTTCCTTTAACAGATTCAGCCCTTCGACGGCGTAATTCATTGTCTCGGGCTCGACCGTTTTCTTGTGAAAGAAATCACCGCAGATGATGACGAAATCTACTTTGGTTGAGAGTTGAGAGTTGAGGGTTGAGAGTGCCGAGACCTCCGCACCTCCCATTTCCAATTGTTCATTTTGCGTTGTGCGTTGCGCATTGCCTATAGCGTAGCGATGCAGCACGTCAACCCAGGCATCAAAAAAGTCACGCGGGCTCTCGGCAAGCTGATAACGCGTACAGCCCAAATGCACATCGGCAATGTGTAGAAATTTCACTTAACCCGATTTTAGCACAGCGGGTTTTTGCGGTTCAGTTTTAGATTCAACTTAATATAGAATCTCGTCGGCAAAGAAAGGCGATCTACGAACGAAAGAGTATTTGGACGCATTAGAAACGTGTCGTAAATACGCCGCCGAAGAAGGCATCGACAAAGTCGTTGACGACAACAAACTAGACGCCATCGTCGCACCTTCAAATGCTCCGACGTGGATGATCGATCTTGTTAGCGGTGACTGCGGAAGCGGTTATGTCGGCACATCGTCGATGGCGGCAGTTGCAGGTTATCCGAACAGCACGGTGCCTGCAGGCTTCGTAAAAGAACTGCCGCTCGGAATCTCGTTCTTCGGCAAAGCGTGGACCGAAGCCACACTTATAAAGCTCGCATACTCATTCGAACAAGCAACCAAAGCAAGGCGTGCTCCGAAATATTTGCCAACTTATAGTTAGGGTTTGAGAGCTTGCGAATTGCCGAGTTCTTCGAGGTGTTCGACGACCTTTTGGATGAGCCATTGCGGGGTTGAGGCACCGGCAGTTACGCCGACCTGTTTTGCACCTTCGATGTCTGCGGGGTTGATCTCGTCTTCCGTTTCGATAAGGAAACTTTTCTTACACTGCTCTTTACAGACGGCCAGCAGTTTCACACTGTTAGACGAATGTCGTCCTCCGATTATGTAAAACGCATCGACCATGCCCGCAAGTGCACGTGCGGCTTCCTGACGGTCGCGTGTTGCGGAGCAGATCGTGTTAACGATCTCGACCTCATCGTCGGTGTGCGATCTTATCGCTTCGGCTGTGTCGAAAAACGTCTTTGCCTTGATGGTCGTCTGCGAAACGACGAGTGGCTTGCGGAGCCACGGCAATCCGGCGACCTCGGTCTCGTCTTTGATCACGAACGCATGGTCCGGGGCATAGCCTTTTACGCCGATCATCTCGGGATGGTCAGGGCTTCCAACGACGATAACGTGACGGTCGGCTGCGGCAGCTCTCGCCGCCAGTTTCTGAACACGCGTTACGAAAGGGCAGGTCGCATCGACGACCTTTGACGCTATTTCTTCGAGTTCCTTTTGCACTTCCGGTGTAACACCGTGAGCACGAATGACCGCAGTTTCACCGCGTCCGATCTGTACAGGTTCGCTTATAGCCGTAACGCCTTCGTGTGCAAGCCGCTGCATCTCTTGCTTGTTGTGGATCAGCGGCCCAAGCGAACGCACGGTCTCACCGGCAGCAACGGCCTCTTCGACCATCTCTACCGCCCGCTCGACACCAAAACAAAACCCGTATTCGTCCGCAAGTAGTACTTTCATCTGATTTGATTCTATCAGATTCGTATTTGCGATTGAAGTAATTCCGGTCGGGAATCGTGTTAGAATTCGTGTATGGACAAATTGGCTGAAAGAATAACTTTCGATCCCAATATTTGCAACGGAAAGCCTATTATCCGAGGCATGCGTATTACCGTTCAAACAATCCTCGAATTTCTTGCTGCCGGTGATTCGTTAGACGAGATTCTCGAGCAGTATCCAACTCTTGAGCGTGAAGATATTCTCGCTTGCATCAAGTTGGCGTCGACTTTAATGCAGAACAATTTTGAGATCGAACCTGTTTTGGCATGAATCGATTCCTTATTGACGCGAATCTTCCGAGCCTCATTTCTGTATGGCAAGGTGAAAAGTTCTTGAATGTCGTCGAAATAGACGACGAATGGACCGATTCTGAGATATGGGATTACGCTCGAAAGAACAACCACACTATCATTACTAAGGACGCTGACTTTTCGCATAGGATAATCGTCTCTAAACCTCCGCCAAGAATCATTCACATCAGAGTTGGAAACATGCGGCTTCGGGACTTCGAGCGGTTTACTGGAAATTAATAAAAGCTGCGTCTGCGATTCACAAACTAGTAAATGTGTACAAAGATCGTATTGAGACGATTGATTGAATCATCTAACAGGTTCGCGGAGCATCAATTCGGCCGTCTGATAGGCGAGGGAAGTTAGAGTGACGCCTTTAGGCGTTCCAGAACGGCTAAAGCCGTCACTCTTAGTTAGGTGCGCGATCTGCATCAATGCTTCGCCGGTGCGTGAGAGCAGACGGACGAGGTCGCCTTCTTCGGCTTTTGTGCGGCGAACGAGGTCTGCCCAGGACATCCCGGCAACCCAGCGTTCGGCCGCGGCTGCGGCTGAGAGGTTGATCTCTTCGGCAGGTTCGATGCCGAATTTCCACTCGATCTGCGAGACTTTGAATATAACTTCCTCGAAATCGGCGATCATGTTCATCAGCGGATCGCTGAGGTAAAGCTGGCCGTAGTCGCGGTCGGGATCAGCCGCAAGCGAGGCCATCGCTCCAGCCATCGCTTTTGGAGAAAGATCGTCGAAAAGTCCGTTTCGGATCGCTTCGCCGACAAGCAAGGGACGGTCAACCCGAAGATCGGCAAGCCACTTGCCCGATTCGGTCACCTTCTCTTCCTCGAAATCGAGATAGCCAAAATGGTCGAGCACCTTCGCACGGTTGAGGAACGGCTTCCACGTTGCGTTTGGAGTTCCAGCTTTAGCTGGCCGCCTAAAGCCATCACTCTTACTAAATGCGGAATAACTTTTCTCCGCAATTTCCCTCACTTGCTCGAATGTGCCGAACGCATCCAGCAGATTGAGCAAACTTGTGTAGGTCGCTCGGAATTTGCTCTTTAGCGCGTCGGGCTTTGCACGAAGGAGTTCGGCGATGACATGCGGCTTCTGAAACTGTCCAGGAGCAAGTACTACGAAGCCTACGTTGTCCTTTCCACGACGGCCGGCACGTCCTGTCATTTGCTGCAGCTCATTCGCCGAAAGCGAACGCCAGCCGTCGTTGCCGCGTGTGTCGGCATTCGAGATAACGACCGTTCGAGCAGGGAAATCGACGCCTGCCGCAACGGTCGAAGTAGCGAAGATCGCGTTGAGCATTCCCGCCGACATCATCTTTTCGATCAGCAACTTCCACGCGGGCATATGTCCTGCATGATGCGACGCAACACCTGAGTTGACCAGTATCTTCGCGTGTTTATGTTTGTATATTTCGGGGTTTTCAATGCCGTATTCGTCGAACATCGCCTGCCGCTTCTCGTACTTCACCTGATCGGTCTGCTGGCTCTTATCCGCAGCGGTTTCAGACGCGGCCTCGTCGCATTTACGACGCGTCGGCACAAAGACGATCGCCGGAAGCAGATCGTAGTTCCGCAGGGTCGATATCAGCTTGTGCGGCGGTATTTCCGGCTGTCTTCCGTTCATTACGCCGATTATCTCACAGCACATTGAAGTTTGAGGCTTTGCCGTGCGACAATTAGATACGCTTTATGAGCAATGAATTTGATATAGATCCTGACTTCGATATCGAGGAAGAGTTTGACGACGAGCTTTCCGAGTTTGAAGATTTCATCGACGACGAAGACACCGTCACCGTTCGCACCGCCGTTCTGCAGAAGAATGACATGATGGCATTGCTTTGCATTAAAAGTGCAACGATGGGTGCCGCGATCTGCCGTGTCGATCCGCGTGAGGCGGCTCCCGCCGTCCAGCTTTACGACGACCCAAACGCCGCTCTCGAATGGTTCACTAAATCACTTCGCACCAGCCGACTCAATGGCTGGAACGTCGTTTACGACGGATTGCCTCTACAAGGATGAAACCAAGTGAGAATTGATAAATGAGAGATGAGAACTCGAATACGTATTCGGTTTTCATTTCTCATATATCACTTCTCATTTCTCATTTATGCTCTTGGCCATCGACATCGGAAACTCCCTCATTAAGTTCGGGTTGTTTGACGGTGCCGAGCTTCTCGATAAATTTGCCATCGCCACAAAACGCGATTATCGCTTCGAAGAGCTTCAGTTCGACCGGCTCCAATTCGCCGACGGACGCGTTTTGAACGTCGATACGGTAATGGTCTCAACGGTCGTCCCCGACCTGATAGACGTTGTTCGCGAAGCCTCGCAGGCCCAGTTCAAAGTGACCCCGATATTCGTTGATCACGGTGCCGATTTCGGGTTGAAGATCAACTGCGATCCGCCGACATCCGTTGGGATCGACCGTCTCATCAACGCTTCATCTGCGGCAAAGACATACGGAACGCCTGTTCTGGTGTGCAGCTTCGGCACCGCTACCGTGATAGATGCGATCAGCAAAGACGGCGAGTTTCTCGGCGGCATAATTGCTCCGGGGATGAAAACGATGGCAGAGTCGCTCCACGAACGAGGTGCTCAGCTACCTCCGATCGAAATTACCAGGCCGGAGTCGCTCATCGGCAACTCGACAGCTTCAGCCATTCGATCAGGCGTCTTCAATGGCCACATTGCGATGGTCGAAGGGCTGATCGAGCGCTTTATGTCGATAGGCGTTCCCAAAAAAGAACGGCTAAAGCCGTCACTCTTACCTAAAGTTATCGCGACGGGCGGCTTTGCCAAGCTCATCGCCACGGAAGTAAAGGCAATCGACACTGTGGACGAAAATCTCACGCTTGACGGACTGCGGCTTCTTGCTCCGACTCTCTGAAAGAATATTTGGAGCAACCTGACCCGCTGCAAAAAACATCCCGAACCTAAAGGAGGGTATTGTAATGGCAGACGAAGGAAAATGTTCACATGAAATGTGCAGTTGCACGGCGGGGGAAAGCGGATATTGCAGCGACCACTGCAAGGATGCCGTTGATCAGGATATTGTCGAGATCAGATGTGATTGCGGCCACGACGGCTGTTAGCTCATCGAGCGTAGAATGCGGCGATGTCTTTTAGCCGTTGGAGGTCGACGCTATCGAACTGCTCTTGGCTGAGCCGCCAGGACCAGTTGTCGTGCGTGGTTGAGGGTGTGTTCATCCGGGCGGAGTTGTCGAGGCCGAGCACGTCCTGCATCGGTACTATTGCGATCGTGGCTACGGAGCCGTAGGCCGCCGAGATCATATCCCAGTTGATCTCTTTACCGCTGCTCTTCAGGTATTTCAGGCAGTGCTGTATGTGCGGAGCCTTCTTCTTCGCCGATTTGAACCAACCAATGGTCGTTTCGTTGTCGTGCGTGCCGGTGTAAACGACGGCGTTTGGGATGTAGTTGTGCGGCAGATGCGTGTTGTATGCATCGCCGCCGAACGCGAATTGCAGGATACGCAATCCGGCGATCTCAAAATCGTCACGCAGGGCACGCACTTCGTCTGTAACCTCGCCGAGGTCTTCTGCGATAAAAGGCATTTCGTCGAATACGTTTTTCAGCGTTCTGAAAAGCTCAAAGCCGGGCACTGAAATCCACTCGCCGTTCTCGGCCGTTTCGTCTTCGCCGGGAATTTCCCACGCACGCGTAAAGCCGATGAAATGGTCGAGCCGCACGATGTCGAACATCCGCAGGTTTATATGAACACGTTCTATCCACCAGCTAAATCCGTCCTTTCGCATAACGTCCCAATCGTAGATCGGATTGCCCCAACGCTGCCCGGTCGAGCTGAAAAAATCGGGCGGCACACCGGAAACGACTGTCGGCGAACCGTCTTCATTCAGCTTGAATCTCGCTTGATTGCACCAAACGTCTGCCGAGTCGAACGCGACATAGATCGGGATGTCACCGATGATCTTTATGCCTTTTTCATTCGCGTATTTCTTGACCGCGTACCACTCGCGAAAGAACGTGAACTGCCGAAACTTTTCAGCGAACATCGCTTCGTCATGCTCTTTTTTCGCCGCTTCGATGGCCGCCTTGTCGCGTGAACGAAGCGGCAATTCCCACTCGTTCCAGGCAGCGTAATTGTTTATTTCACGAAGAACCGTAAACAGCGAATAGTCGTCAAGCCAGAACCAATTCTCGTCGCAAAAGCGGTGGAACTCAGCCGCAAGCTCTTTGTCGTCAGTGCGTTTGAAGTCTTCGAACAGGTCATTAAGAGTGACGGCTTCAGCCGTTCCAATCATCTGCGGATTCCCCGCAAACGCAGACAAGCATCCATACGGCGAGCCTCCATAACTGGTCGGTCCGAGCGGTAACACCTGCCAATACTTCTGCCCGCCATCGACAAGCCGATCAATAAACTCGCGTGCAGAACCAAGATCGCCCGAAGGCAACGATGTTAAATGCAACAGGATCCCGGAACCACGTTCGAATTGCATAAGTTAATTTAACGTCAAATCTGTCCGAAATAACGAATAGGGAACAACGAATAGGGAATAGCTGCTATTCGTTCTACGTTATCCGTTATTCACTGTTTCGGACGGGAGCTCATACTTAACTTCGGAAAAGTTTTTGACGATGAGTTCTTCGGCGACCTTATTGCCCGTGCGGCGGTCGGTGACCTCTCGCCAGATCTCGTTTTCGCGAAAGGTCTTGCCATCTTCTTTCAAGAAGCGGTGATTCTTTTCAAAAACGTGATAGCTGTGCGGCGGTTTGCGGTCGGCGAGGATCGCACCTTTGAGATGCTGATCCGTGAGCCAAAGCGTGATCTGGAACGTGATGTCGGTCGGATTGTGAAACCGCAGGTCGATGTAGTTATAAAAAACGCCTGCACCCGAGCCGAATGGAAGAACGCGGTTTTCGTCAGGGAACGGGTCGAAGCTGTGGTGATGCCGTTCGGCGATAGCGAGCGGAGTGTGCAACGCCATCCAGTAGAGCAGATTTGCCAGTTGGCACAGCCCACCACCGACGCCCCGCGCGACCTCTCCGCGGGAAAGCTGCATCCCTTCACAATAACCTTTGTCAGCCGTCGCTTCGCCGACTTGCCGCCAAAACGAGAAGGTTTGATTCGGCTTGATCAAAATGCCGTCTATGGTCGGGCATGCGATCTTCAGATTCGAAACCTTGTTCTCTTGCAAAACAGGATCGGAATCGCCAAGCCTTCGTCGCAAAAGCGACTGATGCTTTTTACATGTGAATTTAAGTTCGGTCGCAGACAGTTCATTCGCAAAACGCTTGCCTTTCGACAGATCGTTCAAGCGCCGGAAGAGACGTTTTTGCCCGATGCGGGTCTTGTAAACTATCGGATGAATTTCAGAAAGCCGTTTTCGCATTTCAATTGCACTTGCGATTGTAATTTTTGGCAAATCGAATAACAATGGTTCGTCCTAGATCATGGCCAATATCGAAACAACATTGATCGTTTGTCCTGAATGCGGGAGCCGCGTCGGTTCGGATAGAGACATATGCCCGATCTGTAATGCCGCTATCGGAATCGCGGGAAATCTCGATCCAATGTCGGCGATCCAAGGTGAAGGCCGTGCGTTGGTCAAAGCAACCGAAGGCCGGCCAAAGTTTATCGTCGTTTTCGGTGTCTGGCTGATCTTCTTGCCGATGCTGATCGGATCGGCGGCAGTTTCGTTCGATGTCGTATCGACGGGAACGGGTTCGGGAGCGTCAGGCTTCATATTCTTTTGGGGCGGGATAGCTCTTTCAATTATGTCAGCCGCATTTCTTTTCAAAGTTACCAGAAATTATCTCAAGGAAGACTAGCTCTTAGATTTTGCACGTCCCCTGCCTGAACTATCGTCAGTACTCCATCATCTTTCTTCACACGCAACGCACCATTCGCCTCAAGGCCATCGGTCACGCCGATGATCGACTCATTTTCTAACACAACACGCACCGGTTTTCCGGAGAAATAAGACGAACGCCCCCGCCATTCGTTGATGATCTCGGCCGGGCCGTTTTCGTGCTGGAGGATGTTGTAGAAATAGGTGAGGTATTTAGTTAATACTTCGACCAGATCGGTTGATGCAAGCGTGGGTAATGATCGAGATAAACCACCCGCTACTGCAGGTGGTACTGACTTTTCTATCGACGTCGCAATGTCGGCGATCTCGGGCGGAAAGTTTGACGATTTAATATTGACGCCGATACCGACGATCACTGCGAGGCCGACATTTGTGTCTGTCGTTTCCGCCAAGATGCCGCAGATCTTTTTTTCGTTGACGAGCACGTCGTTGACCCACTTGATGTCGGGTTTCAAACCGAGCTCCTGAAGCGTGTCGTGAACTGCAATACCTGTCATCAGCGTGATCAAAGGTACATGCTTTGTATCAAGCTTCGGGCGCAGCACGATGCTGAAATACAATCCCGCATCCTTTTCCGAAACCCAGATGCGTCCATGACGGCCTCGGCCCGCGGTCTGCTGCCGTGCGACGATGCACAGCCCCTCATCAGCACCTTTCCGAGCTTGTTTCAATGCTTCGGTATTGGTGGAATCGATTTTGTCGTAGGTGAGGACTGTGATGTTCATTGTTTAGAGTACAAGCTTTAGGTTGCTGAACTTAAGAAAGAGCAAACTGAAGTTTGAACTCTAAACGGGTCGCCAAAGTGAATCGATATAAAAATTTTCTTCGTCGAAGAATTCCTTTTCGATCTCAAAACCGCCATTCGCGGCGAGTTCTTCGATCATGTCGTGAGTATATTTCTGTGAGATCTCCATAAAGATCGGTTCCCATTGCTGGAACTCGAATGAACGATTCAACGCATCGATCCGCACGGCCTGATTCTCGCGGCTGATCAGGAACGAGCGTGCCGCGCATTCCATCGGGCGATATTGTGCGTAGTGCGAAAAGTTTTCGAGTTTGAAATTGGCTCCGAGTTCGCGGTTGATACGTCTAAGCAGATTGAGATTGAACTCGGCGGTCACGCCTTGCTTATCGTCGTATGCCGCAACGATCGTTCGCGGATCTTTCTGCATATCAAAACCGACAAAAAGCCGGTCGTTCGGGTTCATCACACCGTGAAGCTGCTGAAAGAACGACACCGCGTTGTTACGCAGAAAGTTGCCGATGTTTGAGCCAAGGAAAAGAATGATCTTTCGGCGACGGCTGCTGCTCTTTAACGAACCGAGAATTTTGAAGTAATCGCCCGTGTGCGGATTTATGCGAAGCCCTGGAAATTTCCCTTTAAACTTCACGGAAAGTGTATCGTTCGCTTCCTGTGAGATATCGATCGGTTGGTAATCGAAATCGAGGGTCTTGTTTATGAAGTGGTCAATCAAAACTGCCGTCTTCGTTCCGTCGCCCGCGCCAAGCTCGATCAGATCGATACCATCGGCGTCGTTGGTGAACGCCTGGAAGATAGCTTCTGTTTGTTGGGTGAAGATCTTCAACTCGGCCCGCGTCAGGTAATACTCCGGCAGCTTCATAATCTCCATAAAAAGCCGCGAACCTTCGTCGTCATAAAAATAACGCGACGAAAGCGTCTTCGGCGAAGAGCTAAGACCGCGAAGCACGTCGTCGGCAAATTGTGAGAGTTCCGGAGATGGAGAAGAATGCATAAGAATTCTAGCCACAGATGGACACAGATAAACTCTGATAAGATCGCGGAAAAATCAAAATAGAATCTACATGCATCTGTGTTTATCTGTGGTCAATTATTTCTATTTCGCGAGTCTGACACCTGTAAACTGCCATCGCAGATGCGGATGGAAAAAGTTGCGGTATGTTGGGCGGCTGTGACCTTCCGGCGTAGCCACCGACGCACCGCGAAGCACCATTTGACTCATCATGAACTTGCCGTTGTATTCGCCCACGGGTCCATCCGGTTTCTTAAAGCCGGGATACGGCAGATACGATGAATTCGTCCATTCCCATCGCGATCCCCAGTTAAATCTTGCGTTCGCCGTTTCCCATTCGGCTTCGGTCGGAAGCCGCATACCTTTCCATTCAGCGAACGCCGCGGCTTCATAAAGCGAGACGTGGCAGACAGGTGCATCGAGCGGTAATTGCCGAAGCCCGCCTAGCGTGAAATGATGCCATTCGCCGTCGCGTTCGTACCAATAAAGCGGCGATGCGACGCTTTCTCGCTGGATCCAGTCCCAGCCTTCCGAATGCCACAGCCGATGATCGCCATAGCCGCCGTCGTTTATGAATTCGATAAACTCGCCGTTTGTCACCAGACGGTTGGAGATCGCGTAGTCGTTCAGATAAACCTTGTGCCGCGCAAGTTCGTTGTCGAAACAAAAGCCGTCACCGTTGTGACCGATCTCGTAGATGCCGCCTTCTACTTGTGCAAACTGGCTGCCCGCTGATGTCACCCCGCTCGGAGATGCTCCGGCGGGGATCCCGCACACAGGCGGTTCTGACAATTCTTCGGGAGTAGATCCTTCGCGGTATGCCGGAAACAACGGGTTCACACTTAGCGTGTATTTTAGATCAGTGATGAAAAGTTCCTGATGCTGTTGTTCGTGATTGAGGCCGAGAACCACTAAGTCAGAACCCGCTGCGTGAGCGGTGGGCCAGTTCGCAAAATTGTGAGACTGACCGCCCACTAACGCATGTGGTTCTGACAAAAGCTCAACCATCGCCTGATCGACATATTTCCGGTATTCGAAAACACGCTTTACCGTTGGACGGCTCAGGTCGCCGCGATGATCGCGTGCCGTTCGGTCGCCTATGGAGTTGTAATAGCTGTTGAAAAGAAAGCCGAAGTCTTCGTCGAAAACCTTATAACCCGGAAAGAATTTCCTGAGGATCATTTCCTCAAAAAACCAGGTCGTATGTGCGATGTTCCATTTGGCGGGCGAGACGTCAACGATCGGTTGCGGGATGTAATCCTCGATCTCAAGCGGTTCGCAAAGGTACTCAGTATATGAACGAACGCATGTGTAGAATTCAAGAAGTGTTTCCGTCTCGACGGACCGCGAAGAAGCTGCCTGCATTGTTCTATTAAAACAAATTGGATTAGAAAACCCAAGATTTTTGCCGATCTATGTCGAGCGGCGAATGTTCGAGGGTTGAGAGCGTTCCCATTCGAAAACCTGCTGCGCACGTTTGTTTTCATATGTGTTCGCAAGCGAAAGAATGATCTCGTCGGCTGTTATGGGTGGTTTGTTTTGGGATTGGGGTTGAGAATTAAGCGAACGCGAAAGGTTCTTGTTTTCAGGGTGCGGTGTGCTGTATGTTCGTTCGACCATCGTAGTGCCTCCGTTCTCGGTTCGAGGCAGACGGTCGAGCCGCAACTAAGAGTGTTAAGCCGGTGCCGTCTGCTGACAGATGTGTATTCTCATCAAGATATTCGTATTCGTCACCCTGGAAATTTACAGGTCTCGATAGGTTATCATAGATGCCTTCATTTTTGTCGGAAAAAATGGACTTTGCTGAGGAAATTTACTAGACTCCTCACATGGTTTCCGGCAAATATTTGCTCGCCCTTACTTAGCCACCCGTTGATGATGTTTCATCGGCGTGCGTGGCGACTCTTAAACCCATTCAAAATAAATAATTTAGCGTGTCTCAGCTTGGATAGGAGTTGTCCTTTCAGCTAGACTTTGTGTTTTGTTCGCTTTGGTTTGCGGGGATAGATACAGAAATGGACGAAAAATATTTTCCGAAGAAAGTAGAGGTCAAATGGCAGAAGAAATGGGCCGAAAGCGGTGCGTTCGAGGTTTCGATTGAGAGCGACAAGCCGAAGTTTTATCAGCTCGAGATGCTGCCGTATCCGTCGGGCAATCTGCACATGGGGCATGTGAGGAACTACTCCGTTGGCGATGCCGTCGCATGGTTCAAACGGTTGAAAGGCTTCAATGTTCTGCATCCTTTCGGATGGGACTCATTCGGCCAGCCCGCCGAAGATGCGGCCATCAAGCGCGGCGTAAATCCGCGTGAATGGACGGAAGAAAATATCGCCATAATGGACGCCCAGCTTCAAAGGCTTGGGATCAGCTACGACTGGACGCGGCAAATGGCGGCTCATCGACCCGAATACTACAAGTTCGATCAGTGGTTTTTTCTGAAGATGTTTGAGATGGGCTTGGCGTACAAACGTACGACCAAGGTCAACTGGTGCGAAAACGACCAGGCGACGCTTTCCAACGAACAAGCAAGCGGAGGATTGTGCTGGCGGTGCGGTAATCCGGTAACGAAACGCGACCTGGAACAGTGGTTCCTGAAGACGACGGCGTACGCCGACGAACTGCTAGACGGCCTGGACGCGATCGAATCCGGTTGGCCCGCGAATGTTATCAAACGCCAGCGCGATTGGATCGGGCGGTCGAACGGTGCATATGTCGATTTCGAAGTAAGAGTGACGGCTTCAGCCGTTCCTCTGCCTGAGACTGGAACGCCTAAAGTCGTCACTCTTACCGTATTTACGACCCGCATCGACACCATCTACGGTGTGAATGCAGTTGTCGTCGCAGCCGAACATCCGATCATCCAATCAAATCGCGGTTCGTTTTCGACGGAAGTCGTCGGCAAGATCGACGAGATCATTGCTGAGAATCTCAAGCCGAAAGACCGCGAGGTCGAGATCGAAAAAGACGGCATCGATACTGGACTGAAGGCCCTCAATCCTTTCAGCCGTGAAGAGATACCGGTTTGGGTCGGCAACTACATAATGATGGATTACGGCACCGGAGCCGTGATGAGCGTTCCCGGCCATGATGAACGCGACTTCGAGTTTGCAAAAAAGTTTGGCCTTCCCATCAAGACGGTTATTTGGCCAAAGATCAACACAGATAAAGAAGGATTCGGTCAAGAATCCGAAATCGAAGAGGCGGTCACGGTTTATGGCGTGATGATCAACTCCGGCGATTGGAATGGCAGGACGACCGAAGAAGCGAAGGTCGAGATGGCTGAGTTTGCCAAAGCGAATGGATTTGGCGAGGCTGCGACGACGTTCAAGATCCGCGATTGGGGCATTTCGCGGCAGAGATTTTGGGGTTCGCCGATCCCGATCGTTTACTGCGATGCGTGCGGCGTAGTTGCGGAGAGATACGAAAACTTGCCGGTTCGCTTGCCGGACAATGCGCCGATCACAGGCACAGGCGAATCGCCATTGAGCAAGGTTCCGGAGTTCTACGAAACAACTTGTCCTCAATGCGGCGGTCCCGCAAAACGGGAGACGGACACTATGGACACTTTCGTCGATTCGTCCTGGTACTACTATCGCTATACCGATCCGCATAACAGCGATGTACCGGTCGATCCTGACATCGCTGCATATTGGGCTCCAGTCGATCAATACATTGGCGGCGACGACCACGCCGTGATGCACCTTATCTACGCACGTTTTTGGACAAAGGTAATGCGAGACCTCGGCATCGTAAAATTCGATGAACCGTTCAAGCGTTTGCTGACACAGGGAATGGTCGTTGGCGAGACATTTTTTGATGATGAGTCGGGTAAACGCATTTACTTTCCACCCGACAAAGTAGCGGTCGAACGCGACGGTAAAGGTAAGATCGTTTCGGCAAAAACTTCGGACGGAAAATCGCTAAAATACGCGATCGAGCGGATGTCGAAATCGAAAGGCAACGGTGTCGATCCAGATGAAATGGTCGAGATCTATGGGGCGGACGCAACGCGTCTGTTCGTGCTGTTCGCTGCACCCGTCGAGAACGAACTTGTATGGCATGAATCGGGAATCGACGGCGCCGTACGATTTTTACAGCGGGTATGGCGTTTTGTTTACAAGTGGCACGACGATTTTCAAGCCTTTAGCGGCGGTCCGTCCGGCAGCGAGCCGTCGGAAGCAGCGAAGAAGCTTCGCCAGAAAACGCATCAGACGATCAAAAGGGTTCAGGACAGCCTGGAAACGCTTCAATTCAACACGCCGGTTGCCGGGCTGATGGAACTTTGCAACGCAATGTACGATTCAGGTATCGAACCTGAAACGGCAAAGCCGGATGAAGCGTATGCAGTTTATGAAGCCTCGATGGCGCTGACGCTGATGCTGGCACCGTTCTCGCCGCATTTTGCCGAAGAGCTTTTTGCCCAAACGGTCGGGAACGACGATGGAATTTTGGCGAATGAAGGCAGTTTTCCTGAGTACGACGAAAGTCTTACTCAGGCTGACGTGATCGAAATAGCGGTGCAGGTCAATGGCAAGCTGCGGTCGAGGATCTTTGCGGAACCAGAGGCGTCGAATGAACAATTGGAAGCCGCTGCGTTGGCCGATCCGAAGGTGGTCGAGTTGACAACAGGCAAAGACATCGTAAAGGTGGTCGTAGTCCCGAAACGTCTTGTAAACATTGTAGTTCGCGGATAACTTCGATATATGGGCGATTGGGTATTTAATGGGTTTATTCCTTGCTTGATCTCGATAAAAAAAATAGAATCAAAGCATAGTGTTACCGCAAAAATACGACGGAAGTGTGTCAATATATAGATTTATCTCTCTCCCTCAGCTCGGCTATCGGTTATTAACGCGCGATGAAAGAGTGCCAACTTTGTAAACACTGCTACACGGACGACGTAGCAACCTGTCCAAAAGACGGGATGCCGACGATGCATACAATCGCCGGTGAGCCTGTTTTGGAAGGAAAGTACCATCTTGAATTGCGTCTCGGCCAGGGCGGAATGGGCGTGGTTTACAAGGCAAGGCACGCATACCTAAAGACACAGCTTGCGATCAAGATCATTCTTCCCGACCTCGTAGGAAACGACCCACAACTTGTTACACGCTTTCGGCAGGAAGCTCTTGCCGCCGCGGCCATTCGCCATCAGAACGTCGTATCCGTAACGGATTATGGTGTTATCTCCGGTTCCATACCGTTTCTTGTGATGGAATATGTCGAGGGCGAATCGCTCCACGACCTGCTTGCACGCGAAAAGAAACTTGACCCGGAAAGTGCGCTCGACCTTATCTCAGCCGTATGCGCCGGCGTGGGCGCCGCACATCATCAGGGTATCGTTCATCGCGATCTTAAGCCGCTCAACATAATGATCTGCAACGACAGGCCGAGCATGTCTCAGGCTGTCAAGATCCTTGATTTTGGCTTGGCGAAGATCAAATCCGGCGAACTGCTAGGTTCTTTCATTCAGGCGCAAACAACCGGGTTGATGGGTTCGCCCTACTATATGGCGCCGGAACAATGGGCTGACGACGAGCCTGATTCGCGTTCGGATATCTATAGCCTCGGCGTAATGCTGTTTCAAATGCTTGCCGGCGATGTGCCGTTCAAGGGTTCGTCGATACCGGCGATCATGAAAAAGCACATCAGCGACCCGGCACCGACCTTTGCGTCGCTCGGCATGGCAATGACGCCTGAGGTCGAAGCGGCGGTGATGCACACGCTGCATAAGGAAAAGGACAAGCGCACGGCGTCGGTCGAGCAGATGATCGCGGAGTTGAAAGAGGCGGTTTACCCGTCGGCCTTGGGAATACACACAACCTCGTCGGGAAATGCGTTGCCGGTTTCGTCGCTGAACATTCGAACCAATCCGCCAAAGTCGCATGTGTTTGTTGACAATGTTGCGGTTGGCCAAAGCCGCGACGATGGCTGGATAACGCTCAATGGCATTCAAAGCGGCAACCACCGTCTTCGAGTTAGCAAAGAAGGTTTCGGCGACTGGGAAAGCGATGTTGTGTGCGACGGAAAGCCGCAGCAGGTTGTGGCCGAACTTTTGTCCGGTCGTGATGCGATTCCCAAACCCGCTGCAACGGTGGCCTACAGCGGCGGTATCGGTCAAAATACGCCGCAAAATTTTGGTTCTACCGGAAACCAGGAGGCCGAAGTCCAAAAGACAATGGTCCAGAGCTGGGACACGGGCCGCCAGCATATTGGCGTTCAGTCTCAGGCTCCGAAAAAGAAGTTTTTCTCGCCGCTGGTTTTGGCTGCCGTCGGAATTGTCGTTTTACTTGGAGCTGGAGTCCTTGGTATCGGCGGCGCGTACATGGCGGGAATGTTTGGTGCGAAGGTTAAGGACCCAGCCAACACCTCGAACGCGAACACTACATCTACGCCGGGCGGCGTAGATACGCCAACTGCTGGTACGAAACCGGATCTGGCATCTATCCCGGCGGGAACTTTCAGGATGGGCCGCAACGACGGTCCCGACAATGAGAAGCCAGAACACGACGAAACGGTCAAGGCATTTCGTATAGATAAAACTGAAGTGACGAACGCCGAATTTCAAGAGTTTGTTGCCGCGATGAACTATCGGCCTCTTTCGGGCGAGCGATTTTTGGCCCATTGGGAAAACAGTAAGCCGATCAAGGGCGAAGAGAAAATGCCGGTTCGTTATGTCAGCATGGAAGATATCCGGGCTTTCATTGCGTGGCGTTCGGAACGTGACGGCGTGACGTACCGGCTGCCTACCGAACAGGAGTGGGAATACGCTACGCGAAATGGTTCCAAAAACGATCTTTTCCCGTGGGGTGATAAGTTTGAAGCCAGGTGTGCTGTTGTCGATCGGGATACGAGCGATCCGCGTGCCGTCGGGTCAGAAAGCTGCCCGAATGATTGGGGCGTTCAGGACCTGATCGGAAACGTAGCCGAATGGACGGGTTCACCCGTATCGCTTTATCCGGGCAGTACCGGTGAGATCAAGCCTACAGGCGAACCTCGGTTCATGGTTCGCGGCGGATCGGCTCAATACAAATCGACTGGTAATGCCGCGATCACTTCGACCTTTCGCCTTGACAGTCCGCAGAACACGCGGCATCCGGCACTCGGCTTTCGCCTTGTCCGCGACGAGTAGTGTGTTAATAGTAGATAATGTTTGAAAGCGTAAGATCATAGGCTTACGCTTTTTGTTTTGGTATCCCTGGTTCTTGTTTGATGAATATTATTCTCGCAGATGCAAATCCGGTAGGCGGAACGCCCGCCGAGAAGGAATTCGGCAAACCGGTCGTTACGATCGGTCGCGATGCCGCTGAGTGCGACATTGCGTTTGATCGGACGAAATTTCCAATGGTTTCGCGTAAACATGCGGAACTTCGCTGGCAGAATGAGCAGTGGCATCTGATCGATCTGAATTCGAGTTACGGGACATTCTTAAACGGCACGCGGATCACAACGCCGCAACCTGTGCCGATTGCCAGCAGGATCCAGTTAGGTTCGGACGGACCGGCATTGATCGTGATCTGGTTTGATGCCGGATCAAAAACACCTGCAACATCGGCTCCGGTGCCTCAACAACATCCGACGCCAATTCCGGTACAAACGCCAAAACCTCAACCCTTACCGCCCGCACAAAAACCGGTTGCTGTGCAAGTCTCAATGCCCGCGGCCCAACTCGATTTCAGTGGGCAACCACAAAGGCTGCCGCTAAAGATCACAAAACCGTCGATCTGGATCGGCCGCGAAGAAGGCTGCGAGGTCATTTTTGATTCAACCTCGACCACGGTTTCGCGAAGGCACGCAGAGGTCGCATTCGAGAGCGGCGAATTTCTAGTAAGGGACAACAAGAGTTTCAACGGTACGCTGCTGAACGGCCAGCGGATAGCGGCACCCTTGCCCCTATATCACAATGACGAGATCCAGTTTGGCATGGGCGGGCCGGTTGTTAAATTCAACGCGCCGGGAAGAATCGCACCGAAGGGTTCGAGCCTGCCAGGGCAACGGTCGGTTCCCGCGATCGAAGGTGCAAAGGAAGCGGCCGATGCGTCAAAGACGATGGTCGCGAATCTTGGTGTTGTCAAACCTCCTTCGTCGCACCAAGGTTCGGCGGAACCGCAGTTATTGATGACGGTTCCGTTTGGTGCAAAGTCCGAACTGGGCATTGGCCGCGACGAGAAAAATGAAATCAGGATCGACGGGCTGCAGGTCTCAAAAACCCACGCAAGGCTCAGGCGTTCGGGAAATGAGACCACGGTTGAAGACCTGAATTCGACCAACGGCGTATTCATTAACGGAACGCGAGTATCGCGGCATACGATGCGTCCCGGTGATGCTATTCAGATCGGAGCCTTTGTCCTGCGTGTCGATCAGGCAGGGAATATAGCAGTCTTCGATACGCGTGCGAAGATGCGCGTTGATGTTGTGAACGTCAGCCGCGAAGTCAAAAATCGTTCCGCCGGCGGACGGATCAAGGTGCTTGAGTCGATCTCGCTCTCGATCCAGCCAAACGAGTTTATCGGCCTCCTTGGACCGTCGGGTGCCGGGAAGTCGTCATTGATCGAAGCAATGAATGGTGTTCGTCCGGCCAAGACGGGGAATGTGCTGATAAACGATCTTGATCTTGCACGCCATTTCGATTCGCTCAAACAATCCATCGGCTACGTTCCGCAGGAAGATATCATTCACCGCGAACTTTCCGTATATCGAACGCTTTATTATGTTGCGCGTCTGAGGCTTTCACGTGACGCTACGTCACGCGAGATCGACCAGATCGTGAACGAGGTGATGGACGTTACCGGACTCAACGAACGGAGAAATGTTCAGGTCAGCGAACTGTCGGGCGGACAACGCAAACGCGTTTCGATCGCCGTCGAACTTATCACAAAGCCGTCAGTTATCTTTCTTGACGAGCCTACATCGGGTCTCGATCCCGGAACCGAAGACCGCATTATGCGGCTCTTCAAGCAGATCGCGGATTCCGGCCGGACTGTCGTGATGACGACGCACGCGATGGAGAACGTAAAGCTTTTCGACAAGATTGCGGTTCTGATGCGGGGTCGGCTTGTTTACTTTGGCAAGCCGGAAGACGCTCTCAAACATCTGAATGCCGCGAGTTACAAGGATCTGTATGACAAGCTCGAACAACCTGTTACCGATGGTGTGAAGGAACATGGCGAAGCGAACCGGGCGAAGCTGGAAGATCATGCGGCGGAAGAATGGCGGCGCAAATATGCAGCGACTCCGGAATATACAAAGCTTGTTGCCGAACCGTTAAAACAGATCGGCGCGCTTCCCTCGACCGGCAAAAACAAACGCCAACGTCTCGGCATATTCGGTTCGATCGTTCAATTCATAACACTTTCCCGTCGGTATCTGGAAGTCTTGTTAAAGGATAGGCTGAACCTTTTTATCCTTTTCGCTCAGGCCCCGATCATTGCTCTGCTGACCTTCATCGTAATGGGAGCCAACCGTCCGCGCGATTTTGTTTATTTTGTTGTTTCCATAGTAGCGATCTGGTTCGGCACATCGGTTTCGGCACGCGAGATAATCCGCGAAGCTCCGGTTTACAAACGCGAGCGGATGTTCAACCTGGGCATTTTGCCGTATTACCTATCGAAACTTTTTGTTTTGGGCCTCATTGTTTTTGTTCAGTGCGTATTGCTTTATGTGCCATTGAAGTTTTTTCATTTCACCACACTGATGCCGATGCCCGGCGACCTGGGCGGCATACCGCAATTTTGGGCAATGCTGCTAACAGCCTCGGTCGGAATTGCGACGGGACTATTGATCTCAACGCTGGTTCGAACATCGCAAATGGCGACCAGTCTTGTGCCACTAATATTGATCCCGCAAATTCTATTCTCAGGCTTGGTCGGTGTTCCTCAAGGCCTTAGCAAAGTGGTGAGTATGACGATCCCGGCGGCTTGGTCGTTCGATACGATGAAGCGTTTTTCCGGGCTTGAAACTCTTGAGGCGGAAGGAGCGAACCCAAGAGACAACACAAAGGGCTTAGGACTCTATAAATCTATCGAATCGGAGAATGAAAAGGCGCTTGATAAAGCCAAAAAAGATCTTGAGAACTTCAAGCAGATCGGCGGAGGCAGCTATCAGGATGGAACCGGTGAGCCGTCAATGGCAGACAAACTTGCAGTACCGGAAATGAAAAAGATACCGGAAGATCTAAGTAATTACGTCACATTCCTTCATCCCTGGATGAATGAAGTTGTTAACCAATTGGTATTGATGCTAATGTTTTGGATATTGGCCGTATTCACGCTTATTGCTCAGCGGGTCAAGGATATAAAGTAGTATTTTATCGTAATGAAAGCAGTTTTAGGTAACGTCCTTATTTTTGTCTGCCTTGCTATTTCTTTTTCGTCCTGCTCGGGAACGGCGACTTCGGCTGACGCTCCTGCAAACGAAACTGCGGTGCAAAATAGCACTGAACCGAATCCAAAACCGAAATCCGATTATCCGCCTTTGGCCGAAAAGGTCGCACAGGCCGAGATCACAAATCTCGATAAGACCACGTCTAAGATTGCTGACAGAAAAGGTAAAGTGGTCCTGCTGAATCTGTGGGCGACGTGGTGCGGGCCTTGTCGGTCGGAAATGCCCGCACTGGTGCGGCTTCAGGCAAGACTTGGAGAGAAAGGGTTCGAGGTGATCGGTCTCAACGCCGATGACGAGGACGTAGAAACGATCAATGAATTTGCGGCAGAAATGAAGCTGAACTACACGATCGTTTGGTCCACGGGACAAATGCAGAACCAGCTGCTCAAGATCAGCAAATTCGGCGGCATACCGCAGAGCTTTTTGATCGACCGCGACGGAAATCTTCGCGGCGTTTTTCGCGGTGCAAATCCGGTTGAGATCCGACAAATGGAAAAGCTGGTCGAGAAAGTTGTTAATGAGCCATCATAGGCTCAGCCTTTCTTGGATACATTCGGAAAAATAGGCTCGACCAACAGAGTCTTAAAGCTTGCCAACCTAACCAGACCGGGAGCCGACCCTTTCGGCTTGGAAACAAATTTCTTCTCCGTATAATTTACCGCTGCTTTCGTTTGCTTATTTCCCTGGCTGAAGAATGCGGCAAGCTGAGCCGCCTCGATAATAGTTCGCTGCGGAATGTCTTTTCGATTGGCGTTTCGAATAACGACATGGCTCCCGGGATAATCAGCTGCGTGCATCCATGTATCCCGGGAATGAGCAACGCGAAGCGTAAGGTAGTCGTTATCCGTTGCTTTTTTGCCGACCAAGATGTCGAAGCCGTCCGAAGAGATATAGCTGCGAATGCCTTGGAACGCTTTCGTGTCGATCTTATTCGACGGGCGATCTCGACTTGTTTTTGCTGGGCCGGTGAATGCGGTCAAACTTTCTACATCGCGGCATTCAACGGCAGCTTCGATCTCAATGCCGGCTTTCTCTAAACGCAGTATCTCTTTGTTTGTTTTGTCGATACGCTGCTCCACCTCGACACGCGCATTCCTGGCTTTTGCGTAACGCCGAAAATACTTCTGAGCGGTTTCGGGAAGCGAATCGTTGTCGTCTGCTTCGATCTTTATCGTCGGTTGGGCCTCGTCAAACATATCAACAACCTTAATAATGCCGACTTCACGAACTGCATTTCCTTGGCTGGCAAGCAACAGGTCGCCAAGGCGTTTCCACTTTTCAGCATCTCCATGTTCTAGAAGGTCGTTTTCAAGATTGCGGATCAGCCGACTGGCCTTCGTGATCTGCTGCCGATTCTTTGTGCGGGCAGATTCGGCAACCTTCTTAAAAGCAGTTTCGTCATCGATCTTTGAATAATATGAGTCGAGAGTTTCTGAGATCGAGCCTGCTTCATTTGGCAAGATTACGTTGGAACTCGACGACGCGGAAGTCGGGCCGCTAGCGCTAAACGCATATTCCGATCCGACCGTTTGTCCAACGGCATTCGACGTTCGGGCAGCGGCCTCTATCAATCGTGACGAGTGCAGAAGAAAAAGATTTGAAGAAGACCCTGTTAGCTGAATTAACAATGTTCTCTGTTCACTGTTGCCAAAAACCATCTCGACTATGCGTTCGTCGTCGGTACTATGAATTGATTCAAAGGGGAGACCGGCAAGATATGTGTCAGCGGCGATCGCAAACAGCGATCGGTGGGTAGTGAGTTTCTTAAGTTCACGGTCGCGGCGACGGATGAGGTACAAGCGCGGATCGCGCGGCTCTATCGAGACCAGCAGACGACGAAACGTGTCGCCTTCGAGCGTGATAACAAGGCTGTATTTTCCGATCTGTGTGATCGAGCGAAAAACTGTTTCGGCCAAAGTCAGTTTCAGCTCGGCAACTACCTGATCTATCAGCCTTTTATCCACATGACGAGTTTACAGTTCGCGCCAAAAAGCCCAAAACCGATCTCCCGGCTTCGGGCTTCTTGAAATGGTTGACCGATCAATATTCGCGGATCAATATTGTGCCCGAAAGCATATCGTGCAATGTCCGTCGTTCTTCGTTGAAAAACGCAGGTAAAAACCCGATGCCGCCAAGAAGCAGCGACAGCAGATAAACTGCAGAATTTACCGCCGATTGATGGAGCGTCGGGAGTTCGTTCGCCTCGGCGTCGATGATCTCGATCGAAAAGAGCTTCATTCCGAACGTGCGCCCCAGGAAGGCCATGGTCGCGGTCTGGTAAACGAACATCACGACGATCACCGCTCCCGTGATCGCAAGAAAACCGGAAAGCGATGCAAGGTTCGCATTTGCGATGAAGAACGGCGACAGCAGAATGGCCGCTGCAAATCCGCCGATGATCAGATCGAAAACTGCGGCACCAAACCGCATCGACAGCGGTGCGAGGTCGTCGATCTCTTCAAATTCCGTTTCCGCCGCATCAACCTCATCAATGATCACGATCTCGTTCTTTATGCTCAGCCTTTCAAAATGAGCTTCGTTGCGGACGACCGTTTCCTGTTCGGGAGCCAACTCGATCGGCAACTCAATGTTAGGTTCCGGGATGGGCGGCAGTTTGTTCGTATCGAACTTCTTCTTCTCAATGCGAAGAGATGAGACCAGTTGAGGTTTTGGAGTCGGCTTCAAAGCCGGAGCTGCAACCGCCGATTTCGAGTCGGTCTTAGTACGCTCTACGACATTGAACGGAAACGAACGTGCCGGAACTGCCGCTTTACGCGGCGGTGAAACAGTTGCAGGTGCGGTCGCCGCTGTTGCAAAGGTCCGCCGTGATTCCTCGATCCGGCGTAGAGCGTTTGCAACTCTTTCACTTTTCATCGTTGGAACCGAAGCAGGAACGACGGCAGGAGAATTCTGGACGGCGACTGCCGAAACCGGCGAGGTCATTTGCGGCGCAGCCGGTTCGACCGTGGCCGCCGTACCGCCATTGCGTCTCCGTATGGAATTTTGGAGTTCAAGACGCCAATCGGGAATCGACGGATTCTTCGGCTGAAAACCGACCAAAGTCGGGCTGGTATCCCGTTTATTAAGTTCGGCGGTCACCGTCTTCGGACGCACCGGCTGTTCGGGAAGTGCCGGCTTCGGCGCAGGTGCTGCGACTGTCGGTGGTTTTGGCGGTTCGACAAATTCCATCCGTGTTGGTTTTGGGGACAAAGGCCCAGACGGAATCTTTCCGAGCTTCGATTCCAGTTCCTCTCGGACGGTGTCGTTCATCATCGCACCGCATGTTAAACAGATCGAGAGCGTAGGCGCTAACTCTCGTTTGCAAACGGGACAGTTCATAGGCGGCAAAAGGTTCGGGTAGTAAATCTCAAAGCGCGATGGGCAAATCGGAGGAATAATATCAGAATTTACTTTAAGTCGTCAACATTAAAGCGCAGAAAAACATACACTTGTGGCATTTGCACGCAGCGAAATGCGCTAAATTCTTTTAACACAATATTTAGAATTCGGTAATGTCGAACGCTAAAGCGGTGTGCGCCCCGAAAAACCGGCATCAATTTCATGCCACCATTGCAAATACTCAGGTTCGCCGAGCTGCCAGCACAACAGGACCATCTCTCCGCCGCGCATCGTCGGGAAATCAATGAGACCGCGAGAATAGTCCTTCAGTTGAATTCCATAGGAATGAATATCGGTCGTTATTTTGCCGATATTATACAGTGCTTGAACGTAGTCCGAGCCGCCTTCCATTCCGCCGCCGAAATTAGAAGCGGCCGCCGCCAAACGTGCAGACGAACGCATTTCGTCGATGCTTGCATACAGCCGCTGAAGCTCACGAAGTTTCGGAGCAACCTGCGGAAGCAAATCGTTGGCCTCATCGACGGTAAAGATCTTCATTCTTTTTCAAGGTCACCGACTATGCCGCCAGCCGAAGCTGTGGCGATGCGGATTTGCTGCGCTCGACGACCGGAACGCGAGCCGTCAGTCGAGTGAATATCGTCCGGCAAAACGAACGAAGGGACATATTCGCCGCCGGTCGTGTCCTTGCGAATGATCTCGCCGATCTCGCCAAGATCGATGAAAAAGTCGGCAACGTCGATCAGCCGCGGGGCGGTGTTCGAGCGAAATCCTGCAACCTCGACACGACATCCTTTGTAGGCTACAGCGTTGATCGCATAGACGAAATCTTCGTCACCGGAAACCAGTACCGCCGTGTCGTAACGACCGGCAAGGCTGAGCATATCTACGGCGATCTCGACGTCAAGATTTGCCTTGCGCGAACCGTCGTGAAACGTCTTCAACTCTTTTTGAACGACGCGAAATCCATTACGGCGCATCCACAAAAGAAAGCCTTGTTGCCGTTCGGCCCCGGCATCGACGCCAGTATAGAAAAACGCACGCAGCAAACGTCCGTCCCCCAACAGGATGCGGAGAAGCTTGTTGTAATCGATATCGATATTATGAAAGCGTGCGGCGTGAAACAGATTGTTGCCGTCTATGAAAACAGCGACGCGCCCGCGATGTCCGAATTTCCACGAAGCACTCGTGGTCGAATCATACTGCATAGCCAGACCTCTTAAGTTACAGATTTGGCTGCTTCGTTCTTGGAGAAACGGTAGGCGGGGAAAATGCGAAAAACTCAAAAAATGATGAAATAAGTCGTGTGAAAATGTTCCAACTGTCGATATTTTTCGTAAACAATCTGCATAAGGTTTTGATAACAAGCCCTTACCGTAATAATCCTTTAACCAAAGCTGCCAGATTACAGTTTGCAACCAAAAAACAGGGCGGTCAAGCAAAAATGGCATTCGAGTGATAAAATCTCGGTTTTGGAGACTTATGCCTGATCCCGATGAGAATTTGACGGCTGATGTATTCACGTTAGAACAGGTGGGTTTTGCTCTGGAAGAACTCGCCGTCTGTCCAAATTGTGCGAAATCCAATGGACCTGACCGTGCAAACTGCCTGTATTGCGGAAAGCCGCTGCCTGCTACGGGTAAGAACGCGAATTCTGACGCGATCGCCTTCCGTCGGCTTGAGGCATGGGAACCGGGAATCAATCTGATTTTAAACAACAGAAATGTCGCGGCGAAAAGTACGGCTGCTGTGTCCCAAATATTAGGCATCGAACCGGAAGAATTTACGGCGATCGTAGAGTCGAAAACCCCGATCCCGATCGCCCGCGTCGAAGATGAGCAAACGGCAGAACTGATTGCCGCACGTTTGGGCGATCTTGGATTCGAAACAAGCCGGATCTCGGATCGACTACTCGATGCGGACCATCCGCCGATTCGTATCCGTTCGGCTGCGATTGAAAATGAGCAGATCATCTTCACGGATTTCAATTCGGGCGGTTCGTACGCAATTGCGTTGGAAGATGTAAATCTCGTGGTCACAGGTCGCATATACCTCTCGCGTCGCGAAGAGGTGACAAAACGAAAGGGCGGAGCGACGAAGGTTCTTGATGAATTTCAAACGTCTGGAGACTTGGGTATTGCTGACCTTTATTCATCAAAAGACTTCGTTGGCTTTCGCATTCAGACGAATGGTTTTGATTTCTCCGTCCTTGGCGACGATAAAGAACTGCTGGCTGCCAGAAATATGGCGAAGCTGATTCATGTTTTAACTGACACCGCACCGAACGGCATCCTTGCTGACGAGTACGATTCGATCCGCAAGCATCTCGACATTGTTTGGGAGCCGGAAAAGAGCAAAGACCATCACGGATTGCAGATTCGCGGTTATGGCAAGCGGGAGTTTGGTGCAACATATACATCCAGCAATCTTGTTCAGTTTACAAAGTACTCGCGTATGCGGCGGTTGATGATATGAAACCTGGTTTCAGGAAAAAGCCATTTGAAAACAGAAGCGAGCGTCCAAGCCGAGAACGCCGTGACGAACGGCCGCGCGAGTTTCAGCGGGAAGAACCGCCGCGACCCAGCACCATCTTTGGCGTCAATCCCGTGCTCGAGCTTCTTCGTTCCGGCTCGCATCGGGTCGAGCGCATTCTAATCGTCGAAGGAACACGCGAGCATCGGCTTGCCGAGATAAACGAACTGGCTCGCAGTCAGAGTGTGATAGTCGATCGCGTCGAACGTTCGAAACTGGAACGCCTGACAGGCAATGATGTCAATCATCAGGGCGTCGCCGCATTGATTTCGGCCGCTGACTACGCCGACGCCAATGAGATCCTCAGTGCCGCAAATGCCAATTCGCTTTTGCTCGTGCTTGATGGAATCGAAGATCCGCGGAATCTCGGTGCAATCCTGCGGACAGCCGAATGTGCGGGCGTCGGCGGCGTTTTTATTCCCGAACGGCGTGCCGTTGGGCTGACCGATACTGTCGCGAAATCGTCTGCCGGTGCGGTCGAGCACATAAAGGTCGCAAAGGTCGCAAATCTCAATCGCCTGATCGAAGACCTTAAGAAAAAGAACATCTGGGTCGTCGGCACGTCAGTCGATGCGACAATGGACCATACCGAATGGGATTGGCGTCAGGCCTCGGCACTTGTGCTTGGCGGCGAGGGAAGCGGCCTGCATCGGCTGGTCGCCGAGAACTGTGACGTATTGGTAAAAATCCCGATGTATGGAAAAATAGATTCCTTGAACGTATCGGTCGCCGCCGGCGTAGTACTTTTTGAAGCTCGCCGCCAACGCGGCTGATCGAGAAACTGACCACTGACCACCGGCAACTGACCACTGAATTTATGTTTTGTCCCAAATGCGGAAGCAAAAATCCTGATGACGGCAAGTTTTGCCGCAGTTGCGGTGTTGACCTCGGCAATGTGTCTGACGCGCTAAGCGGGAAACTCGTGATCGAACAAGGATGCGGAACGACGAGGCGCGGTCGCCCAATCACCATCGAAAGTGCTGCCACCAAATTCTTTATGGGTTTGGCGTTCCTGGTTGTTTCGATTGTTCTCGCCGTGACTGGCCGGGGCGGTGGCTGGTGGTTCTGGATGCTTATTCCGGCATTTATATTCGTCGGCGGCGGTATCGCACAGTATCTGCAGATTCGTCGTATGGAGCAAGGCCGGACGAACTTTTCGCCGGAATCGGAAAGGGCTGTTCGATCTGCGCCGCAACAGTCTGCGTTGCCATCGCCACCCGCAAATTTCGTCTCTGCTCCCGAATCGCGCTACAAAACCGGCGACCTCGTCCCCCCAAGCGTAACGGACGGCACCACGAAGCTTCTTGAACTGGAAGTGGATCAGGAAGGGCAAACGCGAACACTTCCCAAAGTATAAATTCCCGACGAAATTTCCATTCGTGTAATTCGCCGCTAAACAAAAAAAAGCAGACCCATCGGCCCGCCTTTTTGCTGTCCACTGTCCACCGAACACTGACCACCGCATTTAAGAGATCGTCACCGGATAGTCCGGGGACCAGTTGCCGTATTCGACACTCTTTTTGATAAAGACGGCACGGATGCGGCCTTTTTCCGGATCGCCGGGTGTTTGGGGCGTGACGGTAAAGGAGTTTGGCATATTCGTAAAGAAAGCCACGGGTGCGAAGCTTTCGCCTTCGCGAGCATACTCGACACGCATCGCGTCAAAACCCTGCATACTGCCGACGACGTTTACCGAATAGCTCGAACCGGCCGAGGTTTTCAGGCTCGGCATGACATCTACTTCCGGCTCCGGTCCAACTTCGGGACCAACTATCCCGAGATCTTCGCCCATGCTTTCCGTATAGCCCGGATTCACCACTATCTGATCGCGTAGAGCCTGGAACTGGGTCACAACTCCGCGCGTAAAGGTCAGCGAGGGCGGTTCCGTAAACGGAGGCGGCGTTGGTGCCAACGCACCCGTCGGTTCGCCGTTGAAAACCTCATCGCGCCAGCCGGTAACGGCCTGCATCGAGGCCTTTGCCTGGTCGGCATAGTTCAGCGCGGTTATGAAGTAATCGCAAACCGCTTCCGCAGCCGCAACCTGCGGCGTCGTCCATCCAAGCGCCGCCTGATAAAGACCGATCTTAGCCATAAAATTCTGCACTAACAACAACTGTTCGGCCAACGTGCGCGGCCAATAGTACTTTTTAGCCATGGGGATATTTTCTCCTTTAGATTTGAATTTCTAAGGAGTCTTTGGGGAAAGACAATACCAATTTATTGATTTACTCTTAGGCGGGAACTGCTTGCCGGAATGCGAGAGGAGAAAATTGGGGAGGCTTCCGTAAGGCCCAAAAATAATATAAATCCGTTTAACAAGTTTTGTCAAGAATTATTTTTTGTGTGCCCACTCACTGCGTTCTCGTGACTACCTCTTTTGAGGGAATAGTTCCGCACAATCGCTGTGGGTCCATGCATCTCGGCCGGCAATTTTATTAGCGTTAACGTCATCAAGCGAAATGAAATCGAGCATTCTCAATTGCTTAATACCAAGGTCAGCGTTGTCAATCGGGATTACCTCTATATACTGTTGAAAAAGATAGGACGACGGTCGATCCTTAAGCTCTAACAATACTGAATTTCTATGTGTTAACTCTTTTAGCTGCTCGTACTCAACTGGTTGGTACTTGTTGGTTGATGAGTGAAACTCCTTATTCGTAATGCGAAGAATCATTCCTGAGCCATTGCTCCAACAACCCTTAAATCCGTCGGAAACTGGCGAGGAAGTAGGTTTTGAATTACTCTCCAACGTCGAATTTTCGCCTACATAAGCTCGCTCCGTTTTTGCCGTTTGCGATTGAACGCCGCATCCGAGGAGTAAAAATGTCAGCGGGAACACCAATGCGACGGGTCGCAAAAACAGTAATATTGCCGTAAATTTCATGCCAACCGGAGTCAATCAATCCAAATGGAAGGGGTTGACATATTATTTCACGAAATCTTTGTCGTAGGAACGCTCAAATCTTACTAGATGCTTTTCAAGAGAATCGAATAAAGATTTCGCACTAAATCTACTTCCGTCGTCAAACGTAATTTCTACAATCATTATGAATGCAATAATCTTTGTTTCGGAACTCGACACCCACGAGGAATTCCCGTTTCTCGATGAGTCATAATTGTTTGTTTCAATCGATTTCAAAGTCCCGGCCGTCTTCCCTGGCCCAATGGTCGTTTTGCCGTTGGGTAAAAGACCCGCGCCTAGAAAACCGGTGTTGTCGCTATACCAACGAGCAACAGTATATGCGGTAATGCGTTTTTTTCCTTGATTTCGTACTAAATAGGAGGTACGAATTTTGCCGTTAGCATCTTTTTCGACGACAAAGTTATCCACTTTTAGGGGACAGTTGTTTTGCACAACTATTACCGGAATAACCTCATTCAATGGAACTCGGGTTAGGTCACCAGAAGTCGTTTCCGTTTGAGATAAACCCACTGAAACATTTAAGCAGAATACCGTTAGAATTATAATTGATCTCATGACTAACATTTTCGCACCTCAAAAAAACCTCTACCTTCCAACAACCAGGACTCTGATTGAAATCGCTTGTCTTTGAAGTCCAGGATAGTCCGAGCGTTTGGTAATCAAATTCAATTTCATAGTGTTTGAGTTTGACCGCAAGCTATTGACGAATTGCCCTCTAAAACGAGCAGTTACAGACGTTGCTGCGGTTCGTTCGAAGGTGACTTTTCCAGGCGTCTGGCCGCGATTATCCCTTCCGCGAATTTGAATATTATTATTCTCGCTCGGTGCCGTTGCAACACTAGTATTAGCATCAAGCCTCAAGAATTTTGACATGATTGCTGGGCGAGAACCATCCTCAGACGCAGATCGTCCGACCTCCGTTTGCTCGTGGTATTGCGTATCGAGAGGCGTTGTTTTGTCGGATTCAAATACCAAATCTAATTGGATTTCAAATTCAAGCTTGTTTTCAAAGAGGTCGCGCATATCACTTTGATTTGACTTACTTGTGTCGATCGTGATTACTGCCCTGCCAAAACCGTCGACCTCACCCTTGTAAACTTCTCCTCTAAGAATTAGTCGAACACCCATTACACCGGCCTCGCCCGACATACTACAGGATCCAAATCCAGAGCAACCTTCGGACGTATCGTTAACCTCAACCGTTTCATCAATCGTTGACGGAATGAACTCTGGGTCTTTAGGATCATCATCATCCCTAATACATGCAGTATTTCCACCACCTGGAATTTTACAAGGTTTCAGTCCGAGAGGGTCGGTAAATACGTAGGGATTATTCAGACCATAAGAGTATCGATTGAAGGTTTGAGGGTTTTTAATTGCACCGGAAGACGTAAGCGGATCCACGCTCGTAAACCTGCCATGTCCCTGGCTAAAATATCTTGCCTTCGCATATTCCAACCCAGTTTCTTCATCTTTCTCGTAGCCGGTAAAGTCCTGTCTGATGTTGGGCGGATTGTAGCCGAGTGCTGAAATGCGTTGTTCAGTTACTGTCTCCTCTCCAAACGGAGCGAAATCCTTTCTGCTTGTTACAATCCCATTCTCATCTGTTAAAACCCTTGGCGAACCGAGCATATCCGTTGTCAAATAACTAACCTGAGCGTTCGTCGTTTCAATTTGAGTTGAATACTCCGCGACAAGTTGTCCGATCGCGTTGTAAACGAAAATAGTCGTGTCAGTCGCGGTTAGTCTTTTTACTCGGCGCCCCTCGCCATCATAGATATACTGACCAAGTACGTTGTTTTGAGAATCCTTTACTTCCTTTTGAAGGCTTTCAGCATTGTATGAGAACTGCTGCCCTTCCGCATTCACCGTAAGACTTCCGTTCTCGTCATATTGATATCTCGAAGATGCAAGCCTGTTTGTGCTCGTCGATATGGTCGGATTGAAAACATCAGGATCGAAGTTTTCCGGCAATGTGGTTGTATTGTTACTTTCGGTATTGAACCTTCGGTTTCCATAGCGGTCGTAGCTGAACGTTTGCTTCCAAGTTTGGGCCGATGAGATGTTTTCTGTTGCTGAACCAAGACGATTCAAGCCGTCATACGAATATGTTTGAGTCGCGATAAAACCACTTGATTCACCGACCGTCGGGACTGTTATTTTTTGCTCTCGCATCGAGCCGTTATTTCTGTCTGAAACCGTTGAGCCTGGATTTGCTCCTTCATAATCGAATTCGAGCTTCAGAAGATTCTGTGTGTTATTTGTTACGCCGAGGCCGATCTGAGTGACCTGCATTCGGTTGTTAAAACTCGCTGTTTCCCAACGACCGCTACCAAGCTGCATTTTTTCAACTGCACCCGATGCATTGTAAGTAAAACCGTCAGCGTAATTCCAATATCCATGACTGGTTGTCTTTCGACTGCGGACAATCGAGAGTTCCCCATCGTTGTCTATAACGTTTTTGACCGTTCTGCCCGAGGGATATGTCTGTTCGATCAACGCACCCGAAAGATTGTAAACGTAACCTGTCGAATACGTCTGCCCGTCCGTTATCTGTTGATGCGTCAGCAGACGGCCTACATTGTCGAAGGATGTGTATTTGGTCTCGGAAACTGAAGATGAAACCTTTGTCGTCTTGCCCTTTGAGAAGTTGATATTCTGATCGTCGTAGGTAAATGTTACATGGGATCGGAATACTGGATCGGACCACATTTTCACAACTTGCTCCTAAATCAGAATTTCAATGAACTCTTTGTCTGGTTTGCTCTCGTGTTTCTTTATCTTAATTATCCAGCCGCCTCGTTTAGATTTTGTGATCGCGTTTAGCAATTCTTTAAAGGTCTTGTCGTGAAATCTCATCCCGTCTGGAAGGATGCGTTCACTAAAGTTAAAAGTAAGACGCCCGGTATCAGCTTCAAGTTTGTTTTCCGTAACGAACTTTTTGAATTCAGGCAAAAATAGCATTAGCTGAGCCTGAATAGACCCCACATCCGCACCCATTCCTACGGCAAAATCACGAACCTTTATATCCAGCAATTTTTTTAATCTCTCGTCGCGGCCCCGAATCGGAAAAATGTTCACAACATCGTCGCTGATCCGCCAATCATAATTCTGCATTTGCTTGACGATCTCGTCCATAACCTGTTCCAGCTTCGCGTCCTTGAAATTTACGGTGATCAAATTTTTGCGGGGCTTAGTTCCGAGGGCGCTTGAATGCTGGTGAGAATATTCTTTATCCCCTCCGTACATGACTTTCGATTCGTCCGTCGATGGTACGTTCGTTTCGAACTCATAGTGTCGATGATCTCGGTCCAGGTCCGATTCCTCAAACCCAATTGCGACGTCATATTTATACATAAGCCGCGCGAAAACCGTTATAAGCGGTTTGTCAGTCATTTGGATTGTGATCCTTTTGTCCTTAAGTCCCGGCTCCTGCCCCGAAATACCCATCGAAACAGTTAATACCATGCATAAACAGTTTAAGAGAAAAGATATTTTTCTTCCTGACATAATTTACTCCCGTGTAAAACCTTTCCACATCGGATGAAATCAGTTACTTGGCCGGTTCCATTTTAGAGGCGCTTGAGGTGGTTCCACCTGTGCCAGTTTGCTGCCTACTATATTTATCTCAAATCTCGTCGTTGCAATCCGTCCGTACGATCCATAAATGGTAATAGTCCCGCTTCGTTGAAATTCGTTATCGTCCGCAAGACTGCGGTCTGGATTAGGATTTTGGGGATCGATCCTCCTTGGTTGAACTGCGAATCTTCCCAAATCCGCTTGACCATTAATCGGAGCCTGCCGCCCGGTAACACCAGTATCGTTAGTGGAAAGAAAATCGTAATCTACTTCATACTCATAATCATTTAGTTCGCTTCCGCTACCACCTTCTATTCTAAAGCTAAAGTCTATGTTCCATTTGTGCAGGAAAAAAACATTTGTGACCGCTTGATCGGTCGGGACACCGCCTGGTTGGTTTGGTATCGCTGTTCCTCCAGCCTGCGTCTCGGTTTGAACAAGACCGCTAGTTACAAAAACGATCGTCGGCTCAAATACTTCCAACGGTTGACGACAGCCACCTTTACACGTCGGTTCTAAAACAGTCCCAGGAGCCTTTTTATCACCAGACGGAGTAGGTGCGTCGATGAGTTTCTTCTCCTCGTAATCGGCCTCTCTAATACATTCCGTATTACCTCCACCTGGTATGATACAAGGCAACAACCCCAGTGGATCAGTAAACTTGTAAGGGCTATTCAACGCATATGAATATCTATTGAAAGTCTGAGGGTTTCGAATAGACACCGACGCCGTTAAAGGGTCAACACTTGTAAATCGTCCGTGCCCTGAACTGTAATAACGAGCTTGTGCATATTCCAATCCAGATTCGTCGTCTTTTTCATAGCTGGTGTAATCCTGCCTTATATTCGGTTCGCCATATTCACCGTGAGACGTTCTGTCTGAGCCAGCAGTTTCCTCACCGAATGGAGCAAAATCCTTTCTCGACGTAATCGCACCGGTTTCATCAGTGATGATCCTCGGGCTTCCCAAATGATCGGTTGTCAAATAACTGACCTCTGCCTCGGTCGTTTCTATTTGAGTTGCATACTCAGCAACAAGTTGTCCGCTGGCATCGTAAACGAAGACCGTTACCTCGTCGCTAACAATTTTCTTGACTCGTTTTCCTTCGCCATCGTAATGATAAGTTGCATCAGGCGTACTTCCGCTGTTTGTTGAAGCAAAGAATTTTGTCTGATGATTCTCGGCGTCGTAGCCGAACCGTTCACCGGCCGCATTCTCGATCAACGCACCGTTTTCATCATAATCATACCCCGAACTAGTCAGCCGGTTATTGCTCGTTGAAATTGTCGGATTGCAGATAGCCTCGGAGCAACTTCCCAATGTAGTTGTGTTGCTTCCTGAAGTATTGAATCTGCGGTTTCCGTATCGATCAAGGCTGAAGGTTTGTTTCCACGTTTGGCTGCTCGAAATCGTTTCTGTTGCGGATTCCAGCCTGTTCAAATCGTCGTAGGTATAGGTTTGGGTCGCCGTGAAGCCGGGATTGTTGCCGACCGTTGGAACCGTGATCTTCTGCTCGCGCATCGAACCGTTGTTGTCGGCGGTGCTCGGAGTATTGTATTTGAATTCAAGCTTGAGAAGATTTTGTGTAGAGTCAGTCACGCCGAGACCGATCTGTGTTACCTGTAAACGTTCAGTATCGTAAGTTGCGGTTTCCCAACGACCGTTTCCGAGCTGCATTTTCGTAACCGCACCGGCAGCGTTGTAGGCAAAGCTGTTAGCATAGGTGAAGAAACCTTGCGTTGCATTTTTCTTACTCTGAACCTGCGTGAGTTCACCGTCGCTGTTTAGCGTGTTCTTCACGACACGACCGCTCGGATACTTTTCTTCGATCAATGCCCCCGAAAGATTATAGGTATATTCGAATGGATATATTTCGCCGTCGGTTCGCTGCTCGCTTGTCAGAAGGTGCCCCATTTCATCGAAACTCGTGTTGCGCGTTTCAGAAACCGAGCTTGTAATTTTTGTCGTCTTTCCTTTTGAATAATTCGGAACGGAACCCAATCCGGTGCCATCGAAATAGAAACTTACATCGGGCGTTGAATCGGAGTAGTTTCGCACAGTGAGGCGGTTTAGATCGTCGTATGTTCCCTCGATAAAGATTCCGCGGGCATCTGTTGTCTTCGTAATATTTCCGTTGTTATCGTATTCGTATTTTACGGACCAGTTCGTGTTGCTTGTAACGGGATCGGTCGAAGTGAAGTTCGAATTCGTGTCCTGCTCAGGCTGTTTTGCAAATAGCAGACGCCCGAGATCGTTATACATGAAATACCGTGACTGCTCCCCCTGAATCGTCTTGCGAAGATTCCCGAGCACGTCGAACACATAACTTGTTTGAAGATTCTGGCCGTCTGGATCTTCTGTTACGCTAGTGGTCCGACCGAATGCATCCGAAACACCTTTGCGCTTTTTGCCAGCCTGATCTGTTACCGTCGTTGCCGGTCCTGCATAGCTTTTATAAAGCTTGGCTCCGTCAGGCGTTTCTACTTCGGTAGTTCTACTTAGGGCGTCGTATTTTGACTTAGTCCATATGGTAGTCTCGCTTCTAAGCGGACGATATGGGTTGGTAACCTGCTTAACACGGCCAAGAGCGTCATATTCGGTCTTTACAGCTACATAGTCGCCATCCTTGTACGACCGCGATTCATAGGTTCTTCCTAAACCGTCATAAAAACTCTCGGACTTGAGCAGATTGTCGTTCAGCGTATTCAGATCGCTCGTGCTTTCGACCCTGTTATTTTCATCGTCGTATTCAATGCTCGACTGAATTTCGTTTGCCGTTCCAATTGCCGAGACTGTCTGCGTTGGTCTGTCAAGCGAGTCGTTATGAATGGTTTTGGAAATTACGCCGTTGATGTCCTGCGTGTTTACTGGCTTGCCGGTGAAGTAATCGTATTGGACATAAGCGGTCCAGTTTAGAACATTTGTCGTGCTTGTAGGATAAGCAAATGTGTTTAGTCCGCTGATCTGAGACGGCGTCGTGTTGGTTGTCGCGCTATCGTCAGCAGTTCCGAAGTTGTCGTTATAACTTATCGTTGTCGCATTGGCTTTCGCGTCGATCGTTTTGACGACGTTTCCGAGAATATCGTATTGCACATAAGTCGAAACACCTCCGGTCTGACTTTCGGCATTTGCATATCTCGTCGAACCGGTCATGTTCCCGCGTCTCGAAAATCCCGTTCCGAAATTTGTTGAATCGTGCCCTGTTACGCTGCTACGCGAGACAAGTGAGGCATGAGTCGAATCCGAAGAATAATTGTCATATTCGAAAATCTGCCGTGAGACTTTATTGTCTCCCGCGAGATCAGAAGACACCCACGTTTGAAATGGAAGGCTTCTCAGATGCGAACCGGAATACGACGTATAGTTCGAATCAGTAACATAATCCGTGTGCGTTCTTCGTAGAAAAGCTCCGGGCGCATTTTCTCCATAATCGTATTCCCAAGTGTCGATAGTGTTATTGTATTGGTCGTAGTCGTAAACTGTTTTCGCAATCAATTTCGGCGAAACGTCATTGAGTTCAGTTGTAGTCTCGATTATTCGAGGATTTTTCGGGGGAGATCCATCTGCGGCACCGGTATACCACGAAATCGTTCCGCCTTGTGCCCAAGCCCGATTGCTCGTCCTTAATAATGTCGTTCCATTTCCCGCGAATGTTTGTGTTTTATATTCTTTACCTTCTTTCCAACTTGAATAAAAGTAAGTGCCAGGTCCGCTTACTGAATTGTCTGGGATTCCGTAGAAATAGTGTTTTGTCCTGCTCAGTCGCTGTAATTCATCAAATTGATCGACCGTCACATCCGAGTTTGTGGCATACGGGCTCCAAACATGACCTATTGTCATTCTGTGTGTGAGATTTGTTCCGTCCCCATATACTCTCCGTTCAATTACCCGTCCGAATAGTTCGCTGCAAGAAAATGGGTCGCCACCGAAACACGAGGCGCTGCTCCAATCGTATTCAATTGCGCCGCCAGTCGGCAGTTCAATGCGTGCAATGTCGCCATAGCTGTTGTAGAGAATTCTGTATTCCTGCCCATTTGGAAGTATTACTCCGGACGTGACCTTCGGATTATATTCGGAACAAAGCCACTCGGGATACGAAGTATAAAAATTCGGGAAAAGCTGCGCGCAACTTTTGATTGTCGCTCCGTCGATCAACGAATCTTCAAGTTGTCCGCCGGTAACAATAATGGAACGCTGAGCTCCACCCGTTCCCTTTAACGAGTAGGTCGTACTTCCTGACCCAGCAGAATCGTATTTGTAAGCAATTGGATATTCGCGACCAAGTGAGTCAACATAGGCAAGGCCGTTTCTCGTGATTTTATTGCCATTCCTGTCTTCAATCCATGTAAGACCGCCTTCATCGAAACGATAAGCCCTTCCATCGCGGAGTCGCAGAATGCCCGACGGCGGAGGACCAAGTGCCGGACCGTCCGGCCACACGTAATCGTAGATTGGCTCATCTGAGATAAAAGTGGCTCCAGTGCCATCCCAAGTTACAAATTCCGTACCGCGATCGTGATGATTCCCCGCATAAGCGGAACAGGCATCGGGGCTATTTGGTCTGCCGCCATGATGGGTATCATAAAGTGTGTAAGCAGTACCCTCAGGCGCCGTAAAGACCAAATAGCTGAGCGTGGTGACTGCTCGAACGTAGCCTGATGGCTCACACACGTTTGTGCCAAGCGTAGGCTGAACCAACCGGATGTTCATTATTCCGACATCCTCGATTACATTGTCGACCTCACCGTAGAAAGTCTTCCTCTCTAACCATTTATATGATTCCCATCCCAACGGATGAGGAATTTCCTTCATCTGCCAACGAGTTTGATCTAGGTGCAACTTGACCGGAAAAGAAGTTTCGCCTCGGCCTTTGATGTCGTAGAGAGGAATACTGACGCTCATGCGACCGCTAAAGTAATTGATAGTATCGATCTCGCTCAGTGGATATGAACCTGCAGGTGTTCCGGGGGCAGTTCCCGGTGAATTCTGTGAGAACACGGCAGTATTTGCGGCAAACAAGAAAAAGAAAATAGTAACAACGCGAAGGGCAGAAATTGGACTTATGTATGAAAACATCGTTAGATTCTCCGATTTTGTCTAGGCCACGGCCGATTTATCGTCTCCACTTAGAAGCCTACCGCCTGTAGTACGCTGGAACGGGGATGTCGCCGGTGGTGCCCCATTGTTCTTGGCGGAGGGCGCCGGATGAGCCGGATTTACGGATGTACCAGTTGCCAACGTCGGTGGGTCCCGAATTAAACGGGCGCCAGACTGCGATGTCGCATTTGCCATCGCCGTCGTAATCGTTTTGGACGGGGATGTCTGTGGAAAGGTCGCTCGGATTCGCCGGAGTCGTTATCGTTGTCGAGGAAAGAGCGGCGTTCATTATGATCCATGCGGCACCGCTGCGGATGGCGAAGTTTGCCTTGCCGTCGCCATCGTAATCGGCGCTGACGGGTGTCGTGCTCGACGCGTTCATGAAGACAGAAAACGGAGCGGAGAGGTTGCTTGACGGAAGTGTGTAGAAGGTCTGGGTGGTGCTTCGCCAGATCGCGATGTCAGCCATGCCGTCGCCGTCATAGTCCGCCGGTGCAAAATAGTCTCCCTGCGTATCGTCGCCCCAATCGACAACCGTTGCCCCGCCACCGGAACTTTTCAGGATGTACCATCGATATTGGTTGGAAGGAGCTTCATCCGGACGGATCACAGCACGGTCGGTCTTGCCGTCGCCATCGTAATCTGCAGCAATCGGGATGTCGTCCGAATTGACGTTGTCTCCCCAACCCTGGACATTGACGGTTCCGTCGCTCGAGCGAATGATCCACCAAGAGCTTGATTCCCCGGGCCGGTAGATCGAAAAATCCGTCTTGCCGTCGCCATCATAATCTCCCGGCACGGTCTCGTCGTTCTCCGCATTATTACCCCACGAATACGCGACGTGTGCGGAACCCGGCCCGCCAAGCACCCACCAAACTCCCGTCGATGGCCGCCACACCGCAAGATCCGCAGGCGGAACCGCACTCGCGTTCGCGTCTTCGACAGCCAAAAGACGAGATCCGGCGTAGACGTATTCACGGCTGAGTTGCGGGGTCGGCGTAGGACTCGGCGGAGCGAGAAACGGATTGATCACCGAAAGTGCCGAACGATCCTTCGCCTTCAAATCCTTCTGCCGCTGCGCATCTTCCTCAAGATATTTCAATCCGTAACCCGAAACTCCAAGAGCAACAACTAAGATAACGACTAAGGCGACAGGATGTGTTTTGATACGGTTCTTCAGCGAAGAAAGACTCGCAGGAATCGGCATGAAGGTATGCTCCCTCGCTGCCGCCTGATGTGCAGCGGATGGTTAAAGTGAAAACGGTCAAATATCATGCCGCTTTAGAAAGATTCAATATACCCGCTTGTTAGAAAGTGCCAAAAAGATATATCAGTTTGCTAAACCAGTCAAGCGACAGCCACAGTAAACCCAAAGTTGCGATATGGGTTGCTGTGATGCTTCTGAACGATTTAGGTAGAGAATTGGCGTAGCCCGTGTTGTTTCAATAGGTTAAGGCTGGTTGCTTAATGTATTGTCTGATTCTCCGGATGATTCCGCGCCAGCGCAAAATGATTCGGAGACGGCGCAAAATGATTCCGCGCCAGTGCAAAATGATTCCGAGACGGCGCAGAATGATTCCGCGCCAGCGCAGAATGCTTCGGAGATTGCGCAGAATGAATCCGCGCGAGCGCAAAATGATTCGGAGACGGCGCAAACTGATTCCGTGCCAGCGCAGAATGATTCCGAGACAGCGCCGAACGGTTCGGAGTAACTACGGATTATCCGGAGAACGCGCGGAGTCATCCGTTGGGTTCAATACTTCATTCGGAGAACGCGCGGAGTCATCTGTTGGGTTCAATATTTCATTCGGAGAACGAGCCGAGTCATCCGTTGTTGCGCGTATTTCATTCGGAGTCAGCGCGGAATGGGAAATAGTGAAAAACGAATAGTGAATAGTGAACAACGGAGGGGAAGTTGAGAAGAACGGGTCATTAGTGGTGGACGGCGGAAGGGAAGTTGATAGTTGAGAGTTGATAATTGATGAGGCCGGATCGGAATTAATGGTGTATCACTTTTTCCGCAAACTCATCTTGTGGCCGTTTAGGCGTTCGATGACGCGGAGGTATTTTTTGGGGAAGAGGCGGGCGAGGTTGCTGATGGTGCGGGCGTCTTTGCCTATGAGGATGCGTGGGTTGTTTGTCTTGATCCCTTCGAGAATGACCTGGGCGGCTTCTTCAGCGGTCGTTTTGGCGACGCGGTCGAAGAACTTGGTGCCTTGCGTTTTCCATTCTTCGGGAGCGTTTTCGCCGACGCGCGAATTGCGGACAATGTTCGTTTTGATACCGCCGGGATGTACGCACGCGACGATTACGTTTGTGTCTTCAAACTCGTGACGCAGGCTTTCGGTGAACCCACGGACGGCGAATTTCGACGCGCAGTACGCCGACTGTTCTTCGGGTGCGATCAGCCCGAAAACGCTTGAGACGTTAACGATGTGTGCGGAATCCTGCTTAAGAAGCGTGGGCAGAAAGATCTTGCAGCCGTAAACGACGCCCCAAAAGTTGATCGACATTATCCACTGGAAATCTTCGATGGAAAGCTGCTCGAATTTGCCGATCAAACCGACGCCCGCGTTATTGATCAAATGCGTAACACGCCCAAAACGCTCGACAGCCGCGTCGTGCAGTGCCTGCACCGGCTCGCGTTCGCCGACGTTGCATATCTGCGAAAGAACGGGCACGCCCACTTCCGTGATCATCGCCGCCGTCTCCGCCAATCCGGCTTCATCAACATCAGAAACCACGACTCCCGCAACGCCTTCCTTTGCAAAACGAACCGCGACCGCACGCCCAATGCCGGACGCCGCACCTGTTATAACCGCAACGCTGGTTGAATCAATCGGCATTATCTCTTAACTAAAACGCGAGCGTTGCCGGCATTGCCCGCCGCGTCGAAAACGCGGAGTGTGACGGAATATTCTCCGACAGCCGGAAGAACAACGTCGAACGAGTATTTCTCTTCGGGGCCGTCAGAGATTCCATCGTCGGCGTACACGGCACGCCATTCGCCGCCGTTGACGCTGTATTCGGCACGGACGAGATAACCCCATTTGTCGGAGGCGGCGAACGCGATGCGTGCTTTGTCGCCGGAGATCTGCGGCTGGCCGATAGCCGTGATAGTCGGCTGTGAATTATCTATATCAAACGGCTCGCTGATGCGTTCACCCGTGAGGAATTGTCCCGTAGGATTTCCGAGCGTGTCTTTCGCAACGACCTTCGCCGTGTATCGTCCATCGGCAAGCGAGAGGCCGTCGAGCGAGAAAAATGTGTCGGTCGTATTTTCGCGAAGTAGTTTGTACGCCGCCTCGCCCGCCTCTTTGTAATAAACGTCAAACGTCAGCTTGTCACCGTTTCGGTCTTCGGCTGCCCATTGGATGGCACGCGCTCCGCGAAGATAGACGCGACGCGGGGCGATTGCTTGATTCGGCATTCCGAATACCTGCGGATCGAGGCCGGAGAGTTCGATATTCGGATCGATCTGCGGCGGCGGATTTGAAATCAGGCCGACATTTGTGGGCAAGATCGCGATCGCGAGAACCTCAGGTGCGATGTTGCGACCGAGGAACGCGAGGCTGAGTTCGTTCAACGACGCTGACGATCTCAGAATCGCGCGCCATTGAAAGAATCTTGCCTTCGGACTAATGCTTGGTCCGCGTGATAAGGATCCGTTCACGGGTGTCCAACCGCTCCAGGTTTCGCTCGGCGAATCCGTGTTGCCGCTGCGCGTTTCAATTTTTACGTCACCCGACGAACGCCACCATAGCTGACCCCAAGTCGCTGTCGCCTTTGCGTCGAGAACCGAAGATTCGTAAACGCCTTCGGCAACCGTTTCAGGCCCGATCTTGTAGAGGCGGCCTTGGTTACTTGAAGTCGCGTAAAGGTTCGAGCCGTGGCTGAAGATCGTCGAGATCTGACTTGCGTCTGATTGCAGAACAAGAGTTTCGCGGCCGTCGTTGGTGATGTTGTAAATGCGTCCTTTGTCGGAAGTGCCGAGCAGAACGCCGCTGCCGGTTTGGTGCGCGTAGATCGAAAATCCGGTGACGGTGGACGATGAAAATATAATGTCGCTGCCGCCGTCTGCCGAAATTCGATAGACAGCGGTCTTGGCTCCCGTCAGATCGTAGCGGCTTTTTGGCGGCGGCTCGGGCTGCATCGAAACCGGCTTATCGGCTGAAGCGGTTTTGTCGGTTGGTGACGGCGACGCGGTGGGTTCAGGCGCCTTCGCAACCGACGCTGATTCGCCCAACGCAAGTGCGTAAACCGAACCGTCCGGGCCGACCGTGAGTTCGTGTATCTCTCGCAGCGGCGAATCGAGCAATGCGAACGGCTTTCCGTCGGCTCCGAAGCGGAGCACGAGACCGTTTGAATCTGTACCCGCAAACAGGTTTCCGCTCTTGTCTGTCGCCAAAGAAATAATGTGCGTTTCGCTTGTGTCAAACAAAAGAGAAGCCTCAGGTGCAGCGTTCGCGCTGCGGACGCGGTAGATCTTTCCGGTCTCGCCGGTTCCGACAGCTAGGCTGCCGTCGCTCATCACCGCCAGCGACCAAATGTATTTTTCCCTTGGCTCGAAATAGACAGAAGCCTTTCCGGCCGCGTCGATCTTGTAAACCTTTCCGTCCGGCGAAGTTCCCGCAAATAATTCACCGTTCCTGCCGATCGCAAGTGCCGAGACGTTCAGCTCGGTGAGATCGCAAAACAGCGAACCGGTTCCGCCCGAAACTTTATAAACGCGTCCTTCCGCTCCGCTGCCGAGATAGACATTTCCGGCGGCGTCCACAACGCTCGACCAGATATACGGCTGTTCCGTTTTATAGATTTCGGTAAATTTGGGTGCGGCTGTGATCGCGCCGCTCGCGTCAACCGAAACCGAACGCGCATCACCCTTGAGAACATCGGTGCGCGTATTTACCGACCAGATCTGCGGCTCGGATGCGTTGGTGATGGTAGAGAAAACAAAAAGAAGTGCGGCGGAAAAAAGGGAAGTCTTCATGCGTTATTGAACGAGGTCAGGCGAATCTAAACTGTTCTAAATATTATGCTATCGAAATCGAAAAAGACACTCGAAAGCGTTCGATCAGGACCGCTGCTTTGCCTGGGAGCGTTTCTGCATTTCGGCGACGACGGCGTCTTCGCCTTCGAGGAACTCGATCGCATTACGAAGTTCATTTGCATCACCGGTGATAAGCCGGGCACTGCGTTCGCGTGTGAGATATGCCCAGAACCATTCCATCAACACGATGATCCGGTTGCGAAAACCGATCAGGAAAAAGACGTGCAGAAACAACCACATCATCCACGCGATAAAGCCTTTGAATTTAAACCCGGCAACGTGGGCAATAGCTTTGCTGCGGCCGATGGTCGCCATCGTTCCCTTGTCAACATATTTGAAATTCTTTCGCGGCCGGTCTTTCAGGTCGGCGAGAATGTTTTTTGCGGTCGCCGTTCCCATCTGCATTGCTGCCGGACTGACGCCCGGAACCGGATCGCCGTTCTCCTGCTTGAGCGAAGCCATGTCGCCGATGACAAAAATATTTTTGTAGTTTGGAATCGTAAGGTCTGGTTCGACAAACACTCGTCCCGCTTTGTCCGTTTCAACGCCCAACTGTTTTCCCAATGGCGATGCTGCTACGCCCGTCGCCCACAAGACCACGTTGCATTCGATCCAATCGTCGCCAACCTTTACCTTGCCCGGGGCAATGTCGGCGACAAAGCTGTTCAGCCTGACCTCGACGCCGAGATCTTCAAGCTGTGACTTTGCACTTTCGGATAGGTCTTCTGCAAATGTTCCCAAAACGCGGTCGGACCCTTCAAACAGAATCACCTTCGCTTTGCGCGTGTCGATAACTTTGAAGTCTTTAGCCAACGCCTGACGTGCAATGCCTGCGATCGCTCCGGCGAGTTCAACGCCGGTCGGGCCGCCACCGACAACGACGAAATTCAATACATCGTGTTCACCCTTTAAATACGCATCGCGTTCGGCGAGTTCAAATGCGAGCAGCACACGGCGTCGGATCTCAAGGGCGTCTTCGAGAGTTTTTAATCCGGGTGCCGATGATTCCCATTCGTCATGGCCGAAGTATGCGTGCCTTGCGCCGCCGGCTACTATCAGATAATCAAACGCGACTTTTTCGCCGTCATCAAGCGTGACCGTTTTGTTCGTGGTGTCGAAATCAGTTGCCTCGCCGAGAATGACTTCGATATTTTTTGCGTAATGGAGAATACGCCTGATAGGCATCGCGATCTCACCGGGCGAAAGCACAGCGGTCGCAACCTGATAAAGCAGCGGTTGAAAAACGTGGTGATTCTTGCGGTCGATGAGGGTTACATCGACCGGCGTGTTTGCGAGAGCCTTGGCTGCCCACAACCCGCCGAACCCGCCGCCGATGATCACAACTTTTTGTCTTTCCGCCATAAGGAACTTACAAATAGCTTACCATCCACTGGTTGATACCGCAGAGCTACAGCATGGGTGGATCCATTGCAATTGACCGATGTTTGAGGTTTATCGGTGGTATAATTTATCTATGAAAGCTGTCGAAAGGAGCAGGATGGTTACGCAGCTTACGACACTTGAAGAGAGTGACAGAACGGGTTTGGGCATCTCTGCAAACTTCGGAGTTCCGCAATAATCGGCAAGGCCGAGCTTCTTAGAACAAACGCTCAATGAACAGGCCGAAAGATATCGCCGATATTATTTGGCTTGAAAAAACTTAAGGATTTTATGCACCGATGTATCGAGCGTAAAGCGACCGGGCTTCTGGGACGTTGTCCGTCCCTTTGATGATAGCCCGTCCGTCACGAAACACTGTGATCTCTTTTCCGTCGATGGAGAAACGTGCGAGATAATCGTTGTGCTTTATTTCATACGCATTACTGAGGTTTATCGCAAAGGCTTCGAGATCAAGTTCAACCGGTTTTGGCGGGGCGATCTGGACGGCGTCGCGGCCGCATAGGACGGCGGCGAATTCCTGAGCGTCGGCGTCGAGGAATTCAAAGTCGCGGTTGCCGCAGGCCGGACAATCGGCGTTCGGCCCAGAGAGCTTTATCTTTCGCCAGTCGTTCGCCCAGATGTCGATCTGCATCAGCGAACCGTGAAGTTCATCGCTTCTACCAACCAACAGCTTGATAGCTTCTGTGACCTGCACCGCCGAGACGCTGGCGATGATGGGCATTATCACACCGGCGGTGTCGCACGTTGGAGAGCTTCCGGCATCCGGCATTTCCTGGAAGAGACACCGCAGGCAAGGCGTCTCGCCCGGGATGACCGTCATTGTCGTGCCGTAGCCGGAAACGGCCGCACCGTAGATCCACGTCTTGCCGTGTTTGACGCACGCATCGTTCAGCAGATAACGCACCTGAAAATTATCAGTGCCGTCCAGCACGACATCGCAGCCGTCGATCAGCGATTCGACGTTCGAATTGTTTACGTCGGCAACGATGGCCTCGACCTCGACTTCCGAATTTATCTCGCCAATCCGCTGCTTTGCCGCCGCCGCCTTTGGCATTCTATTCTCAGCGTCAGCTTCCTTAAACAATGTCTGCCGCTGCAGGTTTGTATATTCGACAAAATCGCGGTCCACGATCCTCAGTTTTCCAAGTCCCGCACGAGCGAGCATCTCAGCATGTGAAGCACCGAGTGCTCCGCAACCGACGATCAGTACCCGCGAATTCAAAATCCTTTCCTGCCCGTCACGGCCAATCCCCGGAAATAGAATCTGCCTGCTGTAGCGTTCGTTCATTCTGTCATCGAGAATACCAAATCAACGGAATCAACAATAATAACTGCTTTTCAGATGATTATGATAAAATCAGGTTCAATGACACTCGAAACTGTACAGTCAGTGCCTTTAACGCAATGGGATGACGGATCGATCCGTATCAAGAGCTCGCGGCTCCTGATCGATATGGTCGTTGATGCCCACAAAAGAGGCGAATGTCCGGAAGAAATATTTGAAGCTTTCCCATCCGATTCCTACACCGTCGCCGATATTTATGCGGTTATTGCTTATTATCTTACGAACAAGAAAAAGATCGACAGATACATGACGAAGCGGGAAAATGAGGCGAAAAAAATAAGAGAAGAGATCGAATCAATGCCCGGCTACAAAGAAAAACAGGCAGATTTCCGCAAGACTGTTCTAAAACGGTGGGAGGAGCGAAAATCGGCATAAGCAGGCAGGTTAATTCGAGTGCTGAAGATCTTCCTTGACCAAAACTTTAGCCACGATATTTTACGCGGACTCTTAATAAGAGTTCCAGATTTGGATTTTACATCCACCCAAATCCTCAACAAACATAAGCAGACGATACGCAATTGCTAAACTTGCCGCTACCGATGCTCGCGTGATTTTAACTCACGATCGGCGGACCTTCCCAAAATATGCATACGCTGCAATAGCGAGTGGGAGCTGGATCGCCGGAGTTATAGTAATTCCCTCCGATCTATCTATCGGGCTTGCGGTTGATGAACTGAGATCATCATTCAATGCAGCGACGAAAAGGCGTTTGAGAATCGAGTGGAATTCCTTCCTATGCTTGGGTGAGACATTTCTTTCAGCAGTTTCCCTCAGTTCGCGAATTTCTACTTTGGTTAGGTCTTTTGGGTACGCTATCTTGAGTTCTTAACATCCTCATTGGCAAATATTTTCCTGTCTTATTAGGTTAAACCGAATCTGGCAACCAGTTGTAAATTATGTTTTCACATTCAATTTGCCAGTTACCGTTAAGCCAAAAATTTATCTCATGGATCACGAGGCCTTCATCTGAAAGCCTGATCTCGTCAATGATCCAATCGCCATGCCATTTTGATGGTTGGTACGAAGCATCAGGCAAAAAGCGAAGTTCATAGTTACGAATCTTTTTGTATTGGATCTCAATCTTTCGATCATGGAATGCGCCCAACAGACGAAGGTGAATATTGATCTCGCGGTCTTGCACCTCTCCAAGTAGATTTGCCTCCATAATATCCAGTGATTCAACCCACGAGTCATGAGGGCATTTATGGTCTGTGGGATCATAATGCCAATCAGCAAGGGCAAACTCATAAGCTTCTTTTGGGAAGTTGCTTTCATTATCTCTTAATATTGTCGGTATCTTTCGTGCTTATTAGCGACAACGAAGTGTGAGTCGTCCGCACTATAATTTAGAAACTTCATCATAAGGATGGGTTAATCACAGATCAAAAAGCCTCGATAGTATTCCGCCCACGCCGGAATCGAATCTATCTTCGCTGAGCGGTGCGCTGCCGCTTCGGCGGGAGAGCATTGCGAGGCGGCGTTCTTCGTCGCGGAGTTTTGAGCGTTCGTCGGCGATGGCGATCTTTTCTTTTTCGCGGGAGCGGTCGATGCCGCCTTTGTCGATGAAGTCGATTATTTTTGGCAGCTCGTCTGCGTCAAACCAGACGCCGTGCTGTTTGCACATATCGATTATCACGCCGGACGAGCGGGCGAAATTGCTGCGGTTCATCAGCTGTCCGCAATCGGCGCAGGGAACGTATGAGATTGCCGGAGCGTCCGCGTTCTGATGCACATAGCTGCCGATGAAGCCGATGACCGACGCTTGCGACTCCTTGTTTGCGCAAAGATTCTCGAATGCGGCGATGTCCGACCAAAATCCGCCGCAGCGTCCGCATTCGCGGATAAGAACGGTGTCGATCTTTAGCGATTGCAGCGCGACCTTACATCGCGGACAGTCGCCCGGATGTTCATCGTGGATCAGTTCGGCGGCGTATGCGGTGGCTCCGCAATGGCCGCAAAACTTGCTGCCGAGAAACATCATTCCCAGACACGCCGCACATCCGACCGTTTTGAGTCGCGAACCGCAAAATTCGCATTGCGTACGGTCGCTCATTACGGCTCCTCCGCAGTTCGGGCAGTTCAATGCTTCGGCTGTTGTCATGACTGAAGGCGTTTTCTAAGCGCAATTCCCATTGCCTGAAACGGAGCAGTTTCGCCCGTCCAGATCTCGAATTGCTTACGGCCCTGTGCAAGGACCATATCGGCACCGCCGAGAGCGGGAATACCTGCAATCTTTGCTTCCTGAACAAGACGCGTATTGAACGGGTTATAAACAAGATCGTAAACGAGTTTTAGCCCCTGCATCTGTGAAGCTGTTGCGATTGATGCGTCTTCGTACTCACCTTTGGTGCCAAGGGGCGTCGCGTTCACCAGAATATCGATCTGTCCGGGCCTGAAAGTGTTTGTGGCTGAACCGGCTTTGACACCAAATTCTTCGGCAAGCGCCGCCGCCTTTTTTGCTCGTCGCGAATAGATGAACACATTGGCGCCCTCTTCTTTCAGCGCGTAGGTGCAGGCACGGGCGGCACCGCCTGCTCCGGCGATTCCGACGTTCGCACCTTTTAGTTTTCCAAACGCCTTTATCAGCGGAGCAATAAAACCGGGAGCATCGGTGTTGTATCCGGTCAACTCTCCGTTTTCGATCTTTACGGTGTTGACGGCACCAATGACCTTCGCTGTTTTATCTATTCGATGGAGGTGCTCGATGATCGTCTGTTTGTGCGGGTTTGTGACTGAAAAGCCTTTGAAATTGATCTCGACCTCGCGGGTTTCATCGTCGACCATCCGGGTCATGAATTCGTCCAGATCCCTGACCTGAATCGGAATGAAGACGCAGTTCATTTCTGCTTCCTTGAACGCCGCGTTGTGCATCCAGGGCGATGCCGTGTAGCTTGTGTCGCCGCCTATTATGCCGTAAACGGCAGTATTCTTATTTAGCTCGTTTACGCGGAAAACATTCGTAAGGTCTTCCGCTGATATTTGGCCGGGAGCGGTTTCAGTCCCGGCTTCGAGCGATGCATAGGTCATGTATGCGCCGAACGCAGGTCCGAGAATGCGCGTCCATTTACCGGCTTCGCCCATTGCGACCGGAATGAACGGTTTGTTTTCGACGTTCGCCCTGTCCAGAAGTTTCCATACGTCTAATCCATCGGTTACCTGATCGGAGTTGGTCGCGATCTTGATGATGCTTGCGTCGCTTGAGGCTAATTTCTCGTAAGCTGAGATTGTGTCGAACGGTTCGCCCTCGATCTGATGTTTCGAGCCTATACGGTTTCGCCAATTTGCTTCGATCGAAACGTCGATGACATCCTCTTCAAAATCGCCGCCCCAAAATGCCTTGTTTATACCGCTCGTCCAAAATCGGATTCGGTCTGCCAAATCTATTTGGTTTGAACCACCTTGTTCTTTTGAACGAAAGGTCGCCAGCAGCGGGGCCGAGCGTTCGGTACGGGTCAAGACTAACTCTAACGCCCTCAAAACTTCCGCATCGTGAAGGCAGTCGAATCGAATTTCGATCAGATCAGCAAGATCGGCAGAGCGTTCGATCTTGTCGCGCAACTCGGCGGCCGTTTTCGCACAAATAGAAATGCAGATCTTTCCGGTGTTCATTTTTTAGTTAAGGTTGAAGGCAGGTTCACGACGAAACTAAGTGTGGAAATCAATGATGTTACAACGCCGATCGCACAGGCGACGACGACGGCGGTGTGTCCGCTTTGTTTGACGGCGATCGCGGTCAAAGCCCACGCAATTGCCAGCGGATAAAGATCATTGGCCAATCGAAGCCGAACCAAAATGCCGAGCAACGCTGCGAAAAGTATCAACGTGACAGAAATGATCGTCCACGCCGATTCGCTCATCTGGAAGTTCAGATGAACAAGCAAAACGGCAAAATTGACAAGAGCCGCCGCCGTGATCCAACCGAAATAGATTCCGAACGGAGCTTTTACAAGCCAGTATTCGCCAGGTGTTTCGGTGACCCGTAGATTCAGATTGATAAGGAACAAACTTACCGCGAGTAAAAGTATCAGGATCAAACAGACCACAATTTGGTCGTGATGCCAAAAGTAGATCCATCCGCAATTCAGTGCGCAGCTAAGTACATAGAATGTTCGAATGCTGCGAAATTTGACGACATTTGACGGAAGCAGTTGATATACACTAAATGCGATCATTCCGGCGTAGATCAGGCTCCAGACAGCAAACGCATAGCCCGCCGGCGTAACCAAAGTCTCGTATTTCGCCGAAATTTCTTCCGGTGTGGTACCGTTTATTCGACCGGCTGCGGCCATGAAATTGAACGCGATGGTACCGAGTGTTGCGACGATCACAAGCAGAGAACGTATGCGATCGGTGGAGTTCGGATTCTCGGTCATAATATTGCAATTCTAACAAGTTTCGAGCGGAAAACCTTGCTAAATAGACGATTTCGTATGACAATCTCCGAAATAGTAAAGTTTTGTAAAGACGGTAAAGCGACGATATTGATATTTTCCAACCTAATATGTGCGGGCGGCGTCAAAACAGGGTCTTTGGCATCTTGATTGCCTAAAGATAAGCGGAACGCACTTTCCTTCTTCCCCGGTTGCGTTAGAATAAAGGGAGAGGAAGCAGGTTAAGATGAAGAAGTTAAGAGAAATAATGTTCGTTATTGTTGCCGTGGCAGGGCTTTCGCTTGCCGTTTCGGCGCAAAAAGACGATAAGAAAGATAAGCCGCCGAAGAATCCGCCAACGGTGGATCCAGGCAAAAAACCGCCTCGCGATAATCCTCCGCCTCGCGATGACAAAAAACCCAAGAAGCCCGGATTTTCGTTTCTTTTGGTAGTCGATAAACGAAACGATCTGGCGTAACTTAGGAAGCAATTAAGTATAAGGGCAGTCCAAACGGGCTGCCTTTTCTTGTGGACGTCACTTATTTTGACTTGGTTTCACAGATGCAATATAGTGTTATATCCAACACCATATGCAACTGAGCTTGGTAAAATCACTTTCTTATTTACAGGAAGAGCAGAAACATTCGCAGGAAGTGCTGCTCGGGCCGTCGGGGCTTGTCTTGACCCGAGGTGAATTGACAGAGATCGTCGGGGGAGCAAGCTCCGGAAAGACCAGCCTATCGCTCAATTTGCTATCAAATCTAACCGGTGACGGGGAAATATGTGCGCTGGTCGATTCGAATAATAGTTTCGATCCCTGCTCAGCATTATCGGCGAACGTCGAGCTGAAGAATCTGCTTTGGATCAAATGTAACGGCGAGATAGAAAAGGCTTTTCTGGCAGCCGATCATCTTGTTCAGGCAAAAGGCTTTGGGGCCATCTGGCTAAATTTAGGAGGCCTGCCTGAGGGCAAGCTTCGGATGGTGCCAAAGACATATTGGTATCGATATCGAACCCGCATAAAAGGAACTTCTACATTGATGCTGGTGACTGCAGATCTTCCCGTGGCCGGTTCTGCATCGCAGCAATCTTTTCAGCTCAAACATGAGCGAGCTTGTTGGTCGGGCAAAGGCAGATTCAAATTGCTCAGCGAATTGCGGATCCGGATACATTCGCGAAAGCGATTCTACGGCGATCCTATGGAAATGCATATCGAGGCGGATCACGCATATGATTAGATCTTACGCCTGCATAATTTCGCCTGATCCGAAACGCGATAGAGATACGCTCGTCGCTGTAGCTGATAAGTTTGCCTATTCCATCGAGGTGATCGAGGACGGCATTTTATTTGACGTCAGCGGGCTGGAACGTCTGATCGGCGACCACGATAGTGTCGGACAAAAAATACTTGCTGAACTCGAAAAACATAATATTCGGGGCAGCGTTGGGATAGCAGAAACGGTCGAGGCAGCCGCAATATTGGCCCGCCATGATGCAGGTGTGAATACTTCAGTTCGCACATCAGGTTCGATGCAAAAGCTTCCGTTAGCCGAGCTGCCTATCGAGCAAGACACACTGAATGTTTTTGAAGATCTTGGAGTGCGAAATGTCCAGCAGCTTCTTGATGTTCCCAATGCAGAGCTTATCGGTCGTTACGGACGCGAGTTTCAAAAAGTTATCGACATTATCGAGCGGAAAGACAGACGTCTGCTTGCGCCGAATGTGAAAGAAGATCGTGTTGCGTGGGATTTTCTGTTGGATTCGCCGGTCGAAGATGTCGAGCAATTGATCTTTATTCTCAATCACGGTTTGGACCGCCTTTTCGGTCAGGTCGCACATTGCGGATTCAGTACGGAACACCTCGGCATTATTTTGGGACTTCGAAATAAAACGGAGAAATCCTATGAGATCAAGACATCATTCCCGACGCTTGAGCGTTCGTTTTGGCTTAAGCTGATAAACCTTCGCCTCTCGCTCGATCCGCCCGAGGCCGGCATTCTTTCGGTCAATGTAATTGCTCATTTTACAAAGCCGCGACCTTCGCAACGCGGGCTCTATGCCGTCTCGCGTCCCGATCCCGAAGCTCTGCTTTTGACAGTGAACAAACTCAAAAAGCTTGTAGGGGAAGAGAATGTAGGCATACCGGTGATATTAAACCAACGTCTTGCCGAGCCTTTCGCTCTTGAGAGCGACGCAATACCGCAAGGGATAGAACGGATAGAGTCGCGGCCGGAAAAGCCTGTGATCGCGTTCACATATTTTCGCCCGCCGATGAGGGTTGAAGTGTTGGTTAAGAACGGGCGACTAGTCTTTGTAAAGACTCGCCATTTCGGAGGACACGTTCGCAAATATAGCGGCGTTTGGAAGGCGAATTCTAAATGGTGGGGCCATTCATGGAAAACGCAGGAATGGGACGTCGAGATCGAAGAGAAAGGCATTTACCGCTTGTGCAAGATCGACAAAGATTGGTTTTTGGCAGGTGAGTATGACTAAGAAAAGGCAAAAGTCAAAAGTAAAAAGGCAAAAATACATCACTTTGTAAATGTTTTACGAACTTCACACAAGATCAGCTTTCAGCTTTCTCTCTTCGGGCTCGCAGCCGCAGAGGCTGGCGGAGCGTGCGGCTGAGCTTGGAATGCCGGGAGCAGCTTTGCTCGACCGTGACACTGTTGCCGGTGCGGTGCGTTTTCATTTTCGAGCAAAGGAGTTGGGCATAAAACCTATCATCGGCTCCGAGATAACGATGGATGATGGAAGCGTTTTGCCGCTCGTTCCGACGGATCTCGGCGGCTATCAAAACCTTTCAAAACTTATCACCACGATCAAGCTCCGCAACAAAAAGGGCGAGCATTTCGCCACGCGGGAAGACATCGAAAATTACTCCGCCGGGCTGATATGCTTCACAGGCGGTGCGGATGGATTCATTCATAACAGTATTAAAAACGGCAACGGACTCGCCGATCTTGCGTGGCTAAACTATGTTTTCGAAAAGCGGCTCTATGTCGAACTTCAGCGGCATCATCTTCGAAATGAAGAGTACATAAATCAAACCTTGCTCGGATATGCTCATAAGCTTCGAATTCCATATTTCGCGAGCAACGGCGCGTATTACGCCGACCAACACGACCGCGAACTTTTCGACGTTTTTACCTGCATAAAAAATCACTGCACGATCTACGACGCCGGAAAACTGCTTTCGGAAAATAGCGAACGTCATCTGAAATCAAAGCAGCAAATGCTCGATCTTTTTGAAGACATCCCAGAAGCCGTAGATATGACAAACGAAATGGCTTCGCGCGTTGATTTTTCTATGGACGAGCTTTCTTACAACTTTCCTGATTACAAGGTGTCGGCAGGCGAGACGATGGATTCAGTTCTTCGGGCCAAAGCTATTGAACATTCGCATGAACGCTACCGCCACGAGCCGTGGGCGTTGCGTGCGCAGGTAATTTCACGTCTCGAAAAGGAATTCAAAGTGATCGAGATGAAGAAGTTGTCCGGCTATTTCCTGACTGTTTCAGATATCTCCGATTTTTGTAAAAGCAACAACATTCTTTCGCAGGGACGCGGTTCGGCGGCAAATTCGGTCGTATGTTATTCGCTGGGAATAACGGCGGTCGAACCGATCGGCAACAAGCTTCTTTTTGAACGATTTTTATCCGAAAAATACGAGCAGTATCCCGACATTGACATTGACCTGCCGTCGGGTGACGACCGCGAGAAAGTTATCCAGCACGTTTACGAAACATACGGAAGACGAAGTTCGGGAATGACGGCGAATGTTATCTGCTATCGCGGCAAATCGGCGGTGCGTGAGGTCGGCAAGACTTTCGGATTCGGTCAGGATGTGCTGGAGAGATTATCTAAACTCAACTCTCATTACGAAACTTTTAAGGGCAAGGAACTGGACAAGCGTCTAAAGGAGGAAGGATTCGATCCGGCTGAAAATATTGCTCTGCGAAAATTCGCCGATCTCTATCAGCGCATACTTGATTTTCCGCGTCATCTCGGACAGCATTCGGGCGGCATGGTCGTGAGTTTAGGCCGTCTCGACGGCATCGTGCCGCTTGAACCGGCGTCGATGGAAAACCGCTCTATCGTGCAATGGGACAAGGACGACTGTGATGCGCTAAAGATCGTCAAGATCGACCTGCTCGGCCTCGGGATGATGGCTGTTCTGCGTGATTCGATCACCCTTATAAAAAAGCATCACAACGAAGACCTCAGCCTATACAAACTCCCCACAAAAGATGAAAAAGTTTATGAGGCATTGCAAAAAGGCGATACGGTCGGGATGTTTCAGGTCGAGAGCCGAGCACAAATAGCGTTTTTGCCGAAATCAAAACCTGCGAATTTTTACGACATTGTCGTTCAGGTCGCTATCATTCGCCCCGGGCCGATAGTGGGCAAAATGCTGCATTCTTATCTAAAACGGCGGCAAGGTTTAGAAAAGATCGACTACATTGACGAAAGGCTAAAGCCGACTCTGGAACGCACACTCGGCGTCCCGTTGTTTCAGGAACAACTCCTGAAAATAGCAATGGATATCGCCGGATTTACCGGCACCGAGGTCGAGGAACTGCGCAAAGCAATGGGATTTAAACGCCCGGATATAAAGCTCGAAAGTATAGGCAGCAAACTACGGACCGGAATGACTGAACGAGGCGTTCCGAAAGAGGTGCAGGAAAATATAGTCAATTGCGTCAAAGCATTTTCAAACTATGGCTTTCCCGAATCGCACGCTTACAGTTTCGCTCTTCTCGCCTACGCATCGGCCTATTACATGATCCATTACCGCGCGTGTTTTATGGCGGCGATGTTCAATAACTATCCGCTGGGATTTTATAACGCTGCGACGCTCGTAAAAGACGCACAGCGGCACGGGCTGCATTTCATCGCACTCGATATAAACAAGTCGCAATATGAATTCACCGTCGAAGATGTCGAAGTCAGAACCGGAAACGGTAGTGACCGGATTCTTGAGAAGCGCGTCCGCGTCGGGCTGAATTTTGTAAGAGGTCTGCGAAAAGAAGTGGCAGAGGCGATAGTGGCCCGGCGGCTCTGCCGCTTCGCCGAGCGGAGAAGCTCTGCTTCTCCGGCAGCCGCCCCAATTTTTTCTGCGGCTATGCCGCTCACTCAACACGGCGGCAGAGCCGCAGATTCTTTAATTACCTCAACGGAAAAGCAAAGCTTTTCCGCTCGGCAAGAAATCGACTCGAACAATCCAAGCTCCGACTACACCAGCATCGCTGACCTTATTGACCGCGTGCCTGAAATAAACAAACGCGAGATCCGCGCGTTAAGTCTAGCCGGTGCTTTGAATTTCGATAACACCGTTCACCGACGCGAAGCGTTGTGGCAATCGGAACTCGCGATCCAGCCGGCTGGCGTACTGTTCAAAAGTGGCGGGATAGCCGCAGAGCCTTTTCAGAGCGATACGGAAAAGCATAGCTTTTCCGCACATCGAGAGGCAGAGCCGCAAAGCACGGATACACCGGCTTTCCTCAAACGCATGGAGGGCCTCGAACTTATCGAAGCGGACCTGAAGAAAACCGGTATCTCGATCGGCAAGCATCCGATGGCTTTTGTCCGTGAAGAATTAAATAAACGCGGCGTTTTATCGGCGAGGCAGACATTAGAATTGAAGAAAGGACAAGTTGTTTCCGCAGCCGGTGCGGTGATCATTCGGCAACGGCCGATGACTGCAAATAACGTCGTCTTTATCACTCTCGAAGACGAGACCGGACACTCGAACTTTGTAGTAATGCCGGATACGTTCGAAAAATACAGATCTGTGATAAATCAAAACGACTATCTGATAATTCGCGGCATTTTCGAAGAACGCGGTATGTTAAAAGCTCTTCATTTCGAACCGGTACACGGCTTTTCCGCTGAGGTCGTGTCACACAATTTTCGATAAGATTAAAACAAGACAATTACCATCCGATCCGACCCCAAGACCGCAGCAAAATTCCTAAAACAAAAAAGGCCGCATTGGAATGCAGCCTCTGTTAATAGATGGTGCCGTCTACAAGATTTGAACTTGTGACCTATCGCGTGTGAAGCGAGTGCTCTACCACTGAGCTAAGACGGCAGATTCAGTGAATAGTGAACAGTGAATAGTTAATAGTGAAAAGCTCGGGATTAATATTGTTCACTATTCACTATTAGTTATTCACTAAATTGATGGGTCGTCAGCTTTTGCCGGGCGATTTTCGTCTGTCGCTTTGATGGTGCCAAGCGACGAATCGGTATAGAAATGCCGTGTGCCGGTCGCGGTCACACCTTCACCGACCTGCGGGTCGGCATTGATGGCGTATGACGCGGGCTTGGCGTCGCTTGGTTCTTCGATGGTGAGCGTGAAACGATAGCCGTTCACAACAGGTGTCTCGCCGGCAAACTGTTCGTCAAGGCCTGAAACCCGGATCATATCGTCAAACTTTGCAAACTTGCCTCTATTCCGCGAAGCAAATTGAGCCTGATACGTCCGAATGCGGTCGATCGTCTGCGTTGCGGCGGTTTCATTGCCCGAACGAATCATCGCGCCCCAGGCGATGGCGCCGACGCCGATAAGCAGGCCGATGATCGCGATAACGATCATCAATTCGATCAGGTTGAATCCGCGCTGATCCTTCGTTTTGTGTATAAATCGCATAATCGCTTGGTGGAGAGGCTCCCGGTACTTTCACGGAGGCAACTACTATTTGTTTCAAAAGTTTAGTTGTTTCGATGCGGTGATTGCAAACATATCAAAATAGATACACCGCCGAACCGTCTTACCGGCAACTTTTTGGTGCGTTAGGCGATTCCAATCCTGTAAACTATAGGATGGACGTTTTCGTCCCCGATAATTAATGAGAGATTGGATAGCCACAAGCACCGAAACAACCCGCGTTACGGATGTTACGACGACAAACGTCGCTGATAAGTTGCAGGAACTGCAAAACGAGGTCGAATCGGTCATCCGCGGCAAGTCGGAAACCGTGAAACTGGCCCTCGTCACGCTTTTTGCACGCGGACACTTGCTGATCGAGGATGTCCCCGGTATTGGCAAGACGACGCTGGCGAATGCATTGGCCCGGGCACTTGACCTGACCATCCAGCGCATTCAGTTTACATCAGACCTTTTGCCGTCGGATGTCATCGGACTTTCGATATTCAATCAACGCGTCAGCGCGTTCGAGTGGAAGCCCGGCCCTATCTTTTCAAACGTCGTAGTAGCGGACGAGATCAATCGTGCGACGCCGAAAACTCAGTCCGCATTGCTCGAAGCAATGGCCGAAGAACAGGTAACGGTCGAAGGCGTTTCGCGTCCCCTGCCGCTGCCGTTCATCGTTATCGCGACGCAGAATCCTTCGGAACACCACGGAACATATCCGCTGCCCGAATCGCAGCTTGACCGCTTTATGCTGCGGCTGCATATGGGCTATCCCGATACCGAGAACGAACGCCGCATCTTGCGTGATCGCGAAAAACGAAATCCTCTGGAATCCGTGCGTCCAGTAATGTCACAGGATGAAGTCATTGCGATTCAGGAAGCTGTAACCCAGGTAAGGTTTGACGAAGCTTTGGTCGATTATCTGCTGCAGATCGTTGATGCGACGCGGAAGAGCGATTCTTTCGAATTAGGCATCAGCCCACGCGGTTCGCTGGCATTATTTCGTTCGGCACAAGCTAATGCGCTGATCGAAGGACGTGACTATTGCATCGCCGATGACGTAAAGAAACTCGTGCTGCCGTGCTTTGCACATCGCGTAATTGTTAGCACGCGTTCGTCGGGATTAAAGAACCGAACCCGCGAAGCAGAAGAGGTTTTGCAGCAGATACTCCAATCGGTCAGCGTACCGATCTAAAAAGAAGTTTGTTGTTCCTGGTTTAAAGTTTTCTAGTTGAAGGTCCGAATTCCACTAGAAACCAGAAACTAAGAAGAACTAGAAACTTGACTAGCGTGATACAATCTCGTTTGCTCTTTTTTATGTAAAGCGTTTCGGGTGATGATAAGGGGAAGCCGGGTGAAAATCCCGCACGATCGCGTCACCGTGAACCGAATGCGGAATGCGGATTGCGGAATGCGGATTGAAAAAATCCAAAATCCGAAATCCAAAATCCAAAGTCGAGTAAGTCGGGATACCTGTCTCGAAGCGTTTTGCCAATTTTGATGTTTCGCGAAAAGACATCGTCGGCAACAAGGCTTTTTCAATTGAACGCCCTGTATTTTCCGATCCGTTTTGGACGCGAAATGCAGGGCGTTTTTCTATTGCGGATTTTGGAATGCGGATTGCGGATTTCTCAAAGCTAAGGTTTTTGGTTTGCTTCGGCCTAGTCGGGCTGAGCCTACTGGCCTTTGCCTGTTCAACAAGCAATCCGCCACTCGAACCAAAGGCTGACTACCGAACGGTTGTGGACGATCTCGGTCGTTCGGTTTCCGTTCCTGTCAAGATCGAACGCGCCGTTTCACTGGCTCCGAGTTTGACCGAGATGATCTTCGCCGCCGGTGCGGGTGACCGACTCGTTGGAGTTACTACATATTGCAATTACCCGGAAGAAGCGAAAGCGATCCAAAAGGTCGGCGATACGATGACGCCGAATATCGAAAGCATCATCGCGTTGAAACCGCAGGTCGTATTCGTTTCAACTGCGTCGCAGCTTGAGGCGTTTATGGCGACGCTGGCTCAGCAGAACATTGTGGTCTTTGTTTCGGATGCCAAAGATCTTGAGGGAGTTTATCGAAATGTTGAGCAACTTGGTGACTTCTTCGAAACCAAGAGTCGAACTGCCGAAGTTGTAGAAAATTTGAAACGCCGAGCGGACTTTGTGCGACACGGCGTCGGTTATTCGGCTAGGGCAGGTAACCCCACACGAGTATTTGTTCAAATTTCGACCGATCCGCTCTTTACGATCGGCAAGGAGTCATTTCTGACGACAATCGTTCGGTATGCGGGAGGTGATTCCGTAACCAAAGAGGTGCCGACTGCTTACCCAAAACTGAGTAAGGAAACTGCTTTAGCGCTCGCCCCCGAAGTGATAATTCTTTCCGACAGCGATGACAACAAAGAACCGAATGCAGTTTTCAAGAATTCGCCGGCTGTGAAAAACGGACGTGTTTACAAGATCAACGCCGATATCATTTCACGTCCCGGGCCGAGGCTTGTGGATGCAATTGAGCAGATCTCTGAAAAATTGAATGCGAGTTCAAAAAAGGAGTCTTCGGAATAATGAAGACAACATAACGAATAGCAGCCTTTACGTTGTTAACTGTTCGTTATTCGTTGTTTCGGACCAAAAAGATTTGAACCGTAGAATCGCAATTTCTGTTTTGCTTTTATTCGCTCTAGCGTTGGTGCTGTTACTGGCCGTGTCCGTGGGAAGTGAAAGCCTTTCGCTTTTTGATTTGAACGAACAGCAACGGGCGATATTGTTCGACATCAGAATGCCGCGGGTTTTTCTTGGGGCTTGTGTCGGGGCGAGTTTGGCGGTGGCAGGAGCATCGCTGCAGGCGTTATTGAGAAATCCTTTGGCCGAGCCGTATTTGTTGGGTGTGTCGAACGGCGCGGCGTTGGGAACGATGATCGCGTTCGTGTTCTTTGAAAGCTTTGGACTTGCTAGGCCAATATTGGCGTTTGCGGGAGCGGGGCTTGCAACTTTCACGGTTTATCAGATGGCGAGAAGCCGTGCGGGAATGAACGTCGAACGGCTTGTGCTTTCGGGCGTGATCGTTACGACGTTTCTTTCGTCGATCATCGTTTTGTTGACGAGCGTTTTGGATGCGGCACGACTACGCGGATTTACGTTCTGGCTGCTTGGCGATCTTTCGCAAGCGACTTATCAGGGATTTTATCTGACGCTGATCGCGGCGATCGTTGGGACGATCTTTCTTTCGTCGCAAGCCCGCGCACTGAATCTGATGATGATCGGCGAACGCGACGCGATGGATTTTGGCGTCGAAGTCGGAAGAGTGCGTCTGATCGTCTTTGGATTGGCAAGTTTGTTGGTTGGTACTGCTGTTGCCGCGAGTGGTTCGGTTGGCTATGTGGGCTTGATCGTGCCGCATCTTATTCGGCTTGCGGTCGGCAGCGACAATCGCCTTGTCGTCCTTTTTTCGGCCATAGCCGGAGCGATATTTGTGGTGCTTGCCGATACCGTTTCGCGTACGGTAATTGCACCGCGTGAACTTCCGGTCGGAGCAATAACAGCGCTCATCGGAGCTCCTGTTTTCATTTATCTGCTCAGGAGGAATTAAGGTCAGTACCACCCGACAATGATCGCGGGTCGAAGCTGTGAGTTAAGCCGTCCGCTCACCGTAGGCGGTTCCGACAAGATGCTTGAAGTTCAGGACATTTCTATCAGTTACGGTTCGTGCGATGTTGTTCGCGGCGTTTCGTTTGAGCTGCGTGAAGCGAAGACTATAGCGTTGCTCGGGCCGAATGGTGCGGGGAAGACGACGCTGATCCGTTCGCTGAACGGGACGATTCCGCTGTCGGCTGGAGAGATACGGTTGAATGACAAATTGCTGACGGCATATTCACGTCGCGAGATCTCGCAGACCATTGCCGTGGTCGCGCAGGAAAACGAGACTAAGTTTCCTGTCAGCGTTTTGCAGTTTGTTTTGGCTGGGAGATTTGCGAATGGTTCGGCGTTTGGTTGGGAGACGGACACCGATATAGCAACGGCTCGAAAGGCATTGCTCGAATGTGATCTTGCCGAGTTCGAGAATCGTTTGATGAACGAGCTTTCCGGCGGGGAACGTCAGCGGGTGGTTTTGGCGAGGGCTTTAGCCACGAATGCACGAATTCTATTGCTTGATGAGCCGACCGCGAATCTTGACCCAGCACATCAGGCATTGATGTTTCGGCTTGTTCGTGAGCGTTGCCACGAAGGTGCTAGTGCGGTGGTGATAACGCACGATCTGAATCTCGCCGCTGAGTTTGCCGATGAGATCATGCTGCTAAAAAACGGCGAAGTATTCGCGTTCGGCTCGCCGGGCGATGTGCTGAATGACAAGAATTTGAATGAGGTTTATAACGTGCAAGTGCTGCTGGATGCGAATCCGGCAAGCGGGAAGGTTAGGGTAACGACAGTTTATTAGTGTTCGGAGTTCCAGTTTTTAGCTGGCAGAAAAAGAGCCAACTAAAGTTGGAACTCCAAACTTGTTGACAAGTGATGCAAAGGAAGTTCGGTGAAAGGCCGACGCTGCCCACGCAACCGTGATCTGAGTGCGGAGTGTGGAGTTATGAGTGAGGAGTTTTTGATTCCGCACTCTGCACTCCGAATTCCGCACTTGAGAGAGCCGGGAACTTTGCTTGTTTGTCTGGGCTTTGAACCATTCTGCGATGGGCAGAAGAGGAAAAAAACATGAAGATCTTTTTTATCTTATTACTTGCGGGCGTTTCGTTCGCACAAACGGCGACTCCTACCCCAACTCCGACAATTCGCGAAACGGTCACAGTTTCGGCAGATGCCGAACAGCCGATCGAACAAGTTTCAAAAACCGTCAACGTGATCGACGGTCAGGAGATGCGCAACCGGGCGGATATCACTCTAATTGATAGTCTTCGGTCGATTCCCGGTTTGCGGATTCAGCAACTCGGTGGGTTTGGGCGAACGGCGAATATTAAGTCGCGCGGCCTTCGCAATCATGATACTGCAGTTTTGATCGATGGTGTTCGTCTTCGCGATGCGTCGGCCATCACTGGCGATGCGGCGCCGTTTATAAGTGACCTGACATTAACGAGCGTGTCGCGCGTTGAAGTTCTTCGCGGTCCGGGTTCGTCGCTTTACGGCACGAATGCCATTGGCGGAACGATCGATTTTCAAACGCCTCGGCCTCAACCCGGTTGGCACGGGCAGCTTTCCGGGGCGGGCGGCGGACTTGGTATGGGGCGTTTTCGGGGGAATGTTTCTTATGGGACCGACGATGGTAAATACGGTTTCAACACCGGCGTTTCGCGAACCGTCTTCACAAAGGGAATTGACGGGAACGACGATGCAAACAACACGAATTGGCAAGGCCGCTTTGACGCAAAGCCAACTTCGCGAACGAGCTTTTCTGCACGGTTCTTCTTTTCAGACGCATTCGTAAAACTTAATACCGATCCCGACACAGTAGGCACGCCGCCCGTGTCCAACACGGGAATCATCAATGCAGATTTAGGCGTTAATTTTGCCTTTGACGCCGACGATCCGGACAGAACGCAAGACAGTGATTTCTTCAACGGTCAGTTTGTTTTCAATCACGCCTTTAATGACAAGCTCGATCTACAGACGTACTACTCGGGCCTTAAGACTAGCCGCACTAACGACAACGGCATCCTTGGTGCCGGATTTCAAAGCGCGTCATCGAGCATATTTGACGGACAGATCCATACTGCGAATGCTCGTTTGCGTTGGACGGCGAATCGCGTAAATACTCTCACCTTCGGATATGAATTTGAGAAGGAAAAGTTTGGTAATGACGGATTCACACCGGACGGTTCGGGTGATTTCTTTACGCGTGCCGGGCAATCGAGCAATACGATCTATGCAAACGATCTTGTAAGTCTTTACGACGGAAGATTGCAGTTCTCCGGCGGATTGCGGGCGCAGTTTTTCACGCTTGACGAGCCGACGTTCAGCGAGACGAATGCACCTTACAGCAATCTGGTTCTCGAAAGCCCGCCGAGTGCGGTTACTTACGATGCTTCCGCCTCGTATTACTTTTCTAAATCAGGAACAAAGTTGAGAACACACCTCGGTACGAGCTATCGCGTGCCCTCGCTCTACGAGCGTTTCGGTTCATTCTTTAATTCGTTTCCGCCGCCGCCCTTCATTGCGATCGGCGATCCGTTCCTGAAACCCGAAAAGGCTTGGGCATTCGATGCCGGGATCGATCAGAATCTTGCTGATGGAAAAGTGCGGCTTTCGGCCGTTTATTTTTATTCAAAACTCGACCGGACCATCGGTTACGGAAATGTTGCACCGGACATTGGCGATACTGAACGTCCGTTCGGCGGCTACATCAATACCGAAGGCGGAGATGCTCAAGGGGCGGAATTTAGCGGTGAGTTTCATCCGACGAAGAGGACAGATATATTTGCTTCGTTCACTCACACGAACAGTCAACAGATCACTCCGCAGGTTTCGGGCAGCGGAGTTCTTACGACACTTGGCATCCCGAAGAATCAGTTCACTTTGGTCGCTAATCAGCGGTTCGGGAATTTCTGGGTGAATTTCGATCTGCTTGTATCGTCGTCTTATCTGGCGCCGATATTCAGCAATTTTTCGTTCAGCACCTATGTTTACCGATTTGACGGGAACCGCCGAGGCGACCTGACGAGCGGATATACGATCCCGATCAAAGGCGGGAAATTTAATCTGCGAATTTTCGGAACGGTCGAGAACCTATTCGACAACGAATATTTCGAGAACGGCTTTCAGACTATTGGGCGAACTGCCAGGGCCGGAGTGAACTTCTCTTTCTAGCTGGTTGAAAAAAACTCTCCCACAACTTTTCATATCGGTGATATCATCATAGAAAAGGGGGAGCAATATGAAGTTTAATATCACCATCGCTGTCGCGATCATGATGGCTCTTTCTGTCTGCGTGTTTGGCCAGACCAAGACGATCACAAACAGCGACCTGGCGAAGTATCGTGAAAAACGCCTCGACGCCGAAAAACAGCTTCGTGAGAACTACGCGAAGATGGGTTTTGTCTCACCGGAGGATCAAGCCAAGCAGAATGCGGCGGACGATAAGGCCCGCTTCGAATTGTTCCAGCGCCTTCAGGCTGACCGGCTTGAAAGAGAAAGGATCGAGGCCGAACGACAGCGGGCCATAGCTGCACAGCAATCTGTAGTAATTCAACCGCAGATCATCATCGAACGGCAGGATGCCGGCGGTTATCTTTACGGCTATTCGGTGCTTGGAAATCGACACTATCCTTGGCGGTCGCCGTTTCGATATCCGTACCGAGGAAATATCGGCTGGCGTGCTGCTGGCGGAATGATCATCTACGAAGGCGGAGGCAACAGCAATACGAACATCTCGTCACCGCAAATTAGAAGGCCCGTATTTGGCCCGCCGCCGGGACAGGGAACGAGAATAACGAAAAACTAGAGCGAGCCATCTCCGAGTAAACATGCAACGCCGTCGCCTATGACGGCGTTTGCCGTTTCTATACTTGGCGAGCCGAGCAGCTTTGGAGATTCTCAGTGTCGCGATTATGATTTAACTCATTCATCCGGTTTGGATTTGATATGAAACAAGGTTGGGAAGCAATTATCGGAATGGAGATCCACGCTCAGCTTGCAACTGAGACGAAGATCTTTTGCGGATGCGCGGTGGAGACGGGCGGGGAACCGAATGCCAACACATGTCCCGTGTGTCTCGGACTTCCGGGAGCGTTGCCGGTTCTGAACCGCCGTGTTATTGAGCTTGGTGCTAAGGCGGCTTTGGCTCTTGGCCTTGAAATCCAGGAAACCTCAATCTTTGCTCGAAAAAACTACTTTTATCCTGACCTGCCGAAAGGCTATCAGATCTCACAGTACGACAAACCATTCTCGGCAAACGGAAGACTCAACCTGATGACGGCGGACCGCGACGATAGCGGGCGTGCGACCGAATGGAAGCCGGTTTCGATCTACATTCAGCGAATGCATTTGGAAGAGGACGCCGGAAAAAATGTCCACGAAGGACTACCCGAAACAGACCGATTTTCTTACGTTGATCTGAATCGGGCGGGAACGCCGTTGGCGGAGATTGTGACCGGCCCGGATTTTCGCACGTCCTGGCAGGCGTACGATTATGTGAATCACGTTCGCCGCGTTCTGCAATGGGTCGGTGCCAGCGACGCCGATATGGAGAAAGGAAATCTTCGCTGCGAGGCGAATGTTTCCGTGCGAAAGATCGGCGAAACCGCGTTCAATAACAAGATCGAATTGAAGAATTTGAACTCGGTACGTTTTATGCAAAAGGCCATCGAATTCGAGATCGAGCGCCAGATAGAGGCACACGAATCCGGCGAAGCGGTGAATCAGGAAACGCGGCTTTGGGACGAAAAGAAAAACGAGACGCGTGTGATGCGCTCTAAAGAAGATGCTCACGATTATAGATATTTCCCCGAACCCGACCTACAGCCTTTGGTCGTTCCAAGCGAATTCATCGAAAGCGTAAAACGCAAAATGCCCGAACTGCCCGATGCAATGCGCGAGCGTTTCATAGAAACCTACGATCTCAGTTTTTCGGATGCGTCACAACTGACCGGAGATTTTGCAACCGCAAATTTCTTTGAAACGTCGGTTCGACATTCGCTTAACGCCAAGCTTTCGGCGAACTGGATCCTGGGTGAATTCACGCGCGAACTGAATGCATCAGGTAAACCGGTAGGCGACAGCTTAGTTTCGGGAGAAGATCTTGCTGAATTGATAAAGACTATCGAATCCGGCGCGATCAACAATAATCAGGCAAAAGAAGTGTTCGCCGAAATGTTTGCTACCGGCAAACCAGCGGCTCGGGTGATCGAGGAAAAGGGTTTTGAACAAGTCTCCGATGTTGCCGAGATCGAACGTATAATCGACGAAGTCATCGCCGCTAACGATGCCCAGGTTGCAGCCTATCGCGGCGGCAACGATAAACTCTTTGGTTTTTTCGTCGGACAGGTGATGAAGGCATCCGAAGGGAAAGCAAATCCCAAGATCGTAAACGACATTCTCAAACAGAAACTATGAACTTGGAAGGGAAAGTCGCACTAGTTACTGGTGGATCAAAAGGCATCGGACTTGCTATCGCCGAAAGCTTCCTCGCGACTGGTTTAAAAGTAATGATCTGCGGTCGTGACAAACGGGCACTTGGCAAAGCTGTTGAGTGGCTTTCGGCAAAAGGTCATATTGAATCAGAGGTTTGCGATGTCCGCAGCGAAGATCAGGTGCGAATGCTGATCAGCGAATGCGAGAGACGACTCGGCGGATTAGATATTTTGGTAAACAACGCCGGCATGGGTGTGTTTGGAAACACTGTCGAGCAAACCACCGGCGAAGAGTTTCGCCAAACCATCGAAACAAATCTCAATTCCGTTTTCTACGCTTGTCATTACGCGATCCCGCTGCTGAAAGCTCGCGGCGGCGGGTATGTTTTCAACATTTCCTCCCTCGCCGGACAAAATGCGCATCCCCGGATGGCTGCTTATAATGCGTCAAAGTTTGGCCTGAACGGATTTTCGGAAGCTCTGATGCAAGAGGTTCGTCAGGACAATATCAAGGTCAGTTACATTTGCCCCGGAAGTGTGAACACCGCGTTCGGTGGTGATACGCCAAGTGAGGCAAAGTCGTGGCAGTTGCAGCCGGCCGACGTAGCTCAGGTGATCGTTGATCTTTTGGACATGTCTGAGCGAGCTTTGCCAAGCAAGATCGAACTTCGTCCAAGCAAACCGCCCGCGAAATAAAAAATGGGCCGAGCTGCTATCGCTCGACCCTGATCTCGAAATCGATTGTGACTATTAGTGTACTGTTTCGACCTGGTCGTTCTCGTATTCACCGTCTTTTCCACCGTTAAGATAAAACTCAATGGATTTCATTAATGTTTCCGGGCCGAAGGGCTTTGTTATATAGCCCGTTGAACCCGCCATTCGTCCCCGCATTTTGTCGAAGAATCCGTCTTTACCGGAGATCATAACCACCGGCAAGTTTGCACTTTCCGCGCGGCTGCGGATGTGGCGGCAAACTTCATAGCCGTCGATTCCGGGCATAGAAATATCAAGCAGGATCAGATCGGGCAAATTGGATTCGATATGTTTTATTGCGTCTGAACCGTTTTCGCAAAGGAAGACCTCGTGTCCGCACTTTTCGAGCTTCCCGGCGATAAGTTTTCGGATCGTAACGCTGTCATCGACGACGAGTATCTTTTTACCACTCACCATATCGGCATGAACCTGTTCCTGTTCACGGATCTCGTTCATTCGGATAAGGAGTGAGTTGACGTGATTGGAAAGCATTATATCGTCGGGTTTCGCACGCGAGACTTCCAAAAGCCGGTCGTAACCGAACTGAAGATTTCGCAGATTCAAGTGACCGATCCCGAGACGATATAGTTCGTCGTGACTCAATTCTCGTTGGCTGCGTTCGCTTTCAAGGCCGTCAACGAACCGCCTAACGACGAATGTGTCCACGGACTTGTTGCTCATCATTGATTCAAGTTCCGAAAGCGAGACGACCGCAAAGCATGATCCGCAAATAAAGGCGTGCTGGTCGTTTCCAAAAGAGCAGAATGGACATGTTTCGGAGTGACCATTCGACTCGGCCATCTGCGGTTCAACGACGGTCTCAAAACCTGTGCGTTCCGGAACGATGTCCGTTCCCGGGAAAAAATCGTCCGGCATTGGTATCGATTCAACTTCTTCACCGATTTCGACGTGTGACGGAGCTTCTTCAAACAAAGCCGGCATCGCAACCTCTTCTGCCTCGTACGATTCCGTCCGTCGATCCCAGTCGTCAACCTGTTCCGGGAACTGTGTTTTCTGATATTGAAATTCCGCAGCGTCGTCCGCAGAGACTGCTATCGTTTGCGGAACCTCATCGGCCGACGAGGCGATCGGTTCGAATACCAGCTCTTCCATCGGAGCATAAATTGGAGCACCGAGATCTTCAAACGCACGCGGAGCTTCAATCGCTTCCGGCTCATAGGTTTCGTGAACTTCTTCCGTCGCGTTCATGTTCACCGAATCTTCCAATGCGGCCGGCGCTTCAAATGCCTCCGGCTCATAGCTTTCGTAAACGTCTTCGACCGCCGATATATTTGCTGACTCTTCGAATGTATTTTCTTCAAGAACATCGGGTGAAGTGAAGTCGTGAGTCACTTCTGACGCTTCCATGTTTACCGAATCTTCGAATGCGGCTGGAGCCTCAAACACTTCGGGCTGTTCGATTTCTTCAACTTCTTCGGCAGCAGCCATATTCTCCGACTCTTCGACGGGAACGTCGAACAGCGGAAGTGCGACGGATTCGTCGGACGGCCTTGTTCTCACATCTCCAAAGATGGAGCTGATCGAATCAAAGGACACCCGGGCAGCGGCGTTATCGGGGTCGAGTTCCAGTATTGTTTCCAGTACATCGAGTTTCTCCGCAGGATTCGGCAAGAGGTGCGAAAGCAGCATCCAGCCGTCCACATTAGCTTGATGTTTGGTTGTGAATTCCCGCAATAAAGCTACCGAATTCTCAACATTGCCGCTGGCTGCGGCCTCGCGTATCCGTGCAAACTCTGTCTTTTCTTCTTCAAGGGCGATACTACTGAGAGCGTTTTTTGCTGCCTCGTGCGATGGATCAATCTCAATGATCCTATTCAGATATTCAAGCCGAACCTTGTCGTCGCTCGAAAGCGAGGCAAGCCAAAGCATTGCCGTCGTATTCTGTGGATCGTATTCTAAGGCCTTAGCGAAACAGTCTTCCGCATACATCGGCTGGTCCGATTCGGCGGCGTCGGTGCCGCGTTGGACGAAAGTTTTTGCAAGCAATGCCTGCGTCGCAGTCCGCCATTGGATGGCCCGTTCGTTATAAGGGTCGATATTCAAAACCTTATCGACGAAAGACATTAGTTCTTCGGGGTATTCACTGATCGAAGCGAGCCATAGCCATACGTTCGCATCGTTTGGTTCCAGTTCGGACGCCTTTAAGAACATTGCTCGGGCCGTGGCTTTATCACCGCTTTGATTGGCTCGAATTCCCGAATTCAAATACTCTTTGGAATTTGTGAGGCCAGGGTAAGATGGCGCGTTGATATTCGAAGCTTGCGGCGGAATGAACGGTTGAGCGGATTCGATTTCTAGTCGCATATTCTTGATATGATTAACTTGTGAGGGATTTGCTGCCGGCCCGTATCGGCTGGTTTAAACTTGATTCGGTGCGTAGGCATAGTGAGGCGCACTCGCAACGAGATTCGTTTGCAAACTCAGTGCCAATTTGCAGGGAACCGTAAATTGCAACGTGTGAAAACGCAAGTCTATTGTATTGAGTAATTAACTGATTTCTGATTCTCTGAGACTTTGACATTTTTGGAAGTCGAATACTTGGACAGTGACAATTTATGTTAATCGCTAGTGGCAAAAACAGGCGTATTCGATTCGGTTGCCGATCATGATTTTGCTCGAATTTGGAAATTTGTAATGGCGGAATTTGACGTATTGATTTTAGGCGGCGGACCGGCGGGGATATCGGCAGCGATGTGGGCGGACGAACTCGGGCTGTCGTCCGCGATAGTCGATCGCGGTGTCGCTCTCGGCGGCCAGTTGTTCAATGTATTCAATCCTATAAAAAACTATCCCGGCGCGGAGTTTGAAAACGGCACCGCGATGGCCGCTGTTTTAGCCGGCCAGATCGGGAATCGATCGACCAAACTACTCCTCGGGCGTGAGGTCACCAATGTAGATACATCAGAGCGGAAACTGACGTTTGCAGATGGCAGTTCTGTAAGCGGACGGTCTCTGATTCTGGCGACGGGTGTTCGGCGAAGGAGGTTGGATGTTCCCGGAGAATCGGAGTTTCTTGGAAAGGGAATTCTAACTTCCGGCGCGAAAGATCCAACTGTCGTTTCAGGTAAAACTGTTGCCGTCATCGGCGGCGGTGATGCCGCACTTGAAAATGCATTAATACTCGCCGCTCATGCAAAGCGAGTATTGCTGATCCATCGTGGCAGCGGTTTGTCCGCTCGTCCGGGTTTCGTTTCGAAAGTGATCGCAGAAGAGAAGATCGAGTTGATCCTTGACTCCGAAATCGTCGAATTTCCTGGGCACGAGATGCTGAACTCAGTCGAAATCAAAAACAAGCTTACCAACCACACCGAACGACGCTCCGTTGACCACGCATTGATCCGCATTGGCTTTCAACCGAACTCAGATCTCTTTCGTGATCAGGTGAACTGCGACGCCCACGGCTACGTTCAGGTTGACGTCAAAGGTTTGACTACCGTTGGGCGTGTCTATGCCGGAGGCGACCTTTGGCGACAATTTTCACAGACAGTTTCGTCCGCTGTCGGCGACGGGACAACCGCAATATCGAACATCGCATTCAACCATGCGGCAACAAGTTAACGTCAACCTGATTATTCGTTCGCGGGTTTTTCATTCTCCTTGATATATGCTTCCATCTTTGCTCGGTCCGGATGATTTGGCACCGTCTGCAGAAACAATTTGTATTCGGCAGCAGCCAATTGTTTTCCACCCGCGGCGTGATATAAATTCGCCATCTTAAGGTGTAGCGGAGCCTTCTGGACCGGGTCAAGTTCGATGGCTTTTCTCATATGTACTATGGCAAGCGAACCTTTACGAGTTTGCAAATATGCCTCACCTAAATAGTGATTTGCATCCGCCGAGTCAGGGTTGGTTTCGTAGGCTCTTAACAACACTTCGATTGCTTTTTCAAAAGATTTTAAGCTTATATTCGCCAGTCCCAGCCCAAGAATTGCTCTCAAGTCCGTTTTGTTTGCCTCCAGTGCCTTTGAAAAATCATCATTTGCTGCTGAGAAGTTGGTGGCGTCCAGATGGATGTAGCCTTTTTCGGTCCAAGCAACAAAATCGGAGGGGTCATCCACAACAAGCTTTTCGAGGATCTTTAACGCGCTATCGGGTTTCTTGGCATCCAACTCAGACATAGCTTTTTCGAACGACTTCTGATTCTTGTCTGACCGTTTATACAGGCTGCGTGCGGAAACTACGGAGGCCTTCCTCTTGATAGCTTGTCCTGCATCCGACCAACTGATCATCAAGTCTTGCCGGTTGGACTGTGGCGGAGGCGAGAGCGGCCCGAGTGAATAAAATGCAACCTCAATAGAATTGATCTCCACGACCAGCGATGCGGATTGTGCCGGAAGGCATGTGAACATGAAAGATCCGCCGTTCTTTATTCGCTGCCGACTCAAGAACATTCCATTTCCGTAAACCACCACTGCGAAAACAGGTGGTTTTCCGAAGAGCTAACGCCCGAAACATTCAATGATCCGTTTAAGGTCGAATTGCCGCCCGATGGACGATTCGCACAAAGATTGCCTCCGATCCGATTGGGAAGATCGTTCTGACGAGATATATCCTCTTGGGCAATTGTCTGAACCGAGTTGATGACTAGTGCAGCAAAGATAAATGTTAGGTACTTCATATTCATCTCCATCGTTCTTACATAGAAACTTGAGACAGTTTCTCGCTTTTCGAATTAGGGGTGAGATCAAGAGTGACCCTATGTTTTGCGAGAATCCATCCGGCTGAATTTTATCTACTAAATTAGGCAATACAGCAGATTGAGTATAGAATGCCGATGTTGTCTTCACAACTTGATTGTTTAACAGAAATCGAAATGGAGCGATCAGTGCCAGATCTTCTGGGTATTTCGTGAGCCATTTTTAACCGGTTGTCTTTAATTGTCTTTAAAGGAGGAAAGTATGTTAGCAGTTTCACGCGGCATTCTCAGGATGCTTGGAGGTGCGGTGCTTCTCATCGCATTCACATGGACGGCCTCGGCTCAGACGGGTACCAGCTCGGTCAGCGGAACGGTAAAAGATCCGCAAGGTAACTTAGTGCCCGGAGCCACGGTTAGCCTTGCTGGTGGTCAGGGAACCAGTCGAACGACAATCACCAGCGACAGCGGTCGCTACACATTTTCGGCGGTTCAGCCGGGTTCATATCGAATAGAGATCGAAGCGAAAGGCTTCAAGAAAACGACGGTTTCAGCCCTTCAGACGAATGTTGACCTTCCTTCGGAAGTCCACGTCATACTTGAGATAGGTCAAGTTACCGAAACGGTAAATGTTGACGCGACTGGAATTGAAAGCATCGTCAACACAACGGACGCCAGTCTGGGAAATAACTTCGTTTCGCAGCAGATCCTGCAACTACCGCTCAATGCAAGAAACGTAACCAATTTGCTTAGCTTACAGCCTGGCGTGACGCCCGATGGCTCGGTGAACGGCGGTCGTTCTGACCAAGCAAATCTTACGCTCGACGGTATTGACGTAAACAACCAGCAACAAGGTACTGCTTTCTCACCGGTAATCCGTATCAATCCCGATTCCGTTGACGAGTTTCGCGTAACTACTTCCAATCCCGACGCGAGTAAAGGCCGCTCATCAGGGGCCCAGATCTCGTTGATCACAAAGAGCGGTACAAACGAATTTCGCGGTGCGATATATGAATACCACCGCAACAATGCAACGTCGGCTAATAATTGGTTTAGCAACGCTGCAGGTCGATATCCAGCGAATGACCCTTTAGTTTTGGCCGGATTGAAGGCTGCTGGCGAAGAGATCGCGCCGAGAGAGAAGCTAATTCGTAATCTTTTCGGCGGACGCTTGGGCGGACGGATCATCAAAGATAAACTATTCTTCTTTTACAATTACGAAGGGCTTCGTGAGGCTCGTGAGACAGCTGTGACGCGGCTCGTTCCCCGGGCCAATTTGGGTCAAGGCCGTGTGTATTTTGTCGATAATACGGGACAGTCGTGGAATATCGATACTACCGCCATAAACGGTCTCACCCTTTCAGGCCAGCCTGTGGTGAACGTAAATACGTTGACGCGAGATCTGTTTGCAGGTGCAGCAGCCCGGTATCCCGCAAACATCGGAACATTGGGTGACGGTCAGAACACCGGCGGCTATCGCTTCAACGCACCAACTCCATCGAGCCAGAATGCTCATACGCTCCGATTGGACTGGAACGTAACAGACGATCAAAAACATCAGGTCTCGTTCCGCGGAAATTATCAGCAGGATCTAACGGGGAACGCTTCATATCTTCCGGATACACCGCCGACAAATACCTGGAGCCATCCTTTAGGGTTTGCAGCTACCCATACATGGTTGGTCAGCAGTAATGTCACGAACCGTTTTAGCGCAGGCTTAACACGCACCGCGTATAGCGATCAGGGTGACTCAGGAGATGCCGCGATCACTTTTCGTTTTGTGTTTCAACCCGTTGGATTTGCCCGTTCATTCAACCGCACGACGCCGACATGGAATTTCACTGACGACCTGACATGGGTCAAGGGAAACCATACACTTCAGTTTGGTACTAATATTCGCCTTATCAAGAATACCAGGATCAACTTCGCACGTGCCTTTGACAACGGTGTTACGAATCCGAGTGCATATCCGGCCAATCAGGCTCGACTTGCTCTTGACCAATATATTTCCACTCAAACAGGACAAACAAGAACAGTCTCCTCGGCATGGTCCACCAATGTTCAAGGTGCCCTTGTCGGTTTGTTCGGCAGACTCAGCGGGTACGGTGCCAATTTTAATTTCAATGTGGACGGATCACTTCAGGGGGCGAACACAGGTGTAACGCGAATCTTTAAGACCGAAGAATATGATTTCTACGTTCAGGATGCGTGGAGACTTCGTCCTAACTTGAATTTAACGCTTGGTCTTCGGTATGGGTTGAGTATGCCTGTATATGAAACCCAGGGGTTCGAGACAACTCCCAGTATTAACATGGCGGAATATCTCGCAATGCGGGAAGAAGCTATGAATGAAGGGGTCAACCTACAGACGCCGATCTCGGTTCTTCTTGCCGGCAAGGTGAACGGTAAAGACGGCATGTATGAGCTGGATAAGAACAATTTCCAACCAAGAATTGCCGTTGCGTGGTCACCGGAAGCCGATGGAGGTTTTTTGGGTAAACTGTTCGGAAAACAGACCGAATCTGTATTCAGGGCCGGTTTCGCCATCACGAACGACTATTTTGGCCAGCAGTTGGCGACCCAGTGGGACGGTGGAAATCAGTTGGGATTCTCCTCGGCGTCTAGCATCAATGTAAACACATATTCGATCGTTGATGGTCCAAACGCGGCCCCCTTATACACAGGTCCGTCAATGGCCATTAGGACATTGCCCAACATGACAATACCCGGGACCCTGACATTCCCTCAGACAGCCGCTTTTACAACGCCTGGAACCGGGAGGATCGAAGGGTCGCTCGATACAGATCTGGTCTCGCCGATCAACTATTCGTGGAACATCAGTTACGGTCGACGTCTTCCGGGGAAGATATGGATCGATGCTGCATATGTCGGAAGAATAGCGCGCAATTTGTTGCTTAGTCGGGACGTGACGCAGGTCACTAACATTCGTGATCCGCAATCTGGTATGACGTTTAACGAAGCGGCGACGATCGTTGAAAAACAGTTGCGTTTAGGAGTGCCATTCACTTCGATCGCATCAATCCCTCTATTTGACAACTTATGGGCTCCCGGTAGTCTAGCGGCCGCATGGGCTTTCAGAGGGGTTCCCGCCGGCTATACGAATACTCAAGCGGTGGCGTGGCTGCGTCCGAACTATACGGAGGACTGGGGCTATATGTGGCAGGAGTTGTCCCGCTATGGACTTCCCAATCACTTCTTCCAGGGTCAGTACGACGCTCTTTCGGCTCACGGAACTGTGGGCTCGTCCGATTATCATGGGGGAACTCTGAGCGTACGCCAGCGGTTTACCGGTATAACGTGGGATTTCAATTACACGTTTTCGAAATCCATCGATGATGCGTCGGGCCTTCAAACAAGTGGTAACTTTGGCGGCGGTTCGTTTGTCATCGACGCTTTTAATATTCGGGCCAACCGTTCAGAATCGGATTTCGACCTTAGGCACGTTGCCAATTTCAATAGTGTCTGGGATCTCCCGATCGGAAAGGGCCAGCGATTCTTCAATGGAATGAATGGCGTAATGGATGCGATTTTTGGCGGATGGCAACTGAGTACGATAGTTCGATACGACTCGGGTCCGTCACAGGGTGCCGGCGGCCACTATGAAGACGGTGTCGGGTGGCAGACTAACTGGAACCGCAGGTCGTACCCTGTGTTGATGTCTCCAGTTTCGACCGGATCTCACTACAACACCGCAGCGTCGGCGTGTAACACTGCAAGCGCAACGGCGGGATGTTCGCTTCCGAATTTGTTCGGCGATCCTGACGCAGCGTATGCATCATTTCGAACGCCGTATCCAGGAGAAACGGGAACCAGAAATGCCTTGCGTTACCCGGGCATGATCAACTTCGACACCGGATTGGCAAAGTCGTTCAAAATGCCTTGGAAAGAGGGTCATAAGTTGAGTTTCCGTTGGGAGGTTTTCAATGTTGCCAATTCGCATGCTTTTATGGGCCAGGCCTTAACTTTAATTGGATCGGAAGGAAGTGATGCTCCGGCGAATTTCGGCAGGTTGACGAGTTCTCGAAATCCCGCCCGTGTTATGCAATTCGCATTCAGGTACGATTTCTAGATTCAGGAAACCTGAAACTCTATTGTTGGGTTGGGCCGTTTTTTGGCTCAACCTTTTTTATTTCGGTAAATTCTCGGATATGTACTTTTCCAGTGCGATTTTTTCAGGATACGCGGGCGTCTTAGAAAGAAATATTTTGTATTCGGCTGCGGCTTTATCCTTCATTTTCGCAGCATCGTAAAGTGCGGCAATTCTTAAATGGAGTTCGGCCTTTTCGTCCGGTTCCAGCTTGATCGCCTCATTGAAATGGTACAAAGCGGCGTCGCCTTTCTTGGATTGCAGGTAGGATTCGGCCAAAAAGTGGTGAGCGTCAGCTAAATTCGGCGCGATCTTTACCGCATTTGAAAGGACAAGGGTGGCGTTGTCATACTGTTTCTTGATCAGGTAAAGTTTGCCAAGATTGAGTAGTGCCACGGCATAATCTTTCTTAATTTCAATCGCCTTGAAGTAAAAGGCTTCGGCATTGTCGATCGAATTGGCCTTGAAGTATATCGTTCCCATTTCAGTCCAGGAAACAAAATCCTTTGGATCGGATTCAAGGATCTGAGCGAACAGTTTCGCCGCCGTAGCAGAATCGTTGATCTTAATTGCGGTCTCCGCCTGTTTGAAGATCGCCTCATTCTTTTCCGACCGTACATAACTTTGTCCTGCAACCACCACTCCCGGCTTCCTTTCAAGCGAGTTTGCCGGCGGCCACGAAACGGTATAGTCCAATCGCGGGTTTCCCATCGGCGATGCAATTATCGGTTGCCGCAGCATTTCGACTCCATCGATCTCGACCAGAATTGAAACGCTATTTCGGGGCACATTCCGAACAACAAAGTAGCCCGCGTCATTCGCAATTGCCCTGTCCACTGGAGCACCCGCGTAGATTATCGTTACCGAGATCACCGGAGCATGTTTGAGCTTCTTGATACCTTCAATGGCAATCCTTCCGGAAACATTCATTCGATCACCGGCCCTTACATTTTCTCCAATCTGCATTGGCATGCCGGTGCCTTGTCGGACTTCATCATCCTGAGCTGTCAGTTCTAAACTAAACGACAAAATGGCCAAGAGTAGGAATGAAAATGATCGCATGATAAAACCTCGCTACGGACTTTCTTTAATGCGTAGTTAATGCGAAAGGGTTAGTAATGTCAAGTAATTTGAGAGTGCAGGACTACAAGTCCGAGGTTTTGAACTATCGGGCGGCGAAGGCGTCGTTGCCCGTAGTGTCGATGAGGTGGCGGGTGTCGTTGATGGCGAGGACGCGGATGTTGCGGCGGCCGCGGATCTCGAAGCGGTTGATACCGCAGTTCGAAGTGACGATCCAAGGGGTTTGTTTTGTATCGCGGCGGATCGCACCCATTAGGTGAAGCGTCAGGAAGCAGATGGCGCCGGTATGGGAATAGATGGCAATGCGTCCGCCCGGATGATCCCGAAGAATATCCCAAAGCTCGTTGGTTGCCCGTCGCAAGAGGTGGTGGTAACTTTCGCCGCCGGTGATCACATGGTGTACCTTCCGATTTACAAGTGCGAAATAGTCTTTCGGATGATTCTCTTTCGATTCATCAAAAGTCAATCCTTCAAGCACGCCAACATGCCGTTCGCGAAACGCCTTCGATCTGTTGACCGGAATACCCAAGAGTCTGCCCAACGGTTCGGCGGTTTGGGTTGCCCTATCCAAATCGCTCGAAAAAATGGCAGTGACACCTTCTTTCGCTAGTGCGGTCGCCGTAATTTCTGCTTGCCGTTCACCGAGCGGCGACAGCGGCGTAGTGCCGTGGCCGCCAAAACGCCCTTCGGCATTTCCGGCAGATTGTCCGTGTCTGATCAGGAAGAGTTTGGTGACAGGCATTTAAATCTTAATTCAGTCTGTCCGCTTCGCCGATTATTTCCAGGTTTCGGACTACGGCATCAACTCGCATCTCGTCGAGAATAAATTCATCGAAGAGCACGCCATCTATGTATTTCGGGACCTTTTCACAGCTTTCCAGAATGTCGGCAAGATAAAGGCTAGAAATTCTGGACATACAGGGCCTCTCGAAGAACCCGATTTCGGATAATGGGCTTTATCGTGTTCTTTTCAACCAGATCAACCTTTCGGCCGAAGAGGTCCTCCAGAAAAAACAGAAGATTCATATACGAATCAAAACTGCCGTCGCGTAGTTCGACCAACACGTCCACGTCGCTCCTTTTGTTTTGCTCACCTCTAGCGAACGAACCGAAGATGCCGATCTCGGTGACCCCGAATTGACGTATAGCATTTCGTTTCTCGGCCAGCAATCTGAGAATGTCTTCTCGCGTTTCCATATGAGCAATCTAAATGAAAAGTCACAATAGCGCAATTGAACTAGTCTGTTCCAAACTAACGATCGAGCGGCTTCATAATTAGGCTCCTACGGAGTCCGCTTTTAATTTTTCAGTTTGAAAGTGCGTTCGAAGAGCGTCGATGAATTCGTCTATTCCGCCTTCCATTACGAGGTCGAGTTGGTGGACGGTCATTCCGATGCGGTGGTCCGTGACACGGTTTTCTTTGAAGTTGTACGTTCGTATCTTTTCCGATCTATCACCGCTGCCGACCATCGATTTGCGTTCGCTTGCCTGAGCATCGTGCTGCTTTTGTTCTTCAAGCTCTTGAAGCCGGGCACGCAAAACACGCATAGCCTTTTCGCGGTTTTTGATCTGCGATTTTTCGTCCTGCATTGAGACGACTACGTTTGTCGGCAGATGGGTAATGCGTACAGCAGAATACGTTGTGTTCACCGATTGGCCGCCGGGACCGGAGGAACAAAATGTATCAATACGCAGATCGTTTTGATTGATCTGAACATCGACCTCTTCTGCTTCCGGCAGAATTGCAACCGTAATGGCCGACGTGTGGATGCGGCCTTGCGTTTCAGTCTGCGGAACACGCTGAACGCGATGAACGCCGGATTCGTACCGAAGTTTTGAATACACGTTGTCGCCTTCGATCATTGCAAAGGCTTCTTTGATACCGCCGACACCTGTGTCGGCAACGTCCATGATCTCCATTTTCCAGCCCTGACGCTCGGCATATCGTGCATACATGCGAAGCATTTCGGCCGCGAAAAGTGTCGCCTCGTCTCCGCCGGTGCCGGCACGGATCTCGAGGATGACGTTCTTTTCGTCGTTCGGATCTTTCGGCAGCAGGAAGAATTTCAGAGCTTCCTCGGCATCCGGCAGTTTAGCCTCTATCTCGGCTGCCTCGGCCAACGCCATCTCTTTCATCTCATCGTCATCCGCCGCATCGGCAAGTTCGCGTGCGTCGGCAAGGCCGTCCTGCAGCTTTTTAACCTCGCGGTATTTTTCGACGATCTCGCCCAGCGAACGATGCTGCTTCATCAGCTTCGCATAGGCCGACATATCGTTCATGAACTCGGGCGACGAGATCTGCTCGGTCAGTTCCTCGTAACTTTTTTCAATTTGTGCAAGCTTTTCAAACATAAAGAGTTTTCAACGCAGAGTCGCAAAGTCGCAAAGTCGCAAAGAAGACAAATGCAGGATTTTTGCGTCTTTGCTTCTTGGCGGCTTTGCGTTAATCAAACTGTCTGCGGTTCCAGTTTCAGCGATTCGTCGAGTGCTTTGATCGCGACTTCGAGTTGTTCGCTGTCGGGTTCCTGGGTTGTGATGTTCTGGAGCCAAAGGCCGGGCATCGTCATTAGTTTGAAGATCGCTCCCGATTCTTTCTTCGCGGCGTAGCGAATAACTTCGTACGAAAGTCCGGCGACGAGCGGCATCAGAGCGATCCGGACGACGATGTTCATCCACATCGCATCGAACTTGATCACCGAAAACAGCACGATCGCGATAAGCATAACGACCATCAAGAATGACGTGCCGCACCGCGGATGCTGGCGTCGCTGCGTGTGAGCATTTTCCGGCGTAAGGTCGAGGCCTTTTTCCCATGTGAAGACCGTTTTGTGCTCGGCACCGTGGTATTCAAACACGCGGCGGATGTCTTTCAGATACGACATCGAAAAGATCATGACGACAAAAAAGAGCATCCGCACGAGCCCATCGATCATGTTAAATGCGACCCACGAATACGGCTTTACTTCCCAGATGTAGGCCTTCGTCATGTCCCACCAACCGGCGTCAGCGGCGATGAACGGGGCCTCAGCCCAGCCAAGCCAGATGAAACCGATGTTGGTTAAAAGCAGCGGAGCGACTATGAAAAGCAGGATGTTGAAACCGAGTGCGAAAATTATCGAACCGACCGCACCGGCCGACTGCGACACTTTCTTTTCTTCTTTCTTCTCCGGCATGATGACCTTGGCCGGGGCCTTTAGAAAATTCTCGTCGAGAGTTCCATCAACCAAAACCGCTTCGGTCTTCATCTCTTTCGCTTTCTCTTCCTGAGCCTTCAGGTCGTCTTCATAGATCTTCGCCGAAAAATTCAGGGCTTTTATGCCAAGGGCCATCGATTGGACCAAAGTTGCACCGCCGCGAAGCACGGGCCACGAGAGCCATTTGTACTTGTCGCTCCATTTCGGCAGACTTTCGGCGGTCGTCACTATTCGGCCGTCCGACTTGCGGCAGGCGATCGCGTAAGCCGATGGCGTACGCATCATAACGCCTTCCATAACGGCCTGGCCGCCGACGATAAGGTCGCGCTCCATCGCAAAGACGGTGTGCAGAAATTTCAGTTTTCTCGAAGACATTTTTTTCTTCATATCCTTTAATTGACGGCGCCTTTCTTCTTTTTGTTGTCCGCTTTCGTCTCATCGTCGAGCTTTATCACGCTAAACTCGCCGTTGCCTTCCAGCCGGCACTATTTTACTTCTTTGACATTGTCAACGCCCTGCTGACGAAGCTGGCTCTCAAGCTCTTCGATCGTGATCATTTCCTGTTGCAGATTCCGGTGAAGGATTCGCCCGTTCCTGACCAGTACGATCGGTTGGGGCTCCAAAACGGTTGCGATCGTTCGCGAACGAAAACCCAGCCAATCTAATGTGTAGTCCCAAAAAATGATCGTCGCGATAAGCAAAAACGCCTCGGTGATCGACTTTGCCTCGCCGGCCATCCCGTTTTGCGCGGCGTCTGCGATTATCACTATCAAAAGCAGATCGGCAATGCTGACCGAGCCTGCCTGACGGCGGAATATCCGCAGCAGCACGAATAGGCCGAGGTACATTATCGTTCCGCGAATCAGCGGCTCGATCACCGAATTCTGCGGAGTGAACATCGAGGACCAGTCGATATTGGCCAGAAAGTACATTAAGCTAAAACGACCAACGCCGACCCTTTTTCACCTTTCGCGGGTGTGACCTGCACACCTGTATCGAACGGCGCTAAAAAGCGTCGGCGTCTGATTTTACTAAGCTAATATCTGTCGGTTAACGACATTTTCGCCTTACTTTGCTGCTTCTGCGGCAGCACCGCGAGCGTAACGCTTGTTAAAGCGGTCAACGCGTCCTGCGGTATCGACCAATTTCTGCTTGCCCGTAAAGAACGGATGGCAGTCTGAACAAATTTCTATGTGCAGCTCTTCGCCCATCGTCGAGCGCGTTTTGAACGAATGCCCGCAGGCACACGTTACGTTCACTTCCTGATAATTCGGATGTATCTCTGGTTTCATTGCTTCTCCCTTGTATGTCTCGCTGTTATAAAGACAATCCCTAATAATACGGCAATATCTACTAAATAGTCAAGATTAGGCCTATAGTGGTAGTGATTCAGTTTGAAATCCTAGCGGCTCTTTGTGTCTTCCCTTCGTGCTCTCTGCGTTGAAAAAAAGACATTAAACACAAAGAACACTAAGCTCGGACCACAAAACGGCCGTATTTTAGAAAGAAAAAATGAGGATGGCGTCGATGTAATACAGATACGTCAACTGGCTTACGGCTCCGCCGCTCTATTTGCGGAAAAGCTATGCTTTTCCGGCAGGCTAAAATAATGTCTCGCGGCTACGCCGCCGCTTCGACGAGAAGATCTATCTTATCGATCTCCTTCATCAGACGGTCGGTTTCCGGCGATCAGCGAAAACAATCGCTGAGAGGAAATTCCAAATACGGTTCGGATGTCGTCGATCTGCGTTTCTAAGCCGGAAGCGCCTTTCGTTTGATCGAGTTTCGTCGCAACGAGCAGGTTGTTTTTTGGCGTATGTTCGGTTGCGACGAATTCGAACATTTTTGTTTTGTATCCTTTTGATTCGAGAAGCATCGAGCGGATGCCGTCGGTGATGGTTTCGGCGGTGCGTTCGAGCATTACGGGATGTTTCAGGATGCTGGCAAGTAGTTCGGGCGGTTTCATCTGTTTTTTTATTTCTTTGTGACAGCATGGCGCGGCGACGATGATCGCGGCGTTGGCAGTGATGCCTTTATAAAGAGCGTCGTCGGTCGCGGTGTCGCAGGCGTGGAGTGCGATGAGAATATCGACGTCGCCGAGTTCGGTGTCGGCGATGGTGCCCTCGACAAAATTAAGTCCGTCGAAGCCGCCGGCTTTGGCGATGTCGTTGCAGAGTGCGACGAGGTTCGGGCGGAGTTCGATGCCGGTGACGGCGAGTCCAAGGTCTAAAGTCCAAGGTCTAAGGTCGCTCGAATCTTCAGACTTTGGGCTTTGGACTTTGGGCTTTGGACGCGAACGAAGTAAGTAATCGTACAGGGCGAACGTGAGATAGCCTTTGCCGGAGCCCATGTCGACGATCCGCAAATTCTCGTTGTTTTTGAGCGATGAATTTTCGATCAGCCCGGCGAGGATTTCAACGAACTTATTTATCTGCTTCCATTTGTCGCGTTGGTCAGAGCGTATCTTGCCGTCGTCGGTGGCGATGCCGAGTGCCTTTAGATAAAACGCATTCGGATCGATAAGCGATTTCTTTTCGCGGTTGTGCGGTGAGGCGTCAGTTGTTGGAATTGACGGTTTGCCGGTTGTCAGCCGAGCATTTTTCTTGCCAACGGTTAGCTGAACGTCGTTCGCCGTCGTAAACAAATGTCCGCTGCGAAAACCGGATTCGAGCAGTTTCCGCGTTTCGTTTACAGCATCATCGAATTCGAAATTCTTCACCACATCGCGCGTATCGAATCTATACTGGAACATCAACCGACGCCCTCCTTTCAGATCGACCGGACGAACCGAAACCTTTTGCAGATGCTGCTCAGTGCCCTTATAATTGCTTAGAGTCAGCTTGATAAACTTCGCGCTCAGAAGCGATGACTGGAGTTCAGTGATGAATTTGTCGATTGGTTCTTTCACAAGAAAAGTGACCACAGATTAGCACAGTTGCAAAAGAGCATTGCCCGCGAATCGACGCGAATGCACGCTAATCAAAGAGAATGATCTGATCAATTCGCGAACATTCGCGTGAATTCGCGGGCAATAAATGTATGGAAAATTTGTTTCATCTTGCTTTTCCTGTTCACGATCTTGAAGCCGCTCGTGATTTTTATGGCGGTGTATTGAATTGCAAAGAAGGTCGGAGTTCGGAGCGGTGGATCGATTTTGATCTCTACGGCCATCAGATCGTCACGCATTTGGCGGAGCATGGTGCGGGCGTGAAGGCCGGGAATCACGTCGATGCCGATCACGTTCCGGTGCCGCATTTCGGGATAATTTTGCCGATGGATGAATGGAAGGCATTGGCGGACAAGCTCAAAGCCAGCGGCGTGAAATTTGAGATCGAACCGAAGATCCGTTTTGCCGGCGAGGTTGGCGAACAAGCGACGATGTTCTTCCTCGATCCGAGCGGAAACGCGCTCGAATTCAAAGGCTTCAATGATTTCTCGCAGGTATTTGCGAAGTAGGTTTCACTTGTTCGCTATCACTTATCATTTACTCCGGAATAGGTGATAACTGATAGCTGATAAGTGATAATTTGAAATATGAGAATTGCCATCTTCATTGCTCTGTTCGCCTTTCCACACTTTGCCCAAACCTCGACGCGGACAATCGCCGTTAGCATCGACGATCTGCCGGTGGTTTCGACGCGGCGTGATCTCGCGAATCGTCAAGCGATCACGAAGAAACTGCTTGGACATATCAAGAAAGCGAAGGTGCCGGCGATAGGATTTGTAAATGAGAACAAACTTTACAACGGCGACAAGCGTGACGAAAAGCAGATCGACCTGCTGCGGATGTGGGTCAACGATGGATTGGAGCTTGGCAATCATACTTTTTCGCACCGAAGCGCGGATGCAATAGATGTAAAGGCATATACCGAAGATATATTACGCGGCGAAATCATTACAAAAGAACTGCTGAAAGCTAAGAACCGCGAGATCAAATATTTTCGCCATCCGTTTCTTCAAACCGGATCGGATATGCAGGTGAAGAACGCGATCTACAGGTTTCTCACCGAGCACAATTACACCGTCGCTCCGATCTCGTTCGACAATGCGGACTATATTTTCTCGCGGGCTTACGACAATGCGTTCGATAAAAAGGACGCGAAATTGTTGAAGCGGGTTGGCGAAGCGTATGTGCCGTATATGGAAAAGAAACTGCAGTATTGGGAACGGCAATCGGTAAAGCTGCTCGGCAGGGAAATAAGCCAGACGCTTCTTATTCATGCGAACTTTATCAACTCCGACTACTTTGACGATCTTGCGGCGATGTTCAAGCGGCGGGGATACAGGTTCGTATCGCTGGAAGAAGCGCTAAAGGACGAGGCATATCGACTGCCGGACAATTTTACGCGCCGAGCAGGTATTTCGTGGATTCACCGCTGGACGCTCGACAAAGGCTGGGACTACGTTCTGCCCGACGAACCAACGGTGCCGGATTTTGTATTGAAGGCATCAGGCTTTACGAGCGAGTAAATTCGCCATCGACCATTCGCCAGATATTTCGAGGATTGCCGTCCTTCAATTCATCAGGCAATGCACTCTGCGGAAAATTCTGATAACAAACCAGCCGCGAAAATCGCGTGATCGCCCGCGTTCCAACTGCGGTCGAGCGGCCATCCGAGGTCGCCGGATACGGCCCGCCGTGAACCATCGACGGACACACTTCAACACCGGTCGAAAATCCGTTAAAGATCAAACGTCCTACTTTCGTTTCAAGAATATCTATCAACTCGGCATATTCTTTTAGGTCGTCTTCAGTTCCGTGAACGGACGCTGTAAGTTGGCCCTCAAGCGAACGGGCGATCTTTAATAATTCAGTCTTTTCATTGGAACGAATAAGCAGCGTCGTCGGACCGAAGATCTCTTCGTTGAGATCGGGTGTGTTGAGAAATTCGATCGCGGATGTTTCGAAGACGGACGGGTTGACGGAAAAACCGGGAAGGTTGGTTTCTTCATTTGCCGATGTTGTTTCTACTTCGCCCGCACGGTGAGTGCTCGATTGGTTGTAAGCTTTTTGAATCCCGCCGGTGAGCAGCGGCGACGGAGCGGTGTTTGAAATTTGCGATTTGAAATTTGAAATGAATTCTTCCGAATCACCGTTTGGCAAAAATACAAGTCCGGGTTTTGTACAAAATTGCCCGACACCGCCGGTGACCGAGACGTGCAATCCGGCGACGATCGCATCGCCCCGTTCTTTGATCGCGGAGGGCAAAATGAAGGTCGGATTAACGGAACTCATCTCGGTGTAAACCGGAATCGGTTCATCGCGAGCGGCGGCGATATCCATCAACGCACGCCCGCCTTTCCGTGAACCGGTAAAACCGACAGCCTTGATCGCCGAGTGTTTGACCAATGCTTGTCCGATCTCGTAACTACTTGAAAACAAGAGACTAAATACACCTTCGGGCATCCCGCATTCGTTTGCAGCGTCGGCAAGGGCGATGCCTACAAGTTCGGCTGTGCCGGCATGCGCCGTGTGGCCGACAACGATCACAGGGCATCCGGCTGCGAGAGCGGAAGCCGTATCGCCGCCTGCAACGGAATAGGCAAGAGGGAAGTTGCTGGCGCAAAAAACGGCTGCGGGGCCAACGGGGCGAAGCATCGAGCGGACGTCTGGTTTCGCGATCGGCTGACGGTCGGGGATCGCGTTATCGATGCGTGCATCGACCCACGAGCCTTCGTCAAGAAGATCGGCAAAAGAGCGAAGTTGTCCGCAGGTGCGACCACGTTCGCCGACGAAGCGCGCGTTCGGAAGGGAAGTTTCTAGTGATGCACGTTCGATAAGTGTGTCGCCGAGAGCCTCGATATTGTCAGCGATTTTTCGCAAGAAGTTTGCACGGTCATTCGGTGAAACATCGGAGTAGGGAATTCGGGCTGCGTCAGCTAATGCGGCGGCACGGTCGAGTTCGTCGAGAGTCGCCGAATGGAATGCGGGTTCGATCTCGGTTCCGGTCGTCGGGTCGAAGGCTCGGAAGGTTTCTGCTGATTCGCTTCCGCGTGTTTGGCCGATGATTGATGTGCCTTTTAGTTCAGCGTTCATATTAGTCCAAATACCCGGTTACGCCCTTACTAACGTGCGGGCTTCTGCCTTCGATCAAGCCCTTACTGCGTGCGGGCTACTGACACGTCGTGCGGACGATTCGCCAATGCGTGATCTATGATCGCCAGTGTTTCTTCCAGTTCTTTGCCGACGAGCGGCATTCGCGGCGGGCGAACTCGCGTGTTTCCCCAACCGACTTTTTCCTGAACTAGCTTTATCAACTGAACGAATTTCGGAACCGTGTCGAGTCTCAGAAGCGGCAGGAACCATTTATAAAGTTCGTGAGCTTTTTCAGTTTCGCCGTTCATCGCATAGTTGAAAACATCGACAGATTCTTTAGGAAATGCGCTGACCAACCCGGCGATCCAACCGGTCGCTCCGGCGTTGATGCCTTCGACGATGCAGTCGTCAACGCCGACGAATATTTTCAGGCGATCTCCGGTCAACGCTTTGATGGCGGTGACTCGTCGGGCATCTGTGCTTGATTCTTTTACCGCGTGAAGATTCGGCAGTTCGGCAGCGAGTTCCGCAACCTGCTCTGGCAGAAAATCGGTGCCGTAGGCGACCGGATTGTTGTAGAGCATGCACGAAAGCGGCGTTGCGTTGACGATCTCGGAAACGTGAGATTTCATTTCGCGCCAGTCGCCGCGATAGACGTACGGCGGCAGCACCATCAGACCGACACAGCCGGAATCGGCTGCTGCCTTAGCCTGCACGATTGCATCAGCGGTTGTCATCGAAGCGATCGCCGCGACAACCGGAATACGATCGCCGACCGCACCGACAACCGTTTTCCAAAGCGCGATCTTTTCATCGAGCGTGAACGTGCCGCCTTCGCCAAGCGAACCGTTCGTCACGATTCCGGTGCAGCCGTTATCGGCAAGCCAATTGACGTGCTTTGCGGTGAACTCATGGTCGATGTTCAGGCTCTCGTCAAACGCGGTCGTTATCGCGGGCATCACGCCCTTCCATTCCATTGTCATAGGTTCTCCATTTTAACGGGAAATATCGGCGGGCGCACGTTTGGCGGTTCCCAGCCGAATAAAAATTGTGCCGCCGCTCCGCAAATTCGCCCTTGGCAAGGGCCCATTCCGCAACGCGTTTGGAGCTTTGCGTCGCGGAAATCATTGAATTCTTCCAGTCGTTGGAATGAAACATCTTCGCATCGGCAGACGATGGTTTCGGCATCGGCGAGTTTTCTTAGCTCATCACGAAGGGCGAAAGTCTTGTTTAGTTTGTCGCCAAAGTAGGCTGCATTGTCGCGTTGGCCGAAAAGAGCGCGGCTTGCGTCAAGTTGTCCGGTCGCCGCGAGCCCAGCGATCTTGCCTTCGATCAAAGAAGATTCGAGGCCGGCGATTCCGGTCGGTTCACCCGCGCAGAAAATGTTGTCGATCGAGGTTTGTTGATAGTCGTCAACCGTAACCGTTCCGTTCTCGATCTTGCAGCCGAGCATTTCGGCGAGTTCGGTATTCGGGATCAGATGAAAACCGCAGGCGAGATAGTCACAATCGATGGTTTTCGTAATTCCTTTCTTGATGACGGTAATCGAATCGAGCTTCCGGGTTACGCCCTTGCTTTCGCGCGGGCTTCTGCATTGAGCGGACGTGATCCAGGAATCGGTTAAATATGGAACGTCCCGAAGGCCTGAGCGAAGAGCAATCGCTTGTCTGATCTTCGATGGCGAACGCCAAAGTCCGAGGGCGAACCGATTGATCTTTGCGGAAGATGTCTGTTCCACTATCGCGATGACAATCGCCTCTTTCGATTTGAGATAGTCGGCAACGGCTAAAAGGAGAGGGCCGGTTCCCGCGACCACGATACGTTTGCCTTTTACTGACATTCCGCCTTTAGCTAGAGCTTGTAGGCCGCCGGCACCGAATACGCCGGGCAGCGTCCAACCGGGAAACGGAAGAAAGAGTTCGCGTGCACCGGTGGCGATGATGAGCTTTTCAAACTTGAGTTCGAGCTGCCCGTCAGTTGTTTCTGTGAGCAAAGAATTGGCGTTGTTCAAACCGAAAACCTGAGCATTATTAATTATTTTGATCTGTTTCGATGCGATAGCTGCGATCAGCTTTTGTGCTTCGGGCGATTTGGTGTTGCCCAATTCCGCACGCCAGATCTGACCGCCGAGAAAAGGATTATCATCGACGATCGTCACCGACGCATTCTGCGATGCCGCCAATGCCGCCGACATTCCGGCCGCACCACCGCCGACGATCAAGACCTCGATCGTGAGTTTACTCATCGGTCACGACCTCCATTCCGTCTTGGGCAATGATGGAGCAGCTGCGTTGGTGTGCAACTCTGTCGATCGTCACACGGCATTCAAAGCAAACGCCCATTCCGCAAAGCGGCCCGCGAGATTCCCCGGAGACTGAATGCCGAAACTGAGAAACGCCGGCCGCCAGGATAGCCACGGCGACCGTCGTGCCATCGTCAACGGAGATCGAATTATTGTTGATCTTGAGTGCTATCACGTTATCAATGTTCGGCGAATCTTCGTGTCGGTAAATACGGCACATTTGGGATCGCCGAATTGCGTCCCAGTATTGCATCGGTTATCAACTCTGCCGTGCCGAGCGATGTGGTTATACCGAGGCCCTCGTGTCCGGCGGCGGCATACACGTTTTCATAGCCCGGGATATTGCCGATGTACGGTAAATTGTCGGGCGTCGCCGGACGGAAACCCGTCCAGATGCGAACTGCCGAAATGTCCCGAAGGCGTGGCATATATTCGAACGCTCGCGACGTCATTCTTCGTACAATGTTGTTATCGATCCCGCTGGTTTCCGAGCCGAATTGGCGTGACGAGCCGAGCAATATCTGTCTTGTGATGCGCGGCTGAACATTGAAGGCTACCGAGTCCGCGTCGTTTCCGTGCGCCGATTTTAGATAGCCCAATTCAATTAACTGATGTGAAACGAAATTTGGATACCGATCGGTAATCACAAGATGTCCTTTTCGTTTCTTGATGTTTAGTTGCGGTGAAAGGTCGGCGGCCTGCGCACCCCCGGCGTTTACGACGTTTGCGGCGAAGATCTTTTCACCGTTCTCAAGCAGCACTTCTCCGTCGCGAATCTCGATTACGCGATTTCCGGTTTTCAGTTTCGCTCCACCTGAAATTGCCTTATCAATCAGAAACCGAGTCGCGGTCAATTGATAAACGACCGAATCGCTTTCCACTAGCAAACCTCCGGCGAGGCCTTCGGCGAGATTTGGTTCCGCCTCACGAAGCGATCTTTCGTCGAGAATCTCGGTTGCAATACCGCGTTCTTCGTAGAAGTCATGCTTGCGATGAACTTCGTTCATTTCCTCTTCATCCGCAGCGACCCAGATCGTGCCGCAGTTTTCAAATTCGCAGGACGCAGACATTTCAGCCGTCAATTCATTCCAAAGCCTCTGCGAATAGTGCGTCAGGGCGAATTGAGCTTCGCTGTCGTCCATAACAACGATGTGGCCCATTCCGGCGGCGGTCGTGCCGTTAGCGATTCCGCCTTTGTCAACAATAACTACGCTTAAACCTTCACGCGTCAACGCTGCGGCACAGGCTGCACCGACTATTCCCGCACCGACTATCGCTACGTCGAACATCATGTTTTCGGGATGCGTGCATTGGCGGCTAAAGAATTGCCGCGAATGCACGAATGAAATTCTATTTAATTCCGAAGCAAAAAGGGTCGGCGGAATCTAAAATGAGTTCGATCTCTGCGGTTAAATAAGCCATGCCGCGTATCGTTGGGATGATCTTGTCGCCGTCCATGCGAACGCTCCCTTCAAAAACGCTGCCGATCACGCTTTCCTGACGCCAGATTTCTCCTTCCTTTAATTTTCCGTCGGCATAGAGGCACGCAAGCTTTGCACTCGTCCCGGTGCCGCACGGGCTGCGGTCGTATTCGAGTCCCGGGCAAAGAACGAAGTTGCGGCTGTCGGCGGTCGATGTGGGCGAAAAGAGTTCTATGTGATCGATCTCCGCACCATCGGATCCGGTAATGTTGTTCGCGGTAAGTGCGTCCCGAACTGCAACCGTAAAGTCAGTAAGTGCTTTGAGATTTCCGAATTCGATCTTCAATGAATGGTCGCCGACCAGAAAAAACCAATTTCCGCCGTAGGCGATATCACCGATGACGTTTCCGTGATCCGGCACGCTGACGGACACGTCTTTTGCGTGTCGATAGCTCGGCACATTTGTGATCGTGACCATTCCGTCAGCATCGAGTTCCGCCTCGACCGTTCCAACCGGAGTTTCGATCCTATGAGTTCCGACGGAGATCCGTCCCATGTGCTCAAGCGTCTTTACAAGCCCGATCGTCCCGTGGCCGCACATGCCGAGAAAGCCGACATTATTGAAAAAGACCACGCCAGCGGCTGACTCCGGATCGACCGGTTCGCACAGCAATGCACCGACGACCGCGTCGTGCCCGCGCGGTTCGCAGACAATAGCGGTGCGTAAATGGTCAAAGTTGCGTCGAAACTTTTCGAGCCGTTCCCGCATCGATCCACCGCCGAGATCGGGAAAACCTTCGACCACGACGCGGGTCGGTTCACCGCCCGTATGCGAATCAATTACAAGAATCTTCCATGATCCCATCATATCTATGCGACTATAAAACGGAAACGGCATCTCCACAACGTCGGGCATGACTATTCACCGAACAAAATTGCATGAAGTGTTTTTACAGTGACAAGTGGATAGTTCATAGTGGATAGTCTGAGCAATGAAAACGGCAATTCTGCATCATCCCATATACGAAAAGCACGACACCGGTCCGGGACATCCTGAGACGCCGGAGCGGTATCGCGTTGTGATCGATGCGTTACAGAGAGACGAAGCTCTATGGAATGACGTCGTGAAGATCACGCCGGAAAAAGCTCCGCAAGGGTTGATCCAGGCGGCACATACAAAGGATCACTTCAAGCGGGTCGAAGGTGCATTCACAAACGGGTTAGATCGGCTTGATGCCGACACGGTCATATCGATGAAGTCGTTTGATGCGTCGCTTTTTGCGGCGGGCGGTGCAATTTCCGCAGTTGATGCCGTCATGAACGGCAAGGCGAGAAACGCATTCGTTGCGGTGCGTCCGCCGGGACATCACGCAACGGCGGAACACGCGATGGGGTTTTGTATTTTTAACAACGTCGCTGTTGCCGCTCGTTATGCTCAGAATAAGTATAAGGAGATCGAGCGTGTTGCGATCATCGATTGGGATGTTCATCACGGCAACGGAACGCAGGGAATTTTCTATTCCGATCCGAGCGTTTTCTTTTTCTCGATGCATCAATATCCGTGGTATCCGGGAACGGGATCGAACGGTGAAACCGGACAAGGGCGCGGCCTCGGGTCAACGATGAATATTCCGATGCGGGCATACACTCTTGCCGGTGTGCAGACTTCGGCATTCGATGCGGCGATAGAAAGCATTGCTTCAAAGATGAAACCAGACATCATATTTATTTCAGCAGGCTTCGATGCGCATCTGACCGATCCGCTCGGACAGCTTCAGCTTGAAGACAACGAATTTGCCGCGATGACCCGTACGGTGATGCAGTGGGCCGACGACGTTTGCGACGGGCGAATTGTTTCGTGTTTAGAAGGCGGATACAATCTCGATACGCTCGGACAGACCGTCAAGGCCCATGTGAAGGAGTTGAATACGGATTGACCTTCGAATCGAAACAGGAATTGTGTTATATTCGACCAATCCTGAAATTGAAGGTATCAAGGAGGTACATACGATGCCCGACGTTGAAACTGTCTGTATTCAATGTAAAGAAAACTTTCTCTTTACCGAGAAAGAACAAGAGATCTTTTATCAAAGAAACTTAATGGCACCGCAGAGGTGTACGAAATGCCGTGCAAAAAAAGCGGGAGCAAACGCTGACGCTCCAAAGCGTTTTGAGATCATCTGCGACCACTGTGGTAAGCACGATCAGGTCTCGTTTCAGCCAAAAACCGGCCGCTCAGTTCTGTGCCGAGAGTGTCACGAAGCAACCCGGTCGCGTGCCCGACACGCATAAAAGTCGAAAAGTGAAAGGGTGGAAAACTGAAAAAGCGAGCGATGTTCAGGTACGACCTTCATACTTTTCTGCATTTTCACTTTTAGACTTTCCAACATTCAAATTATGAGCTTTGAAACTGTCAATTATGTATTAAACGGTTCGTTCGCAACCATTACATTCAATCGTCCGGACGCACTTAACGCCCTGTCGCAGCAACTGACTCGCGATCTGAAATCGGCGATCGATAAGGCGGTCGAAGACAACGCACGGGCGATCGTGCTTACTGGTGCGGGGCGTGCATTTTGCTCCGGCGGAGACTTGCGGGAAATGCAGGAGTTCGGACAGCAGCAGGGAAATGTCGAGGCATTTCTGGACGCCCCGTTAAAAGCCCTGCACAACGTGATTCGTCAGATTCGACGTACACCGATCCCGTTCGTCGCTGCCGTTAACGGCGTATGCGCCGGTGCCGGTGTCAATTTCGCACTTGCGTGTGACATAGTTTTGGCTTCGGACGACGCGACCTTTCGCGAAGCCTTTGTTCGCATCGGCTTGACGCCGGATTGCGGCGGAACATTTTTCCTTCCGCGTGCGATAGGCGAAAAGCTGGCGACGGAAATGTTCATGACGGGTGATTCGATCAACGCCGAACGTGCCGTGCAGGTCGGCATGATCAATCGCGTGGTTCCAGCAGCGAATTTGATGGACGAAGCCGGTAAGCTCGCACTGAAATTGGCCGCCGGACCAACTTCGTCGCTTGGCCGCATCAAACGGATGATGAACGCAACATTTGCACACGATCTTAACGAGCAACTCGATATGGAAGCAGCGTGCCAGCTTGAATCCGGCAAGGCGCCTGATTTCAAAGAAGGCGTTGCCGCATTCTTTGATAAACGTGCCGCTAACTTCGACGGCAAATAGCTATATTCGATCCGAGAGACCAATCAGCCCCGAGTTTCGGCTCGGGGCTTTTGTTTGTTTAAAAGTCGTAACTAAAAAAATGTCCACCCGGTTTGACAGAGAATGAGGATTTGATATTCTTGGATGAAACTGAAATTGAAAATCGTTTTCAATAAGAGAATTTAGGAGAAGAGTCTGTATTTAAGGCATTGACGGGAATGGAAGATATCAAGTTTTCAAGAGCAAATAGAAAGAACAGGAAACGTCGTTCGGGCCGTCGAGGGCCGCGATACTGGGTTGTGGCAATGGGAACATTTGGGGCTATCGTCGCGTTTACTGTCGGCAATAGTCACCGCCTTTCGGTGGCCTACGCGGCTGAGCGAAATGGAGCATTCGAAGTACCGTCACGGCTGGACAAGGATTTTCGCTCGCGTGATTTCAATATTCCAGCCGGAACTATCCAGTCCGCAATTGATGCATTTCATAGAGCAACCGGAATAGAGGTCAAAGTAGAGAACGAATCGATACTGTCGATCGCATCGCCCGGTGTTACGGGTAATTTCACCATAGAACTCGCGTTGAAACAGATGCTCACCGGAACCGGCGTTACGTTCGTGTTTCGTGACGCCCGGAGCGTTCTGCTTATAGTCCAGGCGGAGACGGCGAATGTTGAGATCACTGACACGGGAGCCCGTGTTGTCTCGTCGCTAAAGTACACGGCTCCGCTTCGCGACACGCCGCAGACGATAAACATCATTCCACAGGAAATGATCGCTCAACAGGGTGCGACGACGCTTCGCGAGGTGTTGAGCAATGTTCCCGGAATCACACTGACCGCAGGTGAAGGCGGCGCTCCTGCGGGCGACAATCTTACGATCCGCGGGTTTTCCGCACGCAACGATATATATGTGGACGGCGTCCGCGATCTTGGCGCTCAATCCCGTGACCCATTCAACATGGAACAGGTCGAGATCGTAAAGGGGCCGAGCTCATCATTCACCGGACGCGGCTCTACCGGCGGAACGATCAATCTGGTGAGCAAACTGCCAACTCTGCGCAGATCGGTTGGCGGAAGCCTTGCATTTGGAAATGCCGGAACAAAACGAGCGACAGTCGATGCGAATCTGCCGGTCAATGAAGAGATCGCGGTTCGGATAAACGCGATGGTGCATGACTCGAATTTTCCCGGACGCGAGGTCGTTGAAAATCGCCGCTGGGGCTTCGCTCCGTCGGTGATGTTCGGAATGAGTTCACCGACGAGATTTTCAGTAAGCTATTTCCATCTTGGGCAAGAAAACATTTCGGACTATGGAATTCCGTGGGTACCCGCAACAAACAACGCACTTTTTGCATTTCGCGACAAGCCCGCACCGGTTCCCCGTTCGACCTTCTACGGCTACCTGGATAGGGATAAAGAGAAACTCCGTGCAGATCAATTGACAGCTCGCTTCGAGCACGATTTTAATGACAACTTAACTGTTCGCAATCAGTTTCGATACGGATATTCGAAACGCGACTCAATAGCCTCGCCTCCGCGATTCGTTGGTAACGACACGACAAACATTAATCGCGAAATGCGGGCTTGGCTTGCGGACGATGACATTTTCGACAACCAGACCGACTTTACGGCGAGGTTCAAAACAGGGAGCATCGAGCATTCGGCGGTCATGGGCGGGAGCTTTGCGTATGAGAAAAATCACCGCATCCTGCGAACCGCGCCGAATACGTCAAGCTTGGGAATCATTGTCCCTTTGCTAAATCCAAATCCGAACGATGTCTATCCGGGTGCGTTCACTGTCGATCCGCGTGAGCCAAGTGCAACCGCAAAGTCTCTCGCGGGATATGCGTTTGATACGGTTAAATTCAACAAATATCTACAGTTCGTCGGTGGAATTCGGTTAGATCGGTTCGATGTTACAGGCTTCAATACGGCGACCGTGAACCTGCAACCGGTGCTTTTGCCTTTTGAACGCCTCGACAATATCGTCAGCGGACGGGCGGCGGTTGTCGTAAAGCCGGTCGAGACCGGCACGATCTATGCGAGTTACGGAACGAGTGCAAATCCTTCGCTCGAAGGACTGCTTTATTCACCGGCGGATGTGCGAACAGATCCGGAAAAGACCCGTACTTTTGAGGCGGGAACCAAATGGGAACTGTTCGGCAGTAAGCTGCTTTTGAGCGGAGCGTTGTTCCGGGTGAACAAAACGGATGCAAGAACGCCGAGCCTTAATCCCGGCGAAGCGCCGACTCTCGATGGCGACGTGAAGGTTGACGGCCTTGAATTTTCAGCAACGGGTAACTTCACACGCAACTGGCAGGTTTTCGCGGGATATACCTTTTTAGACAGTGAGATCGTGGACTCGAATACGCCGGCCGAGATTGGAATGGAACTGCTCAATACGCCCCGCAATTCGTTCAATCTTTGGACGACATATCGTTGGGACCGTCTATTCTTTGGCGGCGGCCCGCGATTCGTTGGGCAGCGTTACGGAAACAACATCAACACCCGCGTCGTCGAAAGTTATTGGGTGACGGACGCGATGATGTCGTTCCGTATCAGCAAGCACGTCGATCTTCGTTTGAACGTGAACAACATCGGTGACAAGTACTACATCGACCGCATCGGCGGCGGCCACATCATTCCGGGTGCTGGCAGACTTGTGATGGTAAGTTCAGGATTCAGTTTTTGACTGGAGCGGCAAGCATCCTTGCTTGCCATAATGCTGCCGTCGAATAATTATGCTCATACAGATTCCAAATTTGCTGATTGCCGAACAGATCGCCGCATGTCGCGAGATTCTCGACGCATCCGAATGGATCGACGGGAGTGTCACGGCCGGACATCAATCACGGCTTGCTAAGAGCAATTTGCAGTTGCCGGAGAACGATCCCGGAGCGATCGAGATGGGCGATCTGATCCTCGCGGCCCTTGAACGAAATCCGCTTTTTGTTTCGGCTGCGCTGCCGCGAAAGATCTTTCCGCCGCTGTTCAACCGATATTCCGGCGGACAGAATTTCGGCACACATGTCGATAACGCGATCCGGCAGGTGACGGGAACGGAGCATCGCATTCGCACTGACCTTCCGGCGACATTGTTCTTTTCAGATCCGGATGAATACGACGGCGGCGAACTGGTCGTCGAAGACAACTTCGGCGTGCAGCGCGTAAAGCTCAACGCCGGAAGCCTGATTCTTTATCCCGCGAGCAGCCTTCACCGTGTAACACCGGTGACGCGGGGAACGCGGACGGCATCGTTCTTTTGGATACAGAGTATGATCCGCGATGACGGGCAGCGGACATTGCTGTTTGATATGGATTCGGCCATCCAACGCATCGCGAGTGAAGATCCCGAGCATCCGTCAGTCATTCAATTGACAGGCGTTTATCACAATCTCTTGCGGCGGTGGGCCGATGTTTGAAGCAATTAGCGGCTGCCGAAACGTGAGTCAAAAGCCGGTTTCCTGTATATAGATATGATGCGGCATTATTCGTTGCCGCAATTCTATCTGATCAAAGAGGAAACAAATGATCCTAACAAAATTGAAAGAATCCACACGGGAGCAGCACGTTAATCTCGAAGGCGTTGTGGATGTGATGAACAAAATGCTCACGCGCGAAGACTATCAGACGCTGATCGAGAAGTTCTACAGATTCTACTCGGCGGTCGAACCGCTTGTCGCAGCGAACGATCTTGCCGATTCGGGAATCGACCTTGCCGAACGAACCAAGACCGGATTGCTTGAGGCCGATCTGGAAGTTCTGGGCGCGTTGGATAAAGTTCAGGCCTTGCCTGTGTTGACAGATGTACCGGTTTTGGACACGCCCGCGAAGGCGTTCGGTGCGATGTATGTGATGGAAGGTGCAACGCTTGGCGGCCAGGTTATAACGCGGCACCTGAAACAGCACCTCGGACTTACACCGGAAAACGGAGGTTCGTTCTTTAACAGCTACGGACATCGCGTTGGGCCGATGTGGAAGGATTTTGGGGCGGCTGTAACGGCATTTTCAGAAAAGACTGGAACCGATGATGAGATAGTCGGTGCGGCGAAAGAGACCTTTGACAGTTTTGCGCGATGTTTTGCTGAAACAAGCGAGGCAAATGGATAGTTCCGCGAAAGACGGACGAATATGGAAATAACACGAAAGGCGAAACGAAAGATGGCGGATGTGAAAATATGGCAATGCCGCGGGTGCGACGTTGTTCATATGGGTGTGGGCGAAATGGTGCTGAATTTCTCGCGTGAAGATTTTGCATCGTTCACTGAAGATGTCGTGGCGATCCACTACAACGGATGGGCCTCGGAGAAACATTCCATCATCGACCTCGTCGAACACGACGCGGATAGCTACGCCGACGCGATCTTCCATTAAATAATGAAACTCTTTCGCAAGATCCTATTTTGGGCACATCTCTGTGCGGGCGTTCTGGGCGGCATTGTGATCTTCATAATGTGCGTCACAGGTGCGCTGCTTTCATTCGAACGGCAGACAATCGAATATTTCGAACGCGACGCTCGGTATGTCGCGGTTCAACCCGATGCACCGAAACTTGCTCCGCAGCAGATCATCGAAATGGTGAGGGCCGCAAAGCCTGACGCAAAGCCTTCCGCGATGCTGATCACGAATGAGCCGAACGCCGCGTGGCAGATAAACCTCGGCGGACGCGACGGATGGATGTTTCTTGACCCGTACACGGGCGAGGTTAGCGGCAAGGGAAACGCGAATGTCCGCTACGTGATGAGCGAACTGCGTAACTGGCACCGCTACGTCGCTCTTTCAGGCAACACGCGCGACGCCGGAAAGGCGATAACCGGTGCGTCGAATCTGCTGTTCCTGTTCCTCGCGATCTCCGGCATCTACATTTGGTTCCCTCGAAATTTGAGTTGGAAAACTATCAAGCCTGTAATGTGGTTTCGCGGCGGTCTTCGCGGAAAGGCTCGCAACTTCAACTGGCACAACACCATCGGATTTTGGACATCGCTCCTTCTGGTCGTCTTCACACTGACGGCGACGGTCATCTCGTATCAGTGGGCGGGGAATTTGCTTTACACGATCACCGGAAACGAAGTGCCCGCACCTTCGGGCGGTGGCGGTCAGCAGCAAGGCCAACAGGATAAGCCTTACGAATTTCCGGCGAATGTAGATGCCGCGTGGACGGCAGCACAAACACAATCGCCGACGTGGAAATCGATCTCGCTTCGAATGCCGGTCGAAGGCGGCTCAGCCGTTTTCACCATCGACGAGGGCATCTACTGGAACATCTTTGGCCGTTCGACACTGACCTTTGATACGAACGCCGCCGCCGTCAAGAAATGGGAGCCGTACGGCGATCAAAACTCCGCACGCCAACTGCGCTCGTGGTTCCGCTTTACGCACACAGGCGAAACCGGCGGCATCGTCGGACAGATCATCGGATTCATAGCCTGCGTCGGCGGGGCATTCCTCGTCTGGACCGGCTTCTCGCTCGCCCTACGCCGCCTAGGCAACTGGCGAAAACGCCGCTCAAACGGCGCCGTCATCGAAGCAGAAACAGTTCTCGAATAACCGCTACTCAAACCCACCTAATACCGTAAAACCAATTTTCCCACTACCCGGACGCCGTGCAACGAAGCGTCTTTTTTCCGTTTACTGTTCACTATCCGTTATTCGTTATTCACTATTAGCTATACACTCTTCCCTATTATCCGTTCCGCTTTCCCTCTCAACTCTTTACTCTCCACTCTCAACTCATTTCTGGTCTCTATAAACGAAATATGGAGCCCAATAAATGACTTATTGAACTCCCGGAATGAATTATTGAGTTCCATAAATGAATTGTTGAACTCAATGGGTCACTTGTTGGTCTCTCCGGATGAAATGTTGGCAATAATAAATGACATATTGAACCCAACGGATCATCCGTCGAACCCAACGGGTCACATGTAGAACGCGCCGGATCATCCGTTGTCGTCTCCGAATGAAATATTGGTCTCAACGGGTCACTTGCACAACGCGCCGAATGAAATGTTGCTCTCGCCGGGTCACTTGTACAACGCGCCGAATGAAATATTTCTCTCAACAAATCATCCGTTGCCGTCGCCGAGGGAAATATTTCTCCCAACAAATCATCCGTTGGCCTCTCCCGATCATCCGGAGAATCAGACAATACATTAAGCAACCAGCCGTAACCTATTGAAAAGACATGGGCTAACGCAATTCCCTTGTTTTTCGCGGTTACATTGTTATTGCAACAAATCTTTCAAGACGCACGAAAAATATCGTGGTAAAATCGCAAGGATCGAAGACGTGACCCGATTTTTGACTGGAGAAGTGGATGAATAAGTTATGAAACTTCCAAATACGAAACGCGGTTGGCCGGCGGGCGAACCTGACAAAAGCTGGACAAATGAACAGATGGTTGCTTATCTTCGGAATCAGCACTCACTGCTTACCGAACCGGATGGAAAGATGCGTAAGGCAGTCGGAGCGACGGACGAAGATATCCGCGAGATCGCCGCCAGCATCGCGAGACTAGAGAAAGCGACGGTAATAGAAAGATCAAGGCTTAACTAAACCGCCAACTCCGGCCCACGCGAAGAAAGTTAAGAAATAGGTCCACCCTTGGATTTGCAATTCTCACCCGTCGTCGCGACCTTCGAGAATTGCAATATTGCAGGATCGACCCTAATTCTTCCGGTCGAGAAGATGAAACTCGGTAACGGCAAATGGGAGACAGCCGTTTACAACAACCGCATGCAAGTTACTCAGATCGGCCTCGGAACGGGTTCGAACAACGCCAGCCTCTTGAAACTCGAATACAACTACGGGACAAACACCCAAAACAATGGCAGCATACGAGAACAGAAGATTACAGTTCCCACCGTAGGAGGTACCTCGGGATTTACAGCAACGCAGACCTATACCTACGACGATTTGAACCGTCTATCCGTAGCGGAAGAGAAAGTCTCAGGCAATACGACATGGAAACAGACCTTTACGATTGACAGGTACGGCAACCGAAGGTTCGATGCTGCAAATACGACAACTCTCGGAAGTTGCTCGACCGCCATTTGTAATCCAACGATCTCGACGGCAAACAATCGTTTCTCAAGCGGGCAAGGATACTCGTACGATGTCGCCGGAAATGTTACTCAAGACGCGGAAGGGAAGCGATTTGGATACGATGCCGAGAATCACCAGAAAGAATTCTTTGCGGCTGTCAACAGCTCAAGCACACCCGACGCAACCTATCATTATTCATGAAAAGGTCAACTGGGGGTAAGTGGTTTTGTTTGTTGAGTTAGATAGAGGTGTATTGACGGGAGAGATGTTGGGGTGGAGACAACGTATCTTTCCTTACTGACGGATTTCGGATCTG
>Ga0307505_10000024_pt1 | contig 180805 bp, 188 predicted proteins | sample 23_S_MG_FD_202183 | JGI IMG/M metagenome (GOLD analysis project Ga0307505, IMG submission 202183) | Soil microbial communities from Populus trichocarpa stands in riparian zone in the Pacific Northwest, United States - 23_S | ecosystem: Environmental > Terrestrial > Soil > Riparian zone >... | reverse complement strand
GTTTGGCGCCACATCGAGATTAAGCAACAGCACCCGCCCTCCCCGACGGCCCAATTCGCGCGCGAGCTCAAGCGCGACTTCCGAGGCCGGCGCATCCGGCTCTGCCGGCGTGACAACCAGAATTCCGCGCCCAAGCCCTTGCGCATGATCGGCGATCGCGGCGAGTCGGCTGTCTTCGGGGCGTTTGACCACGGCAACCGTCGCTTCGCGCTTGCTGATCCAGGAAGGCGGCGCTTCGGGCGCTAGCGCGGCCGGCATCGAGTCCTCGACCGGGCGGCGCCCGCTCGCCGCGAAATCGGACGACATCAGCTCGGCGAGAATGATCAGCGTCGCGGCGCTCACCAACGTCGCCAGCATAACGATCAGGATGATCGGCAATTTCTTCGGGAAATACGGGGTCGGCGCCGGCACTGCCTGAGAGAGTACGCGTGCATCCGGCTGCACCGCACCTGGATCTTCACGCGACGTCACATCGCGATAGCGTGACAGGAACGTCTCCAGCAGATCGCGTTGCGCACGCGCCTCACGATCGAGCGCCCGGAGTTGCACGTCCTCCGTATTAAGTGCCGAAGCCTGTTTCTTGACCTGGTCAAGATTGGCGCTCATCGATTGCATGCGCGCCGCCGCCATCTTGGCGTCGTTCTCAAACGCGCGCGCCAGCTTCGCCGCTTCCGTGCGCGTCTGCGATTCAAGGTCGGCGATCTGCGCCTTCAGTTCCTTGATGCGCGGATGCTGATCGAGGAGCGTCGAGGATTGCTCGGCGAGTTGCGCCTGCAAGGTGACTCGCTGCTCGTTCAGCCGCCGGATCAGCTCAGAGTTGATGACCTCCGAGGCTTCGATCGGCCGGCCGCTTTTCAGCATTTCCCGGATCATCTTCGCCTTGGTTTCGGCATCGGTCTCCTGCGCACGCGCCTGCGCGATTTGCGAATTCACCTCGCCAAGTTGCTGCGCGCTTAGTGACGTGTTATTGCCGCCGACGAAAAGGTTGTTCTGCGTGCGAAACTCCTCCACACGTGCTTCCGCTTCCGCGACACGGCCGCGCAAGGTTTCGATCTCGCCCGACAGCCAGTGCGCGGTTTGCTTCATCTGCTCGCGCTTCGCAGCCTTCTGAAATTCGAGCAGCCGCTCCGCAATCTTGTTCGCGACTTCAGCGGCAAGAACTGGATTGCTGGAATTGAAGTCGATCGCGATCACGCGCGATCGTTCAAGCTGATACACATTCAGGCGCTCATAGAACTTCTCAAGCACCTGTTCCTCGAACGTCATCCGGCCCGGATCGCGCGCGAGCCCAACGAGGCGCAAAAAGGCATTGACGGGCGAGATACCGGCGGACGGATTGAATTCGGGACGTTCGGCGAGCTTCAGGTCGCGCACCACCGAGCGCACGAGATCGCGCGACTGAGCGAGTTGCACTTCGCTGCCCACCGCTTCGGGATCGGGCGCCGTTCGCGCCTCGCCGCCTGCGTTGCTGCTCTGCGGGCGGTTGAACGCCGTCTCGCGATTCTCGATCAGGACGAGCGCCTGCGAACGATACTGCGGGGTCGCGAAGGTGACATAAACGGCAGCGAGCGCACCGGCGAGCAACGTCGGGATGATGATCCAGCGCTTCTTGCGCCACAGCGCGCTTGCAAGTCTCGACAGATCGACCTCGCCGCCGACCGGATCGACGATGCGCTGGTCCCGGCCGTTCAACCCGTCACGCTGCATCCGACGACCTCACGCCACATCGGTACCGCCCGAGCGCGGCTCCGTCGCCATATAAGAAATCATTAAGGTTGCCATCGAGTTAACCCACGCCTGCCCGGCCTAACTCGCGCAATCGCCCAACGCTTTGTTGATGTTTCGCTGCCAGTGTCCGGCCGCAGCGCGGAGTGGCCTTTTCCAATGACCGACACGCACGGCGCGGCCATCACCGCCTATTCCAGACACCCGTCAGGGCCGGTTCAGATCGCTCGCCACGCAAACGTGGAATCGCGCAGCCGCGTCTGGACGGGCGCACGCATCGCGATTCATTCCGACCTTGCAGGCGTCGAGTCGGCGTGGCGCGAATTTGAGCAGCAAGCCATCGCGACCGTCTTCCAGCAATTCGATTATCTCTCGGCCTGGTTTCGCCATATTGGCAGCCGCGATGCGGTCACGCCCGCCGTTGTCGTGCTGCGCACGGACGACTCGGTGCTCGCCATCCTGCCGCTCGCGATCGAGCGCGGGCGTTTCCTCCGCAGGCTTTCGTGGCTCGGCCAGGATCTCTGCGACTATCTCTGCCCACTGGCGAGTATGGAATTCGCGGCGCTTGAACCGCGCACAGTGAAGTTGCTATGGCGCGAGATCGTCGAACTGATGCAATCGCAGAGCCGATTCCACCATGACCTCGTGGAATTCCGGCGGATGCCGGCCATGGTCGAAGGCGCCGGCAACCCGATGCTCGCCCTCCCAACGGTCTTGCACGCAAGCGCCGCGCACGCCACGACGCTCTCAGGTGACTGGGAATCCTTTTACCGTGAGCACCGCAACGGCAAGGCGCGCAAGCAGGACCGCTCGAAGCTCAACCGTCTCGGTGAGTTTGGCGAAGTTGCGCTGGTTACGCCGTCGCACACGGCGGACATTGCAGACATGCTGGCCGCACTGTTTCAGCAGAAGTCCGAGGCGCTCGACAGCAAGGGCATCGCCGACGTCTTTGCGAAACCCGGCCACCGCGAATTCTTTCTCGACCTCGCAACGAGCGCGCGCACGCGCCATCTCGTCCATGTCAGCGCGCTTGAAGTCGGATCGTCACTTGCCGCGATCAATCTCGGTTTCGAATTCCGGGATCGCTATTCTCTGTTTCTCGTCAGCTACGACCGCTCCTTCGCGCGCCTCAGTCCCGGCGTCATTCATCTCAACAAGCTCATGCAGCGCGCGATCGAGCGCGGCATGAAGGTGTTCGACTTCCTCGTCGGCGAGCAGCGTCTGAAGCTTGAATGGACCGACAGCTCCACGGCGCTGCATGACTACATCGCCGCCTCGACGTGGCGCGGCGTGCCGGCGGCGGCGGCCATCGACTTGGTCGCCCGCGCCAAGCGCTTCATCAAGCAGACTCCGGCGATCTGGACCGCCTTCAAGGCGCTGCGTACACAGATCGGGACCTTGCGCCGCCGCTTCGGCGGTTGACCCGAGTCGCCGCAAGCACGCGCCCTGCCGGCGCCAACCGCGCTCTACCCAACCAGATGAAATATAAGGATTTTGCGCCTCCTCGGGCCGCCCGTGAGAAATCGTTAACCATACGGCCGGTAAGAATTCAGCAACGATTCCGGAGCCGGCGCGTCGCATGGGCCGTTTCATTGCCGTTTTCGCTTCGCTGCTGATGCTTGCAGGCTGCGCGTCGTCGCGCGCCCCTGCCGTCGATCCGGCTTTTGAGACCCCTTACGTGCTCGACGCAGGCGACAAGCTCCGCGTGGTCGTGTTCGGACAGGAAGGTCTCTCGAATTCCTACTCCGTCGACGGCGCGGGCAAAATCTCGATGCCCTTGATCGGCGGCATCGAGGCGCGTGGCAAGACCACCGCCGAACTCGGCCGTGCGATCGCGGGCCGTCTGCGCGCGGGCTTCGTGCGCGAACCGCATGTTGCGGTCGAGGTCGAAATCCACCGCCCGTTCTTCATCCTCGGCGAAGTGACGAGTGCGGGCCAATATTCTTACGTGAACGGCATGACGGTCGAGACGGCGGTCGCCATCGCCGGCGGCTTCTCGCCACGCGCATTCAAGAGCCACGCCACCGTCGGCCGTCTTGTCGAAGGCCAGATGGTTCACGCCACCGTCCCGATCTCCTATCCGCTCCGGCCGGGCGATACGGTCACAATCGAGGAACGCTGGTTCTGACGCAGGTGCAGTGTCCATGAATTCCAACGCGCCGCTGCGCATCCTCCACGTCATGCGCGCGCCGGTCGGCGGCCTGTTTCGTCACGTCGTCGATCTCGCGCGCGAGCAGACGGCGCGCGGACACAGCGTCGGCATCGTGGCCGACAGCAAAACCGGAAGTCCGGTGGCGGCCGCCACCCTCGACTCGCTCAACAAGTCGATTGCCTTCGGCGTGACGCGCGTGCCGATGAGCCGCCAGGTCGGCACGCTCGACCGCAGCGCGCTCGCGCATGTCGCCTCGCGCGCCACCGCTGCCAATGCCGACGTCCTGCACGGCCACGGCGCCAAAGGTGGCGCCTATGCGCGGCTCGCCGGTGGCAAGGCGCTGCGCGTGTACACGCCGCACGGCGGCAGCCTGTTCTATTCGCCCTACTCGCCGATGGGTCTGTTTTATTTCGCGGTCGAACGCTGGCTGCGCCCGCGCACCGATCTCGCGCTTTTTGAAAGCGCATTCGCCGGCGATGTCTTCCGCCAATTTATCGGCGAGCCGCCATTCGCGCGCGTCGTTCACAACGGAATCTCGAAAAGCGAACTCGAACCCATCGTGCCTGCGCCCGACGCGGCGGATTTCGTCTTCATCGGTGAGCTGCGCTGGCGCAAAGGCATCGATACGGTCCTCGAAGCGCTCGCGAAACTATCGAAGGAAGGCTGGAACGGCCGCGCCGTCTTTTTCGGCAACGGCCCCGACCGCGAGGCCTGTCTCGCGATGGCCGGGAAACTCGGTATCTCCGGCAAGGTGTCGTTTCCCGGCGAGTCGAAGCCGCGTCCCGCGTTCCAGTCGGGCCGCATGCTGCTCATTCCCTCACGGCAGGAGTCCCTGCCCTATATCGTACTTGAGGCTGCGGGCGCCCGAATGCCTACGATCACGACGAACGTCGGCGGCATCCCCGAGATTTATGGACTCGACGCGGGAACTTTGGTTCCACCGGGCGACAGCGCAGCATTGCTGGCCGCGATCAAGCAAATGCGCGCCGCGCCACCGGCGGGCCTCATCGACCGTCTGCAAAAGCGCGTGGCAGAACAGTTTTCCGTCGAGGCGATGACGGAATCCGTCCTGCAGGGCTACGCCGAAGCCGCCGCCCGCAAAGCGGTATCCGGTTAATGCTGAATCATCAAATTAAGCCTTCCGTGATGAATAATCCCTAGGTTCTGGGCTCTCCAGACCGGAAGCCGCAGGACCATGGAACAGATCGGACCTCGCGACCTGAAGCGGGTCATGAAGGCGCAAGCCGTCGCCGTGCCGGCCGCCTCGCGAGTGACCGAACTCGGGCCGCTCGCGGCGAAGATCGCCGCCGAGCCGGTCGCGCCCGCGATCTCGCAGGTCGTGCTCGCCGGCGTCGTCCGCTTCGCCGAATTCAGCGCCATCGCCGTCCTCGGGCTCGTCATCTACTGGCTCTATGTCAGCCACCCCGGCGGGTTCGCGTGGGAGTATCTCGGCGCGACGCTGGCGATTTCGACCGCCGCCATGCTGGCCTTCCAGGCGGCAGAGCTTTACGACGCCGTCGCCATGCGCACGCATGTGCATCAGCTGAGCCGCATCGCGCTCTGCTGGACGGTCGTTTTCCTCGTCGCCTTCGCCGTCTCCTTCTTTGCGCGCCTCGACGACGTCTATTCGCGCGTGTGGGCCGCGACCTGGTACATGAGCGGTCTGTTCATGTTGTTCGCCGGCCGCCTGATGCTGTCCGCGCTTGTCCGCCACTGGACGCGCATGGGCCGCCTTATCCGCCGCACGGTCATTGTCGGCGGCGGACCGGCAGGCGCGGCGCTGATTGAATCGCTCCGCGCGCAACAGGACTCCGATCTCGAAATTTGCGGGCTCTTCGACGACCGCTCCGACGATCGCTCGCCGCCGACCGCGGGCGGCGTTCCGAAACTCGGCACCGTCGACAACCTCGTCGAATTCGCGCGCCGTACGCGCATCGATCTTCTGCTCGTGTCGTTGCCGATCACCGCGGAAGAGCGTTTGCTGCAGATGGTGCGCAAGCTCTGGGTGCTGCCAGTCGACATCCGCCTCGCCGCGCATATGAGCCGCCTGCGTTTCCGCCCGCGCGCCTACAGCTATATCGGCAACGTGCCGATGCTCGACATCTTCGACCGCCCCATCGCCGACTGGGACATCGTGCTGAAGTGGCTGTTCGACCGCATCATCGGCACGCTGATGCTGATCGCATTGTCGTCGGTCATGGCCATCGTCGCGCTCGCGATCAAGTTCGACAGCAAAGGCCCGGCGCTGTTCAAGCAGCGCCGCTATGGCTTCAACAACGAACTGATCGAGGTCTACAAATTCCGCTCGATGTATGTCGAGCAGTCCGACTCGAACGCGGTGAAGCTCGTGACCAAGGGCGACCCGCGAGTCACGCGCGTCGGCCGCTTCATCCGCAAGACGAGCCTCGATGAGCTTCCGCAGCTTTTCAACGTTGTCTTCAAGGGCAATCTCTCGCTTGTCGGCCCGCGCCCGCACGCGACGCAGGCGAAGGCCGCGAACCATCTTTATGACGAAGTCGTGGACGGTTACTTCGCCCGCCATCGCGTGAAACCCGGCATCACCGGCTGGGCGCAGATCAACGGATGGCGCGGCGAGACCGACACGCCGGAAAAGATCCAGCGGCGCGTCGAGCACGACCTCTACTATATCGAAAACTGGTCGGTGCTGTTCGACTTCTACATCCTCGCCAAGACGCCCTATTCGCTCCTGAAGACCGAGAGCGCCTATTGACCGCCGTTCTCACCGCGCGGCCGGTTGCGACCCGCCGTCCTGCCGAGCGCCTGATCAATCCGCTTCTCTTTCTGGCGATTGCCGTCAGTTCGATCGTCATCGTCGAGCCCGCGCCCTACGAAGGTGTGCTGGCGTTTCTTGCGCTGATTTGCATCGCCGGCGGCGTCACGTTCGACCGGAAGCTCGTCCCACTCATCGCCTTGCTGGCGCTGTGGAATCTCGGCGGTTTGCTTTCGTTGACGCAGGTTTCTCATGACCGCGCCGCGATCACCTTCGTGGCCGTGTCGGGCTATCTCGCCGCCTCGGCGATCTTGCTGGCCGCTCTGTATACCCACGACACAATGCGCCGGCTGGAGATCACGCGAACGGCGTATGTGATCGCGGCGCTCCTCGCGACGGCCTACGGCATTTTCGTCTACGCCTCCGGCGCCGACGTCGCGCAATTCGCCGGCCGCGTGCGCGGCACGTTCAAGGACCCGAACGTCTACGGGCCCTTCCTCATCCTGCCGCTTCTCATGCTTGGCGCGGATCTCTTTCAGCGCGGCTTCAACCTCTGGAAGGTGCTGGCCGCTGGTATTCTGCTGATCGGCCTCCTGATGAGCTTCTCGCGCGGCGCCTGGCTCAATTTTGCCATCGCCGCCGCCGTCACAGGCGGCATGATGTTCCTCACCGCTCCCTCGCCGCGCGTGCGTTTTCGTCTTGTGGCAATGGGATTGATTGCGGCGATCATGCTGTCAGGTCTCGTCGCCGCGGCGCTGTCGGTCGATACCGTCGGCAAGATGTTCGAGGAGCGCGCCAAGGTCACGCAATATTACGATACCGGCGACCGTGGCCGCTTCACGACACAGCTCGAGGCGCTCGACCTCGTCCTTGAAAACCCGAACGGGGTCGGCCCGTATCAGTTGCGCCACCTTACCGGCGTCGACCCGCATCAGGTCTACATCAACGCCTTCGCGTCCTATGGCTGGATCGGCGGCTCGGCCTACCTTGCGCTCGTGCTCTCAACGCTGCTCGTGGGCTTCCGCTACGCGCTCGTGCGCGCGCCGTGGGGACCATATCTGATCGCAGCCTTCGCGACCTTCTTCGGCACAGCCATCGAGGGCCTCGTGATCGACACCGATCACTGGCGGCACTTCTTTCTACTGTTGGGAATAATCTGGGGTCTATCAATCGCGACCCGCAATGCGCTCGACACGCAACGCCGGGTCAGGCCTGCCTGACGGGTGTCGGAACGTCCTGAGCGCTTGAAGCGATACGGCGGCTGCGCGCGACATGCGTCAACGCCGTGAACCATGAATTCGGCGCGAAATTCGCAATCGTCAGGATGCCGAGCGCTTCGACGAGGCGCAACCGGCCCGGCTCGGCCCTAGTCCTCCACCAAAGCTTCAACAACGCTGATAGCCGGTAGGCATCGCGATGCTTGTCGCGAATGCGACGCCACAGCGTGCCGTGCATATAGGTCGAACGGCTCATCATCAAGCCGTCGTCGCGCGTCCGGTAATTGAACAGGATTTCCGGCACCACCACCGCCTTGAAGCCGGCCCGGCCGAGCGCGATCGTGAATTCCCAATCCTCGTAACCGTCGCGCATCGCGGAATCAAAGCCGCCGACCGCCTGCCACGCCGCGCGGCGCACCAGCATGCAGCACGGTACCCGGTTGATGAACAACTGGTCGAACAGCTTGAAGTAGCAGCGGTTAATCTGCTGCCGATGACCGATCTTGCGCTCGTGCGTAATAGCGAATCCAACCTCCGGCCCCGCAACCGAAATCGCGGTCACCGTTTCCTCGAGATACCGCGGCTCGATGGTGTCGTCGCAATCCATGATGAAGATCAGATCGGCGCGCGCATGCCGGAAGCCGGTGTTGCGCGCGGCCCCCGGCCCCGCGTTTGTCTGGCGGATGGTCTGCACGTCGGGGCCAAGCGCCGCCAACTGCGCCGGCGTGTCGTCGGTCGAGCCGTCATCGACAATGACCAGCTCGAAATCCTGGAATGTCTGGGCGCGCAGGCACAGGAGCAGATCGTCCACGAAGCGCCCGCCGTTGTAGCAGGGCACGACGACGCTCACCTTCGGTGCCGATCCCTTGTCGCGCATGCGGCCTATGTAGCGCCGGCCGGTAAACAATCCATACGCGGGAACCCGCAAATTCCCTTAACCGATTGTGGAACCAGTGTAATCTGCCCTTTCGGCAGGCCGTTTCAGCCAATCTTCATCCTTTGCCGCTAGGCATGACGTAATCCACCGGCTCGAGCCAGGCCGTCCCGGCACGACAACCTCGCTGCTCCTGTCCGGGACCTCGCGTGAAGCATGAACAGCAAGCTCGCCACCATTCCAGGCGTTACGCCCGAGCCCGAAATCGAAGCCAAGGGCAAAGGCCGCCGCCTCGTCTCGCTGCCGTTCATGGTGCTGCGCGGCCTGAGCACGGCCGGCGTCACCATCGCCGCGCTGATCCAGATTTTCGTTTTCGCGCGCACCATGACGCCGGAGCAGTTTTCGATCTTTATTCTGGTCGGTGCGTTCGGCTACGCGCTGTGGCTCGTTGATTTCGGTATCGTCAAATATCTGTTCGTTCGCTTGCGCGCAGCGCACCTCAACCGCAAGCCCGAGCCGGAGCTGGTCAAGCAAGCAACGCTTGTCGTGCTCTTCTACGCCGCGCTCGTCGTGCTGGGCGCCGTGGTCTGCTTCGTCCTGCTGGAGGCGCTGAGCGCGATCAGCGCGCTTCAGGCGTTCAAATATTCGCTCTTCTTCACGTTCACCGCGCTGAACCTTGTCTGGTATGCGCTCCGCAACATCAGCTTCGCGGTCGACGACTACGTCTATTTCGAATGCATCGAGGCCGTGCGCCGCTTCACGAGCATCGCCCTCATGCTCGCGATGCTGATCGGCCTCCCGTTGCTGACGTTTCTGCTGCTGGTCAACGCGCTCTGGCTGATCGTCCTCGCCGTCTCGGTCGTACGCCTCTTGCGCGAGAAAGCCCTGACGACGGATCTTTCGGGTGCCGTTTCGTCGCTTGTCAGCTTCTATCGTGACAACCGGCGGGACCTGATACGCAGCGGCACGTCCGCCACCGCCGACTTCTACATCGAGCACCTGCCCTATCTCGTCGTTCCGCTCGACTTCGGCCTCGGCGCGCCGACCGTCATCCTCGATACGATCTTCAAATTCTATCGCGGCGCCAATCTTTTCTTTCACGCCGCCTGCGAGATCGTGCTGCCAACGCAGACGCACGCCTTCGCCGAGCGCGACCGGCGCACGATGATCCGCTCGACGCTGCTCGCTTATACGATGTGCCTGATACCGACGCTGTTCGTGACCGGCGTGCTGATTGCGGCATCCGAGCCGCTGTTCAAGCTGCTCCTCGGCCCGGCCGCCACCATGCCGCCGGCCGCGGTCTGGGTCATCATCGCGCTGTTGTTCGGCAACATGCTGCAAACGGTATCGAGCTCGCTGCTGATCCACACCGGCTACTTTCAGGCGTCGGCCCGCGTCATGCTGATCACGGCCATCTGCGCGACGATCGTCGGCGCGGCCAACCTGCTCATGGAGCACACCATCGTGAGCTTCATGGCCGCTTATGCCGCGGTCTATTTCGGCGGCGCGGTGCTGCACACCGTGATCGCCATCCGCGGGCCGATCAAGGCGATGCGCAAGCTGTAGGTTGTTTCAAGGATTGGGAAAATCTCTGGTCGGAGCGGCGAGATTTGAACTCGCGACCCCTAGTCCCCCAGACTAGTGCGCTAACCGGGCTGCGCCACGCTCCGACCGGCCGGGACTATAGTGACGGCCCTTCGGCGGTGCAAACCGCGGCAATGCCGCGGCCGCTACTTCCGGACGACGACGTACATGTAGCTGGAGAAGAACCGCCAGTCCCTGCGCCGCGCGAGGTCGGTGAACCAGCGGTGGACGTCCCGTACCACCGGGAATCGCTGGTAGTAGCGGTGGCCGTAGAACGGCACGATCATGACTTCGCGATAGCCGATCTCGCTCAGCATCGGCTTCATCCAGCGCTCGATCGAGAACGCCCAGCTATAGCGCGCCGGGAACACCGGCGTCGTGTCGTCGCTGCGCTTGCGGTCCAGAAGTTCCGCGATGCGCTTGCCGACGCTGTCGGGAATCAGCCAGTTCACGACATACGGAAACGTAAACAGGGTCGGCAGAAACGCGATGCCGATGCCGCCCGGCGCCAGCACCTTGTGCATGTTTTTCCACGCCTGACGTCCGTCCGCGACGTGTTCGAACACCATCTGCGAGAACGCGAGGTCGTATGTATTCTGCTTGATCGAAGCGGGCAGCGTACCAGCGACGTCAAAGCAGGCCGTGTGATAGTCCGTAGGCAGACGCGCAAGCTCCGACGCCGAAATATCGTTCACCGTGAGTTCGACGCCCATCCTGGCAAGCTCGTCGAGATCGAATTTTGCCGTGCGGCCGCCGCCGATTTCCAGCAACTGACGCGCGCCGTTGCGCTTGACCAGATGGCGCAGCACGCGCTCGTAGTTGTTCCAGCCCCACTCGTCGGAATTCTGCACGCGCAGCTCGGTAAATGCGTTCGCGAGCAGCGCGTGCTCGTCCCTTCGCGGCGCGGCAGGCGCCGTCGCAAGCGGGATCGGAGCAGCGAGACCTGAGGGCATGCAGACTCTCTACGCGGTCTTGCGGATCATCGTCCATATTCTGCCACGCCAATCCTCTGATCTGTATTAATGGGAACGCAGACTGGCGGCATTGTGGGCTTTCTGCGTGCCATTTGAGCGTGTGTTAACCATCCGGCACGGCCGCAACCCGTTCACCACATCTCCAACGCCTCGACATCCAAAAATTTACCCGGATATGTTGCATTCGATCCTGCGTGCCGCGAATTTCGCCGGCCGGATCGTTGGACGAACTTGCGGGTGAAGGTTTGCTGGACACCAGATCGACGCACCAATCCGCCGCACCCGTTTCATCGCCGTTCACGTCCTTCCGCATCGAAGTGACGGCGAACATCGGCGACTTCTCCGATTGGCCGACCACCGCCGAACCCGGCAAGGCGCACTGTTATCCGTTCCAATACGGCGACCTGCTGCGCATCTGGTGCGAAACCATCGGCCGCGCACGCGGGGTCGAGCCGGTTTTCGCGGCCGTGTCTCTCGCCGACGGAACGCCCGCGCTGCTGCTGCCCTTCTGCATCGAACGCACGGGGACGGTCACAGTCTTGCGTTTCCCCGACTGCGGGGTGAGCGACTACAATGCGCCGGTCATTTTTCCCGCCGCGTCGGCGTTGCCCAGCATCGAGACCGTCTGGAATCGGTTGGTGAAAAGTCTTCCACCGTTCGATCTCGCCGTGCTCGACAAGATGCCCGGGACGATCGGCGAGGTCAGAAATCCGTTCGCCGCCCTCGCGACGGAAAGCCATCCGGAGTCCGGCCACGGCGTTACGATGCACGGCCCCTGGGAAGAATTTGCGAAGAACCGTCTGCCCCGCTGGCGCGACTCCCGGCGCTGCCTGCGCAATCTCGAGAAGCTCGGCACTGTGCGCTTTCAGATCGCACGCGATCGCCGCGAGCGCGCGGAGTTTCTCGATGCGCTCTTCCGCCAGAAGCGGCGCCGGTTCGAGGAGACGATGGCGATCGACCTCTTCGATCATCCGGGCGTCACCGACTTCTACCGCCGCACAACCCACGGCGGCGGCAAGGTCGTCGTCTCGGCACTGACCCTCGACGGCCGCGTGCTCGCGGCCAACTGGGGCCTCCTGTCGGGCAACCACTACTTCGACCTGATGACCAGCAACGAAGGCGGCGAGTTTCGCACCTATGCCCCCGGCCGGTTGCTCAACGAGTGGCTGCTCCAGTGGTGCATCGAGCACGGCATACGCGTCTCCGATTTCGGCATCGGCGACGAGGCTTACAAATTCCGCTATTGCGATGTGCATACGCCGCTGCACGACGCGTATATTCCCGTCACCCTCCGCGGCACGCTCTATGCGCGCGCCATGCGTGTTCACATGGCAGCCAAGCAGGCCCTGCGCGACACGATGGTCGGCACCGCCATCAAGATGGCCCGCAGCAAGATCCAGAAGTTCATTGCGATCCGCCCTGCGAAGACAAGTCCGCACCTGCCGGCGTGGGTTGCTCTGATCGGATCGGTTTCCATCGCCATCGACGGATAAGGCCGCCTTGCGGGCGGCCTCTGCGGTCGTGAGATCACTGAGCTTGGCTGCCTAGGCTGACTCGTCGCGCCCGGCGTCAAGCAAACGCTTGCACTCCCCGAGCTCGAACAGCGTCGCCTTCAAAAGCCTCACGGCATCCGCCGACAACCTGGCGTCGGCGCTGATCCGCCCATCGACGGGCCGGATAAAGGACTGCGGGCGAGCGGCAAGCCCTGCGTCGGCATCGGGCGCAGGACGGGGCGCCAACCGCGTCGCCATTTCCGCGGGGCTGAGCGCCGGTTGCGGCGCCGTGCGGCGGAATGGAAACGGCGGAATTTCCTCGTCAGATTCTTCTTCGCCGGATCGCTGCTGCGGCACCGGCACTTCGACCACGCGCGGCAATTCCGGCGTCGGACGCGACGACCGCAGGGACGGCAGAAAATCGATCAGAGCCATTCCGCCTTCGCGGGCAACCGGCGGCCGGTCGTCAACCGTTCCACCGGCGCGGAAACCCGAATTGAAGCCGGGCACCGGCTTCGGCGCATCGACCTCGGCCGAGCGCCCGATCGATTGCACATGCCGCACGCCCTGCTCGCGCAGAATCTGTTGCACACCGCGGATCGTGTAGCCGTCTCCGTAAAGCAGATGCCGGATGCCACGCAGGAGATCGATGTCGTCTGGCCGGTAATAGCGTCGGCCGCCGCCGCGCTTCAGCGGCTTGATCTGCGCGAAGCGGGTCTCCCAGAACCTGAGTACGTGCTGCGGGAGGTCGAGGTCTTCCGCCACCTCGCTGATGGTTCGGAAAGCGTCAGGGCCCTTTTCCACCGCGAGTCCCAAATCGTCCTCAGCGCTTCTTGTCGTGGCGATCGTTGATTCGGCTCTTTAATATATTCGATGGTTTGAAGACCATCACCCTTCTTGGCTCGATCGGGACTTCTTCACCCGTTTTCGGGTTGCGGCCGATGCGCCGCCCCTTTTGCCGGACAATGAACGAACCGAAGGACGAAAGTTTGACGTTCTCGCCTCTCGCCAGGCAGTCGGTCAGTTCCCGCAGCACGAGTTCGACGAGCGCCGCCGACTCGGTCCGGGAAAGCCCCACCTTTTGGTAGACAACCTCGCTCAAATCCGCACGTGTAATGGTCATACCCGCCATGCCAGCCCCCTCTTAAAATGCGGCGGTTCGTCTATCTTTCTGTTTTTCAAACGATATTCAGGACCGCGGCAGCGGTCAACAAAATAGGCAAGCATAAACAACGCGCTGCACGGGATGGGATGTTTGAAACCGCACAGCCACAACGCTTGGGCGTGTGTCGAAAACGATTCCTACAGGCTGCGGCTTTGCCGCCACACCTACCAGCGAACGAGGGCGGAGCCCCAGGTAAAGCCGCCACCCATCGCCTCTAACAGCACAAGATCACCCTGTTTGATGCGCCCGTCCCCGCTCGCGACCGAAAGCGCGAGCGGAATCGAAGCCGCCGACGTGTTTCCGTGCCGGTCCACGGTCGTGACGATCTTTTCCGGTGCGATCCCGAGCTTTTGTGCGCTGCCGTCAATGATTCGCTTGTTCGCCTGATGCGGCACGAACCAATCCACATCGTTCGCGGTGAAACCCGTCACGGCGAAGGCGTCCTCGATCACGTCGGTGATCATGCCGACGGCATGACGAAACACCTCTCGCCCCTCCATGCGCAGGTGCCCGACGGTCTGGGTCGATGATGGTCCGCCGTCGACATAAAGTTTGGTGCGATGCCGTCCGTCAGAGCGAAGCTTGGTTGTCAACACGCCGCGCTCGCCGGCGTCGCTGCTCGCCTCAAGGACAACAGCACCCGCGCCGTCCCCGAACAACACGCAGGTTCCGCGATCGGACCAATCGAGAATACGCGAAAATGTCTCCGCGCCGATCACCAGCGCGCATTTGAAATCCCCGCTGCGCAAAAACTGATCGGCGGTCGCCAGCGCGAATACGAAGCCGGAGCACACCGCCTGCATGTCGAAGGCGGCGCCGCGCGTGATGCCGAGGCCGTCCTGAATAGTAACGGCGCTCGCCGGAAACGTCTGGTCGGGCGTCGACGTCGCAAGCACGATCAGGTCGACCTCGTCGGCATTCATACCGGCGTTCGTGAGCGCGATCTTCGCGGCAGCAAGGCCCAGATCCGAGGTCTTTTCGCCTTCAGCCGCGATATGACGCTCGCGAATGCCCGTGCGCTGCACGATCCATTCGTCGGACGTGTCCACCTTCCTGGCGAGGTCGGCATTGGTCAGCGTATGCGCAGGCAGATAACCGCCGACGCCGCGGACAACGGAACGGACCTGATCGTTCACGATGCGGCCCGATTTTCCGTCAGCCCCGGAAGGCGGTCCTCGGGACTGCCAATCGCATGCGCGATGCGCGACACCAGTTCATGCCGCGCGACGTCGTAGCCGATATCGATCGCGCTCGCGAAGCCTTCCGCGTCCGTTCCGCCGTGACTCTTCACCACAAGCCCGTTGAGACCGAGGAATACCCCGCCGTTGACCTTGCGCGGATCGACCTTCTCCGAGACCGCTCGGAACGCGTCGCGCGCGAGCAGATAGCCGAGTTGCGCCCGCCAGGTCCGGCGCATCGCCGCGCGGAGATATTCGCCGATCTGCTTCGCCGTCCCTTCGGCAGCCTTGAGCGCAATATTGCCGGCGAAGCCCTCCGTCACCACCACGTCGACCGTTCCACGCCCCAAATCGTCACCCTCGACAAATCCGTGATACTCAAAATCATGCGAACTGGATTCTCGCAGATGCGTACCCGCTTCGCGCACTTCCTCGACGCCCTTGATCTCCTCAACGCCGACATTGAGGAGACCCACGGTCGGCCTTTCGTGCCCAAAGACGATGCGTGCCATCGCGGCCCCCATCATCGCCATGTTCACGAGATGCTGTGCATCTGCGCCAATCGATGCGCCGAGATCAAGCACGATGCTCTCACCGCGCACCGTCGGCCAAATCCCCGCAATCGCCGGACGATCCACGCCCGGCAACGTCTTGAGGCAAATCTTCGCCATCGCCATCAGCGCGCCGGTGTTGCCGGCCGAAACGGCAACGTCCGCCTGACCATGCCGAACGGCATCGATGGCGAGCCACATGGACGAGTTGCGCCGTCCATAACGCAACGCCTGGCTCGGCTTGTCGTCCATGCGGATGGCGACATCCGTATGCACCACCTTGGCCGCACCGCGCAGCTTCGGCCGCTCGCGCAGAAGCGGCTCGATCACCGACTGGTCGCCGTACAACAGAAATTCGGAATCGGGGCGCCGCCGATGCGCGATGTCCGCGCCCGCGACGGTCACGCCCGGACCGTGATCGCCTCCCATGGCATCGAGCGCGACTCGGACGGGTCGGTTCATCAGGGGAAACAAGGGCCGTTTGGCCCCGCCTCATGCTTGGAAAATCGACCGGCCGCCGGCCCGCGCATAACGACAATAGCCAGAAGTGCGGCTGACACAACAGGCCGTAACTGACAGTAACTCATTGCTTTTTGTCGCCTTGACCGGGCTTGAGTTTGGCCAGCGCGGCAAAGGGAGACGGCGTGTCCGCATCGTCGCCACCCGCCAGCGCCTCGAACGCGGCGCCCGGCTTGCGCGGATACGGATCGATGGAGAGCGTCAGGAATTCGGCCACGACCGTTGCCAGGTCGATGGCGCCGTCGACGATCGGCTCCGGCGGATCCTCGCCGGCAATTTCCTCCGTGAGCGGTCCGCGCGCGGCGATTGCTTCCTCGGGCTCGAACACGAGCGAAATCGTCTCGTCGATGTAGTTGTCGAACGGCTCCAGCGTCACGATGCAAGTTTGCGTGACGGTCGCCTGCAGCGAACCTTCAACAACCGCGCCCGCCTTGCTTTGCGGAAGCACCTTGAGCTTCGCGATCAGCTTTGGGATCGCGACCACGGCCGCGCGCTCGGCAAGCTCCTTGCGCACCTCCGCGTCGGGTACGAGTTCGTATTCTTTCCCCTGCGGTGGCAGGTCGGAGATCGTGACACGCACTCTCCAGTCCGATTCTGCGCTCATGCCTGCTCTTTCGCGGGTTCTGGAAATTCGATCCGGCCTTCGCCGATTGCATCGATGCCTTGCGCAGTCAGCGATGCAACGGCGTTACGCACGTAGCGCGCCAATTGCGCGGCGCCAGTGCCATGCTTGTCGCCAAAAATATTACGCTGAAGTGCATCGACCAGTTGCTCATCGCGCGCTTCGACAAGTGCCTCGTCATAGACTGCTGCGCGGCCATAGTAGGCTTCGCCCATCGCGCGCATCCGTTTCGGCACCGACAGATCGCCAATACCGATCTCCCGCAAGCTCGCATCCATGTCCGCGATGAAGCGGTCGAACACACCCTGCCCAACCGCACGGACCGCCTCGCTCTCCGCGGCGAGCCGCCGAAACAGCAGATGGACATGCAGCACCACCATGTCGAAGCGGCCCTCGATCGTGTCCGGCACGCCGAGTTCGCGGTAGAAGAACGGGTCGCGCGCCTGCGCCACGATCGCGCCATACAGGCGATCAATGGTCGCTTCGTGTTTGCGGCGCTTGGCACTCAGGAACATGACCGAAGGTTAATCCACTCAGGCTGGCGGCGTTGCGTTTCCACGATGCGCGGGGTACTTGAGGTCCGGCCCGGTGACAAGTCCGCGACGGCGGGACGTGTTGATGAGTAAGCCATTGATTTCAAAACAGGTTTCGAACCGCCTTGGCCGGCCGATGAGCCGTTTCGCGGCCATTGTGACGATTTCGCTCGCCACCGCAGCCTGCCTCGGCAGCAGCTATCAGCGCGGCTACGTGTTCGATCAGGCCTCGCTCGACCAGGTGCCGGTCGGCGCGAGCCAGGAGCAGGTGCTCCTTGTGCTCGGGACGCCCTCCACCATCGCCACCGTGAGCGGCGAGGTCTTCTATTACATCTCCCAGCGCACCGAGCGGAAAGCGGCCTTCCTCAATCCGCAGGTCGTCGATCAGCGCGTGCTGGCCGTTTACTTTTCGCCGGATCGCCGCGTTGAGCGCATCGCGAACTACGGCGTGCAGGACGGCAAGCTGTTCGACTTCGTGAGCCGCACCACGCCCACCGGCGGTGAAGAGCTGAGCTTCCTGCGTCAGGTGTTCTCCGGCCTGCTCGGCGCCGGCAACAAGTAGTCCCGTCTCATCCCTGAAATGAAAACGGCCCGCGCCGGGTCTAAAAATTAGCGGGCCGTTTCGTTTTTGTACGCGCTCAGTGCGCCGGGATCGCGCGAAGCGCGATCAATGCGCCAAGACCGCGAGCAACAGCAGCGCCACGATGTTCGTGATCTTGATCATCGGGTTCACCGCCGGTCCGGCCGTATCCTTGTACGGATCGCCGACCGTATCGCCCGTCACTGCGGCCTTGTGGGCGTCGGAGCCCTTGCCGCCATAGTGACCGTCCTCGATGTATTTCTTCGCGTTGTCCCATGCGCCGCCACCCGAGGTCATCGAGATCGCAACAAAGAGGCCCGTCACGATCACACCGAGCAACATCGCGCCGACCGCGGAAAACGCCGCCGACTTGCCGGCCACGCCGCCCCCGGCAATGAAGTAGATGACGAAGTAAACGAAAATCGGCGACAGCACCGGCAGCATCGAAGGAATGATCATTTCCTTGATCGCCGACTTGGTGAGCATGTCCACCGCGCGGCCATAGTCCGGCTTGTCGGTGCCCTTCATGATACCCGGCTTCTCGCGGAACTGCCGGCGTACTTCCTCAACGATGGAGGATGCCGCGCGACCCACGGCCGTCATGCCCATCGCGCCGAACAGATACGGCAAGAGACCGCCGAACAGGAGGCCGACCATGACGTACGGATTGTTCAGCGAGAAGTCGAGGGTGATGCCCTGGAAGTACGGATACTGCGCCGAGTTGGCGATGAAGTATTTGAGGTCTTCATTGTACGCCGCGAACAGCACGAGCGCACCGAGGCCCGCCGAGCCGATGGCGTAGCCCTTCGTGACGGCTTTCGTCGTGTTGCCGACGGCGTCGAGCGCGTCCGTCGACTTGCGCACTTCCTTCGGCAGGCCGGCCATTTCGGCGATGCCGCCGGCGTTGTCCGTTACCGGACCGAAGGCGTCGAGCGCGACGACCATGCCCGCGAGCGCCAGCATGGTGGTCACCGCAATCGCTATGCCGAAGAGCCCCGCGAGCGCGTAAGTGACCAGGATGCCCGCGATGATGACGAGTGCCGGCAACGCCGTCGACTCCATCGAGATCGCAAGGCCCTGAATGACGTTCGTCCCGTGACCCGTGACCGAAGCCTGCGCGATCGACTTCACCGGGCGATAGTCGGTGCCGGTGTAGTACTCGGTGATCCAGATGATCAGCGCGGTGACAACGAGACCGACGATGCCGCAGAGGAACAGCGACATGCCGGTATAAGCCACGCCCGGAATCGCGCCGAAACCGATCGTAAAATGCGTCACGATCGCGATACCGGCGAGCGAGAGCACGCCCGTGGCAATCAGGCCCTTGTAGAGCGCGCCCATGATCGACTGGCTGGCGCCAAGCTTCACAAAGAACGTGCCGGCAATGGACGTGAGAATGCACACCGCTCCGATCGCGAGCGGGTAAATCATCATGCTGCCAAGGATCGGCGTGCCAACGAAGAAGATCGCGGCAAGCACCATGGTCGCGACGGTCGTGACAGCATAGGTCTCGAACAGGTCGGCTGCCATGCCGGCGCAGTCCCCGACGTTGTCGCCCACGTTGTCGGCAATCGTCGCCGGGTTACGGGGGTCGTCTTCGGGAATACCGGCTTCGACCTTGCCGACGAGATCGCCGCCGACGTCCGCACCCTTGGTGAAGATGCCGCCGCCGAGACGGGCGAAGATCGAGATGAGCGAAGCGCCGAAGCCGAGCGCCACCAGCGCGTCAACAACGGTACGGCTGTTCGGAGCAAGTCCAAGGCCGCTGGTGAGCACGAAATAGTAAACCGCCACACCGAGGAGCGCGAGCCCGGCGACCAGCATGCCGGTGATCGCGCCCGCCTTGAAGGCGATTTCGAGACCGCCGGCCAGCGACTTCGTCGCCGCCTGCGCCGTGCGGACGTTGGCGCGCACCGAGACGTTCATGCCGATGAAACCGGCAACGCCCGACAGCACCGCTCCGACCGCGAAGCCGACGGCCACGAGCCAGCCGAGCAGGAACCCGACAAGAATAAAGATGACCACACCGACGATGCCGATGGTCGTGTACTGGCGCCGCAGATAGGCCTGCGCGCCTTCGCGGATCGCCGCGGCGATCTCCTGCATGCGGGCATTGCCGGCGTCGGCAGCGAGCACCGACTGCGTCGCCCAAACGCCATACGCAATCGCTGCGAGGCCGCAAAGAATGATCAGCCACATCGCCGTCATGGACGTAATCCCCGAGTTTGGTTTCGAATTGTATGGATTGGCCCGCGCGAGCGGGCTTAGGTCGCCCCTGCGCTCACCCCGAGCACCTGAAGCGGCGGGACATTGCCAAAGATGGCTAGGTGAAGCAATCGGCGGACGGCCTTTGTCCGCCCTATTCGCACCGGGACGGCTGCTCAGAAGTGGCTGAAAGACGCCTGTTTCAGGGACATGGGCAGCCCATCCGGCCCGCGCACAGTAACGCTGTTGCCGGGTTCGATGCGACCGATTGTCGTGACATCGATGCCGGCCCGCCTCGCCGCCTCTTGAAGGCCCGCCAGGCGATTCTGTGGAACCGTCGCCGCGATCTCATAGTCGTCGCCGCCGGTCAGCGCCGCCTCCAGCAACTCGGGCGCCGCCGCTACCACGGCGCGAGCGGCGGCGGACAGTGGCACAGACCCGGCCTCGATCCGGGCCGCCATGCCGGACGCCGCCGCAACCTTCGCCACATCGCCCACGAGACCGTCGGAGATGTCGATGGCGGCATTCGCCGCTGCCCGCAGGGCTTCGATCAATTCGACGCGAGGCTGCGGCAACAGATAGCGGTCGGTCAGATGCTGGCGTTCTTCGGCGCTAAGACCCGCAAAAGATTTCAGGCCTGATCGCTGACGCAAGGCGAGACCCAGGGCCGAGTCTCCGATCGTTCCCGTCACCACAATCGCGTCGCCGGCTTTCGCGCCGCTTCGCTTGATCATCGAGCCGCGGGGCAAGACGCCGACGGCCGTAATCGATATCGTGGTCGAACCCCTTGTGCGCGTCGTGTCGCCGCCCATCAGCGGACATCCATAGCCTTCCAGATCCTCGCCAAGCCCGCGCGAGAAATCCGCGAGCCAGTCTTCGGTGACAGAGTCCGGTATTGACAACGAAAGGAGCGCGCCGAGGGGACGCGCGCCCTTCGCCGCAAGGTCGGACAGGTTCACGCGCAGCGCCTTTTTGGCGACGACATCCGCTGCGTCGTCAGGAAAGAAATGAATTCCCGCGACCGACGCATCGACCGTCAGCACCAGGTCGTGGCCGTCGGGCGGAGTGATACTCGCCGCATCGTCGAACAACCCGAGTGCACCGGCGTGCTTCACGAGCGGCCGGAAGTACCGATCGATCAGCCGATCCTCGCCGGAGACAATTGAACGCTTTTGATCCATTGGCCGACTTTATCCTGCCGGCGGAAGCACGTCAGCCGCGGTCGAACTCGGCCGCACGCAGCTTGCGGGCAAGGCCGTCCAGCACGGCGTTCACCATACCCGTCTCGTCGCTGTCCAGAAACGCGCCCGCGACATTCACATATTCGCTGACAGCCGCCCGCGCCGGCACGTCGGGCTTGTATGAAAGCTCGTAGGCGCCCGCGCGCAATACGGCGCGCAGCACCGCCTCGACCCGCTTCAACGGCCAGCCGTTCGACAGTGCCTCGTCGACAAGCGGATCGAGCGTGCGTTGCTCACGCAGAACACCCGAGACAATGTCCCGGAAATATGCGGCCTCGGCCTCCGGGTGTTGCTGCCCGTCGACATTTTGTCCGATCCAGTGGCTTTCATACTCTGTGAGCACATCGGGCAGTCCCGTGCCCGCGATTTCCATTTGGTAGAGCGCCTGCACGGCGGCCAGCCGGGCTGCACTGCGCCGGACGAGCTTACTCATTTCAGGTCGCACCGGCGCGAGACAGCCGGATGAGCGCAAGCGCCGCCGAAGCGGCCTCGCCACCCTTGTCGCCCTCACCGCGATTGGCGCGCACCCGCGCCTGCGCCTCGTTCTCAACCGTGAGAATACCGTTGCCGAGCGGCAGCTTGCGCGCCACCGCGAGATCCATCAATGCGCGCGCCGACTCACCCGCTACGATTTCAAAGTGAAACGTCTCACCCCGGATCACGCAGCCAAGCGCCACGAGCCCGTCAAATGGCCTGGCCGCGCGAGCGGCCGCATCGAGCGCGATCGCGGCCGCGACGGGAATTTCCAGCGCGCCGGGGACACGGATGTGTTCCACCTCGACCTGCGCCGCCGTCAGCCGCGCCATCGCGCCCGCGGCCAATTCGTCCGCGATCGCTTCCTGGAACCGGGACTCGACCAGCAGCACGCGCGCCCCGGGAATGGGCGTCTCATGCGAAGTGCGAAACTGATGCAATTGGGCCATCGGTCAACTCAACTGGACGCTTGCCGTACTAGGCTCAGCGTGCCTCGGCAAGCCGCGCAAGGTAACGCGCGACCTGATCGACTTCGAGGTTAACGTCCGCGCCGGCCTCCAGCTTCATCCAGTTCGTCGCCTTGAGCGTATGCGGGATGATGAAGACGCCGAATTCACGCCCCTCGACCTCGTTCACCGTCAAGGAGATCCCGTCGAGCGCCACCGATCCCTTGGGCGCGATGAAGCGGGTCAGTTCGGCCGGCGCACGAAACCACAGCCGCGCCATGTCGCCGACGTTCTTGCGCTCCACCAGCTTGGCGAGGCCGTCCACATGACCGCTCACCATGTGACCGCCTAGCTCGTCGCCCATCTTGAGCGCGCGCTCGAGATTGATCTTCTTACCCTTCTGCCATGTCCCGACGGTGGTGCGCGCGAGGGTTTCCGCACCTGCTTCAACCTCGAACCAGCTTCCCTTGGCGCGAGCGCCCTTCGCGACGACGGTCATGCACACGCCGTCATGCGCGACCGATGCGCCGAGCGCGAGAGAGCGCGCAGCATATTTACTCGCGACCCGAAAGCGCCGGAGGTTTGTCTTGTCCTTGATGCCGACGAGATTGCCGACGTCGGTGACGATCCCGGTAAACACGGCTATCTCCGGAAATAGCGGTCGAGCCGGTCGGCGCCCGACATGCGCCGCTCGACCATTTCAAGCCGGGGTGACTGGGTCAACGCCGCGAGCGGCAGCCCCTCGAGGGCGTCAATCGCGTCAGGCCCCAGGGTCTTGTCAGACGATACAACCACCGCCTCATCCACAAGATCGGAACGGACAAGATGCGCCGACAGGATCGGCCCGCCCTCGACCAGCACGCGCGTAATCCCGCGCTCGCCGAGACGGCGCAAGGCCGCCTCAAGGTCCAGCCGGCCACGCTTCGCCGGTGTCCGGAGCACGAATACGCCTTCAGCGAGCAGCTTGCGTTCCGCCTCCGCCGGCGCGTCGTCCGTCGTCATCACCCAGAGCGGCACCCGCCGCGCCGTGCGGACCAATTTCGACCCCATCGGAATTCGCAGATTCCCGTCGAGCACAATGCGGATCGGGGAGCGGTCTTCCATGCCCGGCAGGCGGCAGTTGAGCTGCGGATCGTCGGCGATCACCGTGCCGCTACCGACCAGGATTGCGTCCGCGGTCGCGCGCATCATATGCGCCTCGGCCCGCGATGTGTCGCAGGAAATTTCCGCCGGCTTGCGCCCGGCAAGGCCCGTCTTGCCGTCCGAAGAAACTGCGATCTTCAGAATGAGATGCGGTCGTCCATCGCTCATCCGGCGGAAATGACCTGCATGCGTCATCAGCGCTTCGCGCGCGCCGACCCCGACCGTCACCTCGATCCCCGCCGCGCGCAGGAGTGCGGTGCCTTTGCCTTTCACTTCCGGATTAGGGTCTTCAACCGCAATCACCGCGCGCGCGATCCCGGCGGAAATGATTGCGTTGGCGCAAGGCGGCGTCTTGCCGTGATGCGCGCAAGGCTCGAGCGTCACATAGGTCGTTGCACCGCGTGCCGCTTCACCTGCAAGCCCCAGCGCCTCCGTCTCCGCGTGCGGCCGGCCGCCCTGGGCCGTCGCGCCACGGGCCACAATAACGGGCTGGCCGTCGTCAAACCGGACGATCAGTGCGCCGACGGCGGGATTGGGAAAGGTCTGCCCGAGATTGCGCCGGCCATAGAGATTGGCCGCCGCCATCAGGCGCTCGTCCCATGCTTCCAGCACAGTCAGTGACTCCGATTGGCGCGCCGGCGAATTCATTCAGCCTTGCGTCCATCGGGGGCAAGTTCACCCAATACTTTCTCGAAGTCGCGCGGCTCGCGGAAATTCCGGTATACCGACGCGAAGCGCACATAGGCGACGTCGTCGAGCTGCTTCAGCTCTTCCATCACCAGTTCGCCGATCACCGACGACGCAATCTCGTTCTCGCCCATGCTCTCTAACTTGCGCACGATGCCCGAGATCAGCCGCTCGATGCGCTCCGGGTCGACCGGACGCTTGCGGAGAGAAATCTCGACCGAGCGCAGGAGCTTGTCGCGGTCGAACACCACCCGCCGTCCACTGCGCTTCAACACAGTCAGCTCGCGTAACTGCACCCGCTCAAATGTCGTGAAGCGCCCGTTGCATTCCGGGCAAACGCGGCGCCGCCGGATCACGGCCGAGTCTTCGGTCGGCCGTGAGTCCTTCACCTGAGTGTCGAGACTTCCGCAGTAGGGGCAACGCATGGACTATCCCCTGGAACGACCCGTCATTGATAAATTGGGAAGCGATTGAGCAAGCTGGACACCTTCTGGCGGACCGCACCTTCCACCAGCGCGTCCTCGTCGGCGCCCTTCTGCGACAGAACGCCCAGTACCTCGGCGATGTAATCGCCGACGAGCTGGAATTCCTTCACGCCGAAGCCGCGCGTCGTGCAGGCCGGCGTGCCGAGCCGGATGCCCGACGTCACCGTCGGCTTTTCCGGATCGAACGGGATGCCGTTCTTGTTGCAAGTGATATGCGCGCGGCCGAGCGCTACTTCCGACACCTTGCCGGTCAGCCGCTTCGGCCTGAGATCCACCAGCATCAGGTGCGTGTCTGTGCCCCCTGAGACGATCGCAAAGCCGTGCCCACGCAGGTTCTCGGCGAGCGCCTTGGCATTCGCGACGACATTTCGCGCGTAGCTTTTGAAATCGGGCCGTAGCGCTTCGCCGAACGCGACGGCCTTCGCCGCGATCACATGCATCAGCGGGCCGCCCTGTAGGCCCGGAAACACCGCCGAATTGATCTTCTTTGCGAGCTCTTCGTCGTTCGTAAGGATCAGGCCGCCGCGCGGCCCGCGCAGCGTCTTGTGTGTGGTCGAGGTAACAACATGCGCGTGTTCGAGCGGCGACGGATGCGCCCCACCCGCCACAAGCCCGGCGAAATGCGCCATATCGACCATCAGGAACGCGCCGACCGCGTCGGCGATCTTGCGGAAGCGCACGAAGTCGAGCGTGCGCGGATAGGCCGAGCCGCCCGCCACGATCACTTTCGGTTTGTGTTGCTGAGCGAGTTTCTCAAGCGCGTCGTAGTCGATGCGCTGGTCGCCCTCGCGCACGCCATAGGGCACGGCCTTGAACCATTTGCCCGACATATTGAATGGCGCGCCGTGCGTGAGATGGCCGCCCGCCGCGAGATTAAGCCCGAGGAACGTGTCGCCGGGATTCATCAGCGCCATGAAGGCGGCCTGGTTCGCCTGGCTGCCGGAATTCGGCTGCACATTCGCGAAGCCGCAATTGAACAGCTTCTTCGCCCGTTCGATCGCGAGATTCTCGGCGACATCCACCCACTGGCAACCGCCGTAGTAGCGCCGGCCCGGGTAGCCTTCGGCGTATTTATTGGTCAACACGGAGCCCTGCGCCTCGAGGACGGCGCGGCTCACGATATTCTCCGACGCGATCAGCTCGATTTCGTGCCGTTGCCGGCCGAGTTCGCCTTCGATGGCAAGAAAAAGCTCGGCGTCGCGCTCTTCGAGCGACTCCGAAAAGAACCCATCGACGGCAACACGATCCTGCGTGACATCGGTCACGGGCATTCCTGGTCTCCTGTAGAAAATGAGAGGCCGCCCCTAGCTCTCTCAGCCAGGACGGTAGCCCGACGCGCGGATAACACAAGAGGCCCCCAAAATGAAGGGGGTCGGGACCTATTTGCCCCTATCCGTGGACAGGCGTCGCTTGAGTTTGTTCACAGCAAGTTCCTCGAGCGACCGTTGCGGTGCGTTCGCCGGGCCGAACACGACCACTTCGGTTCCTGTGGCGACGTCCACCGCCGCGACCCGGACGACGCTGCCCACGGGCCGCATTTCGATGATGACTTCGCCCTGACCCGCCCGATTGCTCATGGTGTGTCCGCGAATCGTTGCGATGCGATCATGGGCGTCCGGCTCCCGCCGTGCAATCGGCGGGCGTGCCGGCCTCCATCACGAAGCCTTGGGCGTAGAGGGCGGCGAAGAGGCCCGAAACGTCCCGCTCCAGGGTCTTGCGGGCGACGGCCGGAAAAGCCTCGGCCATCACGTCCACCGCCTCGCGCGCCGAGACAGGCTGTTCGAGCAGCCGCCACAGGCCCGCGCCGGAGGCGTTTAGATGGTGGATTCCCCAACCCTCGGCATCGGTGAGAAACATCTCGCCGTCCACCCTCTGCATCCGCACCGCCGGATTCCGGCGGAGCAACAAATCCCGGCGCCAGGAAGCGACGGGCGTTGCATCCGCCGTTTCTTCCGCCGGTTTCGGTTCGGCCACGGGATAGCGCTCCGGCCGCGGCATACCATTCGCAAAGGCGCGGCCTAGCAAAGCCACCGCTTCTTCGAGTGAACTGTATCGCAGCGTGAAGCGCGGCAACCTCCCGGCGACACGGTGCAGCCGATCCAAGAGTTCCTGAGCGGGATCCGCGCGGGAAAAATTTCGCGCGATCAGCGAGCGAAGCGCCGCGCCTTCCGTCGCCTGAAACAATTGCGCAGGCCCTGCGGTCCGACGGTCGAGCAGAATGATGGCGCCAAGCGGCGCGCTCGCTCCGCGCGCGGCAAGACAGGGCGGGCGGAAATAGAGATAACGTCCATCTTGCGCCGTCGCGCATTGCGTCACGAACTTGCGCAACACTTCCGGCGCGCTCATTGGCAGCGGCAGCCGCAGGCGCGGGGCGACGCCGATCGCAACGCCGTTGAGGTCGTCCTTATCCAGTGGCAGCACGTCATCGCCGTACACGGTATGGCCGTCCACCGCCAATCTCGCGATCAGCGTGCTCTTGCCGGCGCGGAACGGCCCCGTCAGCAACACCAGATGTCCGCGGAGCAGGACCGACCCGCAATGAAAGCAAAGGCGCGAAGGGTTCATATCGATTACGGCCTTCACGGCATCGACGATGACACTGCACGCCGCGCTGACGGCCGTGGCGACGAAGGGTTCCTCCCCCGGCGCCGCAACTTCATAGCTTCCGCCGCTGGTACGGACGGTTGCTATCGGCGCTTCATTCTCAGGCACCTCACGATACGGCCAGTCGAATGCGGCCCCCTTCAGCGCTGCATGAAATGCCGCGTCGTCAGGAATCTCAATCGTCGAACTGGTGCCTTCGAACCGGATCAGCATGCCTTGCTCGACAAGTTCGCAGCCCGGAATCCAGATCAGCCCGGCCGCGACACTCACCCAAAATCAGCGGCTGAAGCTGCTCGCCATCCGGCGCCGACGCGGCTGGCGGTTCTGTGCTCGAACGGGCTTACGCTCGCGGCCGTCGCTGAAGCTCGATAGCCGGCGGCGATCGTAAGCCGGCCGACGCGTGCGCCTGTCGCTTGGGCCGCTGTCCCGCGAGCCGCTCGCGCCCGACGCCCGCGCCTCGCTGAGTTGAAGCAGGACAGGTGCGGCGTAAATCGCGCCGGCAACAAGGCCAAGCCGCCTCAGCATGTGCCTCCGTGTGACGTCACCCGTCGCCGCTTCGGCCTTTTTGGTCTCATTCGTCATGGCTCGCTCCTTTCATTGCATTTCGGAACTCGCAGCAACAACGTAGGAGCCCGCCGGTTATTCCCGGAGGGCACGACAATTTCTCAGCCGCGTCCTGATCCGGCCGGACGCACCAGACCCGCGCCCTCACCGCGACAATCCGCGTCTGCACGGACAAGACCCCAACCGTACGTAGCATCGCGGCCCGGCGGTCCGAGATCGGCCGCCCGCCCGGCCATCGCCTCGATCAGTTCAGCGACGTTTTTCTTCGGATCGCGCGCACGCGCCGTCGCAAAAGCCGCGGAAACGAACGGAGCCGCATACGACGTGCCCGAGCGGAATTGGCCGCTCGTTCCCGAGCCCGCCGTCCAGAGTCGTACCCCCGGCGCTGCGAAGTCCACATGCGCACCCGCATTGGCCTGGCGATAGACGCGCGAGTACCGGTCCACCGCGGTCACCGCGACAACCCCGTCGTAAGCCGCCGGATAGAGCGGCTCTGAACGAGACCCGGCATTGCCGGCTGCCGCCACGAGAATGATGTCGCGCGCCCGCGCGGCCTCGACGACGCGCTGCAGAACCTCGTTCGCTGGACCGGCGAAGCTCATATTGATGACGCCCGCATCGCGCACGGCCAGCGCATCGACGGCTCGTGCGAGATCGAACGCATCCGCCGCATCGCGGCCGCGCGCATCGCGATGAAAAGCCGACGCCGCAATCAGCCGCACGCCGTGCAAGAGGCCCGGCGTTATCGCATCGCGCCGGCCCGCGATCAGAACGGCGATGGCCGTGCCATGCGCCGACGAGGCAACGCGGCGTCCGGCCGTCACCGATTGAATCATCTCGACATTCACACCGCGCAGCGCCGGATGCTTCAGGTTCACCGCCGTGTCGATCATTCCGACCGTCGTACCCGCCGGGCAGGAGTGCGCCGCCATCTTCCAGCCAATCATGTCGAAGGCGGCGCAACTGTCGGCGCCGCAACTCAATTCTCCGGGACGATAAATGTGATTCAGATCGAACAGCGCCGCAGGCACGATCTGCCGGATTTGCGCGCGAGCGCGCTGGACGGTCATGCCGGCGGGCAACCGCAAGCGCGCGAGTTCGGCATCGAGCAGACCGAGGCGGCTGCGTGCGATGACCGAATACCCCTGCGCCGCGATACGATCGATATCGGACGCGCTCGGGGCGCTCACGACGATCTCCGGCCTGGCACGCCGCACCGGCCGCGCATCGGAGAGGCTCGATCCGCTCGGTGTCGACGCTCGCGCTCCGCAAAGGCCCAGCAGGACCGGCGCGCTGTAGGCGGTCCCCGCCGCAAGCCCCAGGCGCAGGAGCATCTGACGGCGCGTAACCTCTACAGGTGGCTTGGATCGGCTCATTCTTGCTCCGGCGCTTGTTAGCCTCACAACGCAACATAGCGGCCCGCTATTCCCGCGCCCCTCAAATAAAGTTGCGTTGGCGGCGCCATAGGCGGGAATAAAACCCTTCTGGCGCCGTTGTGACGGCGAATGAGGAGCGTATGGCCGATATCCGGCACCGCATGGTTGCAATCCTCCCGAAGCTGCGAGCCTTCGCGCATTCGCTCGCGCGGACGACCGACGGCGCCGACGATCTCGTCCAGGCGACTTGCGAGAAGGCGCTGCGCGCCGCTGATACCTGGGTCGAGGGCACTCGTCTCGACAGCTGGATGTTCCGCATCATGCAGAACCAGTGGATCGACCAGAAGCGGCGCGCACGTCCTCAAATGACCATCGACAGCGACAGCGCCAGCCCGCTTATGGGCGAAGACGGCGCACGGACCGTGGAAGCACGCATGACGCTGAAGAGCGTCCGCGACTTCATCGACGAGTTGCCGGAAGAACAGCGCGCCGTCCTCGTGCTCGTCTGCGTCGAGGAGCTGAGTTACCGCGAAGCGGCCGAGGTGCTCGACGTCCCGCTCGGCACCGTCATGAGCCGCCTCTCCCGCGCGCGCAGCACGCTGATCGAAGCGGTCGAAGGAGAACGTCGGGTCCGCCGGACAGGAGTTTCATCATGAAGGTGAATGACGAAATGCTGATGGCTTTTGTTGACGGTGAGCTCGATCAGGCCACCGCGGAGGAAGTCCGCCGCGCAACGGCGCGTGATGCCGGCCTCGCGCGGCGCGCCGACCAATTCCGCACTGCCCGGCAATGGAGCAAGAACGCATTCGCGGACATTCTGCGCCAGCCGGCGCCGGAGCGGCTGGTTGGCGCAGTTCTCGGCCGGCCGTCGGCCGTTGTCCCGCTGCGCCGCCGCCGCCTTCCCAGCGGATCACTGGCGCTTGCCGCCTCGATCGCCATTCTTTTCGGCGCGGCTGGCTACTGGCTCGGACAACAGCATCCGCCGCGCGGCATGGCCCTCCTCGGCGCAGGCCCCGTCGCGCAAACGCTTGGTCAAACGCCGAGCGGCCGTTCGAGCCCCGTGGCATTCGTCGGCGGCGAGATGCGGCTTGAGACGCTGGCCGCCCACAAGGTGGACGGCGGTCTGTGCCGTATGTTCGCGCTAAGCGGCGGCGCGGGTGTCTGGCGCGGTGTCGGTTGCGCTCGCGGCAACGGTTGGACGGTCGAGATTGCAGCATCGGTCCCGGGCGAGGGCTACACCCCCGCCTCGTCGGGAGCGGCCGCCAGCATCGACGCCTTCCTCGATGCTGCCGGCGCCGGCGAAGCACTAAGCCCTGAAGAGGAAGAAGCCGCCGCTCGGACCGCCCGCTGACGGCAACTCACGTCGGCGCGACGGCGACCGGGCGGATGCCGAGGCCGTCGTGGCCGTATACGTCGTCGCGGAATTGCACGACGCCGTCCGGGTTCGCCCATGCCGTCACGTACACCCAATAGACCGGCACCGGGCGCACGAGCTTGGCGTCGAAGCGCTCGCCGCTCTTGATGTGTCCGTCCACGACCACGCGGGACATGCCGGGCGTGTCCTTCAGGAGCCACACGACATAGTCGCGGATGTTCTGGACGCGGACGCAGCCCGACGAATGAAAGCGCTGGTCCTCGCCGAACAAATTCTTGGACGGCGTGTCGTGCATATAAACCGCGTCGGAGTTCGGCATGTTGACGCGGATCGTGCCCATCGAATTAAGCTCACCCGGGTCCTGCCGGAACATGTAGTCGACGGCCTCGTCGCTCTGCCAGTTGACCTGCTCCGGCTGAAGCTCGCGTCCGCGCTTGTCGTAGATGCGGATCTTGTTCTTGGTCAGGTAGTCCGGCTCTTCCTGCATCTTCGGGATGAGGTCGCGGCGGATGATGCTGACCGGCACCGTCCAGAACGGATGGAAATTCACCTCGACGATGCGCGCCTGAAGCACCGGCGACGCACGGTCGGGCTTGCCGACGATCGTCGTGTGCCGCGAGGCAACCGTACCGCCCTCAACGCATTCAAGATGTGCTGCCGGAATGTTCACCACGGCGTAACGGTCGGCGAGCTTGTCGCTCATCGCGCGTACGCGCACGACATTCGCCTCGAGCTGGCGCAGACGAATCTGGGCGGAGACATTCATCGCTGCCGCGGTTGACTCGCGCAACACGCCATCGGCCGTGATGCCGTTTCGCGCCTGAAAGCGGCGCACGGCTGCCTCGACGTAGGAGTCGAAAACTTCCGAGACCCCCGCGCTCCGGTCGAGGTCGCCCGTCGCGATCAGCCGCTCGCGCAGCGCCAAGACGCTGCGATGCTGCATGCCGACGCGGAGCCGGTCGGACTCCGGCACCGTTCGCCATCCGCCGCGCTGCACGATCTGCGAGTACTCGCCGACCGCGCGCTCGAGCGACTGCACAGTGCCGGACGTCAACGTCGCAAACCGCGAGCTCGGCATCGCGATCGTGCGCGAAGCCGAATCGAACCCGTGGCCCCATTCGCCCGAAGAGCCGAGCAATGAGAGGGGAGATTGCTGTTGCTGCGCCTGCGCGAAAGCTGCGCCCGGCAGTATGGCAGACAGCGCCACGCCGGCGAGGCCGGTGACCGCCTCACGCCGCGTTACTCCAGCCTTGTTGGAATTTCGAGACATCCGCCCCCGCTCGCCGCCCCAGCGCCTAGCATCGGCTAGGTCGGCGGACAACGCGGCGACACTATGACAGCTCCCGCCGAATTCGCGCAGACGTGAACCATCCCCAAATGAGAAGCCCCGGCATGCGTGCGATCGCGGCGGATGGAAAGCAATCGCTTTCATCCGCCGCGTGAATGGAGCGGGATTCACGCATGATGGGGGAGTCGCTTAGCGACTCCCCCTTCATGCGACCCCGCTCCGGGCCGGGGCTTCTATTCGTCTGTGGCTGAGGCGATCAGAGCCGATAAAGGATCTGGTCGGTCCAGAAGCGCTCGAGCCGCTGCAGCGCCTTGTTCAGCACCTGGAGATCGGTGGTGTTGATGCCGCCGACCTGCTCGAGGGTCCGCACATGTTTGTCGTACAGCGACTGCACGATCTCGTGCACTTCGCGTCCCTTGTCGGTGAGGCTGATGCGCACCGAGCGGCGGTCGAGCCGCGAACGCTGGTGATGCAGGTAGCCCATCTCGACGAGCTTCTTCAGATTGTACGAGACGTTCGACCCGAGATAATAGCCGCGCGTGCGAAGCTCGCCCGCGGTCAGTTCGGAGTCGCCGATATTGAAAAGCAACAGCGCCTGAACGCTGTTGATGTCCGAACGGCCGCGCCGGTCGAACTCATCCTTGATCACGTCGAGCAATCGCCGATGCAAGCGCTCGACAAGGGTCAAGGCCTCAAGATAGGGCGTCGCCAATTCTTGCGGACGCTCTTTCGGTGCCGCGGCCTCGACCGCGCGCGCTACGTTTTTCATCTCACGCCCTCACTGTGCAATCGTCGATTGGCGAGTGTTTCCCCCGCTCTTGAGGCACTCTTGTACAGAAGGCGCGCAAAGGAAGGCTTAAATTGCAGGATAAATGTTTCCTCACCGAACAGGATTGACGACTCCTTGACGGCGCGGTTCGCTTTGGAACGAACTCAAGCGCCGCGCAGGAATTTGATCACACCCGAGAAGTCGCGCGCGCCCTCACCCTGTCCCACATAGAGACCGTAGATGCTGGCGGCGTCCGCCCCGAGCGGGGTGGTTGCACCGCTCGCTCGCGCCGCGTCCTGCGCGAGGCGCAGGTCTTTGAGCATCATCGCCGCCGTGAAGCCCGCCTGATAGTCGCGGTTCGCGGGCGACGTCGGCACCGGACCCGGCACCGGACAGTAGGTCGTGAGCGACCAGCACTGTCCCGACGACTTCGATGCAATGTCAAAGAGCTTCTGTTTGTCGAGACCCAGCTTCTCCGCGAGCACGAAGGCCTCGCCCACCGCGATCATCGAAATGCCGAGGATCATGTTGTTGCAGATCTTCGCCGCCTGCCCCGCTCCCGCGCCGCCCGCATGTACGACGGTCTTACCCATCGCGTTCAGAAGCGGCTCCGCCTTCTGAAATGCAGCATCCGGCCCGCCAACCATGAACGTGAGCGTGCCCGCCTGCGCGCCGCCGACGCCGCCAGATACCGGCGCGTCGAGCATCAGCATCTTCGCCGCGACAGTCTCCGCCGCCACCACACGCGCACTGTCGACATCGATCGTCGAGGAGTCGATGAAGAGCGTGCCGGACTTTGCATGCGCGATCAGGCCGCTCGGCCCGAGATAGACTTCGCGCACGTCCTTGCCCGCCGGCAGCATCGTGATCACAACGTCGCTGTCGGCCGCGATCGTATTTACGTCCTTCGCCGCATTGCCACCGCCCGCCTTCAGCTTCTCGACGCCCTGCGGAAACAGATCGAAGCCCGTGACTTCGTGACCGGCCTTAATGAGGTTCAGCGCCATGGGCAGACCCATATTGCCGAGTCCGATGAAACCGATGCGAGCCACGACGCGCCTCCCTTGTTCTTCGATTGTTGGACTTATCGTCTGCGATCCGTTTCCGCATGCACCATGAAACGCAGGATCACATAGCCAGCGACCAGCAGAATCTCGATAATCGTCAGCAACACGAGAAATCCGGACGGCGCCAGCACGACGACATCGGCGAATAACTGCAGGCCCGCCGCGATCAGCCACATCATCGCGCCCCAGGTCGATCCGAGCCAGAGCGCGACGCCCGCCACAAGATCGATCACCGCGAAGAAAACCGTCGCAGCCTGTGCGTCGAGCGCTTCGTTCTTGAACGCGACGCCCGCGCCGTCACCGATCCCGACAAGGCCCGACCAGTAGGTCAAGCCCTTGAAGATCATGTAGCCGCCCGCGACGCGCTGAAACAAAATCAGGCGCCTGCGCCACGGACCGACCTCGACCGTGTGCGGACCAATGGCGTCAAGCGGCGCTGCCGCGTCGGAAGGATCAAGCGACGTCATGTCAGCGGTAACTCCCCCGTCGGTAACGGCGCGAAATACGCGCCGACATGCACCGCGCTCACCTCGGCCAGCGTCGGCGGATTCCAGCGCGGTTGATTGTCTTTGTCCACGAGAACCGCTCTCACGCCTTCGTAGAAGTCGTGCCCGCGCGCGACCCGGCTGACGATCCGGAACTCGGTGCGCATGGCGCCCGCGAAATCGAGCGTCGCACCGACCCGCATCTGCTCATGCGCGATCTTGAGGCTCATGGGTGATTTGGTGCGCATTGTCTCCGCTTGCGCCCGCGCGAACTCGGCGTCCTCGCCTTTGCCGGCCGCCTCGTCGTCAAGATGCCGCAACACACGCTCCACGGTGAGGCCCGAGAAGGTCCGGTCGATCAGCGCCATTCGCGGCGCGAGCTTGCTGCGCTCCGGGTCCACGCTGAAAGCCGCAAGTGTCTTGGCGACATCCTTGTCGATGCAAAGCGCCTCGATAAGACTCGGAAACTGCGCCGACGGCGCGCGGTGCGTGGCAAGCCCGAGCGCGATCCCCTCGCCCGGTCCGAGCCGCGCGCCGGTCAGCGCGAGGAAAACGCCGACACGTCCCGGCAGTCGCGGCAAGGCGTGCGTCGCGCCAACGTCGGGAAAGAAGCCGATCGAGACCTCCGGCATCGCGAAGAGATACTTGTCACCCGCCACGCGGTACTTGCCATGCAGCGACAGACCGACGCCGCCGCCCATGCAGATGCCTTCGACCAGCGCGATGTAGGGCTTCGGGTAGCGCTTGATCTCCATGTTGAGCTGGTACTCTTCGCGCCAGAAGTCGATCGCTTCCTCGGTGCGCCCTTCTTTATGCAGGTCGTAGAGCGAGCGCACATCGCCGCCCGCCGCGAAGGCTCGCTCGCCCGCCGCGCGAATGATCACGCGCGTGATTGAGGAGTCCGCCGCCCATTCTCTCAGCTTCGGACGCATCGCGCGCACGGTCGCGATGCCGAAGGCGTTCAGCGCCTGCGGGCGGTTGAGCGTGATGATGCCGGCGGCACCGCGCTCTTCGAACAGGACTTCGTCGCTGGCGCTCATGCGACGTCCGCCTTACCGCCATCGTTAGTCCAATAATTTCTCTCCCTCATGGCCGGGCTTGACCCGGCCATCCAGAGCGAGTGGCACGGCAGACTGGATGCGCGGGTCAAGCCCGCGCATGAGGGGTAATTAACAAATAGCACCGCTCAATTCCCCAGCATGTCGCGGCTCACGATCACGCGCATGATCTCGTTCGTCCCCTCGAGGATCTGATGCACGCGCACGTCGCGCAGCACGCGCTCGATGGGATGATCGCGCAAGTATCCGTAGCCGCCGTGCAATTGCAGCGCGCCGTTCACGACATCAAAGCCCGTATCCGTCGCGAGACGCTTCGCCATGGCCGCCAGGCGTGTCGCGCCGGGCTCCTTGCCGCCCACCGCCACAGCCGCGCGCCATAAAAGAAGACGCGCCGCCTCCAGCTCCGTCGCATAGTCGGCGACGTTGAACCGCAGCGCCTGAAAGTCCGCGAGGCGCGAGCCGAACTGCTTTCGCTCGCGCATGTATTCGATCGCGCGGTCGAGACAGAACTGCGCGCCGCCGAGCGAGCACGCGCCGATATTGAGCCGGCCGCCGTCGAGCCCGGCCATCGCGATCCTGAAGCCATCGCCTTCGTCGCCGATCAGGTTCGCCACCGGCACGCGGCAGTTTTCGAAATTGACCATCGCGGTCGGCTGCGACTTCCAGCCGAGCTTCTGCTCCTGCGCGCCGTATGAGAGTCCGGGTGTGCCCTTCTCCACAACGACGCACGAGATTCCTTTCGGCCCCGCCGCGCCCGTGCGCACCATGCAGACATAAATGTCCGACACGCCGCCGCCCGAGATAAACGCCTTCGAGCCGTTGAGGACATAGTGCTCGCCATCGCGCACGGCTCTTGTCTTGAGGCTGGCGGCATCCGAGCCCGCGTCCGGCTCCGTCAGGCAGTAGCTCGCGAATTGTTCCATCGAGCAGAGCTTCGGGAGGAACCGCTTGCGCGGTACCTCACCGCCGTAGGCGTCGATCATCCACGCCGCCATATTGTGGATCGAGATATAGGCGGCAGTCGACGTGCAGCCCTGCGCCAGTTCCTCGAAGATGATCGCGGCGTCGAGGCGCGAGAGCGCCGAGCCGCCGGCGTCCTCGCGCACATAGATGCCGCCAAATCCTAGTTTCGCGGCGGCGCGCAGCGCCTCGACCGGAAAGATCGAGCCTTCATCCCAGGCGCGCGCCTGTGGCGCCATGTGCTCGCGCGCGAAGTTCCGCGCCACGTCGCGAAAGGCGCGCTGCTCCTCGGTCAGTTCGAAGTCCATCCCGCTTGCTCCCACCTTCGACATATCCGGGCAGCCCCGGCGGCGCAAACGGCACCGCAGAAACGGTTGTTTCCGCTTGACTTCTGAAATGATAGGAATATATACATATTGATCCCCACCCAATCGGGGCGCTTCTAGAGGCGTTCTTTAAGCGGGGTGGGGAGCGGCGCCCGCTGTCGTGCCTCGCAAGCACGGCACCGGGCGGTCCCGGGGCTCCGCCCGGCGGCACTAGGACCGCCTGCCAGGAGCTTGGCTGACGGACGTTCGGAGTTTTCCGGCAGAGCAAAGCCGGAGTCTCCGGCACGAAAGCGCGGCCCGGACCGAAGAAACGCCGCGATGGAGCGCCGGAAGGCGCGGCGTCTCGCAAGGGACGCCGAGCGACAAACGATGTAGCGCCGACCGGCGCTCCATCCTCCTCACGTCCGTGAGGGGAACGAAATCAAACCTCGGGCGCAAGTCGCGTCGCGAGAAAGCAATTGGCTGTTTGACATGCAGATTTGTCATCCCGGGCGAGCATTGCGCAGCAATGTGAGGACCGGGGACCCAGGACCACAAACGCCATGATCCTGGATCCCGGCTCGCGCCGGAGCCTGCCATCGGGCCGCGCTTCGCGCGGACCCGTTGGGCGCGGCCGGGATGACATCGATACTGTGAAATACCGCACCCGCTTGCCCCCTCCCGCCGGACGGTGTTGATACCGGAAACGAGTTCATATTCGTGGAGCCGCCTGTGCGATTGCTCTCCAATCTCCTGAAGAAATTCATCCGCAACGGCACGCTCCGGATCTACGACTCCTCGGGTCTCATGCATGTTTTTGGCGGCGCAGGTCCCGGCCCCACCGTCACCGCCCGCCTCCATAACAAGGAGCTCGAGCGCAAGCTTTTCCTCAATCCCGAGCTCTACGCGGCCGAAGCCTATATGGACGGCACGCTAACCTTCGAGGACGGCTCGACGGTGCGTGACTTCATCATGCTCTTTTCGATCAACCGTTCGGGCCTTGCCGGCCACGGCTCGCAGAAGGCGCTGCGCAAGGTCTGGCGCTGGCTGCGCCGCTGGCATCAGGCCAACCCGGTCGGACAAGCCGCGAAGAATGCGCGCGCGCACTACGACGTCTCCACCGAGGTCTATCGGCTCTTCCTCGACCGCGACATGCAGTATTCCTGCGCCTACTTCCAGGATCCCGACAACGACACACTCGAACAGGCGCAGCTTCAGAAACTTATTCACGCCACGACCAAGCTGGGCTTGAAGCCCGGCATGACGGTCGCCGAGATCGGCTGCGGCTGGGGCGGCTTCGCGCTTCACATCGCGAAATCGACCGGCGCACATGTCACGGCGATCAACGTGTCGCCCGAGCAGCTCCGCGTCTGCCGGGAGCGCGCGAAAGAACAGAAGCTCGAACATCTCGTCGACTTCGTCGAGATCGACTACCGCAACCTCGAGGGCAAGTTCGACCGCGTTGTTTCCGTCGGCATGATGGAGCATGTCGGCATCGGTCACTTTGACGAATATTTCGGCAAGGTACGCGACCTGCTGAAGGACGACGGCTACGCCTTCATCCACTGCATCGGCCGCAACACGCCCCCCGGCACCACCGGCCCCTTCATCCGCAAATACATTTTCCCCGGCGCCTATGTACCGGCACTCTCCGAAGTCTTCGCCGCCGTCGAGCGTTGCGGCCTGTGGACCGGCGACATGGAAATCCTGCGCCTCCATTACACCTATACAATCCGCCACTGGCGCGAGCGCTTTCAGAAAAATCGCGACAAGGCGAAAGAAATCTATGACGAGCGCTTCTGCCGCATGTGGGAGTTCTATCTCGCGGCGGTCGAGCTCGAATTCCTCCACGGCTCGCACATGATCTTCCAGCTCCTGCTCGCCAAGACGCGCGACGCCGTACCGATCCGCCGGGATTTCATGTTCGAGGCCGAGCGCGCGGCGTTGGCGGCATTAACCGCGCCTGAAAAGCGCGGCGCCGCCTAGGCTCGCAAAAAGGCCGTGGCGGCGCTAAGTTGGCGCCGTTATCAACCCGGACCCAGCCATGCCGCCCATCGGCAAAGCCAAAGTCGAACGCATTCAGCCCGCCGGTGCGCGGAACGACGCCGCGCGCCTCGATCTCGCCACCCGTCCGCGCCGCAACCGCAAGGCCGCATGGTCGCGCAAGCTCGTCGCCGAGAACGTCCTGACGACCGACGATCTCATCTGGCCGATCTTTCTCTGCGACGGTGAGCGCAAGCGCGAGACAGTCGCTTCCATGCCCGGCGTCGAGCGCTACTCCGTGGACGAGTCGCTCCGCGCCGCCGAACAGGCGGTGAAGCTGAATATCCCCGCGCTCGCCCTCTTCCCGAATACCGATCCAGCGCTGCGCGATGCCGATGGCAGCGAGGCGCTGAACCCGAACAATCTCGTTTGCCGCGCGCTCTCTGCGATCAAGCGCGAGTTTCCCGATCTCGGCCTTGCCGCCGACGTGGCGCTCGATCCCTACACGAGTCACGGCCACGACGGGCTGCTGGAAGACGGCAAGATTCTGAACGACGAAACGGTTGCCGTCCTCGTCGAGCAGGCGCTCGTGCTTGCCAATGCCGGTGCCGACGTCGTCGCTCCGTCCGACATGATGGATGGCCGTGTCGGTGCGATCCGCAAGGCGCTCGACGCGAACGGCCACGTCGAGACGCAAATTCTTTCCTACGCAGCGAAATATGCGTCCTGCTTTTACGGACCGTTCCGCGATGCCGTCGGCTCGAATGCAACGCTGATCGGCGACAAGCGCACTTACCAGATGGATCCGGCTAACGGCGACGAGGCGCTGCGCGAGGCCGCGCTCGACGTCGAGGAAGGCGCCGACATGCTGATGGTGAAGCCGGGCCTGCCCTATCTCGACATCCTGTGGCGCGTGAAGGAGGCTTTCGGGCTACCGACGCTCGTCTATCAGGTGTCCGGCGAGTACGCGATGATCGAGGCCGCCGCGAAGAACGGCTGGATCGACGGCGAGAAGGCGATGATGGAAAGCCTGCTCGCGTTCAAGCGCGCCGGGGCCGACGCGGTGCTCACCTATTTCGCGCCGCGCGCCGCTGAGAAACTCGCCCGCGAGAATTAATGGCCGTCACCCTCTCCGACATCGAGGCCGCCCGGCGTGTAATCGCCGGCCAGATATTGCGCACGCCCTGCCTGCCGTCGCCGCGCCTTTCTGCGCTGACCGGCGCGGCCATCTGCGTCAAATACGAAAATCTTCAGGCGACCGGCAGCTTCAAGGAACGCGGCGCCATCAACAAACTCGCGAGTCTCACCGACGCTGAAAAGAAACGCGGTGTCGTCGCGATGTCCGCCGGCAATCACGCCCAGTCGGTCGCCTATCATGCGACCCGGATGGGGATTGCCTCGACCATCGTGATGCCCGAGCCGACGCCCTACGTGAAGGTCGCGGCGACGGAAGGGCATGGTGCGCGCGTCGTGCTGCATGGCGATTCAATCAGCGACGCCGAGGAGCGCGCGATGCGCTTTGTCGCCGACGACGGGCTTGTGCTGGTCCATCCCTATGACGACGCCAAGGTGATCGCCGGTCAGGGTACCATCGGACTAGAATTGCTCGAAGATGCACCGGACCTCGATGTGCTCGTGGTGCCGATTGGCGGCGGCGGACTGATCGGAGGAATCGCGACGGCTGCGAAAGCGCTCAAGCCCGGCATCGAAATCCTCGGCGTCGAAGCGTCTCTCTATCCGTCCATGGCCAACGCCGTGCAGGACAAGCAGCGGCCGGTCGGCGGCACGACCATCGCGGAAGGCATCGCGGTCAAGAATGTAGGCAAGCTGACGCGCCCCATCGTGAAAGAACTGGTCTCTGACATCGTGCTCGTCGACGAGCAGACGCTCGAGCGCGCGGTGAATACCTTCCTCACATTGCAAAAGACGATGGCCGAAGGCGCGGGCGCCGCCGGCCTCGCGGCTGTGCTGGCGCATCCCGCACGCTTCAAAGGCAAGCGCGTCGGCCTTGTGCTGTGTGGCGGCAATATCGACCCGCGCGTCGCCGCTTCCATCATGGTGCGGGAGCTCGAGCGCGATGACCGGATTGTGAGCTACCGCATCTCCATTCAGGACCGCCCCGGCACGCTGGGGCTGATCTCATCGCTCCTCGGCAAGCTCGGCGCCAACATTCTTGAAGTCCACCACCGCCGCCTCTTTCTCGACATGCCGGCCCGCGGCGCCCGGCTCGACGTCACCGTTGAGACACGCGACCGGGCGCATGCTTTGTCGATCGAAGAGGCGCTGCGCGCCGAAGGCTATGCAGTCGAGCGTATCGATACCGGCGCAGGCGGGTTTGAGCCCATCTGACTTGCAAGTGCCGAAGCCAGACCACATCTTCACGCCGCAAGGAGCGCGCGCATGACCAACCTTCCTCCCCCGGCAACGGACTACTCGGCCAACGCCTTCGATCCGGTCCGCAACCCGGAATTCTTCGAAGGCGTCCTGTCCCGCCGCATCATCGCCTTCATGATTGACGCGGTGATCGTCCTCGGGCCGATCGTCTTTCTCGCCGTGTTCATCGCCGTGTTCGGCCTGATCACCTTCGGCGTCGGCTGGCTGCTGTTCTGGCTGCTCTCGCCGCTTTTCGTCATCTGGGCGGTGATCTACACCGGCTCAACCCTCGGCTCGCCCGCCTCGGCCACCATCGGCATGCGCGCGATGGATCTGGAGCTGCGCATTTGGAACGGGCAGCGCATGTATTTTCTGCTCGGCGCCGTGCATGCGATCTTCTTCTGGGTCATCACGAGCGTACTGTCACCCTTCATTCACCTGATCGCGCTCTTCAACAGCCGGCGGCGGCTCCTGCAGGATTTCCTGACCGGAACCGTGCTCGTGAACAACGAGCGCCGGGCGGCAGCCCTGCGGCGTCCATAGGGCGCGGGCACGCGCCCGTTCTTGTTAACGAGACCCCTTTGACGGAGGCGCAAAGGCGCGCAATCCTAGAGGTCGATTCAAGGACCCTGTCGTGACCCAGCAGCCGCGCGACACACCGCAGTTCTTCCTGACGAGCCCCTCGGCCTGCCCCTACCTGCCGGGCAAATTCGAACGCAAGGTGTTCACTCACCTTGTTGGCGAGCGCGCCGGCGCGGTGAACGACCTGCTGACCCACGGCGGCTTCCGCCGCTCGCAATCGATTGCCTATCGCCCGGCCTGCGACGCCTGCCGCGCCTGCGTTTCTGTGCGCGTGCTCGTAAACGAGTTCACGCCCAGCCGCACCTTCCGCCGCGTGGAGGCGATTAACCGCGACCTGATCGGACAGGAACGCGCGACGACGCCCACCTCGGAGCAATATTCGCTCTTCCGCGCCTATCTCGACGCACGCCATGCGACGGGCGGCATGGTGGACATGACCGTGCTCGACTATTCGATGATGGTCGAGGACAGCCACGTGAAAACGCAGCTGGTCGAGTACCGGAAGCGCGGCATCGACACCGGCATCACCGGCCGCGGCGACGGCCCGCTGCTCGCGGTCGCGCTCACCGACATCCTCTCCGACGGCCTCTCGATGGTCTATTCGTTCTACGACCCGCTCGAGCGCAGTCGGTCGATTGGCACTTACATCATCCTCGACCACATCGCGCGCGCGAAGCGCATGGGCCTGCCCTACGTCTATCTTGGATATTGGGTCGAGGGCTCGCCCAAGATGGACTACAAGCGCCGGTTCCTGCCGCAGGAACGCCTGCGCAACGACGGCTGGACGCGCGTCAACCGCTAAAGACCAATAATTTCGCAGGAACATTTAGTCCCGCCCCGCGTTGTGCTGGTCGGAGTTCTGCGATGCGCCATTTCGTTCTCACTGTGAGCTTGTCCGCCGCGATCCTGCTCGCGGGCGCGCTGGTTCCCGACCGTTCAAGCGTCGCGCGCTTCGGAACACCGATCACGGTTGATCACGACACCCGCGCCTGACCTCAGCGGAACTTGTTGGATTTCGGAAAACCCTTGGGAGCAAGACGCCCGGCGTCCGCGCGCTTGCCACGCCAGTCGCCGAGTTCTTTCTTGTCGAGCGTGAAGTTCCGGCCCGCGGTGTCGGTCCAGCTCATGCCTTCCGCCAGATTGAACGTTGTGACATCCGACAGGCCGCCGTCCTTGTAGCGCTGAACCCGGACGCCGCGTCCGCGCCCCATCTCTGGCAGTTCCGTAATCGGGAACAGCACCATCTTCCGGTTCTCCCCGATCGTCGCGACCGTATCGCCCGCAACCGGCGAAATCGCGGCAGCGCGATCGGGCGCCTTCACATTCAGCACCTGCTTGCCCTTGCGCGTGGTGCCTAACGCCTCGATCTCGCCGACGATGAATCCGTTGCCGCCATGCGACGCGACAACGAACTTGCGATCGCCCGCATAAGCGAACACGTCGACGACTTCCGTCGTCTGATCCATCTCGGCATAGAGTCGGATCGGCTCGCCATGCCCGCGCCCGCCCGGCAGTTTCGCGGCGTCGATTGTGTAAAAGCGCCCGTTGCTTGCGAACACCAAAATCTTCGCAGTCGTCTCAGTGAAGAACGAATGATCGAGCGCGTCGTCTCCCTTGAAGACAAGGGTTGTGAGATCCTGCTGGTGACCACGCAGCGCCCGGATCCAGCCTTTCTGCGACACGACCACCGTAATCGGTTCGCGCTCGACGAGCGCTTCTTCGACAGCCGCTGTGATCTCTGCGTCGGGTGCTTTCTCGAAATGGGTGCGGCGCTTGCCGATGGCGGTCGTCGGCCCGTATTTCTCGCGCACGTCCTTGATCTGGTTGGCGACCGTCTTCCACTGCTGCGCTGGCGAATTCATCAGCTTTTCGAGTGACTTCTGCTCTTCGGTCAGGTCCTTGTGCTCGCCCTTGATCTCCATCTCCTCCAGCTTGCGGAGGTTGCGGAGACGCATGTTCAGGATTGCGTCGGCCTGAACGTCCGTCAGCTTGAAGCGCTTCATCAGGACGGGCTTGGGCTCGTCCTCGGTGCGGATAATCTTGATGACGAGATCGAGGTTCAGATACGCGACGAGGAGGCCGCCGAGCACTTCGAGCCGGTGCTTGATCTCCGCGAGCCGGAACTTGGTGCGCCGTTGCAACACTGTGCGACGGTGGTCGACCCACTCCTTCAGCACTTCGGCGAGGTTGCAGACTTTCGGCACCTGGCCGTTGGTGAGGACGTTCAGGTTGAGCGGGAAGCGGCTCTCTAGCTCCGTGAGCTTGAACAACTGCTCCATCATCACGTCGGCGTCGACCGTTCGCGACCTCGGTTCGATCACGACGCGAATGTCCTCGGCGGACTCGTCGCGAATATCGGCGACGAACGGCAGCTTCTTATCGTTGATCAGTTCGGCGATCTTCTCGATCAGCCGCGACTTCGGCACGAGATAGGGGATTTGCGTGACGACGGCGACCCACGTGCCGCGCTCGCCCTCTTCCTTGTCCCATCGCGCGCGCACACGGAACGATCCTCGGCCCGTATTGTATGCCTCACGGATCGTCGCCTTGTCGTCGACGATGATACCGCCGGTCGGGAAGTCCGGACCCTTGACGAATTTCAGGAGTTCCGTGGTTTTTGCCTTCGGGTTGTCGATCAGATGGAGCGCCGCATCGAGCAACTCGGCCGCGTTATGCGGCGGGATCGAGGTCGCCATGCCGACCGCGATGCCGGTCGAACCGTTCGCGAGCAGGTTTGGGAACGCCGCCGGCAAAACGATCGGCTCGTTCGACTGCCCGTCATAGTTCGGGCGGAAGTCGACCGCGTCCTCGTCGATGCCGTCTAGCAGGAGGCGCGCTGTCTCGGTCAGACGCGCTTCGGTGTAACGGTAGGCGGCCGCACTGTCGCCGTCGACATTGCCGAAATTTCCTTGGCCGTCGACGAGCGGATAGCGCGAGGAGAAATCCTGCGCGAGGCGCACCAGCGCGTCGTAGATCGCCTGGTCGCCATGCGGATGAAAATTGCCCATCACGTCGCCGACGATCTTCGCGGACTTTTTGAAGATGCCGCCCGGATCGAGGCGCAGCAGCCGCATTCCATAAAGAATGCGCCGATGCACCGGCTTCATGCCGTCGCGCGCGTCGGGCAGCGCGCGGTGCATGATGGTCGAGAGCGCATACGCCAAATAGCGCTCTTCGAGCGCGTCCTTCAGCTCGACGATCTCAACGCCTTTTTCCGGCTCCGGCGCGGGGGGAATCACTCGTTTGCCCATGAATCACCGATAGAAGAGGCCCAGAATCGGCACAAGTGCCGATCAGGCGGCGTTTGCCCGTGCCAGCGACGCCAGAAACGAATTCCGCGCCTCAGGGATAGCAAGTCCGCGCGGCTCATAGACCCGTCGCAGCAGAAAGAATTCGGTCAGTGTGAAACCGGCGACGATGTCATCGGCATTCGCGTCCGTGCCGCGTCCGTTGAGGAACCCCGGCAGCACCAAGAGCTGCGTCTTCCACGGTTCCCCCGCTGCCCGCGACACTGCACGCCCCGACTTTGGCGACACATAGACGAGTTCGTCGGCCTCGCCGGTCGCGGCGCATTCGCCGAGGTCGAGTCCGAAACCCAGTTCCACCAGCATCTGCAACTCGAACCGCACCAGCAGCGGTGCGGAGATTTGCGGCTCGTCGAGATGATCGACGATCAGGCAGAGTGCCTCATAAAGAGAAACATGCGGATCGCGTTCCGGCAGCAGGCGCAGGAGCGCCGCCAGCGTCTGCATGCAGTAACTCGCCGATGCTGACGCCATCAGCCGGTCGGCGCGCGAGGCCGTGCCCTCGATTGTGTAATTGCCCAGATGCTCGTCAAGCCGCGCGCGCCAGGTCGCGTGCACGCTGTTGCCCGGCTGCAAGTACGGCTTGATCCGCCGCGAGATGCCACCGCGCACGAGCCCGAGATGCCGTCCGCGCGTGGGAGTCATCAACTCGACAATCGCGCTAGTCTCGCCGTGGCGGCGCACCCCGAGCACGATGCCTTCGTCGGACCATTCCATCGACAGACTATTCCTTTGGAAATTCCAACCCTACTGCGCGATAGCGCGCCGGATCGTTCTCCCAATCCTCACGCACTTTAACGTGCAGGAACAGATGCACCTTCTTCTCGATCGCCAATTCAATTTCCTTGCGAGCGTCCATCGAAATCGACTTGATCATCCGGCCGCCTTCGCCCAGCACGATCTTCCGCTGACTGTCACGCTCGACAAATAGCGTCTGCTCGATCCGCACCGAGCCGTCCTTCAGGTCCTTCCACGAATCGGTCTCGACCGTGGACTGATAGGGTAACTCCTCATGCAGCCGCAGATAGACCTTCTCGCGCGTGATCTCGGCGGCCATGAGGCGCATCGGGACGTCGGTGATTTCGTCGGCCGGATAGTGGAATGGGCCGGTTGGAACGACTTCGGCGAAATAACGCAGCACGTCCGCTACACCGTCGCCCTTTGTGGCCGCGATCATGAAAATTCGATCGAATGGGCCGAGCTTGTCCGCTTCGGCTGCGAGCGCGAGCAGGCTCTCGCGCGGCACGAGATCGATCTTGTTGACGATCAGCACCTTGCGGCCGCGCGCGTCTTTCAGCTTTTCAATGATCGCGCGCGCATCCTCGTCCAGCCCTTTCTTGGCGTCGATCATGACGCCGATCAGGTCCGCGTCGCCCGCCCCACTCCAGGCGGCCTTCACCATCGCCCGATCGAGCCGGCGCTTCGGCACAAAGATGCCCGGCGTGTCGATGAAGACGATCTGCGCGTTCTCGTAGATGGCGATGCCGCGCACCTGGCTGCGCGTGGTCTGCACCTTCGGCGTCACGATCGACACCTTGGCGCCGACAAGCTCGTTCAGGAGCGTCGACTTGCCGACATTCGGGGCGCCGACAAGGGCCACGAAGCCACAGCGTGTATTTGTATCCTCAGGCATTTGCCTTCGCCGCCTTGCCCGCCTTCGCCGCTTTCGCTTTCGCCTTGGCCTTCGCGCCGACGTTCTCGCGCGTCAGCATTTCCGCTGCCGCAGCCTGCTCTGCGTCGCGCTTCGAACTGCCGCGTCCCTCCGCGGCGGCAAAGCCCGGCAGTTCGACACTGATCTTGAATTGGGGCTTGTGATCCGGCCCACTCCGTTCGATCTCGCGATAATTCGGCGGCGGCAGGCCGCGCGCCTGCGCCCATTCCTGCAGCATGGTCTTGGCATCCCGCAGCGGACGGCCGGGCTCAAGCATTCGCCCGCGCCAGAAACGGTCGATGAACTGCGATGCGGCGTCATATCCGCCGTCCAGGAAGACGGCACCGATCACGGCTTCGCAGACATCAGCGAGGATCGCCGATTTCTTCCGGCCGCCCGACTGCGCCTCGCTGCTGCCGAGCTTGATGTGCGGCCCGAGATCCATGGCGACGGCCGCTTCCGCGCACGCCTCTCGCCGCACGAGATCGGCAAGCCGTCGCGACAGCTCGCCCTCTTCTGCCTTGGGGAACGATTGAAACAGAAGCTCGGAGATGACGAGACCGAGCACATGATCGCCGAGGAATTCGAGCCGCTGATAACTGTCGGTGCGCTTGCTGCGGCCGCCGACGCCGCTCACATGGGTCAGCGCGTGCTCAAGAAGTTTCTGGTCGGAGAAGCGGTGTCCGATCCGCTCCTCGAGTGCGGAGGTGGACTTTTTCCGCTTCATCGCACCAGCGTGAAGAGCCGGCTCCAGCGCACGGACGCGGGCCAGGCCCAGATTTCCCAAGCGGCACGCCCGTCGTCGATGGAGAAGAAGATAATCTGCGCGCGCCCGACGAGATTTTCGTGCGGGACATAGCCGACCTGCGCCAGCACACGGCTGTCGGTTGAGTTGTCGCGATTGTCGCCCATCATGAAATACTGGCCAAGGGGCACCTCATAGACCGGCGTGTTGTCGTAGAAGCCGTTCTCGACCAGATCGAGCGTCTCGTAGGTGACGCCGTTCGGCAACGTCTCGCGCCAGCGGCGCACCGGCTGTCCGCCGAATTCCGGGTCGTTCGACCGCAGCGCGGGCAATGCCTCGCGCTTCACCGCCTGGCCGTTGATGTGCAGCAAGCCGCCCTGCATCTGAATCTTGTCGCCGGGCAGACCGATCACGCGCTTGATGTAATCGGTCGAGTCGTCCTTCGGCAGCTTGAACACCACCACGTCGCCGCGGTTCGGCGTGCCGTCCCAGATGCGCCCCTCGAACAGGTTCGGCGAGAACGGCAGCGAAAAGCGGCTGTAGCCATAGGAAAATTTGGACACGAACAGGTAGTCGCCGACCAGCAGCGTATTCTTCATCGAGCCGGACGGAATGTTGAACGGCTGGAAGAGAAACGTGCGGATGATCAACGCGATCAGCAGCGCGTGAAAAATCACACGCACGGTCTCGGCGAAACCGCTTTCCTGCTTCTGTTTTGTGGCCATGCTCATGAACTTCGAAAACTCGCGTATAGACGCCGAAATGGCGTGAGGCAATGCAGGTCAGCCGCCCGCTTTGGGCAACGCAGAAATGATCACCGTCGCCTGCGCCAGCGGCCATTCGTCGCTGATTGTCAGATCGATTCGTGCATCAAATCCTTCCGGCGTGATGGTCTCCAGGCGCCGCAGCGCGCCCCCTGTGAGTTTCATCGTCGGGCGGCCTGATGGCAAATTCACGACGCCCATGTCGCGCCACCACACACCGCCGCGCATGCCGGTGCCGAGCGCCTTGGCGCAGGCTTCCTTGGCCGCAAAGCGCTTGGCGTAGGTCTCAATGCTCTTGGCCCTGCGCTCTGCCCGCGCGCGTTCGGCCTCCGTGAAAATACGATCGAGAAAACGCTCACCGTGGCGCCCGATCACTTTTTCGATGCGCCGGATGTCGGTGATGTCCGAGCCAAGGCCAATGATCATGCGCTCGCCCCGGCCCGCGCGCGCCCGCGCTGCATCGCCGCCTTGAAGCTACGGACCGACTCTTCGAGGCCGACAAACACGGCTTCACCCACGAGGAAATGACCGATGTTCAGTTCGGCGATCTGCGGCAATGTCGAGATCGTTTCCGCGGTCGAGAAATCCAGCCCGTGTCCGGCATGCACTTCGAGACCGAGCGAGGCCGCTTGCTTCGCGGCGGCTACGATACGAGCAAACTCCGCATCCGCCTCCTTTACATGACCGTCGACCACCGCCTCACACCACGCCCCAACATGGATTTCGACCACGGGCGCTCGTAGCTTTGCCGCTGCCTCCACTTGCCGCGCATCGCCCGCAATAAAGAGCGAGACGCGAATGCCCGCCTCGGAGAGCTTGGCGACGACCGGCGCGAGATGATTGTGCTGACCGGCCGCGTCAAGGCCGCCTTCGGTCGTCCGTTCCTCACGTCGCTCCGGCACAATGCAGGCAGCATGCGGACGCACCTGCAGCGCAAACTGCAGCATCTCTTCCGTCGCCGCCATCTCGAAATTGAGCGGCGCCTTCACCTCCGCCGTGATCCTCCGCACATCTTCGTCGCGGATGTGACGGCGATCTTCCCGTAGATGCACCGTGATCCCGTCCGCTCCTGCAGCAACCGCCGCACGCGCCGCACGCGCGGGATCCGGATGCCGCCCCCCGCGCGCGTTACGCAGCGTCGCGACGTGATCGACATTCACGCCCAGCCGGATCGGCTTCACTTCAGCCATTGATGCGCTCGGCGGACGCCACGACAGGCCGCGATCGCAATTGTGCGATGATCGCGGTCAGGTGCTTGAGGTCGTAGACCTCGATGTCGATGGTCATTTCGGTAAAGTCGGGAGATTGCCGCGACATATTTATGTTGTCGATGTTACCGCCATGCTCGCTGATCGCCTGAGCGATCTGCGCGAGCGTCCCGGGTGCATTCGAAGCATGCACCATGACCTGCGCGGGAAAGCGCCGTGGTGCGCCGTCGTCGATGTCCCAGCGCACATCGAGCCAACGCTCCGGCTCGTCGTCGAACTCTTTTAATGCGGGCGACTGGATCGGGTAGATCGTGATACCCTCGCCAGGCGAGAGAATGCCGACGATGCGGTCGCCCGGCACCGCGCCGCCCTTTGCAAAGCGCACCGGCAGGTCCTCGCCCGTGCCGCGGATGGGCACGGGGCTCGACGATGGCCCGCTGTTGTCGCCGCCTCGGAAACCGGGGATCCGAAACTTCAGACTGGCGGCGCGCGCCAAGCCGAACCAGCCGTCACCGCGCGGCGCTTTTCCGGCCGCCTTCCGTTCTCCTCGCCAATCCGCGTGGACCGCGCGCACCACGTCCTCGGAACGCATTTCCCCGCGGCCAACGGCCGAATAAACGTCGTCGAGCGTCGCCCTCGCGAGCCGTGACAAGGACGACTGTAACCTATCGTCCGACAACGGCCTTTCGGCCTTGGCAAAAGCCCGCTCGATCATCCGGCGGCCCAGGCCGGTGTATTGTTTGCGCACCGCCGAGCGTGTCGCGCGGCGGATCGCAGCGCGCGCCTTGCCAGTGACGACAATCGACTCCCACGCGGCCGGCGGAGTCTGGTCCTTCCCGCGAACGATCTCGACCTCATCGCCCGTCATCAGCTCGGAGACGAGCGGCGCCACCTTGCCGTTGATCTTGCAGCCCACCGCGTTGTTGCCGACGTCGGTGTGGACTGCATAGGCGAAGTCGATGGGCGTTGCCTTGCGCGGCAGCGCAATCAGGCGGCCTTTCGGCGTGAAACAGAACACCTGGTCGTGGAACAGTTCGAGTTTCGTGTGCTCGAGGAATTCTTCCGAGTTCGAGCCTTCCGCAAGCAGCTCGATCGTATGCCGCAGCCAGTCATAAGCGCCGGAATCCCGAGACAGCATCTCGGTCGGCGTTCCACCGCTGTCCTTATATAGAGCGTGCGCGGCAATGCCGTATTCGGCAACCTCGTTCATTTCCCGCGTGCGGATTTGGAGCTCGACGCGCTGGCGGCCCGGGCCGACTACCGTCGTGTGAACCGAGCGATAGTCGTTCTGCTTCGGCGTCGAAATATAATCTTTGAAGCGTCCCTGCACGACCGCCCAGCGCTGATGCACAACGCCAACGGCGCGGTAGATATCTTCGATGGTGCCGACGACGACGCGGAATCCGTAAATGTCCGAAAGCTGCTCGAAGCCGATCGCCTTGCGCTCCATCTTGCGCCAGATCGAGTACGGCTTCTTCTCGCGGCCTTTTACGCGCGCACGGATTTTCTTCGCGGCGAGCGCGCCGGTCAATTCACCTTCGATTTCCTCGATGAGGTGCTTGTTCTTTTCGCGCACCGTCGCGAGGCGCGTCTCGATGGAGCGATAAGCCTCCGGCGACAACTGCCGGAAGGAAAAATCCTCCAGCTCCTCCCGCATCTCGTGCATGCCCATGCGGCCGGCGAGCGGCGCATAAATATCGAGCGTCTCCTCGGCGATGCGGCCGCGTTTGTCCGCCGGCACAAATTCGAGTGTGCGCATGTTGTGCAGGCGGTCGGCAAGTTTCACGAGCAGCACGCGCACATCGTCGGCAACCGCCAGCAAAAGCTTGCGCAGGTTCTCGGCCTGCTCTGCACGCTTCGAGACGAGGTCGAGCTTCTTGATCTTGGTCAGGCCTTCGACGAGGTCCGCGATGTCCTTGCCGAAGGTCCGCTCGATCTCCGCCCGCGTGACGTCCGTGTCCTCGATCGTGTCGTGCAAAAGCGCGGCCACGATGGTGGAGTCGTCGAGCTTGAGGTCGGTCAGGATGCCCGCGACCTCAATCGGATGAGAAATGTAAGGCGCCCCCGACGCCCGCTTCTGCACGCCGTGCGCCTTCATGGCGTAGACATAGGCGCGATTAAGCAGCGCCTCGTCGGTCTTCGGGTTGTAGTGCCGGACCCGTTCGACCAACTCGTACTGACGCATCATCGGGCGGCTTGTCGCCGCCGGTGTTTTGGAAGCCTGCTCAATAACTTCCATGGGTTCCTGCAAGGCCCGAACGACTCGGATGAGCCGCCCCTCAGTATGATCTGCGAAATATCATTGCCGGTTGCTTGCCATGCAAGGCCGATCGCGCGCCGTCCTTACCGGATTTCGCCGCCCAAAACGCAAAACGGCCCGGTTTGGCCGGGCCGCCTGGGGATTTGATCCTCGCGAAAGGATTATTCGCTCTCGTCCTCGGGAGTCTGCTCTGGGGGCACGAGACCCTGGAGTCCGGCGAGGAGCTGCTCCTCGGTCATACGGTCCATCTGCGCAACGGCGTCGTCGGTCGACGCTGTGGCCGTCCCGGCGATGAGCGGCACAGCCTCCGGCTCCGGCTCGTCCACTTCGGTGTATTTCTGAAGCGAGTGGATCAGCTCTTCCTTCAGGTCCTGCGGCGAAATGGTCTCATCTGCAACCTCGCGCAGCGCCACGACGGGGTTCTTGTCGTTGTCGCGATCGACCGTGATGTCCGAACCGGCCGAAATCATGCGGGCGCGATGGCTGGCCAGCAGCACGAGTTCGAAGCGGTTTTCGACCTTGTCGATGCAATCTTCGACGGTGACACGGGCCATCGTCACGACCTCCGGAACGGGACTGGGGGAAATTTGAGGCGCATATAGCCCCCTACGCCCTACAACGCAAGGGTGCCGCCCTCACTTGTCCCGTCCGCACCCCAAGCTAAGTCGCGGATGGGTCGGAGGATTCCGGCAGGGCCGCGACTCGTGAGCTAGTCTTCTTACGGTCGAGCGTCCGCCGCGAGCCGTTGGGTTTCCTCGCTCGGGAACTCACCGGCACATTTTTGGCCGTGCCCTTCACCCGCTGTCGCACAATCACTGATTGCGAAACGTACGGCCGACGAACACGCGAAAAACATTCGAGCGTCTCGTGCCCGTCGTCTTGAGTTTGTCCATTTTCGCTTGCAAACTTTTTCTCGCTGCAAGAACGAATGTTTCAAATTTTACTTTATGAGATTGCCTCCATGTCGAATTCCACTCATGAAAAAATCGCGGTGTTCATAGACGGCGCAAATCTGTACGCGACGTCACGCGGCCTTGGCGCCGACATCGACTACAAGCGCCTGCTGAAAGAATTCCAGTCGCGTGGCAATCTGCTGCGCGCGTTTTATTACACCGCGCTGATCGAGGATCAGGAGTATTCCTCGATCCGGCCGCTGCTCGACTGGCTCGACTACAACGGGTACTCGGTCGTCACCAAGAACGTGAAGGAGTTCATCGACTCCAGCGGCCGCCGCAAGGTGAAAGGCAACATGGACATCGAACTCGCGGTCGATGCCATGGAGCTTGCAAGTCACGTCGACCACATCGTGTTGTTCTCCGGCGACGGCGACTTCCGTCCGCTGGTCGAGGCAATCCAGCGCAAGGGCGTGCGCGTCACGGTCGTCTCGACGATCTCGACGCAGCCGCCGATGGTTGCAGACGAGCTGCGCCGCCAGGCCGATATCTTCCTCGACCTTGCCGAGTTGATGCCGAGGATCGGCCGCGATCCGAGCGAGCGCTCGGGCCGCATGCAGAACACGCCCGGCTTCCTGCAACGGCCATCGCACCCGCCTGCACCAGCGCATGTCGGCGCTGGCGCACCGATGGACGATGAAGACGACGACCTCGGCAATCGGTGAACCAAGACAAAGCCGCAAGCCGTACCGAGCCAGACCGCGACTGCCCGCTCTGTCCGCGCCTTGCCGCCTTCCGAGAAACCAACCGTAAGCGTGAACCGGATTGGTTCAACGCGCCGGTGCCAAATTTCGGCTCGGCGTCAGCACGCCTATTGATCGTCGGTCTCGCCCCCGGCCTCAAGGGAGCAAATCGCACGGGCCGCCCCTTCACCGGCGATTACGCGGGTGACCTGCTTTACGAAACGCTGATTGAGTTCGGGTTCGCACTCGGGAAGTTTGAGGCGCGTATCGACGACACGCTCGAACTCGTGGACACCCGAATCATCAATGCCGTGCGTTGCGTTCCGCCGGAGAACAAGCCCCTGCCGGCCGAAATCCGTACCTGCAATCAGTTTCTCACGGCAGGTTTCGGACAAATGCCCAGGCTCTCGGCAATCGTCGCGCTCGGACGCATCGCGCATGACGCGGTTCTGATTGCACTCGACGCCAAGCGCTCGAAGTCGCCCTTCACCCATGGAGCGAAACACAAGCTCAGTGAGCAGGTGACGCTCTTCGATTCCTATCACTGCTCCCGTTACAACACGAACACGGGCGTGCTGACCCCCGCCATGTTCCGCGCGGTCTTTCGCAGTGTCCGTGCTCACCTCTCGTAGCACTGCAACCTTCTCGGCAGACCGCCGTTGTCCTTGGGCAGAGGAGCGAACCATGCCCGACATCAATCTCGACATTTCTCCCGAGAAAGTCGCTTGGGTCATCGTCCGGGCCCGTGAATACGAAGCCAAGGTCCAGCCGTTCAACGCGGACCAGGAGACAGCCGCCGAAGAACACAGCGGCATCCTCGAGGATCGGCATTTCAACCCGACCCTGCGCGAGATGGTCGGCTTTATTCGCGCCCTCAATGTCGATGAGCAGGCCAATCTCGTCGCGCTGACCTGGGTCGGGCGCGGCACCTACGACGCCGATCAGTGGAGCGAGGCGCTCAATCGCGCCCGCGAAAACACCACGGCTGAGCAATATCTGCTGCGGACCCCGCTGCTCGCCGAGCACCTAGAAGCCGGGCTTGAGGCAGCGGGGATCCGAGCGGCGGAGCTTGAGGACGACCTGAGCCGGATGTGAGCTAGGCACCAGCTTCATGCTCACCCCTTCTGCCGCAACAGCCGCGACTTCTGCCGCTCCCAGTCGCGCTTCTTCGACGTCTCTCGCTTGTCGTGCAGTTTCTTGCCGCGCGCGAGCGCGATCTCGAGCTTCGCCCGCCCACGATCATTGAAATAGAGCTTGAGCGGAATGATCGTCATTCCTTCCCGCTCCACCGCGCCGATGAGCTTGTTGATCTGCCGCTTGTGCAGCAACAGCTTTCGGTGCCGCTTCGGCTCGTGATTGTTGTACGGACCGGACTGCTTGTATTCGGGGATGTTGGCGTTGATCAGCCAGATCTCGCCGCCATGTGCGTCGGCGTAAGACTCCGCGATCGTCGCCTTGCCCGTGCGCAGCGATTTTACCTCGCTGCCCGTGAGCGCGATGCCGGCCTCGAAGACTTCGCCAATTTCGTAATTGAAGCGGGCCTTGCGGTTCTGGGCGGCGATCTTGTTTCTTGGATCGGCCTTCGCAGCCATGCGCGCTCGATCAGTTGAGAAGACCGGCGTGGACCATCGCCTTCTTGATGGCGTCGCGGGTCTTGTCCGTCACCGGCAAAAGCGGCGAGCGAACCTGCTCCGTGCAGCGGCCGAGCATCGTCAGGCCGCACTTCGCGCCGGCGACACCGGGCTCGAAGAAGATCGCGTCATGCAACGGGATCAGGCGGTCCTGAATGGTGAGCGCCTTCGCATAATCGCCGGCCGCCGTCGCATTCTGGAGTTGCGCGCAGAGCGCGGGCGCGACATTCGACGTCACCGAAATGCAGCCGTGCCCCCCCGCCGCGTTATAGGCAAGCGCCGTCATGTCTTCGCCCGAGAGCTGGATGAAGTCCGGACCCATCGCCGCGCGCTGCTGCGAGACGCGCGCGATATTGGCGGTCGCATCCTTCACGCCGGCGATGTTCTTCAATTCATACAGCCGCTTCATCGTGTCGACCGACATGTCGACGACCGAGCGCGGCGGGATGTTGTAAATGATGATCGGGATGCCGATCGCGTCGTTCACCGCCTTGAAGTGAACATACATGCCTTCCTGCGTCGGCTTGTTGTAGTAGGGCGTGACGACGAGTACGGCGTTCGCGCCGGCCTTCTCGGCATGCCGCGCGAGATCGATGGCCTCCGTCGTCGAATTGGAACCCGCACCGGCGATCACCGGAACCCGGCCCTTCGCCTGATCGACGCACCACTCCACGACCTGATGATGCTCGGCATGCGAGAGCGTCGGGCTCTCGCCCGTTGTGCCGACTGGAACCAGACCTTCGGTTCCTTCGGCGATTTGCCACTCGACCAGCTTGCGGAAGGCGGACTCGTCGAGCCCCCCGTTCTTGAAGGGCGTGACCAGCGCCGTGAAGGAACCGCGAAACATCGGCGCACTCCGTTGATCAGATGGCGTCGTGGATAGCGCGGATGTCCGAATCGTGAAAGGCCTTTCAAATATGGGCGAGAATTCACAATATTTTCACGCGAGGGCCTGTTATTGCCCAGATTGACCGTAGTTTGGGGACGTTGATGAGATTGCTGCCGAGGATCGCTCCTGTCGTGATCGCGGTCGCCGTACTGGCGGTCGTGCCCGCGCGCGCGCCGGCGCAGTCACAGGCCGAGATCGGCTCGCTCAAGATCGCGATTGACCTCGTCGAACGCGGCAAAGGCGCCGAGGCACTTGCGACCGCGGCCGAATTCAAGGACCCCGCCGCCCGCGACCTTATCGTCTGGCTCACGCTGCGCACGGACTGGCGCGCGGTCGGCTTCGAGCGGGCAAGCGCATTCCTGCACAACAACGGCGACTGGCCGAGCGCCACCACCCTGCTTCGGCGCCGCACCGAGACGCTCCTATATGAAGAGAAGCGCGACGCCCGCACCGTCCGCGCCTTCTTTGCCAAGGATCGTCCCATCGCCGGCGAAGGCAAACTCGCGCTGGCGCGCGCCCTGCTCGCGTCCGGAGACTCCATCGGGGCTCTCCCGCTCGTGAAGAGCGCATGGCGCTCCGACGATTTGTCGCCGTCGGTCGAGAATGAAGCGCTCGCGACGTTCCCGAACATGATCGGCCGCGACGATCACAAAGCGCGCGCCGATATGTATTTCTTCGCCGAGAACCGCGCCGGCGCCATGCGCTCCGCCGAGCGCGCCGGTCCCGACGTGGTGGCGCTGGAGAAAGCGCGTGTCGCGACCGACCGGCGCGCCAAGGACTCAAACGCGCTCATTGGCGCCGTGCCCGCTTCGCTGCGCGACGACCCCGGCTTGCTGTACGCGCGGATGCAGTACCGCTGGCGCGCCGACGACGCGAAGGGCGCCGCCGAGATCATGCTGACGGCGCCGCGCGATCCGAAAGTCCTTGTCGACACCACGAAATGGTGGCGCGAGGTTCGCCTCGTTGTGCGCGGCCTGCTCGATCGCGGCGATCCCCGGCTCGCCTACCGCGTGGCCGCGCATCTTGGCCGGCCCGAGAGCGAGAACTATCGCGCCGATCAGCAGTTCACCGCCGGCTGGATCGCGCTGCGCTATTTGAAGGACCACGCGACCGCCGCGAAACACTTCGCGCAGCTTGAGAAAGAGTCCGATCACCCGATCACGCTCGGCCGTGCCTATTATTGGCAGGGCCGCACCGCCGAAGCGGCCAATCAGGACGCCGCTGCTCGCGCGGCCTATGAGAAAGCGGCGCGCTTCACCACCACCTATTACGGCCAGATCGCCCGCGCCCGCCTTGGGTTGAAAGATTTGCCGCTCGCCCGCCCGCTTGAGCCGACTGCCGCCGAGCGCGCAGCCTTCAACAAGCGCGACTATGTGCGCGCGCTGCGGCTCCTCTACGCGACCGACAACCGCCAGCACAGCATCGCTTTCTACAACGACATCACCGAGCGCGCGGTCGAGCAATCCACCATCTTGCTGCTGGCCGCCGTCGCTTACGAGCAGCGCGACCCGCGCGGCATGGTGCTGATCGGCAAGGCCGCCTACGACCGCGGTATCCTGATCGACACCATCGCGTTCCCGGTGTTCGGCATTCCCGATCTGCCGAAAGATGAGCCGCAGGCGGACCGCGCACTCATCTATGCAATCGCACGCCAGGAAAGCCAGTTTCAGCAGTCGGCCGCTTCGCACGCGAGCGCCTACGGCCTGATGCAGGTGATCCCACCGACCGCGCGCGCGATCTCAAAGCGCCTCGGGCTTCAATTCGACCTCGGCAAGTTGCGCGGCGACCCCGTTTACAACGCGCGTCTCGGTGCGAACGAGCTCGGCCACCTGCTCCAGCAATTCAACGGCTCCTACATCCTGAGTTTCGTCGGCTATAACGCCGGTCCCGGCCGCGCCCGCGAATGGATCGCCAAATACGGCGACCCGCGCGATCCGAAAGTGGACGCCATCGACTGGGTCGAGCGCGTGCCGTTTTCCGAGACGCGCTTCTATATCCAGCGCGTGATGGAAAACATGCAGGTCTATCGCGTGCTGTTCGGCGACAAGCCGGGCTTCCGCATCGAGGCGGATCTGTCGTCGGGGCGGGGATAGTACTCCGTTCGTTATCCCGGCCAAGCGAGCGCAATATGCGCGAGCGCGAGCCGGGATCATTTCGAGATTTCTGATGACGATCCCGGGTCTCGGCGCTGCGCGCGCCTCGCCCGGGATGACGATTTCAAACAGCCGTTCGCGATCTCGCGGCGCGATTCCGCCCGAGGTTTGAGCCGATGCGCGCCCTTGAACGAGAGGGGCGCGCGGGACGCCGGGGACTGCCGGTCCCCACGGTCCATGTGCGAAGGAAGAAGCACATGGAGGCCTTGCCGCGAGGTTGCCGGAAGTGTCCCGGCGTCCCGCGCGCGGTGTTTCTAGGCTTGCTCCGCGTGAACCCCGGTGGGCGTACTGTTCTGGCGCCGCCCTCATTGATGGGGCTTGGCGCCTACCCACCGTTACGGGCGCAACGGGACCGCAACGCCGACTTCACTTTGGCGGCAAATACGGAATGTTGCCTTCCCGGACGTGCAGCGCGCACGCCGGGCACACACGGCTTGGGCCGCCGCAAGCATGTTGCGAGCATGCTCGGGCCACCGCATCCCTGCTCCGCTCGAACGACGCCTCGCGAGAGCGCCCTCTGTTGAGCAAGGACGCCACGAATGTAAGGGTGCCGGAGTCGACGTGGAAAAAGAAAGCAGAAGATTTTTATTCCTGAGCGATTACAGTAGTTTCCACGCCGTTTGGGCGCCTGTTTCAACGAGACGCCGTATGCCCCCCATCGCCTCCTTTCGTTTCCCCGCGGCCGACGGCCTGCAACTTCACGCGCTGGATGCCGGACCGCGCGACGCAACGCGGCTCTCCGTCATCTGCCTGCCGGGCCTCGCGCGCACGTCCGAAGATTTTCGCGACCTGATCGAGCGGCTCGCATTCGACCCCTCGCACCCTCGCCGCGTGATCGCGCTCGACTCCCGCGGCCGCGGACTGTCCGCGCGCGATCCGAATCCCGAGAACTACGCAGTGCCGGTCGAGTTGGGCGACGTCTCCGCGCTCCTCGCCGCAACCGGAATCGAACGCGCCGTCTTTGTCGGCACCTCGCGCGGCGGAATTCTCACCATGGTCATGGCCTCTGTGCGGCCCGAGGCAATCGCCGGCGCCGTCCTGAACGACATCGGTCCCGTCATCGAGATGGCCGGACTCCTGCGCATCAAGGCCTATGTCGGCCGCCTGCCGCCGCCTCGCGACTACACCGACGCCGCACGCCTCCTGCGCGGCGCGATGGGCAATCAGTTTCCGGGCTGGAACGAGGCGACGTGGGAGCGCTATGCGCGGCTGACCTGGCAGGAAACGCCGGCGGGACTGGTGACGCGCTACGATCCGGCGATTTCGGCGACGCTCGCCACTGTCGATCCCGATCAGCCTCCGCCGCCGATCTGGGAGCAATTCGACGGACTCGCGCAGGCTCCCCTCATGGTCATTCGCGGCGAGCATTCGGATCTGTTGTCGCGCGAGACGGTGGACGCGATGCGCGCGCGCCGGCCCGACCTTGAGACAATGGACATCGCCGGCGAGGGTCACGCGCCGCTTTTGACGGGCGAACGCACGCTCGAGTCCATCGCGCGGTTTGTTGCGCGCTGCGACGACCAGTCGTCGTCCCGGCCAAGTAAGCCTGCGGCAGCAGGCGAACGCGAGCCGGGACCGTCCGCTATTGACTGAGAACGGTCCCGGATCGCCGTCGCGGAATTTATCGTCGGTCCGCGCAAAGCGCGGACCCGATGGCTCCGGCGTCCGGGACGACGCAAGAAAAAACCCCGGCGGTTGCCCGCCGGGGTTCTCTTTGGATCATCCGTACCGGATCAGAAGTTCCGGCGCAGACGGGTCCATGCCGTGATGATGTCGTTGCTGGTTGAGGCACCAACGATCGGCGTCACCTCAAGATCCGAGTAGACGAGGTCGAGGCTGAGATCGAGGCCCGCCACCGGTGACCAGATGGTGCTGATACCGGCCTGAAGTACCTCGGCCTCACCCTGTACCGAGTTTTCGAGGTTGAGCCAGCCGGCGTAGAAGCCGGTGCGCAGCATCGGAGTCCAGTAGTGACGGTAGGCTGCGTAAACCGACCAAGCTTCGGTCAGTTCGAGATTGCCGGCCAAATTCACGACACCGTCGTTCACGGCATAGGCCGGACCTGTACCTGCAAAGGTCTGCAGGGCCAGGGAGTTGAATCCGGCTGTCGGGCTGGAGTTGTAGCCGGTATAGTCAACCGCACCTTCCGTCCAGGCGCCCTGGAGCAGGAAGCTGTTGTTGGCGTTGCCGGTCTGCGGGGTCTTGACTTCGATGCCCGCGCCGATGGCCCAACCGTACTCCGTGTCAACGCCAGGATTTACGCCCTGGAGTGCGCTGTTCGGCTTGACCTGATGCACGGCGCCCATGATCTGGGCGCGGCCCCAAGCCTGCGTGACGTTGAAGTTACCGACGACGTCCGGCATCCAGCGGCCGCCATAGGCGTTGCTCGCCGCAACAACTGCACCGGTGAGAGGTGCCACAGTGCCGTTGATACCGGAACGACGACCGGCCGGATCTTCGACCGAGACCGACGCCGTCACGCCGTTACCGAGCTGAGCGGTATAGGCGAACACGTTAGTCCACGCCCAATCGAGCGCCGGCGAGGCGACAACCGAGTAGGCGCCGCCCATGCTGAAGAACGAGTTCGTGTAGCCCCAGGTGAAGCCCGCGAACTGGATGTAGGCATAGTCCATGCCAGCGCCGGTCGCGTGGTTGGCGTTGGTCGGACCGACCGACATGGTCGCGCGCAGCGTGCCATAGGCCGTGTTCTGACGCGCGTCGAGGATGACCTTCGCCGACGTGCGCGAGTTGTAGTAGTTGTAGTCGGCATTGTGGGGACCATCGACGCTGCCATAGATGTTGGCAACGGCGTTCGTGCCCTTCACACCGAATTCGTAGTACACATATCCGCCGACGCGCAGGCAGATGTCCGTGCCGGGGATGTAATAGAAGCCCGCACCGTAAGCGGAGCAAATCTTCACATACTCGACGGGCTTTGCCTTCACCGGCATGTCCGCCGCCTGTGCTCCCGCCGTCGCGACAAGACCCGCCGCTGCGCCGAGGAGAAGGCTCTTCATCACTCTCATCGTGACCTCCAAAGTAGTTTTTCTCTCGTTGAGGGGGAGCGGGTTCCGTTAAGTTCCCAAGTCCCCGTGAGACCTCTCGGCCGGTGCGGTTTTCAGCGGAAGAGAAGCTGCGACCCCGCCCCGGACGTTTGCGACTGAAGGTCTCCCCCCTCGGGGTCCCCCTGCCGTCGCTGTTGCACACCTTAGCCAAGCGGTACTTGCCATCCAATGGAGCGGACCCTTTTCAACCCCTCCAAGCGGCTCTTTCTGGCGGCGTGTTGCACAAACACAACGCTGTGATTAGGGGTCTCAGAAATCAATATTACTACGCGTTTTCAATGTCTTATGGATTCATGGTCTGTTGGTTGGCAATCCTTCAGGGGTCCCCTGACTGACCGGCCGCCCGCCCTGTTGCGCGTCGGCCACACAAATCCGGTGCCCCTCCCCGAACGGCGTCGCTGACGATTCCTTTTCTGACGAGCAGTAAGGACCATCGCCGGAAAGGCCGCGCGCATCGGACGGCGCCCCCGCGCTTCATGGAAGTGGAAGCACCGTGCTACGCGACTGCCGGCGGTAACGAACGGCCATTCCGCGTCGTATTCGGGGCGAACAAGTGCAAGACCGCGAAACCGAATGGGCCGGATTAATGCGTTCGGCCGTCGCCGGCGACGAAGCCGCCTATCGGCGGCTCTTGTCGGCGATTGCGCCATGGCTGCGCGCGATTGCGCGGCGCGGTCTCGGACGAACGGCCGCCGGCAGCGGCGAAGCCGAGGACATCGTGCAGGAAACCTTGCTCGCGATTCATCTGAAGCGGCACACCTGGGATCCGGCGCGGCCGCTTGGCCCGTGGCTGCGCGCGATCGCACGCAACAAGCTGATCGACAATTTCCGCCGCCGTGGCGGACGCAACAACATTCCGATCGACGGACTCGAAGAGGTGATCGCCGCCGAGGACACGACGCCGGCAGTCGAGGCACGCGACGTCGCGCCCTATGTCGACGCGCTGCCGGAGGGCCAGCGCAATGTCGTCCGCTCGATCATCAACGAAGAAAAATCCATTCGTGAAACGGCCGAGCGGCTGAAGATGACCGAAGGCGCGGTGCGCGTCGCCTTGCATCGCGGCCTTGCCAGCATCGCGCGCGGCTACCGGCGGGATTTTGCATGAAGACCGACGATCTCATCCGCGCGCTCGCAGCAGACGGCGCGACGCCGCGCGCCGGGCTGACGCGCGCACTCGTCCTCGCCGCGATCCCCGGCATTACCCTTGCCGCGATTCTGTTCGCCGTGCTGCTCGGGCCGCGCCCCGATCTCGCGCAAGTTGCGACCGAGCCGGGCTTCCTCTTCAAGCTCGTCGTGACGCTGACGCTCGCCGCAACTGCGTCGTGGCTGCTGTCGCGCCTCGCACGCCCCGGCGTCGAGAGCGGTGCCGCCGCCATCGCGTTATTGGCCGCTCCGCTCATGCTCGTTGTCGTCGCCGCGATTGAAGCCATGCCGCTCGACCCGGCAGTTCGCGCGGCAAAGATCGTCGGCACAACCTGGCCGATCTGCCTGATTTTCATCCCGCTGCTCTCATCGCCGATTCTGGCGGCGGTCTTGATCGGGATGCGCCACGGTGCGCCCACTCGCCCGGCTCTCGCCGGAATGACGGCAGGCTTTGTCGCCGGCGGGGTTGGCGCTGCAATCTACGCGGCCTATTGCCAGGAGAACTCGGCGCTCTTCCTCGCCACCTGGTACACGCTCGGCATCCTGATCGTGGCCGCCCTGGGCGCGGTCGCCGGCAACCGCCTGTTGCGCTGGTAGCCATTGCGGGCATCTTCCCACTCGCTCACAAGGGCAAGCCAGCGGCCCGCGCCAGATTGACGCGAAGAATCCGACAGTTAACATGCCGACGAAGGGTGGCACTTCGCGAAAAGCGGAGGCCGATTCGGAGCGCCGAACAATCGCGCCACATCAGATGGCGGGCGGCCTCCGGCAAGGAAACGTCGTAACGGCCCGCAAGGGTCAAGGGAGGACCTCGTCAATGCATAATCGCAGAATTTTTTTGAAGGGCGCAGCGGCCACCGTCGCCGCATCGAGCTTGGCCGCGCCTGCCGTGCTCGCTCAGGCGCCAATCGAACTGAAGCTCGCGAGCTTCGTTCCGCCCACGCACTCGATCTGGGACAAGGTCCTGATGCCGTGGGTCAAGAAGGTCGAGGAGACGAGCAAGGGCCGGCTGAAGATCGCCGGCTATCCCTCGATGCAACTTGGCGGCAAGGCGCCGGAGCTCTACCGGCAGATGGTGCAAGGCATCGCCGACATCGTCTTCACGCTGCCGGGCTACACCTCCGGCGACTTCCCGATGATGTCCCTCACCGAGTTGCCCGGCACCGCGACCAGCGCGCGCGAGGGCACCGAGAGGATCTGGAAGCGGCTTGAAGAGGGCTACTTCGCCAAGGAGTTTGCGGACGCCAAGGTGCTGATGCTGTGGAACGCCGACAACGCCGGCTTCCTGACGCGGGACAAACCTGTCCGCAAGATCGCCGACATCAAGGGCCTGCGTCTGCGTTCTCCGTCGGCTGCCCAGGCTGCACAGATCGAGCATCTGGGCGGTATCGCCGTCAGCATGCCCGTGCCGGCGGTTTATCCCGGCATCGAGCGCGGCACCGTCGACGGCGCGATGATCCCTGTCACCACCCTCCTCGACTTCAAGCTCAGCGAAGTGGTGAAGTACATCACGACCGAAGCACCGCTCGGCCGCTCGGCGTTTCTGGTGTCCATGCAGAAGAAGCGTTACGAAGGCCTGCCGGCCGATCTGCGCAAGGTCATCGACGATACGACGGGTCTCTCGCTCGCTCTCCAGGGCGCCAAGACCTACGACGACCGTGCCGCGGAAGCGATGGAGTCGGTCAAGAAGACCCACGACGTCTATCTGCTGTCCAAGGCGGAATACCAGGAGTGGCTCAAGTTCTTCAGTCCGCTGGCGCTGGCAGAAGCAAAGCGGGTCGACGCCCTTGGGCTGCCGGGCACAAAGCTCGTGAAGGCCTACAACCTGATCGCCTGACCGGCGGCAGTCGTCACGCAAATATAAAGGCGCAGGAAACGGGGAAGAGATGTGCTGACCGACCTCTTCGGCCGTTTCCTGCGCTACCTTGCGCTTGCCGCGGGCGTTCTTCTGCTCGTGCTGATGCTCTTCACTGTGGTCGACGTCGTACTGCGTAATGCCTTCAACATGCCGTTACGCAGCGTCTATGAATTCACCGAATTCCTGATGGCGCCGATCGTGTTTCTCGCCGTCGCCTATACCGGCTGGGTGGGCGGCCACATTGCCGTCGATCTCTTCGCCGAATGGCTCGACCGGCCGGGCCTGCGGTTTATTCCCGCCATCCTTGCCTTCATGGGCGCGGCGCTGTTCGCGCTGATCGCCTATCGGGCCTTACTGGAAACGATGACGACCGTCGATCAGGTCAGCAACCTCCTCCGCTGGCCGTTCTATCCGTTCCGTTTCGCCGTAGCGTTCGGCGCGGGCCTCTATGCGATCGTGCTGTTGATCGAGGCAGTTCAGGCGCTCCGCGGCGTACCGACCGGGGACAATCGATGATCTCATCGGAAATAACCGGCCTGATCGGCGTCATCGCGATGCTGATTTTGTTGGCGCTGCGGATGCCGATCGGCGTCGCCATGCTCTTGGTCGGCACCGTCGGATTCATGTATCTGCACCCGGCCGGCATCGACGCCACGTTGTTCATGCTCGGCAGCTATCCCTACAGCTATTCGGCGGTCTATGAGCTTGCCGTCATTCCACTGTTCATCCTGATGGGCAACGCGGCCGCCGTGTCCGGCATGGGACGCGACCTGTTCGCCGCCGCCTATGCCTGGGTCGGCCATTGGCGCGGCGGGCTTGCGTCCGCCACCATCGCGTCCTGCGCGGGCTTTGCGGCGCTCACCGGATCGAGCGTGGCCGCGGCCGTCACCATGGGCCGCGTCTGCCTGCCCGAGATGAAGCGCTACAACTATGACGACCGGCTCGCCACCGGCACCGTCGCGGCCGGCGGCACGCTCGGCATTCTCATTCCGCCGAGCACCGCCTTCATCGTCTATGCCATTCTCACCGAGCAATCGATCGGGCGCCTCCTGCTCGCCGGCGTTCTGCCCGGCTTGCTGCTGACCGTTCTGTTCATCGCCACGATTGCAATCTGGACCCGGGTCAATCCGAAATTGGGACCGGCGGGCGCGCACGCCAGCTGGCGGGAGCGGTTTACCACACTGGGAAAAGCCGGCCCGATGGTGACCATCGTTGCCGCCAGTATCGGCGGCATCTATCTCGGCGTTTTCACGCCCGCGGAAGCCGCTGCCGTCGGCGCCTTCCTCTCGCTGCTCTGGGCGCTCTGCAACCGCACGCTCAACGCGGCCAACCTGCAATTCGTATTGCTCGAAACGGTCAAGACCACCGCCTTCGTGTTCATCGTGCTGGTCGGCGCGCTGGTATTCGGCCCCTTCCTCGCCATGAGCGGCCTGCCGCAGGCGATCGTCGCCTGGCTTACCGGCTTGGACGTGCCGAACTGGGGCATCCTCTCCCTCCTCATGGTGCTCTACATCATTCTCGGCATGTTCCTGGAGGGGTTCTCCATCCTGGTGCTGACGATCCCGATCGTTATCCCGATCATCACCGCGCTCGGCTACGACCTGATCTGGTTCGGTGTGCTGATGGTGGTGCTGCTGGAGATGGGCCTGATCAGTCCGCCGGTCGGCATCAATGTGTTCGTGGTCAAGGGGCTGGTGCCGGATGTGCCGCTGACCACCGTGTTCGCCGGCATCTTCCCCTTCTGGTTCGCCATGGTGATCTGCCTGATCCTGCTGATCCTGTTCCCGCAAATTGCGCTCCTGATCCCCGAGCGGATGATCGGCTGACCGCGGCGGTTAGGCATTCGTCCTTTCCGCTTGCTATAGGTCGGCGTCGGAGTTGCGCGCATGCACGACGCGATCATCATCGGCGGTGGCCATAATGGCCTCGTCTGCGCGGCTTACCTCGCGAAGGCGGGCCTGAAGGTCGTGGTGCTGGAGCGCCGCGCGGTCGCAGGCGGCGCGGCGGTGACGGAAGAATTCCATCCGGGATTCCGCAATTCCGTCGCGGCCTACACCGTCTCGCTGCTCAATCCGAAGGTGATCCGCGACCTCGATCTCGCGCATCACGGGCTCAGGATCGTCGAGCGCCAGCTTTCCAATTTCTTGCCGCTCGACGACGGCCGCTACCTCAAGGTCGGTGGCGGGAAGACGAAGAGCGAAGTCGCGAAATTCTCAAACCGCGATGCCGAGCGGCTCGACGAATACGGAGAGCGGCTGGAGGCCGTGGCCGACGTGCTGCGCGCGCTCGTCCTCCAGACCCCGCCGAATGTTGTGGCAGGCTCGCCGCTCGCCGCCGTCGGCGAACTCCTGAAGTCGGCCCGCATCGGCAACAGGTTGCGCGGACTCGACATGGCGCATCGGCGCGAGCTGCTCGACCTGTTCGCACGCTCCGCCGGCGACTACCTCAACTCCTGGTTCGAAAGCGATCCGATCAAGGCGGCGTATGGCTTCGACGGCATCGTCGGCAATTACGCCAGCCCCTACACGCTCGGCTCGGCCTATGTGCTGCTGCACCACTGCTTCGGCGAAGTGAACGGCAAGAAAAGCGTCTGGGGCCATGCCGTTGGCGGCATGGGCGCGATCAGCCAGGCAATGGCAAAAGCGGCAGCGACCGCGGGCGCCGATATCCGCCTCTCCAGCGCCGTGCGCGAAGTCATCGTTGAAAAAGGCCGCGCCGTTGGCGTCGTGACCGAGAGCGGCGAAGCCTTCCGTGCCTCGGCGGTGATCTCAAATCTCAATCCGAAACTGCTGTTTGAAAAGCTCGTCGCCACGGACTCGCTGCCCGCCGACTTCCGCATGGCCATGGCGCGTCACCGCAACGGCTCCGGCACCTTCCGCATGAACGTGGCGCTTTCAGAATTGCCGGATTTCTCCTGCCTGCCCGGCAAGGATCTCGCGGAGCATCACACGGCGGGCATCATCGTCGCGCCGAGCCTGCGCTACATGGAGCAGGCCTATTTCGATGCGCGCACGAGCGGCTGGTCGAAGTATCCGATCGTGGAGGTCGTGATTTCATCCACACTCGACGACACGTTGGCGCCGAAAGGCCAGCACGTCGCGAGCCTCTTTTGCCAGCACGTTGCGCCGGAATTGCCGGACGGCATGTCATGGGACGACAAGCGTGAGGAAGTGGCCGACCTGATGATCGAGACGGTCAACCGCTATGCGCCGAACTTCAAGGCATCCGTGCTCGGCCGCCAGATCCTGTCGCCGCTCGATCTCGAACGCACCTTCGGACTGGTCGGCGGCGATATCTTCCACGGCACGCTCGAGCCCGCGCAGCTTTTTTCGGCGCGTCCGGTGCTCGGCCATGCCGACTACCGCGCGCCCATTCCCGGGCTTTATATGTGCGGCTCCGGTACGCATCCCGGCGGCGGCGTCACCGGCGCGCCGGGTCACAACGCGGCGCGCGAAATCCTGCGCGACTTCCGTCGTAAGCGACTCAATCGGGTTGGATAAGATCGTCAGCCGACCGCGATATTCGCCGACGCTTCAGCCACGCGGCCGGTGTCTTCCGTCCACTTGAAGGCAAGCTTGCCGCTCGCCTTCGGCGCGACGTGGAAACGCAAGTAGGGATTGGCCGCAAGCGAGCGATAGAGCGTCGCCTTGAAGAAGGCTTCGCCGTCGAGCGTCGCTTCGAACGAGCGCACGATCCGCTGCGGCAGCACCGTGCCGTCGGCGCCTTCGCGCAGGCCGGTCTCCATCGGGTGATTGATCAGCGTGAGCACTTCGGCCGGCGTGCCCGCCGCGGTCTTCGCCGGCACGCGCACGCGCGGCAGCATTTCGCCGGCGCTCTCGTAGGTGTCGGCGCGGATCAGGCAGCCGCTCACCGTGACCCGCACGTCGCGCGAGGTCGCAAACACCTGCCCCTTGCTCGTGCGTGCGACCGCGATCACCGTCTGGCTCTCGTTCAGGCGCACGCGCGTCATGACGTTGGCGCGGCCCGCGCGCGGCGTGAATTCGAAACTCGCAATTTCCGGCGACGGGTTGCGCGAGGCGAAGAGATGAATCGACTGCACATAGTCGGCATCGGTCATCGGCCGGTCGACATTGACCGTGAGCTGCACCGACGATCCGTCTTCGGAAATGAGCGGAAGATCGAGCGCGATCCCGTCGCTCGAAGGCTTCGCATCCCCGATGAGCTTCCTGGCTGCGTCCAGCCGCTCCCACGCCTGCGCCCAGGCGCTCGTGGAAAGCGCGAGCCACGCCGCGCCCGACGCGCCGAGCAGGAGCGCGTCGCGGCGACTGAAACGGTCCGAAAACAGGCGGTTCATGGTGCTGTATGTATTCTCGTCCTCGATCCGCGCAAGCGCGGGCCGTTCACAACGGCGGCAAGGCCAGCGGCCCGCGCAGCGCCAGCCGCCCGCCGAGGAGAATGCCTCCGGCGGCCAGAAACGAGCCCAGCGCCAGCGTGGAGAGGCCCGTGAGGCCCTGGCCGATGGAGCAGCCGAGCGCGAGCGCGCCGCCGATCCCCATAAGCGCGCCGCCCGTCATGTAGCGCGCCATGCGCTCCGCGGTCGGAAAGCCTTCGAGATGAAATTTGCCCATGGACACCGCCGCCACGAGCGAGCCCAAGAATACCCCGCACACCACCGCGACTCCGAAGCTTACCTTCGTGCCGGTCGCGATCATCGCGTACTGGATCGTCTCGCCGATCGGCGCCACGAAGGTGAGCGAGACAAGCGGCGCCGGGTCGAAATCGTCGGCGCCGAGCCAGCCGGTGGCGAGCCAGCCTGCCGGCACCAGCGCGCCGATGATGAGGCCACCGGCGATGTCCTTCGTGCTGGAACGGAACGGCTTGTGCGCAAACACGAACCACAACAGCAATCCCGCCGTAACCAGCGTGAACACGACGCGCGCCACGTTCGAGCTGACGGCGCGCGCGAGATACGGCAGCGACTGCGGTCCCTCGCCGACCGCCGCGCCGGTCAGGGCCGCGACCTGCGTGCGCAGCGGCGCGATCAAGCCGGTGAGCGTCATGTAAGCGGCGATCCCGAGACAGACGAGCACGACGAACGAGCGCAGGTTGCCGCTGCCGAGCAGGACGAGCGCGCGCGAGCCGCACCCGTTGCAGGCGACCATGCCGTAGCCGAACAGCACGCCGCCGAGCGGCATCAGAAGCCACGAGAAGCTCTCGCCGAGATAGATGGAGCGGCGCACGTCGATCAGCCCGATCGCGTCGATCAGTTGCGTGCCGAGGATGGCGACGGCGAGCGCGAGCGCAAAGGCGCGGATTTTCAGGCCGTCGCCGGTCACCCACCAGCCGCGCATCCCGCGGGTGAGACAGAAGCCCGTGATCTGCCCGGCCACGCCGAAGACGAGGCCGATGGCGAAGCCGGCCCAAAGCGTGAGAGCGGCGGGCGTCATGCCCACCGCTCCCGAACCGTCAGGCAAAGCCGCGCCGCGTTACGCAGGCCGGCTGCCCCAGGTGTCTTGCGCGATCGCATTGTACCAGCCGACCCCGTATTGCGCTTCGAGCTTGCGGAAGTCATCGCTCGCCTGGCGCGGGCTGACGCCGCCCGTGCCCTTGAGCTCGACCAGTTTGCCGTCCTCGAGACCATACACATTCGCGACCGAGATGCCGTAGTCGGGCGCAATCAGACTGTAGCAGGTATTGAGCCACGACGGCGCGGACGCCGGACGACCGGCGAAGGACGCCAGGATCGCCGCCGCCGCCACCTTGGCCTGCGCGTTTGCGACAAAGCCCGATTTCGGCATCGGCGCGGCGCTCGTCGCGTCGCCCACGACATAGATGTCGGCGACCTGCGTCGACTCGAAAGTTTGCGGCTTGATCGGCACCCAGCCGCTTTCGTTCGTGACGCCCGCACGGTCGGCGATGAAACCGGCCTTCTGCGGCGGCACGACATTGAGCACCGCGGCCTTGTGCTTCTTGCCGAACTCGGTCTCGACCTCGAGCGCTTTCGCGTCGACCTTGACCACCTTGCCGTCCTTCGAGAGCGGCACCCACTCGATCATGTCGCCGTAGAATTTCTTCCAGCCGTCCTGGAAGAGAGGCTGCTTGGAGAAGTTTTCCTTGGCATCGAGGACAAGGATCTTCGACTTCGGCTTCTTCGTCTTGAAGTAGTGACCGACCATGCTGATCCGCTCATACGGCCCCGGCGGGCAGCGGAACGGATTGGCGGGCGCGGAGAGAATGAACAGACCGCCGTCGGGCATCGTGTCGAGCTGCTTCTTGAGCAGCGTCGTCTGCGGACCGGCCTGCCATGCATGTGGCGCGAGTTGCGAAGCCGCTTCGTCGTAGCCCGCAAGCGCACCCCAGCGGATGTCGATGCCGGGCGACAGAACGAGCTTGTCGTAGGGCAGCACACGGCCGCCTGCGAGCGTCACGGTCTTTTTCTTGTTGTCGATGTCCTTGGCCAGTTCATGGACGACCTGCACGCCGAGCGAGCGGAGTTCGTCATAGCCGTGGCCCTGCTGCTCGAAGGTGCGCAGGCCCGCGAAATGCAGGTTGGTGAACGGGCAGGTGTAAAAACGCTTGCCGGGCTCGACGAGCGTGACCTGAAGCTTCGGATTGCCGCGCTTGAGGTACTTCGCGGCCGTCGCGCCACCGAAACCGCCACCGACCACAACGACGCGGCCCGCGGCCTGCTGCTGCGCGATCGCGGGCATGCTGAACGACAGCGCGCCTGCGCCTGCGCCGCCAAGGAGCGCGAGCGTTTGACGGCGGGAAAACTTGCTGTGGGTGCTCATCACTTCTTCCCCTTCGTGGCGGCAGGCGCCGGCTTGAGCTGCGCGTAGTATTTTGCGAGCGCGTCGATCTGCTCGTCGGTGTGGCCCTTCAGGAGCCGGTTCATGATGGTGGTGCCAGGCGGCGGCGTCTCGGCCTTGAACGCCCTGAGCTGTCCCTTCAGCACCGCTTCCGGGCGCCCGGCAATCGACGGGATGACGCCCGGCGAACGGCCATCGGTGCCGTGGCAGTTGGCGCAAGCACCAGCCAGCACGGCCGCGTCGATGGATTGAGCGGAGACCGGCAGCGCGCCGGCCACGAGGAAAAGGCCGAAACCGAACGCGGCCCCGACGGAATGACGTAGATACTGCATGAGCCCCTCTCTTCGCCCCAGGCGAATACACAGATTTTCACTGTGACTTGTTAAGAATATCACCGTTCTAAAGTAAAATAAAGCCGCCGGAACTCCGGCGGCTGATCGCAAGCGGTTCAACCGCTTAGCTGAAGGTTTTGCCAAACAGCCGTTCGTACTCGGCCTCGGGCACGCCGTAAAAGCCCTTGGCGTATTTGCGCAGCCCCTCCCGGCTCAGGATGCTCGTCGAGCCGCGCTTGGACGATACGAACCCAAGATCTTCGAGGCGATGCAAAGCGATCGTCACGCCCGGACGCCGTACGCCGAGCATGAGCGCCAGAAATTCGTGCGTGAGCTCGATCTCGGTCTTCTTCAGCCGGTCCTGAGACATCAGCAGCCAGCGCGCGAGACGCTCCTCCACCGTGCCAAGCGTATTGGCGAGCAGCGTCTGCGAAGACTGGATGCTGAAGGCGTGCGCGTAGCGAAAAATTGCATGCGAGAGACTCTTGCTCTGGTTCATCAGCGCGCGCATCCGCTCGGCGGTGATGCAATAGCCCCTGCCCGTGATCTGCATCAGCGTCTCATGCGGCGTACGGTCCGCGCCAAGGAGTGCAGCGATACCAGTCACGCCCTCAAAGCCGATGATGCCGATTTCCGTCTGCCGGCGGTCGCTGCTGCCCGCGATCGCGATCACCGACGCCATGCCTTCTTCGATGAAATAGATGTTGCGGATCTTTCGTCCCGCCGGTTCGACCCGCTGCCGAAAACGCAGCAGTCGCGGCTCCAGATACCCGGCCATGAGCTGCTGATCGGAGCGGCTCAGGCTCGCAAGAATCCCATTGCGATGCAGGTCCACGGGGCTCGGAAACAAACCACGCCTCTTTCCAGCCGCCGTCTACATGATCCTCTGTGTTGATTCCTGGCGGCGATCGCGTAATCAAGCCGAAAACCGCGCGCGGACAACGATGATGTCGGTACGAAACGAACAAACTTTCGAAGCCGGAATATGTTCCCGCGCAGTAGACTGTCGACAGATACCGTGACGGGCGTGTACGCGACATGATGTCAAAGCTGATGATCGTCTGTCCGGTGACAGGCGCGGAAGTGTTCACCGGCATCGAAATCCCGTCGGACGCGATCGCGCAGATTCCCGAAATCGTCTCACGGATGATTTGTCCTTCGTGCAACCAGGAGCATGCATGGAGCAAGAAGGACGCTCGCGCGGTGGAAACCGGAAGCCCAACCGGGCCGGCCAGGTCGGACGACCGCTGATCAATCCGGGCGCGCCCGCACGGCTAAGATGTTGTTGTTTTTCAATAAGATAGATGGCGGAGTCGGAGGGATTCGAACCCTCGATACGGCTTTTGGCCGTATAACGGTTTAGCAAACCGCCGCCTTCAGCCTCTCGGCCACGACTCCACAGCCTCCACATGCCGGAGGCGACCGCCGATTTCAAGGCGTGAGAAAAGATAGGCTTTTTGCCGCTCAGGCGGCGCTGGCCGCGCTCAGGGCGACCTGCTGGTCGGCCCGCTCGAACAGCATCCGCCGCTCAAACAACGTTGAGCGGAAGATCGGGTAGCGCCGCAGGATCGTCTCGCGCGCCGGCGGGAAATCGAGCGACATCAGACTGATCGGCTTGGTCAGCGTCGGGTACGGCCGCGGCGGCTGTACGACCTTGTGGCCGAACACGCGCTTGTAGAACGCCTGATGCTCCCCGCGCACGGTCGCGAGCACATAGTCCGCGTTGAAATATTCCGCCGCGAGATAGCCGAGACGCACCGTGAGATATGGCAATTCCGGGTAGAGCCGCGCGCACGCGGCGTCGGCGACAAAGCGCGTCGGATCGATGATGACTTTCTTCGCTTCGATCTCCGGCCCAAGCTCCGGAAAAACATGCAGCGCCGGAATGTCCGGATGCTCCGGCGTCGAGATGTGCATGCGGAACGAGCTTGCGAGCCGTCCGTCGATCAGCAGGCCGAACGTCCACGCATTCGGCATGTCGTCGTAGTCGTCGAAAAATCGCTTGCTGAAGCTCGCGGGGATCGATCCTTCCCGCAAATACGCATCGTAGCGCAGCCGGTATACGGCATCGCGGTCTTCAGCCGACGCAATGAGCCGATAGTCCACCCGCTCAAGCGCGGCGAACAGGCGATCGCTGAAACTCGGAACACCGATCTTGGCGACCGCGGACATGCCGGCCCTCGCATGCGAGGGCTCCGCCGCCCCCGTGAAACAACGAGGTTAAGCATCCGTAAATATTTGTAAAGAATTAACCGCTAAATTTAGCGGTTTCCGGGCCTCTCTGCGACTATATGGTTAATGTCAAAGGGACTATGCTCCTATTGCTGAAAAGACACGCGCGCGCTTATGCACGCTGCCTTTTGCAGCACCAAGACCTGTCAGGATTTGAAGGGAGATCGCCGCCGGACGGCGAACGGTCACGCGACCTTGATCTTCCGCATGACCGGCGACTTCAGCAGATCGCGAATGGCGGAGCTGGGCACCGCCGGGCTGAACAGAAAGCCCTGCGCCTCGTCCACCATCGTCTCGCGCAGGACAAGCTGGAGTTCTTCGTCCGTTTCCACGCCTTCGACCGTCACCGCCATGCCGAGCTCAGCGCTGAGTTGCGCGACACCGCGCAGCAGAACGAGCGAACGCTCATTGTCCGCGATGCCTTGCAGGAAGGAGCGGTCGATCTTCACCTTGTGCAGCGGGAAGCTGTGCAGATAGCTCAAGCTCGAATAGCCGGTGCCGAAATCGTCGAGCGAGATGCGCACGCCCATTTCACGAAGCTGAATCAGCACCGCGCGCGTCGCTTCCGTATCCTGGATCAGGACGGACTCGGTGATTTCGAGCTCAAGCCGCTCGGCCGCCAGTCCCGATTTCTCGAGGGCAATCCGAACCGAGTCCACGACATTGCCGCGGCGGAACTGGATCGGCGAAAGATTGACCGCGACGCGCGTGTTCGCCGGCCACTGCGTGCATTCCATGCACGCCTGAATGAGCACCCAGTCGCCGATCTCGACGATCAGGCCCATTTCCTCGGCGAGCGGAATGAACTCCGCCGGCGAGACCATGCCGCGATCGGGATGCGGCCAGCGCAGCAGCGCCTCGCAAGTCGAGATCTTGCGCGACTTCAGGTCGATAAGCGGCTGGTAATAGAGCCGGAACGATCCATCCGCGACCGCCCGGCGAAGGTCGATCTCGAGATTGCGCCGCGCCTGCGCCTTGACGTCCATGTCCGTCTCGAAATAGCGCCACGCGCCGCGGCCTTCCGACTTCGTGCGATAGAGCGCCATGTCGGCGTTCTTGAGCAGATGGTCGGCGTCCGTAGCGTCGAGCGGCGCCACCGAAATACCGATACTGGCGCCGATGACCACCTGGTGATGATCGATCGCGCAGGGCTCGCCGAGCGCCGCCACGACACGGCGCGCCAGCGACGAGGCATCGTCCGGCGAAGCAATCGGATATTGCAGGATCACAAACTCGTCGCCGCCGAAGCGCGCGATAATATCGGACGGCCGCGCGATGCGCCGGAGGCGCTCGGCAACGACACACAGGAGTGCATCACCGAACGGATGGCCCATCGTGTCGTTGATCTGCTTGAACTGGTCGAGGTCGATGAACAGGACCGCACAGGCCTCGCCGGTTCGCTTCAGGCGGGTGAGCGTTACTTCCATCTGGTCATGGAAGAAGGTGCGGTTCGGCAAGCCGGTTAGCGCGTCGTAACGCGCGAGATGCTCGATCTTCGCCGCCGAGGCCTTCTTCTCGGTGATGTCCTCAATCATCACCACCGAGCCGCGGTTCGTCATCGGCTGGAAGGTGAGCGCAAAGGTCCGCCCGTTGCGCGTATCGATCTCGAAATCTTCGTCGACCCGGCCCGACGGACCGTTCTCCATTTCCTCGGCAAGCCGCTCGGCGCTCTCGCGCGCGAACGTCCCTGCCCGCGCCGCGCTCTGCATAAGCTTGCGCGCCGTGACGCCCTGATGTGCGTCGTCCGCCGGGACGCCCAGCAACTCCGTGCCGCGCTGGTTGATGACGACGAGACGGCGATCCGCGTCGAACATGCACAGACCGAGCGGCATGTTGTTCAGCGCCGCGTCGAAACGGTTGGCGAGCAGCGTGTTGTCGCGCGCGGTGACAACGGCGTCCATCAGCGTGTCGCGCAAGCGATCCGAGATGAACTTCATCGCCACGAAGAAATTGATGAAGAAAACAGAATAGATGGCGTAGTAGGCATCGCCCGTCAGCAACAGCGACACGACCGTCAACGGCGCTGCGCACAGGATCTGCACGGCGACAAGCCGGCTGCTGCCGAAGTTGCGGCCCGCCACGCCGATAAGATAGGAAATCGTCGACGCGATACTGACGAGTTGAACGAACGGATCCCCCGTGACGCCGAAGGCGATCACGCACCAGATGCCGAGCAGCGCGACCTGAGCGGACGAGCCGACGGCGTACCGGAACTCCCAGCGGCCCGCGTCATAGGCGGTCGTGAGTTCGGGCCGTCGCCGATGATAGGCGCGCACGCCAAGCGCGCGAACGCCGGCAATAACCGCGAAGGCCAAGGCACAAAGATAGATCAGCGGCTCGCCCGCCTTCCAGGCGGTGAGCAAAATGGCAAACGTCACCGCCGCTGCGCCCAGGAAGAGCGACCGTGCATCGCCATAGAGCGAGTCGACGATCGAAATATAGATTTCCGCCGGGACGTCCGACGCCGATCGCCGCCGCGTACGGGTATTGAACACAGACATACGAACTCGACTGGTACCGATGAGCCCGCGCAAACTGTGCCAAAATTGATTGAAAATTCCGTTCACCGATCCAACCAGATTTTCAGCTACCAATTGAGAAATAGGCTCTTTTCCTGCCGTTCCGGGTGAAGGGACGGTTTCTTACAACCGGCAACCGTAAAGGCGCGCAATTATTGGTTGCATTCGCTCGAGGCGCACTTTTTGCGGTTGGTGAGCGCCCCCGTTTCAACGGAAAAGGCCGGCGCCGCAAGGCACCGGCTTTTCCTCCCCGTAATTCAGATACGCTCAGTGAGCGGTCGCGACGATCCATTCGCGCGCGGCACGCTGCGCGATCGCGATCTCGTTCTCCGACATCTCGTTCGCGACTTCGCGGCGGTAGCCCACTGCGTCACGGTTGCCGCGAGAAGCCGCGAGATTGAACCACTTGTGCGCGGCAACCTTGTCCGCCGGCACAGAACCGCCGATTGAATAAAACATGCCGAGCCTGAAGCAGATGTCCGCGACGTCGTCGCGCACCTGCATCGCCGCCTGCTCAAGCGCGAAAAGTTCGCTGCGCCCCATTGTAGCCCCCTCTGTGTCTGGCCGGCGTTCTCCGCCGCCGTTTCGCTTGCCGGACGCCCCGTCCGGCTTGCCCGCGAGATTGCCGCGGGAATTTAAATTGCATCCTAAGTAATTGAATGAACGAATTATTTCGGCAATCCGCGATTCAGGTTTGATTCAGCTTGAAAACCGCTGGCGCGCAGCGCTCCGTCAAAAACGAAAGCGGGCGGTAACGATGCCCCGTTACCGCCCGCTCACCATCCCGCGCGTTGTTCAGCTCAGGCACGCGCTCCTTGCATGAACAGAAGCTTCCACGCCTCCTTATCCTTGGTGATATCGACCTTGCCCGCCTCTTCCACCTTCACGTCGAGGCCGCGCCGTGTCGCCGGCCGCGCTTCCATGGCCTTGATCCAGCGCACAACATTCGGCGTATCGTCGGGATTCTGATCGAGGCGCTGGAACGTGCGAACCCAACCGAGGATCGCAAAGTCGGCGATGGAAAGATCGCCGCAAACGAATTTGCGTTTCGCGAGCCGCTTGTCGAGCACGCCGAGCAGCCGCCGCACCTCGTTGACGTAGCGGTTCATTGCATATTCGATTTTCTCCGGCGCGTAACGGACGAAGTGGTTTGCCTGCCCCATCATCGGCCCGATGCCGCCCATCTGCCACATCAGCCACTCGTCGACTTCGACGCGCTTGCGCTCGTCCTTTGGATAGAATTTCCCGGTCTTGCGTCCGAGATATTGCAGGATTGCGCCGGACTCGAAGACGGAAATCGGCTTCCCGCCCGGCCCGTTCGGATCGATGATGGCGGGCATGCGGTTGTTCGGCGCGATCTTGAGGAAGTTTGGTTTAAATTGCTCACCGCGTGCGATGTTCACGGGCGTGATCACATACGGCAGCCCCATTTCTTCAAGTGCGCAGGTGATCTTGTAGCCGTTCGGCGTCGGCCAGAAATAGATCTCGATCGGCTTCTGCCTGCCCTTCCGCGCCGCCTTGCGTGCCGGCGTCTTCGGCTTCGGCCTCTTCGCGCGCGCCATGCGGCAGCTCCATCGAATACGAACCGCGGCTCTTGCCGCGGCGGCACGATAAGACTGCCGCTATGATGCTGACAACGGCGCGGCGCTCATAGCCGGGGTGCGGAAGCGAGACCCTTCATCAGGATGGGACCCGTGGGACGGCCGATGGGCGAACCCGTCGCGGGCTCGAGCGTGATCTCGTAGAGTTGAAGGGCACGATCCGCGACATCGCCTGGTGGCCTGCGGACGCCAAGCAGTCGATGTAACGGCGGAGTCCGGCCGGTTGGCGCCCCCGCCCCGCCGGCCGGATTTTTCTACCGGCAGACCGTCGAGTTGGGTTCGAGGCGCGCGAAATACCAGACGCCACCGCGCAAGGCGAACAAACCGGACGCCTCCGGCAATATTTCAACTCGCTCCACTTGTTTCGACTGCGCGCCGATGAGCCGGAGTGCCTTGTCCTCCTCGTCCTCGGCCCACAGCAAACTGCAAGATTGACGTTCATCGTGCGGCACACGCTGAACCCGCTTCGAGTTCCTTGCCATCACACGCAAGTCAGGCATGGCTGCCCGGAGGTTGCCGGCATCGCGCACATTCATACTGGCGATCGTTCCCTTAGCAAGGCCGCGCTCCTTCAATACCAGCGCCAGCCGCTCGTAGGGCATCAGCAAGCCGCGCTCCGCCTCGCGTGTCAGCGGATTGTCGGTCACGGCAATAAAGCGGATGAGCAGAATTGCTGCTGCAATGAATACGGCGAGGCCGACGTAGTTGCGTGCAGCGGCAGCCGGAGCCAACCGCGCAATTCGGGCAAAGACATACACCGGCGCGATGAACAGGATGGGGTGCATATAGCGCGTGCCGATATTGGTCGCGCCGGTCAAAACGATGCCAACGGCTGCGATCAGGAACGCAAAGATCATCGCGCGCAGCACCAGCCGCTCGGGCATGGGCGCGGTTGAACTGCCCCGCTTCATGAATGCCTGCGGCGCGAGCAATCCTACAATCACAATCCATGGCAATAAGAACATCACTACCGACGTGACAAGCCGCCAAAGGCCATAGGTGACCGGCGAACCGTTGCCGCGCCTCGTGTTGATCAGATGGTCGGAGAGATCGGCGGCCACGTCGCCCCGCACCTCCAGCACCCAGAGCACATAGGGCGTCAGAAACACAGCAAAGACGGTAAGCGAGATCAGCAAACGCCAGTCGGCGAGCTTGCGCCGTGTCTCCGCCATGCTGAGCGCGGCGAGCAAGACTCCGCCTGCCATGAGCGGGAAGCTGAATTTGGCGTAGAAGCCGAAAGCAAGCGCGCCACCAAGGAGCAATGCATTGCGGAAACCGGGCCGCTCGAAAAAATTGATCGCGGCATGCACGGTCATCATGCAGCCCGCGCACAACAGGAGCGTCTGCGTCGCCCATTCGTGGAACGTCCAGCCGACGGAATAGGATAAGATGAGCGACAGCGATGCCGCGGCTGCCCAACGCTCGCTCCTGGTCGCCGCCCGCACGGCGCCGAAGGTCGTGACTCCGATCAGCGCGATCAGCGAATAACGGACAAACAAGTGACTTTCGATGCCCGGCCCGAGCGCCTGTTGCACACACCACAGGATCCACTCGTAGAGCGGCGGCTGGCGGATCTGATAGCCGAAGGCGAATTGCTGCGTGAGTTCATTCGCGCGCGCGTCATCGAGTGTAAGCGTGCGCGACATCGAAAGCCGCAGCAGCGCATTCGCGACTCCATAGACGATCCAGAACGCAACCACGCCCCGAAACGACAGAAGCGCCGAAAGCCATTGGCCTCCGGCGCTGCGTTCAGTCTGTGTCGGTACTGCGCTCAGTTTGTCGATTCCTTCGGCATGCCGTCGCGCGCGATATAGCCCGGCATCGCTTCAAGCCGCTTCATCCACGCGGTGACATTCGGATATTTCGACAGGTCGAACACGCCACCTTCGGGCGCCAGATGCACGACGCCATAGACATCAACGTCGGCGATGGTCGGCCCGTTGCCGACGAGCCATTCATGTTTGCCGAGCCAGTCTTCAAGCACAGTGAGGCCCGCAGCCCCGTCGGCCTTGTAGGACTCGATCACCGCCGGCTCGCCCTTGCGGATGCCGAGCGCATAACCGCGCGAACGGAAGACGCCGGGGGCCAGGCGGTCGAACTCCCAATACATCCACTCGCGGATATGTGCGTGCTCCGCGGCGTTCCTGCCGCCGAACTTGCCGTGCTTCTCGGCGAGATACTGAAGGATCGAAGCCGACTGGTTGAAATGCTCGTCGCCATCCTGAAAGCACGGCGCCTGACCGAAGCGGTTCTTCGCAAGATAGTCAGGCTTTTTGTGTTCGCCGCCGCGCAGGTCGAGCAGTTCAAATTTGAATTTTTCACCGAGCAGATTGAGCAGCAGCGCGACCTTGTAGGTCGGCCCCGACATAAAGTGGCCATGCAACGTGTAAGACATTCCCTCCCCCTTCTCTGTTACTCGACGCCGAGCTTCTTCCTCAGCAATTCATTGACCGCCTGCGGGTTGGCTTTCCCGCCCATGGCCTTCATCACCTGACCGACGAACCAGCCGAGCGCCTGCGGCTTTGTCTTGACGTCGGCGGCCTTGTCTGGATTTTTTGCGACGATCTCGTCCACGACCTTTTCAATCGCGCCGGTGTCCATCACCTGCTTCATGCCGCGCGCCTCGACGATCCGGCGCGGATCGCCGCCTTCTGACCAAACGATCTCAAAGAGGTCCTTCGCGATCCTGCCCGAAATCGTGCCGTCCGAAACGAGGTCGAGGATCGCCCCGACCTGCACGGCCGAAACAGGGCTCGCCTCAATCGGCTTGCCCTCCTTGTTCAGCCGTCCGAACAGATCGTTGATGACGAAATTCGCGGCGGCTTTGGCATCGCGTCCTTTGGCGACCGCCTCGAAATAATCCGCCGTCTCGCGCTCGGCCACGAGCACGCCGGCGTCATAGGGCGACAAGCCGCCCGCCACAAGCCGCGACTTCTTTTCATCCGGCAATTCCGGCAGCGAGGCCGCGATCGAATTGACGAACGTATCGTCGAATTCGAGCGGCAGCAGGTCGGGATCGGGAAAGTAGCGATAGTCATGCGCCTCTTCCTTCGAGCGCATGGCGCGCGTCTCGCCCCTGTCCGGATCGAACAGCCGCGTCTCCTGATCAATCTTGCCGCCTTCTTCCAGAATATCGATCTGGCGGCGCGCTTCCGACTCCACCGCCTGCCCGATAAAGCGGATCGAGTTCACATTCTTGATCTCGCAGCGCGTGCCGAGCGGATCGCCGGGCTTTCGTACCGAGACATTCACGTCGGCGCGCAGTGAGCCCTTCTCCATGTCACCGTCGCAGGTGCCGAGATAGCGCAGGATCGTCCGTAGCTTGGAAACGTAAGCCATCGCCTGCGCGGCCGAGCGGAGGTCCGGCTTCGACACGATTTCCATCAGCGCGACGCCGGAGCGATTAAGATCGACATAGGAATAAGACGGATGCCGCTCGTGCAGGAGCTTGCCCGCGTCCTGTTCGAGATGCAGACGTTCGATCCCGACCTCGATGGTCTCGATGGTCTCGCCGCCTTCGAGATCGACGACAACCTTCCCCTCGCCGACCACCGGCGATTTGTACTGGCTGATCTGATAGCCCTGCGGCAGATCGGGATAGAAATAATTCTTCCGGTCAAAGACCGACTTCATGTTGATCTGCGCCTTGAGCCCGAGCCCGGTTCGCACCGCCTGCGCCACGCAATGCTCGTTGATGACCGGCAGCATGCCCGGCATCGCCGCGTCGACCAGCGAGACATGATCGTTCGGCTCGCCGCCGAATTCGGTCGACGCGCCCGAGAAGAGCTTGGCGTTCGACGCGACCTGGGCATGGATCTCCATGCCGATCACGACTTCCCAGTCGCCGGTCGCGCCCTTGATGAGGCTGGATTTTCCCGCTGACGCCATCCGTGCCTGCTTTTCGCCAATTCCGATTGCCCGAAGGCGGCACCGGAGTTCCCCGATTTATAGCGGAAATGCAAGCCCGGCTCGCGGAACTTGGGTCACGCGTGGGACGTTGAATCGCGTATCGGACAGGAGCGCCGCCATGGCCTACCAACCCGGCAGAAATCCCTTCAATCCGCTGCTCGTGGGCGCGATTGCCGTGATTGCCGCGCTCGTCGCCTTTCTCGTCTTCCGCGACGGCACGGACATGACGCAGCAGGCCGGCATCGAGAGCCCGCCCGCAGCGACGACACCGGCACCCCGAACGGCCCCGTCTGGACCGGCGAAAGTCGCGCCGACGCCGGACAACGCGCTCAAAGGCTCGGGCAACCTCTGATTTGGACCCTCCCTGCGAATGGCGGCGGGAACCCCTTGTCCCGCCGCCACTTTTTTGCCGGGAACGGCATTCTGTCGCAGGGGTTATCTCGCTGCGCTCGACATGCGGGAGGCAACAATGATGATCAACGGCACCAAGCGTACATTCGCCGCCTATCTGGCCGGCATCACGGTTATTGCCGGTCTCATGTATGTCGTGACCCTTGGAGGGAGCGCGATCAATGCCGTCGACACGCGCGCTCCGCAGCTCAGCGCGATGGGCCGCTAGGTTCGCAGCAGCGGCCGATGCCACCCAACCGGCCGGGAACGCTCGGCCACATGAATTGTACGATCCTTACGATCCATCGACCCGGTGCCGCCCGCTACAACGTCAAGCGAGGAGCTCACCACCACGGGTCGGGGAGCTTTATGCGCCCCGCTGCCTGTTCGATCACGGCGCCGGTAGAGAACAGCGTCTCTTCATCGAACGGCCGCCCGATCAGTTGCAGTCCGAGCGGCAAGCCGTGTTCGTCTAAGCCGCCCGGCACGCTGATGCCGGGCAGTCCGGCCATATTCACGGTCACGGTGAAGATGTCGTTCAGGTACATCTCCACCGGATCGGCGCCCGCTTTCTCGCCGATCGCGAAGGCCGAGGAAGGCGTCGCGGGCGTGAGGATCGCATCGACGCCATCGGCGAACACAGTCTCGAAATCGCGCTTGATCAGCGTCCGCACTTTCTGAGCACGCAGGTAGTAAGCGTCGTAGTAGCCCGCGGAGAGGACATACGTGCCGATCATCACGCGGCGCTGCACCTCTTGTCCGAAACCGGCGGAGCGCGTCTTCTCGTAGAGATCGACGAGGTTCGCGCCCTCTTCGCGCAGCCCGTAGCGCACGCCGTCATAGCGCGCGAGATTGGACGACGCTTCCGCGGGCGCGACGATGTAATAGGCCGGCAGCGCGTATTTCGTATGCGGCAGGGAAATGTCGACCAGCTCCGCGCCCGCCGCCTTCAGCCAGTCGGCGCCCTGCTGCCAGAGCTTCTCGATCTCGGCCGGCATATTGGGCACGCGGTATTCTTTCGGAATACCGATCTTGAGCCCTTTGATCGATTTTCCAACCGCGGCTTCGTAATCCGGCACGCCGATGTCGGCCGACGTGGAATCTTTCGGGTCATGGCCCGACATTGAACGCAGCAGGATCGCCGCGTCGCGCACCGTGCGCGTGAACGGCCCCGCCTGGTCGAGGGACGATGCAAACGCCACGACGCCCCAGCGCGAGCAACGCCCGTAGGTTGGCTTGATGCCGACTGTGCCGGTGAAGGCGGCGGGCTGGCGGATCGAACCGCCGGTATCGGTGCCCGTCGCGCCGAGGCACAAATGCGCGGCCACCGCCGTCGCCGAACCGCCGGAAGAGCCGCCCGGCACCAGCGGCGCGTTCGAGCCGCGCCGCCGCCACGGATTCTGCACCGGGCCGAAACACGAAGTCTCGTTCGACGAGCCCATGGCGAACTCGTCGTTGTTCAGTTTGCCAAGCAGCACCGCGCCGTCACGCCACAGGTTCGCGGTGACGGTCGACTCATAGGGCGGAATGAAATTGCCGAGGATCTTCGAGCAGGCGGTCGTCCGCACGCCTTCTGTGGCGAACAAATCCTTGATGCCAAGCGGTATGCCTTCGAGCGGCCCCGCCTCACCCTTTGCGATCCGCGCGTCGGACCTCGCCGCCATCTCACGCGCACGCTCCGGCGTCTCAAGAATATAAGCGTTGAGCGCCCGCGCCTTTTCGACCGCCGCAATATGCACGTCGGCCATTTCGCGCGCGGAAAACTTCTTTGTTTTCAACCCGTCGCGGGCGTCGGCCAGTGTGAGCCTTGTCAGATCAGCCAAGGCTTACTCCACAACCTTCGGGACGACGAAGAAATTGCCGTCGGCGTTTGGCGCATTCGACAGCACGCGCTCCGGATAACCGCCATCGGTCACTTCATCCTTGCGCATGGCGAGCTTCATCGGCGTCACCGACGTCATCGGCTCGACGCCTTCGACATTCACTTCTTCAAGCTGCTCGATCCAGCCGAGGATGCCGTTGATTTCGCCGCGCATCGCCTCCACGCGGCTCTCGTCAAGCGAGATGCGGGCGAGATGCGCGATGCGCCGGACATCGGCGGCGTCGACGGACATGGCGGAAACTCCCGGAAAACAGTTGCTGCGCTATAGCAGACAGGCTTTTCCGCCTGCAATCACCAGGCCACAGCCTTGAGGCGCGCGAGTCCGTCGGCCGCAAGTTCTCGCGTTAGCGCTGCGGCGGCCACGGGCTTGCCCAAAGCCGCCGCCTGGCCCGACCAGAGCGGCGAGAAATCGCCCGAGCCCGCCTTCTCGGCCGCGGCACGAAGCGGTGCAACGGCGGCGGTCGCAAGCGGAAACGGCGGCACCTCGGCCATCGGCCCCTGCTCCCGGATCAGCCGGTTCACGATCCCCCGCGCCGGGCGCCCGGTGATGAGGTTCGTCAGCACCGTCGAATCGTCGGCGGACTCCGCGAGCGCCTTCCGGTGCATGTCGGAGATCTTTGACTCCGGGCAATGCAGAAAGGCCGTACCAATTTGAACGGCCGCCGCCCCGAGCGCGAACGCCGCCGCGATCCCGCGTCCGTCCGCGATACCGCCCGCCGCGATCACCGGCACCTTCACCGCATCCACGACCTGCGGTACGAGCGCGAACGTGCCGGGCTGTTTCGAGATATCGGCTGCGACATCGTCGGACAGAAAAATGCCGCGATGGCCGCCGGCTTCGTTGCCTTGCGCGATCACCGCATCGACGCCGCGATCTTCCAGCCAGCGCGCTTCCGCCGCCGTCGTCGCCGATGAAATAATTTTGCCGCCGATTGCCTTCACGCGCTTGAGCAGTGCCTCCGGCGGCAGCCCGAAATGAAAGCTCACCACTTCGGGCCTCGTCTCCTCCATCAGCGCACAGAACGCCTCATCGAACGGCGCGCGCGTGATGGCATTGATCGGCGCATTCGGATCGAGACCGAGTTCAACGTAATAAGGCCGCAGCCGGTCCCGCCATGACGCCTCGCGGGCGTTGTCCGGCACCGGCGGCGTATGGCAGAAGAAATTGACGTTGAGCGGCTTCTTTGTCCGCTCGCGGTAGCGCGCAATCTGCTCGCGCGCCGTGTCGGGCGTCAGCATCGCGCATGGGATCGAGCCGAGCCCGCCGCCTTCGGCCACTTCGCTCGCGAGCACATAGTCGATCGCGCCCGCCATCGGCCCAAGCAGGATCGGATGTTCAATGCCGAACAGATCGAGAATGCGTTTGTCGGGCCACATCAGTTCACCCACTCGGCGATCGCCGCCGCCTGTACGAGTGCTGCAAGGTTGAGCAGACCATGCAGCAGGATCGTCAGCAAGGTCGACCCACTCTTCAGGCGCAGCCAGCCAAACACGACTCCGAGCAGTACGATCTGGATCAGATAGAACGGCTGGTACTGCGCGTGCAGCAAGGCCCAGCTCAACGACGTGAATAACAGTGCGCCGGCCGTGCCGAGCATCGACTGAGCAAGGCCGGGCAGCAGGAAGCCGCGAAAAATCGTTTCCTCGACAACCGGCGCGGCCACCGCGAGCGCAATCGCGAGCAGCAGCAGCGTGCCCGTCGCCTCCGCCGACCGATATACCTCGACGACAAAATCCGGTGTGACAGGATAGCCGGCGAGCCACGAAACGAGGTCGACGAGCGGAATGACCACCGCGAGGGTCCCGAGCCCGATCCAGAGATAGCGCGCCGCCGGCATCCGCAGGCCGAGATACTCGGCCGGGTCGCAATGCGCCGCACGCACCGCCGCCACGATCACGACGAGCGGAACGATCATCGCGCCCAGCGTTACGACGGATACGAACGGCGCATACGCGAGGCGCCGCTCGGGATCGGCGGAGAGGTCATTAAACAAGGTCGCAACCACGACCTCCCCGACAACGATCTGCGCCCCGAGCCAGAGCACCACCGCCGTGAAACCCCAAGCAAGACTCCCCGCGAACCCCCAGGGAAGGCAGCCGGCGGGCGTATCGCGTCCCGACGTCAAACTTCGACCGCCTTGCCCTTCTCGGGGACGATCACCTGCGTCGAGTGCCCTTTCATCTCGGCGAGAAAATTGCTCGCGTCTTTCTCGACCATCGGCAGGAACGAGCCGTAATGACAGGGAATGACGCTCTTCAATCTGAAGAAGCGCTTGATCGCGAGTGCGGCCGTCTTCGGGCCCATGGTGAAGCGGTCGCCCATCGGCACCATCGCGACCTCCGGCGCATAAAGCTCGTTGATGAGCGCCATGTCGGAGAAAATGTCGGTGTCGCCCATGTGATAGACGGTCGGCTCACCCGGCGCAGTGACAATCACTCCATTCGGGCTGCCAAGCGATTGCGACACGCCGTCCTTCATCACAGACGCCGAATGGTCGGCACGCACGAGCGTAACTGTAAAGCCGCCCTGCTCGGTCGTGCCGCCCGTGTTCATCGGATCGATGGTCTTCACTCCCTGCGCGGCGACCCACATGCAGAGATCGAAGTTCGTCACGACCTTGGCGCCGGTACGCTGCGCGATGGCAACGGTGTCGCCCAGATGATCGAAATGACCGTGGGTGACGAGGATATGCGTCAGCCCGTTCTCCGCCGCCGCCGTGTCTCCGCCGACGCCCGGATTGTCGGTGAAGAACGGATCGATCAGGACCGCCTTGTCCTTGAAATCGAGCCGGAAGGCAGAATGGCCGTACCAGGTGATGCGCATGGGATGCCTCGGATTTCGATGGTTCGGTGCGGAGTATAGGCGCACCCCGCCGCGCGACAATGCAGTCCCGCCATGCTAACCGGCAACCATGCCCGCCACCGTCCTTCCCTTGATCGAGATTGCAAAGCTGCTGCCACCGCGCGGCACGCTGCTCGGCCTCGACCTTGGCACCAAGACCATCGGCGTCGCGGCAAGCGACCCGGATCGCCGCCTCGCCACCGCCGTCGAGACCATCGAGCGCAAGAACTTCACGGCCGACGCAACGCGCCTCCTGCAACTCGCCGGCGAACGAAACGCGGCCGGCTTTGTGCTCGGCCTGCCGATCAACATGGACGGTTCGGAGGGTCCGCGCGCGCAGGCGACCCGCGCCTTCGCCCGCAACCTCGCCGGCCGCACCGAACTCCCGATCGCGCTCTGGGACGAGCGGCTGTCCACAGCAGCCGTCGAGCGAGAACTGATCGCCGCCGACGTGAGCCGCAGGAAGCGTGCGGCCGTCATCGATCAGCACGCCGCGATCTTTATCCTGCAAGGCGCGCTCGACCGGCTTATGCACGCCTGACTGCCATGCGGCCCGCCGCCTCGCCCACCGGCGGGGAATGGGCTAAGACGCGCAGCACCCTTTCATTTGCTCGCCCATGGCCGTCATTTCCGCACTTCTTCCCGTCTTCCTTGTGATCGCGCTCGGCGTCCTGCTGAAGCAGACGCTGCTGCCGGAGCGCTCGGCCTGGGACTCGCTTGAGCGGCTGACCTTCTATGTGCTGTTCCCGGCGCTGCTAGTTGTCACGACCGCAACAGCCGATCTCGCCGAAGTGCCGGTCGGTGGCGTCGGCGGCGCGCTGGCGCTCGCCATTATTATTCTTTCGTCGCTGCTGCTGATTTTTCGTCTGCCGCTCTCGCGAACGCTCGGCATCGATGGCGCGGCATTCACATCGGTCTTTCAGGGCGCGGTACGCTGGAACACCTATGTGGCGCTCGGCATCGCGGGCAGCCTCTACGGTGCGTCGGGACTGGCGCTCGCCTCCGTCGCCATCGTCGCAATGGTTCCGCTTCTGAATCTGATCTGCGTCCTGGTGCTTGCGCGTTATGCGGCCGACACATCGCCCGACGCGCGCACCACCGCGGGCATGGTCCTGCGCAATCCGCTCATCTGGTCGGTGCTTGCCGGAATCGCGCTCAATATCCTGGGCGTGCCGCTCCCCGCTATCGCGGTTTCCTTCGCAGAGATTCTCGGCCAGGGCGCGCTGGCACTCGGCCTGCTCGCCGTTGGTGCGGGGCTTGAACTCGGCAAGGCGTTGCGTCCAAGCATCGCCGTCCTCGTCACGATTTTCTTGAAGCTCGCGGTCATGCCCGCGATCGCGATCTCGCTCGCGCTCTGGTTCGGATTGAGCGGCGCGGCTCTCACCGTCGTTGCCATTGCGTCGAGCGTACCATCCGCGCCGGGCTCTTACATCCTCGCGCGGCAGATGGGCGGCGACGCGCCACTGCTCGCGCATATCCTCTCGCTGCAGATCGTCGTTGCGCTCGTGACGATCCCGCTCGTGCTCGCGATCGTGACGCGGCTCGACGGCCTCCCCTGAACGAAAACGGCGGGCCGAAGCCCGCCGTTCCGTAAGTCGGTCTAACCGACAATATCAGCAGTAGGCCCAGTGGCCCTGGCCGCGATACGGGCCGGTCTGGACCCAGCAACGCTGCGGCGGCGGGGGCGGCGGCGCGGCATAATAATACGGGCTCGGCTGCGCGTAAGCCCCGTGAGCGAGCGCACCGCCAAGGGCGAGCCCGCCGAGCACGCCAAGGCCGATCGCCGTGTTGCGGCGTCCTCGGCTGCTGACATCAACGACATCGCCAGCGACGGCGCTCTTCAGAGCGAGTTGCCCGGAGCCGATCGGTGCCGCGACTGCATAGCTAGAGGCCGACACCGCGATCGCGGCGGCGGTCCCGATAGCGAAAATCTTCTTCATGGTCATGGTCGAACCTCTGCTTCACACGGCACCAAGCCGCGCGATGACGGTATTACAATCGCAGAAACGCGATGAATGTTCCATGAACAGTTTGAAGGTTCCGCGGGAACTTGGGAACGCAATACCAGCTTAGATAACAACAGCTTGTAGGACTTGCCGAAAGTTCAGGGCCTGACGGCAACACTTCGCTCCATCAGCGATTCCGCCACATTCGAGAGAATCGGCTCCCCGTAACTCCGGCCGGACAGGCCATCGAGCCGGTAGCTAGCGAAAGCTTCCGCAACCATGGGAGGCGCCGACTTCGTCAGCGCATCGAGTGCCACCAGCAAGGCCAACGTCTCACCGATGCGCCGCCCCATCGATTCCCGTTCGCGGCTTTCCAAGCCCTCGCGAATCCGCTCGGCGGCTGCGCGCGCCCCCGGCAGGTCGCGCGTGCTGTCGGCCAGTCCGTCAAGCACGCTCATCATGCCTTCACGCTCACGCTCGGCGCCGCGCAGAAGATCGAGCGCCATCACATTGCCCGACCCTTCCCAGATCGCGTTGACCGGCGCCTCGCGATAGGCGCGCGCGAGCGGCCACTCCTCGACATAGCCGTTGCCGCCCAGGCACTCCATCGCTTCATAGATGAAGCCCGGCGCGGTCTTGCAAACGAGGAGCTTCGCAGCCGGTGTCACGATACGGGCGAAGGCCGCCTCTTCCGCGCTTCCACCCGCGCGATCGAACGCGCTTGCGAGTCGCATTGCGAGCGCTACAGCACCTTCGCGCTCGAGCGCAAGATCCGCGGCGACCGTCCGCATCAAGGGCTGGTCGACAAGCTTCTTCTGAAAGACGCTGCGATGACGGATGTGATGAATGACGAAGGCCAACGCGCCCTGCATCAATCCTGCCGACGCCACGACGCAGTCTAGCCGCGTCAGTTGCACCATCGCGATGATCGTGCGGATGCCCGCGCCCTCGGCGCCACAACGCAACGCGAATGCGTTCTCGAACTCGACCTCGGACGAAGCATTCGAGCGATTGCCGAGTTTGTCTTTGAGCCGATTGAGACGAAGCCGGTTCACCGATCCATCGGGGAGAAAACGCGGCACGAGAAAGCAGGTCAGCCCGCCCGGAGCCTGCGCGAGTACAAGGAACGCGTCGCACATCGGCGCCGACAAAAACCATTTATGCCCGACGATCCGGTAGTGGTCGCCCTCGGGTTCCGCGCGCGTCGTGTTGGCGCGCACGTCGGTGCCGCCCTGCTTCTCGGTCATGCCCATGCCGAGCGTCGCGCTCTTCTTCTCGCTGACCGGCCGGAAACTCGCGTCGTACTCGCGCGAGCGGATGCGCGGCAGCCATTCGGCCACGAGCGACGGCTCCGCGAGCAGCGCCGCAGTGGCGGCATGCGTCATAACGATCGGGCAGAGATGCCCGGCCTCGACCTCGCCTGCCATATGAAGCTTCGCGGCACGCAGCACATGCGCGCTCGGCGAGTCCTGCCGCCCACCCTCGCCCCAGGTCGAGCAATGCAGCCCCGCGGCCATGCTCGTTTTCATAAGCGCGTGATAGGCGGGATGAAACTCGACCCAGTCGGCGCGGTATCCGCGCGAGTCGAAGGTCTTCAACCGCGGCGGGCTCTCGTTGGCGAGCCGCCCGAGTTCCTCCATGTCGGCGGTGCCCCAGCGCCGCCCGAAGGCCGTGAGTACCGCCTCGTCCTCCGCCGATGGCCTCCCGAAGGCCCGCACGGCCCCCTGCAATGCGGCGTCCGACGACCAAAGATCCACGTCGCCGGGCGGTGGAGCCTGATTGAGCACCTCGTGCGTGGCGAAAGCTTCGGTGGTCATGGTTAAGGCCCTTTGCGCGCATCGCGTCGGAATTGCCGGGACAAACCAACAGGAAACTACCATGCGCGGCGCTGTAACGCTTGCCCGACGGCCCCGCTGCCGCTAAGCAGTCGCTTTCAGAATGAACGCAGTTTCGACAAGCTCCTTCGTGCTGAGCCGCAGGCACTTGCTCGGCATCGACGGGCTTTCCGCCGGCGAAATCTCCGGCCTCCTCGACCTCTCCGAAGAATTCGTCGACCTCAACCGGCAGATCGAGAAGAAGCGCACCACGCTGCGCGGCCGGACGCAGATCAACCTCTTCTTCGAATCCTCCACGCGAACGCAGTCGAGCTTCGAACTCGCCGGCAAGCGCCTCGGCGCCGACGTCATGAATATGTCGGTCGCGCAATCCGCGATCCGCAAGGGCGAGACGCTCCTCGACACGGCAGCAACGCTTAACGCGATGCACCCGGACCTCATCGTCGTGCGCCACCAGGCGTCCGGCGCAGTCGAACTGCTCGCGCAAAAGGTTCAGTGCTCGGTCATCAACGCTGGTGACGGCGCGCATGAGCATCCGACACAGGCGCTGCTCGACGCGCTCACCATCCGTCGCAACAAGGGCGACATCGGCCGTCTCACCGTCGCGATCTGCGGCGACATCCTGCACAGCCGCGTCGCGCGCTCGAACATCGTGCTGCTCAACACGCTTGGCGCGCGCGTCCGCGTCGTTGCGCCGACGACACTCCTGCCCGCCGGTATCGAGCGCATGGGCGTCGAGGTCTTCCGCGACATGCGCGCGGGACTGAAAGACGCCGATATCGTGATGATGCTGCGCCTCCAGCGCGAGCGCATGAACGGCTCGCTCATTCCTTCGACAAAAGAATATTTCCACTACTACGGCCTCGACACCGCCAAGCTGAAATACGCAAAGCCCGACGCGCTCGTGATGCATCCCGGCCCGATGAACCGCGGCGTCGAAATCGACAGCACCGTTGCCGACGGCGCCCAGTCGCTCATCCAGGAACAGGTCGAGATGGGGGTCGCCGTCCGCATGGCGGTGCTTGAAGCGCTCTCCCGCAACCTGCCGAACGCCTGACATGTCGCGCTCCGGTACCCGTCCCCTCTTGCTCACGAACGCGCGCGTCGTTGACCCCTCGCGCGGCCTCGACCAGCCGGGTGACGTGCTGATCGCGGACGGCGTGATTAAGGAAGCGGGCAAAAATATCCGCGCTGCCGGTGTCCCGGAGGGCGCGGAGGTCGTGGAGTGCAACGGCCACGTCGTCGCCCCCGGACTCGTCGATATGCGCGCCTTCATCGGCGAGCCCGGCGCAGAGCATCGCGAAACACTCGCCTCCGCCAGTCAGGCGGCGGCAGCAGGCGGCGTCACGACCATCGTGTGCCAGCCCGATACCGATCCGCCGATCGACGACCCCGCCACCGTCGATTACGTCCTGCGCCGCGCACGTGACACCGCCATCGTCCACATTCTTCCGATGGCCGCGCTCACCAAGCGCCTCGAAGGCAAGGAGATGACCGAGATCGGCCTGCTCAAGGCCGCAGGCGCCGTCGCCTTCACCGATGGCACCAGGAGCGTGATGAATGCGCAAGTGTTCCGCCGCACGCTGGCCTACGCCGCCGACTTCGATGCGTTGATCGTGCATCATACCGAGGACGCGAACCTTGTCGGCGACGGCGTGATGAACGAATGCGAATACGCTTCCCGCCTCGGGCTGCTTGGCATTCCGAAAGAAGCCGAGACCGTGATGCTCGCGCGCGACGTTCGGCTCGTGGCGCTCACGGAGGTGCGCTATCACGCGGCTTCAGTCACTTGCGAGGAGTCGATCAAGGTTCTGCGCCGCGCCAAGGAAGAAGGTCTGACCGTCACGGCGTCGGCGACGATCAATCATCTGGCACTGAACGAGAACGACGTCGGCAGCTATCGCACCTTTCTGAAACTCTCGCCGCCGCTGCGCGCCGAAGAAGATCGCCAGGCCCTTGCCGCCGCCATCAAGGAAGGCGTCATCGACGTCATCGTGTCGGACCACAATCCGCAGGACGTTGAAGTAAAGCGCCTGCCCTTCGCCGACGCAGCCCCTGGCGCGGTCGGCATCGAGACGATGCTGCCGGTCGGCTTGCGCCTTGTTCACGACAACTCGCTGCCGCTCCTGAAGCTGCTTCACGCGATGTCCACCCGCCCCGCCGAGCTGCTCGATATTCCGGGCGGAACACTGCGTCCCGGCGCGCCTGCCGACGTGATCCTGTTCGACGCCGACATGCCGTGGGTGCTCGACCGCTCAACGCTGAAGTCGCGGTGCAGCAACAGCCCCTTCGACGAAGCGCGCCTGTCCGGCCGCGTACTGCGCACGATCGTTGCAGGGCGCACCGTCTACGAATACGTTTGAGCCGAGCCGTCCGCCCGACGGAACAAAAGAGCCGCTCATGTTCGACGCAACGACACCGTTGGCCGCCCTGCTAGCCTTTGCCTTCGGCTATCTCTGCGGCTCCGTACCATTCGGGATCGTGTTCACGCGCATGGCCGGCATGGGCGACATCCGCACCATCGGCTCCGGCAATATCGGCGCCACGAACGTGCTGCGAACCGGCAACAAGCATGTCGCCGCGGCGACGCTGCTTGGCGACATGCTGAAAGGCACGCTCGCGGTTGTCGTGCTCGACATCGCCGGCGGCCGTGACCTCGCCATCATCAGCGGTCTCGGCGCATTCCTCGGCCACGTTTTGCCGATTTGGCTGAAATTCCAAGGCGGTAAAGGTGTCGCCACCTATATCGGCGTGGTGCTCGGCCTGTTCTGGCCCGCTTCCCTCGCCTTCGGTGCGATCTGGCTCAGTATGGCCTGGGTGACGCGCTATTCGTCGCTGGCCGCGCTGGTCGCGAGCGCGCTGACGCCGCCCATCCTCTACTTCGCCTTCGATCTCTACCCGGAAGCATATCTCGCGGCCGTCATGGCGGTAATCCTCTGGATCAAGCACCACGAAAATATCCGCCGGTTGCTCGGCGGCACCGAGGGCCGCATCGGTGACAAGAAGGCCAGCCCGTCGGCCGGATGATCAGTCTTCCGACGCCTCACGCGCGCGCGTCATGTGATCCTGCATCGCGATCCCGATATGCAGCGCCACGAGCGCGAGCATGCCGAACGCGAGATACGCATGCGTCTCGAGCAAAAATTCGGCCCACGGAGAGCCGTGCGGCCAGATCGGCGGCAGTTCGAGCCCAAACAGGATCCCGGTCGACCCGAATGCGGAGACGCCAGCCCAACCGAGCAGCGGCATCGCGATCAGCGCGCCGTAAAGCATGAAGTGCAACGTCGGCCGCCGATAATCTTCTCGGCCCGTGCCTGGATCGGGCAACAGCAGCCGATAGAGAAAGCGCAGAAGCACGACGGAGAGAGTCGCAATACCTGCCGTCTTGTGCATTCCGAACAGAAGGTCGGCGACGGGACCGGCGCCGAGCTGCTTCATCAGCACACCGGACATGACCATGAACAGCACCAAGGCGGCAGTGACCCAGTGAAAGATCTTCGCCGGCAGCCGATAGGTACGGATCGTGTAGCGCGGCAGCGCGACGCTGCGCTCCTCCGCGATGCGCTCGTCGCGCGTGCCGGTGGCCAGGCTCATGCGGCAACCCTCTGGGTAGCGGAAACGTAGCGTTCGACAGCGGAGCGCAAATCCGCCGCCTCACGGCTGAGATCCGAAGATACGGCGGTCACGAGCTTCGCGGCCTCCTTCGCGTCACCAACGAGGCTCGCAACGAGGTGAAAGGTCTCAGCGAAGTGGCGCAGATCGCTCGCGGTGCTCGACGTGTTCGACGTGATCGCTCGTGAGTTTGCGTCCTGCTTGCGCATCGAGGTCGCGATCGACGCGGCCACCTCGTCGACTTCCTCGATCGACTCGACCAGCCGGTCGACGCGCTCGGCAATCCGCACCGAGGCCGACGTGATACCCTGCAAGCCGCCGCGGATTTCCTCGGTCGCTTTCGATGTTCGCGTGGCGAGTTGCTTGACCTCCGCGGCGACCACAGCAAAGCCGCGCCCCATCTCGCCTGCCCGCGCGGCTTCGATGGTGGCATTCAGCGCCAGCAAGTTCGTCTGGTTCGCGACTTCATGAATGAGCGCAATGACCTGCTCGATGGTGCGTGCGGCTTCCGTCAACGCGCGCGCGTCTTCACTCGCCGCCTCGACAAGCTGCCGCGCCGCGGCCGTCACCTGAGAAGTCTTGTCCGCGTCCTCGGCAACGCTTGCGAGCGCCTTCGAAATATCGCCGATCGACGACGCCACTGCATCGACATTGCCCGAGACGCGCTGCGTCGTGCCTGCCGAGGCCGCCGCACGCGAGTCCGCATCCGAGGCGATCGCGACAAGATTTTCCGAGGCCGACGACATGCGCCCGGCATGTTGTTCAAGGAGTTGCACGACGCTCGCAATCTGGCTCTGGAACGAACTGGTCTCGCGTTTGATCTCGTCTTGCCGCGCAAGCCGGTCCGAAAGAAGCGCTCGCTCATCGCGAGCCGCCGTCTTTTCCTTATGCACCATGCCGAAATGCTGTGTCAGCGCCCGTGCCAGATCGCCGATCTCATCGCGGCGGAACGCCTCGGAGTCGAGCGAGCGCGCCGACTGCTGGTCGCGGCGCAGGATACCCGCCATTCGCACCATCGGCTTCACGAGCCAGCGATATTCCAGGAATATGAGTTGCACGATGATGAATAACGCAAGCATCGCCAGCAGAAATTTGTTTTTGCGGTCGCTCTTCAACAGGTCGGCATGCCGCGCGCGCAGTTCGTCGATCGAACCCGCGAGCGAAGTGCCGAGCACGGAACGCTTGCTGCCGAGCATCTGGATCGCCAGCATGTCGGCTTCGCCCGACTTGCCGATACGATCGAGCAGCATGCCGGAGTCGATGACCACCTGCGCTGCGCCGGGATCGTTGATTAGCGCCGCTTCACGCCGGATCGAGTCGAGGACCATTTTCGCGTCGAACATGATTATGTTTGGATCGGCCTTCGTCGGATTGACGGTGGCGAGCCGCGCGAAGGCTGCGTCCGCGCTGGCATGCGCCGCCATCGTCTCGGACAGCCGCGCGATGTCCCGGCTCACTTCGCTCATCCGGGAGGCGTGGATCAGCTCGACGCCAACATAGAGGGACAGAACAATCCCAAGCATTGCCCCCCAGATAGCCAGCCGCTGCGCGACCTGGGCTTCGAAAAAGCGCGGGAACATCGATCTCGCCGTGAATCGGGAGGGGCGTTTGAATACCTCCAAACCCTACGTTTCCATGGTTAACGAATGGTTCCGGGTGGTGGCCATGGCCTGCTACCGGCGATTGTCCCCCCGTCACGTCTACGACATCATCTGGCCGTGGGGGCGGCATGGACGCGAAGACCGACTACGTCCAACTGAACGACCGGCAGCGGCGCGACTGGCTTCGCCTGATCCGGGCCGAGAATGTCGGCCCCAGAACCTTTCGCTCGCTGATCAACGAATTCGGGACAGCCGCCCGCGCCATCGAGCGCCTGCCTGAGCTTGCGCGGCGGGGCGGCCGCGCCGGCATCCGCGTTCCCGCCGAGGACGAAGCCCAGGCGGAGATGACCGCTGCTGCACGGATCGGCGTCCACTTCGTCGCAATCGGCGAGCGCGAATACCCGCCGCTATTGCGCGAGACGACGGACGCACCGCCGCTACTCGCCGTGCGCGGTCAGATCGAAGCGCTGACCCGGCCCGCCATCGCCATTGTCGGCTCGCGCAATGCGTCCGCCGCCGGCAGCCGCTTTGCCTCGGTTCTCGCGCGCGACCTTGGCGCCTCGGGCTTCATCGTCGTTTCGGGTCTGGCGCGCGGGATCGACTCCGCCGCGCATCACGCCTCGCTCGAATCCGGCACAGTCGCCGTGCTCGCAGGCGGCACGGGCCGCATCTATCCACCGGAACACATCGACCTGGAAGAACAGATCACCGGACACGGCGCCTCCGTGTCCGAAATGCCGATCGGCTGGGAGCCGCGCGCCCGCGACTTTCCGCGCCGCAACCGGATCATTGCCGGTATGGCCTATGGCGTCGTCGTGGTGGAGGCGGCGGAGCGTTCAGGCTCACTCATCACCGCGCGCCTCGCGAACGAAATCGGCCGCGAGGTCTTTGCGGTGCCGGGCTCCCCCATCGATCCGCGCTCGGGCGGCACGAACAGACTGATCCGGGAGGGCGCGACGCTCGTGACGTCGGCCGCGGATGTCATGGAGGTGCTGAGCCCGATCATGGGCTCGGGCGATCCGCGCGCCGGCTGGCGCGAGCCTCTGGCCGACTCGGCACCGGCAGAACCGCACGTCGCGGACGACGAACTGCGCTCCCGCGTAGCGGAATTGCTGAGCCCCGCTCCTGTCTCGATCGACGAGCTCGCACGCACCGCTCGGGCACCCGCCGGCGCGGTCCAAACCGTATTGCTTGAGCTTGAATTGGCCGGCCGCATCGAGCGGCACGGCGGTTCCCTTGTATCGCTCCGCTAGCGATCCGCCGACGGGCATCGCCTCCACGCGCACGCTCCTCGGCCTCGAGTCGCACCAGGTCGAGCAGATAGGACACATGTGGTAGGGATCGACCAAGGCCTTGAGGTCTTGTGCCATGACCGCCACATAGACGGCAACATCCTTTGCGTCGGCGTCCGCGTCTTGATCGGTTGGACGTCTGCCATGGCTGCTTCCGTGCGGGGTGGCTGGGGATTCGGCGCAGGAACCGCTCTAAATCACAGGTCGAGTCACTTCAACAGATGCTCGTATAGGTTGTGTATTTTGCGAGACAGGATTGCACCGTCGATTTGACTTCCTTCCTCTCTTTAGACTACGTCGCCGCTGCAGCGCGGCTTGGACCCGCGCTTTTTGCTGATTCCCCAGAACCTCGAACCCGCTGATGAACCTCGTCATTGTCGAATCGCCCGCAAAGGCGAAGACGATCAACAAGTACCTCGGCCCCGATTACGAGGTGGTCGCGTCCTATGGGCACGTGCGCGACCTGCCGCCGAAGGACGGCTCCGTCGACCCGAACCAGGACTTCCACATGATCTGGCAGGTCGACCCGAGGGCGCAGAAGCGCATGTCGGAGATTGCTGCCTCCGTGAAGGGCGCCGACAAGCTAATCCTCGCTACCGATCCGGACCGTGAGGGCGAGGCCATCTCCTGGCACGTCCTTGAAATCCTCAAGGGCAAGGGCGCGCTCAAGGACCAGAAGATCGAGCGCGTCGTCTTCAACGCGATCACCAAGCAGGCCGTCACCGAGGCGATGGCGAACCCGCGCGAGATCGACGGGGCGCTGGTCGACGCCTATCTCGCCCGCCGCGCGCTGGATTATCTCGTCGGCTTCACCCTCTCCCCGGTGCTGTGGCGCAAGCTGCCCGGATCGAGGTCCGCAGGCCGCGTGCAGTCCGTCGCGCTCCGCCTCGTCTGCGACCGCGAGCGCGAGATCGAGGCCTTCGTCCCGCAGGAATACTGGTCGATCGCGGCCCTCCTCACGACGCCGCGCAACGACACGTTCGAAGCGCGCCTTGTCGGCGCCGACGGCGAGAAGATCACCCGCCTCGACATCGGCTCGGGTAAGAAGGCCGAGGACTTCAAGCAGGCGCTGGAAAACGCGACTTTCCGCGTCGCCTCCGTCGAGTCGAAGCCGACCCGCCGCAATCCCTCGCCGCCCTTCACAACCTCGACCTTGCAGCAGGAAGCGAGCCGCAAGCTTGGCTTTGCTCCCGCGATCGCGATGCGCGTCGCCCAGCGTCTCTATGAGGGTACCGAGATCGACGGCGAGACCGTCGGCCTCATCACCTACATGCGCACCGACGGCGTCGATATCGATCCGAGCGCGATCGAGAGCGCACGCAAGGTGATCGCCGCCGACTATGGCAAGGAATACGTCCCCTCCTCGCCGCGCGCCTACAAGACAAAATCGAAGTCGGCGCAGGAAGCGCACGAAGCCGTACGCCCGACCGATATGTCGCGCCGTCCGAAGGATGTCGCGCGCTTCCTCGATGCCGACCAGGCGAAACTTTACGAACTGATCTGGCAGCGCACGATGGCGTGCCAGATGGAGTCCGCCGAACTCGAACGCACGACTGCCGAGATCGAGGCACTCGCCGGCGGCCGCAAGCTGGAACTCCGCGCCACCGGCACCGTCGTGAAATTCCCCGGCTTCCTCGCGATCTATCACGAGGACGTGGACGACCCCACGGAGGAAGAAGACGCGAAGCGCCTGCCCGAGATCAAGCAGGGCGAGACGCTGAAGAAAGAAGAGATCAAGTCCGAGCAGCACTTCACCGAGCCGCCGCCGCGCTTCTCCGAGGCCTCGCTCGTCAAGCGCATGGAAGAGCTCGGCATCGGCCGTCCCTCGACCTACGCTTCGACGCTCCAGGTGTTGCGCGACCGCGGCTATGTGCGGCTCGACAAGAAGCGCCTCATTCCCGAGGACAAGGGCCGCGTCGTCGTCGCGTTCCTCGAGTCCTTCTTCGCGCGCTACGTCGAATACGATTTCACCGCGGGCCTCGAAGAAAAGCTCGACCAGATCGCCAATCACGAAATCGACTGGAAGCAGGTCCTGCGCGATTTCTGGAAGGACTTCATTGCCTCCGTCGATGACATCAAGGACCTGCGCATCACGCACGTTCTCGATGCGCTCGACGAAGTCCTCGGTCCGCACATTTATCAAAAGCGCGAGGATGGCGGCGATCCGCGCCAGTGCCCGCAATGCGGCAACGGCAAGCTCAATCTGAAGACGGGCCGCTTCGGCGCCTTCGTCGGCTGCTCGAACTATCCCGACTGCCGCTTCACGCGCCCGCTCGCCGCCGACTCAGGCGCGATGGCGACTAAGTTACTCGGCACCGATCCCGTCAGCGGCATGGATGTGACGCTGCGCGGCGGCCGCTTCGGTCCCTATGTGCAGCTCGGCGAAGGCAAGGACGGCGAAAAGCCGAAACGCGCCGGCCTCCCCAAAAACACCGAACTCGACGCCGTCGATCTCGAATTCGCGCTCGGCCTGCTCTCGCTGCCGCGCGAAGTCGGCAAGCATCCGGAGTCTGGCGAGCCGATCCTCGCCGGCATCGGCCGCTTCGGCTCCTACGTGAAGCATCAGACGAATTATGCCAACCTCGAGGACGGCGACGACATCCTGCATATCGGCATCAACCGTGCCGTGACGTTGCTTGCCGAAAAGGCAGCGCGCCCGCGCGGACGCCGCGGGGCGCCGTCCGGCCGTCTCCTGGGTGAGCATCCCGAGCTCGGCGGCCCGGTGACGCAGCACGATGGCCGCTACGGCCCGTATGTGAAGCACGGCAAGGTCAACGCGACGCTCCCCTCGACGTCCGACCCCGGCACGATCGCGCTCGAAGAAGCCGTCGAGCTCTTGAAGGCCCGCGCCGAAAAGCAGGGCATCAAGCAGACCAAGGCAAAGGGGCCGAAGAAATCCGCCGCCAGGAAGAAGGCGAAGGACGACGGCGCGGCCGAGCCCGCTACTGAGGGCGACGCCAAGCCGAAAAAGAAGGCGGCGAAGAAAAAGGCGAGCAAGCCCAAGGCTTCGAAGAAGAAAGCCGCAGCCGAGGCTCCAAGCGTGCCCGACGCTCCCGACGAGGCTGCGGAATAGCTGCCTTGCTCGAACCGCAGGCCCGCTCCCGCGTTATCCGCTTGGGAGCGCGCCATGCCGCACGTCGACTCCACCGCGATCGACACCATCGACTACCGGCCGGACAAGCACGAACTGTTCGTGACCTTCTCGAACGGGCGGCGATATATCTATTTCGACGTGCCTGCGGCGGTTTATCTGCGCTTCCGGCACGCCGACTCTCACGGCCGCTATTTCAACCACCATATTCGCGACCACTACGATTTCCGGGAACTGGTTTGAGTTCGTTCGATCCTGCTCCCGCCGCGGCGCTATAGTGCGGTCGCGCGGAACCTTTCCATTGACGAAAAACCCGAAAACACCCCGAAAGCCCAAATCTCAGGAAGCGCCCTCGCGCGAGACGCTGATCGCCTTCATCCGCGAACGCAGCGGCGACGTGAACAAGCGCGACATCGTTCGCCGCTTCCGTCTCGACGCCGTCGGCAAGCGTGAATTGAATGCGCTGATGCGAGAAATGCGCGGCGAAGGAGAACTTCGCCGCCACCACAAACGGTTGCATGCCGCGGGCGAACTGCCCGCGGTCGTCGTCGCCGAGGTGGCCATGCGCGACGAGGACGGCGAGCTGCTCGCCGTTCCCGCCGAATGGGACGAGGACGAGTACGGCGCAGCCCCGAAAATTCGCCTGCGCTTCGGACGCCGTCCCGATGCCGGTCCCGCACCGGGGATCGGCGACCGCGTGCTGCTCCGCACGGAAAAAAGCGAGGACGACGAGGTTGCCGCCTATGCCGGCCGCGTCATCCGCACGCTGGAGAAGGCGCGCGCGACTGCGCTCGGCATCTTCCGAAAGCTCGCCGCGGGCGGCGGACGATTGCAACCCGTCGACAAGAAGAGCCTCGGCCGCGAAATCGCGATCCCGCCCGGCGCCGAAGGCAACGCCGAGGACGGCGATCTCGTCTCCGTCGATCTCCTTTCGCAGCGTGCCTATGGCCTGCCGACCGCCCGTGTCCGTGAGCGGCTCGGCTCGGTCAAGAGCGAGCGCGCGGTCAGCCTGATCGCCATTCACACGCACGGAATTCCGAACGAATTCCGCCGCGACACGCTGGCGGAAGCCGAGGCTGCGCGCCCCGCGCCCATGAACAAACGCGAGGACTGGACCTCGCTGCCGCTTGTCACCATCGACCCGCCCGACGCCAAGGATCACGACGACGCGGTCTTCGCGCTGCCCGACAGCGATCCCGGCAACAAGGGCGGCTTCATCCTCACGGTCGCGATTGCCGATGTTGCGCATTATGTGACGCCGTTCTCGGCGCTCGATCGCGAGGCGCTGGAGCGCGGCAACTCGGTCTATTTCCCCGACCGCGTGGTGCCGATGCTGCCTGAGCGCCTCTCCGGCGATCTCTGCTCGCTCCGTCCCGGTGAGCAGCGCGCGGCCATGGCCGTGCGCATGGTGATCGACGCACAGGGCCGCAAGCGCAAGCATTCCTTCCACCGCATCATGATGCGCTCGCGCGCGCGCCTGAACTACGCGCAGGTGCAGGCAGCGATCGACGGCAAGCCCGACAACGCGACCGACCCGATCCTCGATTCAATCCTGAAGCCGCTTTACGCCGCCTACCGCGCGCTCGCGAAAGCGCGCGACGACCGCGAGCCCCTCGCCCTCGACATTCCCGAGCGCAAGATCGTGCTCGGCGCGCACGGCATCGTCGAGCGGGTGGTCTCGTCCGAACGGCTCGACGCGCACAAGCTGATCGAAGAGTGCATGATCCTCGCAAACGTCGCCGCAGCCGAGACCTGCGAGGCGCGAAAGACGCTCCTGCTCTATCGCGTCCATGACGCGCCGTCGCAGGAGAAAGTCGCGGCACTCCGCGAGTTCCTGCAAAGCCTCGGTCACAAGCTGCCGCCATCCGACCAGCTTCGCCCGAGCGACTTCAACCGCATTCTGAAGCGCGTTGAGGACACCGACAATGAGCGGCTTCTCCATGAAGTGATTTTGCGCAGCCAGGCGCAGGCGGCCTATGACGCGGCGAACTATGGCCATTACGGCCTTCAGCTTCGCCGCTACGCGCATTTCACCTCTCCGATCCGCCGCTATGCCGACCTCGTCGTGCATCGGGCGCTCATCCGCGCACTCAATCTCGGTGACGACGGTCTGCCCGACACGACGCAGGAAGCATTGGCCGAAATCGGCGCGAGTATTTCAGCCGCCGAGCGCCGCGCCATGGCCGCGGAGCGCGAGACGGTCGACCGGCTGGTCGCGAACTTCCTCGCCGATCGCGTCGGGGCGACCTTCCGCGGGCGGATTTCCGGGGTCACCCGCTCGGGCCTCTTCGTGAAGCTCGACGACACGGGCGCGGACGGATTCATCCCCGCACGCACGCTCGGCACGGAATTCTTTCGCTACGAGGAGAACCGCCACGCAATGGTGGGCGAGCGCTCGGGCGAGACCTACCAGCTCGGGAACAAGGTCGAAGTAAAACTGGTGGAGGCGATTCCGGCTGCCGGTGCGCTTCGCTTCGAGATGCTCTCGGAAGGGCGCCGGGACATGCGCTCACGTCACAAGCAGGACGCGCGTGGCAAAGCAGGCGGAAAATCCCGGTATCAGTCCCGCGGCAAACCGACGCCCGGGGATCGTAATGGCAGGCACCGGCGCGTACATTCTAAACGGAAGAAGTAACTCGCGGGGCGACCTCCATGAACAAGCGCAACCTGCTGCAGTCGGTGCTGAACGGCGTTCGTGGACGCTGCCCGTCTTGCGGTGAAGGTTCGCTCTTTCGCAAGTTCCTGAAAGTCGCCGACCGCTGCCCCGCCTGCGGCGAGGACCTGCATCATCATCGCGCCGACGACATGCCGGCCTATATCGTCATCACGATCGTTGGCCATGTCGTCGTGCCGCTCGCCTTCGCGGTCGAGACCGCGTACCGGCCCGACTATGTCTGGCATTTTCTGCTTTGGGTTCCGCTCACACTCGGTCTTTCGCTCGCGCTCCTGCAGCCGGTGAAAGGCGCCATCGTCGGCCTGCAATGGGCCATGCGCATGCACGGCTTTGACAGCCCCGCGGCCAGCGACGAACATGGCGCCCTCCTGCCGCAGCCCGCCGCGAGACGGATCGATGAATGAGTTGGCCGACACCCTGACGCGCGTCGAGCGCATCGAAGACAGCCCCGGCCGGCACCGCAAGATCCGCCCGCGCGACGCGTCCACGCTGATCCTCGTCGACCGCTCGAAGTCCGAGCCCCAGGTCCTCGTCGGCCGGCGCCATTCGCGCCACGCCTTCATGGCCAACAAGTTCGTGTTTCCCGGCGGGCGCATTGAGCGCTCCGACGCGCGGGTCACCTGCGTCGGCAAGCTCGACAAGGACAGCGAGCGGCGGCTGCGCTTCGGCGTGCCGAAAAAATACACCAACAAGGCGCGCATGCTGGCGCTCACCGCCTTGCGCGAGACGTTCGAGGAAACCGGCCTCCTGATCGGCAAGCGCGGCAAGGTCACGACCTGCCCGGCCGACTGGCAACCCTATGCCGACTCCGGCATCACGCCCGACCTGTCCGCCCTCACCTTCGTTGCCCGCGCCATCACCCCACCCGGCCGCACGCGCCGCTTCGACACACGCTTCTTCATCGCAGACCGAAAGGATGTCGCGCTCGATCTCGGCGACCCGAGCGGGCCGGATGCCGAATTCGTCGAGCTGAAATGGCTGCCGATCTCCCAGGCAAAGGAGAGCCCGGACATGCCGACGATCAGCAAGACGATCCTGATCGAGATCGATCGCCGCATTACCGCGCGAGGCAATCCGCCGGTGCCTTACTATCTATTCCGGCAAGGACGCTTTCACCGGCTTGAGATCGAGTAACGCAGTCTGACGTCATGGATTTTCGAAACCGCCATGTGATCGTGACCGGCGGCACCGGCGCGCTTGGCGTCGCCGTCGTCGGCGCGTTGCTGGAACGCGGCGCGGTTTGCCATGTGCCCGCGACGAGCGAAAAGAGCATCGCCGATTACCCGCATCGCGCAAACCCGAACGTCAAGATATCGGTCGCGGGCTCGCTCTCCGATGAGGTCGCTGTAGCGCGCTTCTATTCGTCCGTCGCCGATCTCTGGGCTTCGATCCACCTTGTCGGCGGCTACGCGGGCGGCAAGCTCCGCGACACGAACAAGGACGCTTTCATGAAGCAGGTCGAGACGAACCTCGTCACCTGTTTCCTTTGCTGTCACGCGGCGGTGAACGCGATGAAAACGGGCGGCCGCATCGTCAATGTCGCCGCACGCCCGGCGCTCGAATGGCGTCACGGCTCCGGCATGACGGCCTATGCCGCGAGCAAGGCCGCGGTCGCCGCGATGACGGTCGCGCTCGCCGAAGAAGTCGTCAAAGACGGCATCCTCGTGAACGCGGTCGCCCCCTCCACCCTGGATACACCGGCCAATCGCGGGTCGATGCCGAAGGCGAAGCACGAGGACTGGCCGAAGGTGGAGGAAGTCGCCGAGACAATTCTTTTCCTCGCCTCCCCGGAGAATCGCGTGACGCGCGGCACCGTTGCGGCGGTTTACGGAAAGGCGTAAAGCCTCCGCGCCCATCAGATCGAGCCGGTCATGTACCAGCCGCCGCATTTTCGCGAAGACCGCATTGAAGTTCAGCACGGGCTCATGCGCGCGCACCCGCTCGGACTCTTGATCTCCGCGGGTCCGGGCGGACTCATGGCGAACCCGGTGCCGTTTATTTTACATGCGGACGCTTCCGAACGCGGCACGCTTGCCTGTCATGTCTCACGCGCCAACCCGCATTGGCACGAACTTGGCGCACTGGAAGAATGCCTCGTCGTCTTTCAGGGACCGCAGGAATACATCACGCCGTCCTGGTACGAGACGAAGCGAGAAAGCGGCAAGGTCGTGCCGACCTGGAATTACGCGACTGTCCATGCCTGGGGACAGCCGCGCGTGATCGACGACACCGAATGGCTGCGAAAGAATGTCGAAGCCCTCACGCGCGCGCATGAAGGCGCGCGCCCTTTGCCGTGGGCCGTGAACGACGCCCCGCCGGAGTTCGTCGCGGCGCAGCTTCGCGGCATTGTCGGCATCGAAATTCCGATCGCCCGCATCGAAGGCAAATGGAAGGTGAGCCAGAACCGCACGGAGAAGGACCGCGCCGGCGTCGTCAGCGGCCTTCGCGAGCAGGGCGACATCTCGGAACCCATGGCGCAGCTCGTCGCCGAGCGCCTGAAACCGGCCGGGAACTGACACCCAGCCCCTCGGCCCGCGTTTCTTGACATTCGCGCCCTCGCAAGTAGGTTCCGGCCCGAAATCGGAAGGATTTGACGATGGCGAAGGCCGTAACCCTGAAAATCAAGCTCCAGTCCACGGCGGACACGGGCTTCTATTACGTCACGAAGAAGAATTCGCGCACGATGACCGACAAGATGAAGAAGAAAAAGTACGATCCGATCGCGAAGAAGCACGTCGAGTTCGTCGAGACGAAGATCAAGTAAATCTCGTCCTAAGCCGAAACGAAAAAAGGGCGCCGCGAGGCGCCCTTTGCGCATGATCCCCGAAAAGTGGAGACCGGTTTTCGGAAAAGGATCATGCGCCGCGAAAAGTTTAGACCGTGATCCGATTTCTCGGATCACGGTCTAAGTTTGCGACGTAGGGACGTCGATAAAATCAGGTGGCCGGCGGAGAACGGTTCGAGGAGGCCACTCTATGCCGCTCCACCGCCGGCCGAACCCCACGGACCCAGGAGATGCGGCGGACCTGAGCACTCCGTAGGGTATCTGCGGGGACCGGCGGCTTTGGTCGGAAGAGCCGCAGCAACCGGCCCGGTCGCGCAAACCCTAGCCAAACGCTGCCTGAAAGCAACGGAATCGGGCCTCTGCGCACGGGAAACTTCCCCGCTGCGTGAACTTGTAACCTTAAGGCGTGCGGTTAACGGCGGTCAGGCGGCGTCGGCGACGACGCGATTACGCCCGTCCCGCTTGGCCCGGTAGAGCGCCTCGTCGGCGCGCTTGAGCATGTGCGACGCATTGTCCTGCGGCCCCGTGCGGGTGGCAATACCGATGCTGATCGTGACCTCGATGCCCCTCGACCCCTTCTCGATCGGGAACGGCTCGCCGGCGATTCGCCGCCGGATGCGCTCGGCCACGAGCGTCGCCACGCCGAGATCGGTATCCGGCATCACAACAACAAACTCCTCGCCGCCATAACGGCAAGCGAGATCGATGCCGCGGATCGACGCCTTCAGGCGCTCCGCGAATTCGCGCAGCACGTCGTCGCCGGTGTCGTGACCGAAATTGTCGTTGATCGACTTGAAGTAATCGATGTCGAGGATCAGCACCGAGAGCGCCTTGCCGCGCGCGGCCGAACGTTCGACGAGCGTGCCGACATGGGTTTCCATGTAACGGCGGTTATAGAGTCCCGTCAGGGAATCCGTGAGCGCCAGCTCCATCGAATACTGCACGGTGTCGCGCAGCCGCTCGGTATAGCGCTTGCGCCGCACCTGGCTGCGCACACGCGCGATCATCTCGTTTTTGTCGGCGGCACGCAGAATGTAATCGTTCGCGCCGAGATCGAGCCCGCGCAGCAGCCGCGCTTCCTCGCCGGGATCGGTGAGCAGCAAGATCGGCAGATGCCGCGTACGCTCGAGCGAACGAACCTGCCCCACGAGGCGCAGACCGTCGAAATTCTGGAATTCAAGCGACACGAGCAAAAGATCGAAATTGCCTTCCGCCGCGCGCAGGAGTGCCGACTGCGGATTCTCCTCGACCTCGATCGTGTAATGCGAGGCAAGCGCTGTCTGGACGCGGTCGATCGAAGACTTGCGCTCCTCGACCAGCAGTATCTTGGCGTTCAGCCCGGAGTCTTGCGCGGCCTCGAATGCCTGATCGGTCACACCGATTTCCGAAGAGGTGACGGCGCGCATGCGCAACTCATCCGTCACCATCTTCAACCGCACGAGCGCGCGCACGCGCGCAATCAGCGCAATGTCGTTGACGGGCTTGGTGAGAAAATCGTCGGCGCCGGCCTCCAGCCCGCGCACGCGGTCCGCCGGCTGATCGAGCGCCGTGACCATGATGATCGGAATATGGTGCGTCGCCGCGCTCGACTTCAGCCGCCGCGCGACCTCGAACCCGTCCATGCCCGGCATCATCACGTCGAGCAGAACGATATCGCACTGGCTGCGCTCGCAGATATCGAGCGCCTCGATACCGCTCGATGCGGTGATGACCTCGAAATACTCCGCGCTCAGCCGCACTTCGAGCAGCTTGAGGTTCGCGGCGTTGTCATCGACCACAAGAACGCGGGCACTCATGAATTCAAATCTCTTTCCTGGACGCGCATGAACTCAGTCTTCCTTGACGAAGTGCCGGACGGTCTCGAGAAATTTCGAAACCGAGATCGGCTTCGAGAGATAGGCCTCGCAGCCGCCTTCCCGGATACGCTCCTCGTCACCCTTCATCGCGAAGGCGGTAACGGCGACCACCGGGATCGATTTCAGCTCGTCGTCCTCCTTGATCCACTTCGTCACTTCGAGGCCGGACACTTCCGGCAACTGGATATCCATCAGGATGAGGTCGGGGCGATGCTTGCGCGCGAGATCAAGCGCCTCGATCCCGTTGCGGGTCTCGATGGTCGCGTAGCCATGCGCTTCCAAAAGGTCGTGGAAGAGCTTCATATTGAGCTCATTGTCCTCCACGATCAGCACCGTCTTCGACATCACCGCCCCGTATCTTCGCCCTTCACTGCATCAATGTCCGCCACATAAGACAGGCGCACGACGGCAGCGATCGGGCAGGATTGCTTGTCTGCAATCCTATTGAATTTACGCCATATTCCTTACAGAAAGGGTAATGACATCAATGACTCGCAGGCGCGGAAAGCCCTCTGCGGACGAGGCGGAAACACTGGCGGTTGCGGCTCTTTCGTTCCTCGCGGAGGAACCGGAGCGCCTCGGGCGCTTCCTCGCCATCACGGGTATTGAGCCCGACAGCCTGCGGGCGGCGGCCGGCACGCCTGGTTTCCTGCCCGGCGTCCTCGATCACTTGATCGGCGACGAAAGCCTGCTCCTCGACTTCGCCGCGCAGCAGGGGATCGATCCTACAGAAATTCCGGCGGCGCGCGCCGTGCTGCCCGATGGGCGCCTGCGGGGCTGAGGCCCGCCACGCAACCAATCACCTGTCATCCCGGCCGAGCCAACGGGTCCGCGCGAAGCGTGGCCCGATGACAGGCTCCGCGAGAGCCGGGATCCAGGAACACTAACGCTGATGGTCCTGGATCCCGGGTCTCGCGTCGCTCGCGCGATGCTCGCCCGGGATGACAGAGACGACCCGATCAGTTCTTCTTCATGCGCTCCTTGACCGGGTCTTTGACGTTCTCGACCTTGTCGAATTCGACATTGATGTAGCGGCCGCCGACATTCTCGACGCGGCGGACATAGACGTTCTGCACGATATCGCGCGTTTCCGGATCGATCGAAATCGGCCCGCGCGGGCTCTCCCACTTCATTCCCTTCGCCGCAGCAATCAGCGCGTCACCATCAGCCTTGCCGCCCGTCTTCTTCAGCGTCTCGTAGATCAGGTGCATGCCGTCCCATCCGCCGATCGAGAAGACGTCGGGGTTGCGGCCATAGGCGTCGTTGTACGCTTTCACGAAAGTCTTGTTCGCCGCCGAGTCATGCGCGTGGTCGAAGTGGAAAGCGGTGATGATGCCGAGCGCCGCGTCGCCCATGCTCTTGAGCGCGTTGTCGTCCATCGTGATCTCGCCCTGCCCGAGAATTTTCGTCTTCTTCGGGTCGATGCCGCGCTCCTGCAGCGCCTTCGCAAAAGCCCCCGGTTGCGCGCCGCCCGGAATAAAGACGAAGATCGCCTCAGGATTCAGGTCCTTCGCGCGTTGTACGAAGGCCGAGAAGTCCGGATTGGCGACCGGCATCCGCACCGAACCGACCACTTCGCCACCCGCTTCCTTGAAACCGCGAATGAAACCCTGCTCCGCGTCGTGTCCCGGCCCATAGTCGGAGACCATCGTGTAGACCTTGCGCACGCCGTTCTTGTACGCCCAGCCGCCGAACGGCTCCTGCAACTGTGGAATGGTAAGCGACACGCGCGCCATGTAGGGCGACTTGGTGGTGATGATCGACGTCGCAGCGTTCATGACGACCATGAACTTTTTCGCTTCCGACGAAATGTCGGCCGCCGCCATCGCGTTCGGCGTGAGCGCGAAGCCCGCGAGAATGTCTACCTTGTCGCGCACCACAAGTTCTTGCGCGAGGCGTTTCGCGATGTCGGGTGCAACACCGCCCGTATCCTTGCGGATGAATTCGATCTTGCGGCCCGCGACGGTGTCGCCGTTCCGTTGGACGTACAGCTTAATCGCATTGTCCATCTGCGTCGCGGCGTCCGCGAACTGGCCGGAATAGGACAGGATGATCCCGACCCGGATAGGCTGCTGCGCTTGCACCGGCGTTGCGAGCGCGGCGGCCGCCGCAAGCGCAGCGAGCGTGAGTGTTTTCATTCGCATGGCGTTTCTCCCGAACCGATTGAATGCGGTCGGGCGGAATCTATGCGCCGTTACTCGCGCCGTCGAATCTTAACCAGCGCGATGAGATGGGCAGCAACCCACACTCAGCGATTGCACGGATTGGATTTCAGAAACTCGACCGACGTGAGCTCGCCGCGCAGCGCGAAGCCGCCATAGTCGAGCCGCAGCGCACGGCTGATGCCGTTCTCGTACAACTCAAAACCGAGCACATAAGTGGGCGTACGCTCGCCGACGCCCGGCTCGAAATAGCTCACCGTTACCGGATAACGCTGCGACCCGGTTAGCTCGGGTTTCTTCGCCGCTTCTTCTGAAGGCTGCTCGTCCTTCACTGCGGCGCCGACCACCGCAAGCGTGTCATAGACCTTCCGCCCATCGGGCGCGCCGTCGAACACACGTGTCTCGACAATCCGCTGCCCGGCCGCGCCTGCGTTGATCAGCGCGATGAGATGCTCGGTCGGCAACGCGATCTTGCCGTCGAGGGAGACTGACTCCGGCTTTGGGTTCGCGATTTTTACCGTGAATCCGCCATCCGCTTTGCGGTCCGCCGTGCCGTCCACCTGGTCGCGCAATTCATCGTTGAGGACGTTGCGCGACTTGAAGCGATAACTTTTCGCCGCGCCATCTTCCCAGCTCACGCTATGCAGGTCGCTGGTGCTGAGCTTGCCCTCGCCCGTGTCGAGCGCCGTCACCTGACGCAGCGTGACGGAATAGCCTTCACAGGCATTGCCCATGAGCTCGAATGCGATGCGCCCCGTCGCCCGGTCGAGCTTCATGCTTGTTTTGGCCGGATCCAACGCGAGCTCATAGGTGGCCCGGTGCGGGATGAGCGTCACCGCTTCCGCCGCGGCACTGGTAAGGCTCAATGCCGCCACCGCTAGAACCAGCGCCTGGGCTTTGAAAACGGACATCCGGAATCTCCTGCGTCATCCAAATATAAGCCGAATAGCCGCCGAATGAACGGCGCATGTGGCAACAAAGCGGCCCGCCAGCCGTTGCCGAAATCGCGGCATTCAGACAAGACTTGGGTGTCGGAATGGAGCAAACAATGGCCGGGAAGATCGAAAAGCGTCTCGCGGAACTGGGCATCACCCTGCCGAACCCGCCCATGCCGGCCGCCAACTATGTCCCGGCCGTGCTGACCGGCTCACTGCTCGTCTGCGCGGGCCAGGTTTCGGCCGTGCCGGGCGGCGAGGCCATGAAGGGCAAGCTCGGCGATGTCTCCATGGAGCACGGCCAGAAAGCGGCGCGCATCTGCGCGATCAATCTGCTGTCGCAGGCGAAGGCCGCACTTGGCGATCTCGATCGCGTGAAGCGCTGCGTTCGCCTTGGCGGCTTCATCAATTCGAAGCCCGACTACGCGCCCCTGCCGCTCGTGATGAACGGCGCGTCCGATCTCATGGTTGAAGTATTCGGCGACGCCGGACGGCACGCCCGCACCACGGTCGGCGTTGCGCAACTCCCCAACGACGCCTCCGTCGAAGTCGAAGCCATCTTCGAGATCGCCTGACGCACATGGCCGGACTCGATTGGCTCGTCGAACGCCCGGTCGCGCACCGCGGCCTGCATGGCAACGGCCTGATCGAAAACACATTAGGCGCTGCGCGAGCGGCGGTGGACGCCCGCTACGCCATCGAAGTCGACATTCAACTCACGGCCGACAACGAGGTCGTCGTATTTCACGATGACACGCTCGACCGCCTGACCGATGCGACGGGGCCGCTTAACACACGCTCGCTCGCGGAATTGAAGCAGTTCACGATCCGCGGCAGCAACGAGCGCATCCCGACCCTGCAGGAACTGCTCGACACCGTCGCCGGCCGCACGCCGCTCGTGATCGAGCTCAAGAGCAACTGGAACGGCAGCGACCGCCTTGCGGCGCGCACGGCTGAGATCCTCAAAGATTATGAAGGCCCGGTCGCCGGCATGTCCTTCGATCCGGATGTCGTCGAAGCGCTGAAAAATCACGCCCCCGGCCTGCCGCGCGGCATCGTCGCCGAGCGCTATTACGATCACCCGGAATGGAGCCCGCTTGGCGCCGCGCGCAAATTCCGGTTCGGCAACTTGCTGCACATTCCGCGCACCAAACCGCATTTCGTGGCATATTATGTACGCGACCTGCCCGCGCTTGCGCCGCTTGCCGCACGCTATCTGCTCGGCATGAAATTGCTGACCTGGACTGTTCGCACGGAGGCCGAGCGGAGCAAGGCGGGCCGCTGGGCGAACCAGATGATCTTCGAAGGATTCCGCCCCTAGCGATGCGGCGGCGCGAGCCCCACTTGCCTGCGCGCGGCCCTGACGGCGATCGAATGAGCAAGAGTTCCCTGCGCGTCCGGATCGAGACCTCCATCCGCTCCATTCCCGCCGAGGTCTGGGACGCTTGCGCCTACAGAAATCAAAACGGCGCGAGCCCCGTACAGGCTGAGGCTGACTCAAATTCTCACCATCCCGATTCAATTTCTCAACAGGACTCCTGCAACCCATTCATTTCTCATGCATTTCTAGCCTCGCTGGAAGATGCCGGCTGTGTCTCCGCGCGCTCCGGCTGGATGCCGCAGCACCTCGTCGTTGAGACGGAGCAGGACGACGTGCTCGCGGTCATGCCCTGCTACCTGAAGAACCATTCGCAGGGCGAGTATGTCTTCGACCACGGCTGGGCCGAGGCCTATGAACGCGCGGGCGGCGACTACTATCCGAAGCTGCAATGCGCCGTCCCCTTCACACCCGTCACCGGCCCGCGCTTGCTGGTGCGCCCCGGCCCGCACGCAAATGCTGCACGCGAGGCGCTCATTGCCGCGGGTATTGAACTGACGAAGCGCCGGCAGGCGTCCTCGCTCCACCTCACCTTTCTCACCGAGGACGATTGGAGCTATCTCTCCGGGCTCGGCCTGCTCGCCCGCACCGATCGGCAATTTCACTGGATCAACGAAGACTACAAATCCTTCGACGACTTTCTCGCGGCCCTTTCGTCGCGCAAGCGCAAGGTGCTCCAGCGCGAGCGGCGCGAAGCGCAAGATGGGGTCGAGATTGCGTGTCTCAGCGGCGCAGAGCTGACGGAAGAAGTCTGGGACGCCTTCTTCGATTTCTACATGGATACCGGCTCACGCAAATGGGGCCGCCCCTATCTCAATCGCGCGTTCTTCTCGATCGTCTCCGCCGCGATGCCCGACAAGATCGTGCTGGTGATGGCAAGGCGCGCCGGCCGCTGGATCGCGGGTGCGCTCAACTTTCTCGGCGCCAATACGATCTACGGCCGTTACTGGGGCGCCACCGAGCAACGGCCCTTTCTGCATTTTGAGGTCTGCTACTACCAGGCCATCGAATATGCGATCGAGCACGGCCTCACCCGCGTCGAGGCCGGCGCGCAGGGCCAGCACAAGATTGCCCGCGGCTATCGGCCGGTCACGACCTACTCGGCGCACTATATTGCCGACGCCGGGCTCCGCCGTGCCGTCGCCGACTACCTGAAGCACGAGCGAGCCTATGTGCAGGTGGAGGCCGAAGAGCTTGCGGCGTTGGCCCCGTTTCGCAAAGATGGCGCGTGACGGAGGAACCGATGACGCAATACGACCCGAACAACATTTTCGCGAAGATCATCCGCGGCGAGCTGCCGGCGCAAAAGGTCTATGAGGACGACAAGGTCATCGCCTTCCTCGACATCATGCCGCGCGCGCCCGGCCATACCCTCGTCATTCCGAAGGCACCGGCCCGCAACCTGCTTGACGTGAAGCAAGAAGACCTCGCCCATGTGATGCGCGTCGCGCAGAAAATCGCGAATGCCGGTATGACGGCGTTTGACGCGCAGGGCGTGACCGTCCAGCAATTTAACGAAAGCGCCGGCGGACAGGTCGTTTTCCACCTGCATGTCCACGTCATTCCGCGCAAGGAAGGCGAAGCGATGAAGCCGCCCGCGACCGTGAAGGAAACTCCGGAGAATTTGGCGGCGCACGCGGAAAAGCTGCGCGCGGCGCTGGTCTAGCCAAAATACCAGGCGCCCGCGACAATTACGATCTCGCCGAACAGGATGCCAAGGAAGACCGAACGTCGAGCGCCGAGATAAACGAGAAATCCGGCGACAACCGCGCCGACTCGCACGAAGAGTGGCACGGCTTCGAGTTCGCCCGGCGGAATAAGCACGAGCCGCGCGACAACCGCCGCCAGCAGCGCCGTCGCAACGCCACGCACGAAGATCAGCGCCTCGCTGTCTTCATCGAGCCGCCGCGCGAAGATGACCGCGACCGAGCGCCATACTTCCGTTGGCAGGAAGCCCGCGAGGATCACGAGCAGATAAGGCCAGAGCGCCGCATCGATCATGCGCCACCCTTCTCTTTTCGTTTCTTCAAGAAGCGATGCACTGCCCACGCTGCCGCACCGCCCGCGAGCCCGGTCCACAAAAGATCGAGCCTCCCGCCGTATGCGGCGAAGAACGGCGCGAGCAGCAAACCGAACGCGAGCGACAGCCGGTCCACCAGATCGCGCGCATTGTGTGCGAGCTGGATCAGGAACGACAGCGGCGTGAGAAACAGCAGCCCGGCCGCAAGCGAGCGCGGCAGCATGCCCGCGAGCAGAAAGCCGATCAGCGTCGCGAACGTCGCCGATAGGATCAGGAACGTCCCGATCCCGAAGAAGAACGGCACGCGCGCTTCCGGCGCCATCGCGGGCAACCGCCGCATGCCCTCGATCCATGCCGTGACGGCGACGAAATGCGCCGCCAGCAACTGCGTGCCGAGCCCCGCTCCGCGCCCGCGCAGATACGGCATGATGGCGGCCGTCATCGGGAACATGCGGATCGACGAGAGTCCGACCGCAAGCGCGATTACGGCCGTCGCACTCCCCGCGGCGTAGCCGCCGACGACCAGCACCTGCGCCGGCAGCGCCCAGACCAGCAACGTCGACAGCATCGCCGCGCCAAGCGGAAAGCCGATATCGCGGCACAGGCCGCCGAAGCCGACCATCGACGCGAAGAGCACGAGCCCCTGTACGGACGTGACGCCCGCGAACGCGCCGCGCCAGAACCAGGTGGATGGCGTTGCGGGCGGCTCGGAATCGGGCTGAGGCGCGGGAGAGGATTCGGGCACGGGGCGGATACTACTGAGGCGTTTGCGCCCAACGGGCATTCCTCTCCGTATATCAGAGGCGCGAAGAATGCACGGCCAAGCAACTTGTCGTCCCCGCGAAAGCGGGGACCCATAACCACCAGCGTTGATAAGTCACATAAGGATGTTGGTTATGGGTCCCGGCGCTTCGGCCGGGACAACCTATTTCACGCCCGCACCAGCGGCACCTTCGGCACCGGGCTGCCACCCGGCTTCGGCGAAGAGGACCCGCCGCCTTCGCCGCCGCCGGGCTTCTTGGGCTTCGGCTTCGCGGCCCGCGGCGCGCGCCGCTTCTTTTTCGCCGTGACCTTCTCGGGCTTCGGCGTGACAGGTCCCTCGAGATACTCAAAGCCGAGCGACCTCACGCCGTCGTCCTCGCGAACGATGACCTTCACATGCCCGCCGGTCTTGAGCTTGCCGAACAGCAGCTCGTCCGAAAGCGGCTTCTTGATGTGCTCCTGGATGAGCCGCGCCATCGGCCGCGCGCCCATGAGTTCGTCGTAGCCGCGATCGACCAGCCAGTCGGCCGCCTCGGGCGTGAGCTCGATCGAAACGGCGCGGTCGGCGAGCTGCGCTTCAAGCTGCAACACGAATTTCTCGACGACCTTTTTGATCACCTCCTGCGGCAGATGCGCAAAGGTGATCACAGCGTCGAGACGATTACGGAACTCCGGCGTGAACAGGCGGTTGATCGCCTCGATGTCGTCGCCTTCCCGCTTCGTGCGCGTGAAGCCGTAGGCCGCGCGTGCCATATCCGACGCGCCCGCATTCGTCGTCATGATGAGAATGACGTTGCGGAAATCGACCTGCTTGCCGTTGTGGTCGGTCAGTTTCCCGTGATCCATGACCTGCAACAGGATGTTGAACAGGTCGGGGTGCGCCTTCTCGATTTCGTCGAGCAGCAGCACGCAATGCGGCGTCTGGTCCACGTTGTCCGTGAGCAGCCCGCCCTGATCGAAGCCGACATAGCCCGGAGGCGCGCCGATCAGGCGCGAGACCGTGTGCCGCTCCATGTACTCCGACATATCGAAGCGATGGATCGGAACGCCAAGCGACGCCGCGAGTTGGCGCGCGACTTCCGTTTTGCCGACGCCCGTGGGACCCGAAAAGAGGTAAGAGCCGATCGGCTTCTCCGGTTCGCGCAGGCCGGCACGCGCGAGCTTGATCGCCGACGAGAGCGCCTCAAGCGCCTTGTCCTGGCCGTAGACCACGCGCTTCAGCGTCGTCTCGAGATTGCCGAGCACTTCCGCATCGTCCTTCGACACGGTCTTCGGCGGGACGCGCGCCATGGTGGCGATCGTGATCTCGATTTCCTTGACGCCGATAGTCTTCTTGCGCCGGCTCTCCGGCAGCAGCATCTGCGCCGCGCCCGACTCGTCGATCACGTCGATCGCCTTGTCCGGCAGCTTGCGGTCGTGAATGTAGCGAACCGACAGATCCACCGCCGCCTTGATCGCCTCGTTTGTATACCGCAGCCGGTGATAGTCCTCGAAATAGGGCTTGAGACCCTTGAGGATTTCGATGGCGTCGGACGGCGACGGCTCGTTCACGTCGATCTTCTGGAAGCGGCGGACGAGCGCGCGGTCCTTCTCAAAATACTGCCGATATTCCTTGTAGGTCGTCGAACCGATGCAGCGCAGCGAGCCGGACGCGAGCGCGGGCTTCAACAGGTTCGACGCGTCCATCGCGCCGCCCGACGTCGCGCCGGCGCCAATGACCGTGTGAATCTCGTCGATGAAGACGATGGAGTTCGGATAGGCCTCAAGCTCCTTGATCACCTGCTTGAGACGCTCTTCGAAATCGCCGCGATAGCGCGTGCCCGCGAGAAGCGTGCCCATGTCGAGCGCGAAGACGGTGGACGTCTTGAGCACCTCGGGCACCTCGCCCTGCACAATGCGGCGCGCGAGGCCCTCCGCGATCGCCGTCTTGCCGACGCCAGGATCGCCTACATAGAGCGGATTGTTCTTCTGGCGGCGGCACAGCACCTGAATCGTGCGCGAGATTTCCGTCTCGCGGCCGATCAGCGGGTCGATCTTTCCATCCCGCGCCTTCTTGTTCAGGTTGACACAATAAGCCTCGAGCGCATCGGCTTTCTTCTTGCCGTCCTCGCCGGGCTTCGCGTCGGTGTCTTCGTCGACGCCGCGCACCGGCTTGCTCTCGGACATGCCCGGCCGCTTCGCAATTCCGTGGCTGATGTAATTGACCGCGTCGTAGCGCGTCATGTCCTGCTCTTGCAGGAAATACGCGGCGTGGCTCTCGCGCTCGGCAAAAATCGCGACGAGAACATTCGCGCCCGTCACTTCTTCACGGCCCGACGACTGAACATGGATGACCGCCCGCTGGATCACGCGCTGGAACCCTGCCGTCGGCTTGGAGTCGTCCGACGCTTCCATCACCAGATTTTCGAGCTCGCCGTCGATGTATTCGACAAGATTGCGCTTCAACTTGTCGATGTCGACATTGCACGCACGCATCACGGCAGCCGCGTCCTGATCGTCCGTCAGCGCGAGCAGCAGGTGCTCAAGCGTCGCGTATTCGTGGTGGCGCTCATTAGCGAGCGCCAGCGCGCGATGCAGCGATTGCTCGAGGCTCCGTGAGAATGTCGGCATCAGTCCTTCTTTCCGTCCGCCCCGATCATTTCTTTTCCATCACGCATTGTAAAGGATGTTGATGCTTGCGCGCGAAATCCATCACCTGCGTCACTTTTGTCTCGGCAACCTCGTATGTGAAAATGCCACATTCGCCGACACCATGCTGATGCACATGCAGCATGATCTGAGTCGCTTCATCGCGCGACTTGGCAAAGAAGCGTTCGACGACATGCACCACGAATTCCATCGGGGTGTAGTCGTCGTTCAACAACAACACACGATAGAGGCTGGGCCGCTTGGTCTGCGGCTTGACGCGTGTAGCGATGCCGGTTGACGAGCCGTTTTCGTCCCCGCGGCGGGTCCGGTCGTCGTCCCCCATTCTCACAACGGCCAGATATGTATCGATGCTGCTCATGGGTAGGGGTAACCGGGCGGATTCTGGAAGCAAGGCCGAACAGTCCGTCATTGCCGAACGGAACCGGCCCAAGACTGGTTCCTGGTGGATGAGGCCCCGATCATAGGGGGCCTCGCAGGCCCCCGGCTAGACGCCCGGCACCCGTCCGTTCGGCCAATTTTAGCGGAGTCGGTGCCGTTGGTTAACCAGCGGCCCCGATCGAGTGCAATCTCGGAAAATCGCTCCTAATCCCGCAAGCACAACGCAAGGAACCGGCCCCAAGGTGCCGCGCATTCTGCGGAGTCTGGCATGCGGCAATTTTGGTCGGATCAGGAGGGCAACATTGCTCTCGCTTTTGCCTTGGCTGCCATTCCGTTGTTTGGCGCCATGGGTGCCGCCGTCGACTACAGCATGGCGAGCCAATACCGCACCGATATCCAGAAGGCGCTGGATGCCACCGCGCTCGCGCTGACGAAAATCATGCCGGCCGACAACGAGACGCTGAACGTCGTCGGCAATCAGTACTTTCAAGCAAATCTAAAGCAGCATGATCTTGAGAGTTTGACGCTCACCGTCACGCCGAATATCGGCACGCTGCGCGTGACCGCGAACGGCGTCTATAAGGTGCGGTTGGCGAACATCTTCGGCGCGGACACGCTCGCGCTCTCGGCCACCGCCGAGGCGAAATGGAGCATCGGCAAGGTCGAGATCGCGCTCGCCCTCGATAATTCCTGGTCGATGAATTCGCTCGGCCGCATGACGGAATTGAAGGTCGCCGCGCACGATTTGTTGAACGTCTTGCAGGCAGCCGCCAAGAACCCGGGCGACGCGAAGGTCGCGATCGTGCCGTTCGATTCCGTGATCAATATCGGCACCGATCATGCGGCGCAAAACTGGTTGCGCTGGGGCGTGTGCGCCGACGGCAATTGCGGGCCGAACAATTCGACCAATTGGCAGGGCTGCGTCTGGGACCGCAACAAGAATCACGACAAATCAGACGCAGCGCCCGACGGCACGAACGACAAGAAATATCCGGCATGGCAGTGCGGAAACTCGCTCAATTCGAACAAGCTCGTGGCGATGAAGCGGCTGACCACCGACTGGGCGAGCCTGCATACCAAGATCAATGACATGAAACCGTCGGGCTACACCAACATCACCATCGGTCTCGTATGGGCGTGGCACCTTTTGTCGCCGACCGAGGTGTTCGCGGATGGCGTCGCCTACAACACCGAAAACCTGACGAAGTACGTCATTCTGCTTTCGGACGGCGACAACACGCGCAACCGCTTCGGCGACTCGACCGGCACGATGAATACCCGCACCGAAGACACCTGCAAGGCGATCAAGACCGCCGGCATCAAGATTTACACGGTGCGGCTGATCGAGGGGAATGCAACCCTGTTGCGTGGCTGCGCGAGCGCAAACAACATGTATTACGACGTGGACGACTCCAGCGCCCTGTCCGGGGTCTTCAACGCGATTGGCTCCGAGATCGCGAGCTTGCATCTCTCGAAATAAACGCGAGTTCGAATTCGCTAAAATTTTAGCAACCGGCGCAAGCCGGGCTTAAGCCCGTTCGGCGGTCACATCTCGCCTCAGGCGCAATTCGCATAAATTTCTAATCAAAGCAGGATTTCATCAACACACTCGGCGCAAAGTCCTGCCATCGCGAAATGCGGAGAAGTTTCATGCGGTTCTGGCGGGACCACCGGGGTAATGTGGCGATCATGTTCGCGCTGGCCGTCGTGCCGGTCGTCGGCGCCCTAGGCGCGGCGCTTGATTACAGCCTCGCCAACTCCTACCGCACCGATATGCAGAAGGCGCTCGACGCCGCCGCCCTCGCCGTCTCCAAGGTCATGCCGATGGAGCAAGAGGCGCTGGACAAGGTCGCCATGCAGTATTTCACGGCGAGCCTTGGCAATCATTCGCTGACCAATATCAAGCTCACCGTCGAGCCCGAGCAGGGCCACGCCAAACTGCACGTCAGAGGCGACTATACGCCTGCCGTTGCGAGCCTCTTCGGAATCGACAGGTTCGAGGTCGGCGTCAATTCCGAAGCCCGCTGGGGGATTGGCAAGGTCGAGGTCGCGCTTGTGCTCGACCAGTCACTCTCCATGGACCAGTCTGGCCGCATCGACGCGCTGCGCGCGGCAACGCTCCAGTTCCTGACCGTCATCAAGGCGACGGCGAAAAATGCCGGCGACGCCAGGGTGGGCATCGTGCCCTTCGATGGCATGGTCAACACCGGCTACACCTCCAAGAACACGCCGAGCTGGATCCGCTGGGACTGGTGGGATGCGAACGCCCTCGCCTCCAATGACGTTAACAACAATAGCGAGGTCACGCGCTGCACGATCAAGTTTAAGCTGAATAACGTCCCCGCCGGTAAATGGCTCAAGAAATACTGCGAGGAGCAGACCGAGTCGAAATGTCAGGGCGCAACCGCCAGCAGCTCGTCCCAATGCAAGACCAAAGGCGGGAAATGGGTCACGACCAACGGCGTATGGACGTCGTCCCAGAATATTCGCAGCCAGTGGAACGGCTGCGTCTACGATCGCAACAAGAGCTACGACGTCGACGACACCGCGCCGACCGACAACGCCACCTATTATCCCGCGGCGAAGTGCTACAGTACCACGCCGGTGCAGGCGATGACCGCGCTGACCGACAACTGGAGCACGCTGGAGTCGCGCGCAAAGGCACTCGATCCCACCGGCTACACCAACATCACGATCGGCCTCGCCTGGGGCTGGCATGTCCTGTCGAAGACCGGCGTCTTCACTGAAGGCGCCGCCTACGGCACCGAGGACCTGACGAAGTACATCATCCTGATGACGGACGGCTACAACACCAAGAACGTCTGGAAAGAACCGACCGCCTGCCCGACCAATGGACCGGAATGTCCGGACATGGATCCGCGCACCACGCTCGCTTGCGACAACATCAAGGCGGCGAAGATTCAAATCTACACGGTGCGTCTGATCAACGGCAACGAGTCGTTGCTCAAGGGCTGCGCAACGTCGCCCGGCATGTATTACGACGTGAAGTCGACGGCGGATCTGGCCAGCGCCTTCAAGGACATCGCCTCGCAGATCGCGAGCCTGCACCTTTCAAAATAGCGGGCCGGCACAATTAATGCTTTGCGAACGCGGGCGAACTGTTTGCGACCGAAGCGCTAAACTTTAGCAATTTCGCCTACCCGTTCTTAGAACTGCCGGTTCCATAGTCCCGCCCGGCGCGGGCACAGCATCGGTTTCGGCGAGACCCCTCCCCGACAAGAGCTGCGCGGCGCCACATGGGTGGAGGCTTTCGATGCGGCGTTTTTGGTCGGATCGCAAAGGCAATGTCGCCGTACTGTTCGCGCTCGCGGTCCTTCCCGTCATTGGCGGGCTCGGCGCGGCCATCGACTACAGCATGGCCAATTCATACCGCACCGACATGCAGAAGGCTTTGGACTCGACGGCGCTTGCCCTGTCCAAGCTCCTGCCGTTGGACGAGGTGAAGATGAACGAAGTCGGGATGCAATATTTCCTGGCCAGCCTCGGCAAGCACGACCTCACCAACCTCGACCTCGACATCGTTCCGGCGCAGGGCAAGGTGACGCTGCACGCCACCGGCGACTACACACCGAAGCTTGCGAATTTGTTCGGTGCGACGACTTTCGAAGTAGGTGCCCGCGCGGAAGCCGTCTGGAGCATGGGCAAGGTCGAAGTGGCGCTCGTGCTCGACCAGTCGCTCTCGATGGACCAGTCGGGCCGCATCGACGCGCTGCGCAAGGCAACGCTTGAGTTCCTGACGGTGATCAAGACGGCGGCAAAAAATCCGGGCGACGCCAAGGTCGGCATTGTCGCCTTCGACGGCATGGTCAACACCGGCTACACCTATGCGACGCGTCCGAACTGGGTCCGCTTCGACTGGTGGGACGAGAACGAAGGCAGTTGCGACAAAGGCAGCCACAGCAATCGCACGAATTGCGTCGCGCACTGGTACTGCTCAAAGTCCTCTTATTCTTCGAAGACCACTTGCCAGAACAACGGCGGCACCTGGAAACAGGCGGTGTGGACGATCGATAACAAGAGCACGAACTGGAAAGGCTGCGTCTACGACCGCCACAAGACAGACCCCAGCAACGCCACGGTGACCTTGGATTACGACGTGAACGACACCGCGCCCGATAACACTTATCTCTACGGGCACGCATCGGAGACGGTGGCGCAGCGCAAGACGAAATATCCGGCCGCCAAGTGCTACAGCACAACGCCGGTGCAGGCGATGACAACGCTGAGCGAAAATTGGACGACGCTTGAGGCGCGCGCGAAGGCGCTCGATCCCACCGGCTACACCAACATCACCATCGGCCTCACCTGGGGCTGGCACATGCTGTCCAAGGCGGGCGTTTTCACCGAGGGCGCGGCTTACGGCACCGCGGATCTGACGAAGTACATCATCCTGATGACGGACGGTTACAACACGAAGAACATCTGGAAAGAGCCGAACGCGTGCCCGACCAACGGGCCGGACTGCCCCGACATCGATCCGCGCACGTCGCTCGCCTGCACCAACATCAAGACCGCCGGCGTCCAGATTTATACGGTGCGGCTGATCAACGGCAACGAGACGTTGCTCAAGAACTGCGCGACCTCGCACAGCATGTATTACGACGTGCAATCGACGGCGGATCTTGCCGGCGTCTTCAGCGCGATCGGATCGAAGATCGCGAGCCTTCACCTGGCGAAGTAAATCGCGCGAGCTGAAAATGAAAAAGGCCCGGCTTGATGCCGGGCCTTTTGCTTCAGCCGCCTGCGCGACCGGGAAATTACTGCTTGGAGGTCGCCTTTGCGACGGCGGTCTCGAGCGGCTTGTAGGATTCCTTGGCAATATCGGCATAGAGCTCGCCGATCTTCGTAGCCTTGGACACGAAGCCCTCGTAGGCGCTCTTGTAGAATTCGGTCTGGACCTCGAACGCCTTGTCCAGCGTGCGGACGCCGAACAGCTTCTCGATGGCGGCTGAGCCGTCTTCGAAGGACTTCTTCTGGTAGTCGACCACTTCCGAAGCGATCGCCTGGATGCCCTTCGACGCAGCGCCAAAGCTCTTCAGCGCGGTATCCACATTGTCTTTGCTGATCTTCTGCAGGGTCTCGAGATTCTCGAACATATTCATCCCCTTCGCGCCGGCCTCTGGCCTGGCGGGTTTGAGCCGTTTCCTTCTGACGAGCGGCTTGGGCGAAAAATATGCCCAGCAATTCATCGCTCTGAGGCTCATATAGTGCGGTGCAACATAACTGTCAAGGAAATATTGCGTTGCAATATCAGGGGCATGGCAGCCCCTCGCGAGGAAGCAGCCTGAGAAACCTGCCAAAGCGAGTCGATGAAAGGATGCTTTACTCAATCCTAACCCGCCTGCTCCAAATTTTTGCCCACCAGACGCCGTGATTGGCGGCGAAACAGCTTCAACACCGCAGGCGAGCGGATCAGCAGGGAATAGTCGGGGTAATGTTGCGTAGGCGTAGGGGAGCGCTGCCTGTCGGGTGGCTGGCGTTCGTCGTTTCGATTTCCCTGCTGTCCGGGACGCTCTCCGCGTCGGCACCCGCGCACGCCAACAAGGAAACCTGGTTCTCCGGCTTCTCGACCATCGTCGTCGACGCCAAGACGGGCGAAGTGATCGACGCCTCGCGCGCGGACGAATTGCGCCATCCCGCTTCGCTCGCCAAAGTGATGACGCTCTACCTGCTCTTTGCCGAACTCGAAGCCGGCCGGTTGAAGCTCGGTTCGAAATTGACCGCTTCGTCCGACGCAACGAAGCAGCCGCCGTCCAAGCTCGGGCTTAAGGCCGGTGAATCGATCAGCGTCGAGGACGCGATAAAAGCCATCGTCACCCGCTCCGCGAACGACGTCGCGGTCGTGATCGCCGAAGCTGTCGCGGGCGACGAGGAATCCTTCGCACGCATAATGACGCAGCGCGCCCGCGCGCTCGGCATGTCGCGCACCGTGTTCACGAACGCATCCGGCCTGCCGGATGCGGACCAGGTGACGACCGCGCGCGAGATGGCGCTGCTCGGTCTCGCCGTGCAGGACCGCTTCCCCAAGCTCTATCCCTACTTTTCGACCGAGCGCTTCACCTGGCGCGGCGCCGCGATCGGCAATCACAATCGCCTGCTCGGTTCGGTCGACGGAGTGGACGGCATCAAGACCGGCTACACCCGCGCATCGGGCTTCAATCTCATCAGCAACGTCAAACGCGGCGGCCGTCACATCGTCGCCGTCGTCATGGGCGGCAAGACCGGCGCCGCGCGCGACGGGCATATGCGCGACTTGATCTCCGCGCAGATCCGCCACGCGCATGCCGGCCCGCGCACGACGCCGCGCTTCGTTGAAGCCCCTGTTCCGCTTCCGACGCCCAGCCCCGTGACCACCGCCGCTGTTCGCCGCACGACTCCTGTTGCCGGCACCGACGGCCCGATCGAACGCAAGCCGGTGCGCGTCGTTTCGGTCAGCAAGAATGGCGAGACAATTCCTGAGGGCGACGACGACGACGCACCGTCGAAGACGGTCGCTGTTCATTCGCTGTCCGCAAAGACCGCGCAGACGCCCATGCTGATCTCGCCCGCGGGCATTGCGCCTGAGGGCAAATTCGTCACCTTCGCCGCGCCCCCGCCGCCGTCTTCTACGGCGACAGCCTCCGCTCAGTCCTCGCCCGAAGCCGGCCCTGCCGCGGTCCTCGCTGCACTGGCGCCCGAGCCGGCGGTGACTCCGGCCGCGCGCCAGGCTATGGCCGAAATCGACGCCGCCACCAGGAAGCCGGAAGGCTGGATCGTGCAGATCGGCGCATTCCCGACCGAAGAACTCGCGCGCACCCGTCTTGAGGACGCGCGCGGCCATGCCGGCGGCCTGCTCACCAAGGGCAGCCCCTACACCGAAATGACCAGCCAGGGCTCAACCAGACTCTATCGCGCGCGCTTCGCCGGCTTCGACGAAGCAACGGCGCGCGAGGCCTGCGCCCGGCTGAAGAAGAACGATTTTGCCTGTTTCACAACAAGAAACTGACAGCGGCGTCGCGAACGGTTGATGTAACGGAGTTCAGTTATGGCGGCGGAGAAGAACTTCCTTGGCCTCGTTGACGCGAGCGGCGAGATACGTCGAACCCCCTTGGTCGGGGTGCAGTTTCTTCATGAGAGTCCGGTGCGCACGTCGTACCTCGAACGCGCCCGCACCTGGTTCAAGACCGAGGATTTGCAGCGCCTCTTCCACGGTCATCGGGCCGACGCGCGGCGCCTCGCGATGCCCCGTAGCCGGGTCTTCATCGACGTCTTCACGCCATCCGGACTCCCGGCGGTCGAGATAAGCTTCGAGTAGCGAACGGCTCTCGGCGTCGAAGTCCTTCAGCAGCGCGAGCAGCGTCGGCCGGTCGAGCGCATCGAGCGGCACGTTTTCGTATTGCCCTTCGAGAATGCGGCCGTGCATGTCGCCGCTGTCGTGATCCAGTTCCATTTCGACGAAGCGCGCGCGCACGCGCGACACCTGCCCCGGCGTCTTGCGCATCCGCGCGCCTAGACCCGCCGGCGACGGGATCCAGCCGAGCAGCGTCGCGCCGAAATAGCCGAGCGGAATTGCGGCAAAAAATCGCCCCGTCGCGGTCAGGTAGGCCGCGATGCCGAGGCACGCGATGCCGCCGCCGGTGCGTAGCGCGTGGGCCACCTGCTGCGGATTGGCTTTCGAATAGAAACGCGCCGCGACGAGCAGCAGGATCAGCGCACCGATGCCGAAGATCAGGGTCATGGCTGATTATAACGAATTCGCAGCCCGCGCCGCCTAGCGCATCTGGCCGAGAAGCTTCACCGCCCCGCCGCCGCCCGAGCGCCTGGAGAGGTCGGCGAGCGCGCGATGGCCACCGGAGGCGAAGGCCGCCGCCGCGCGCAGCAGGTCACGCAATTGAGCGGAGGCGCCCGCGTCGAACCGGCACCAAGCGCCCTTGGTCAGGCGCGCAATCTCCTTGAAAGCGGGCTCGGCAACCGTGTCATTCCCTTCCTGAAACATGAAGGCCGGAACGCCAAGCAGGCCAAGCTCGCCTGCCCGCGCGCACAGGTCATCGACCGGCTCTTCCATCGCGTCGCCGACAAAGACCAGTGCATCGACCTTCTGCTGCTTGCACTCCTTGCGCACATGATCGAGCACGCGGCCAATCTGCGTGTGACCGCCGCGGCAGTCGATGGTCTCCATAAGGCCGGAGAGACGCTTCGGGTCTGACACCCATTTCGACGCGCGGCATTCCGAGACGCCCCGGTAATAGATGAGCTGCACGTCGAGCCCGCCGGCCGCGGCCGCTTCCTGGAACATCTCTGCCTGCAAATTGCACGCGAGGTCCCACATCGGCTGGCGGCTCATGGTGGCATCGAGTGCGAAGATCAGCCTTCCGCGCTTGCCGTCCTGCCTCGGCCCGAGTTCCCGCGCGCGTTGGACGAACGCATCGATCTCGGCGCGTGCGGAAACGGTCTCCGGCGTCGTCCCGGTTTTCCGACGGACAGGGGTCTTGGTGTCGTCGCGCGATCCGCTCATGCGGCAGCCTGCGGCTCCTGTTCACCCTAGAGATTGGGCTTTTCAGGGCTCTGCGCAAGCCGGATCGGCAACGATGATTACTCGGCGGTCAACTCCGCGCCATCGAGCGGGCGGCTCGAGGAAAGCGCCCATTCGGCACGGGCCGCAGCACGGCGCTGGCCGCGCTCGTCGATTGGCAGCCGAAGGGAGTCAAGCAGGTTGCGGACCTCCTGCCGGGCGGCGAGATGCGACAGGTTCGGCCGCGTGCCGAGCATGGCGTCGTCGAGCGTATCGAGGACGGTCAGCCCGCGCGGGAACAGCTCGCGGTAAATGACGCGCTCCGAGAAGCCTTCGGAGACCCGGAAATTCAGCCGGCGAGACAGATCAATCAGTCCGTCGGCGACATTCTTGCCGTTCCTCGTCTCAAACTGGCCGACGCGGTTGCGCATCACGATCCAGTCGGTCTCGTTTTCTTCGACAATCCTGCGCTGGCGGCGTGCTTCGCGCACGACCTCCGCATAATGGCTCGTGCCCGTGACCTCGAAACTCTCCGGGTCGATGCTCGCCAGCACATCGAAATCGACGAAGCTGTCATTGAGCGGCGTGATCAGCGTGTCGGCCATCGCATGTGCGAGCCGCATCAGGTAGCTGTCACTCGCAGGCGTATCGACCACGACGAAGTCGTGCGTGTTCTCGACGCCGTTCACCGCTTGCGCAAACGCCGCAAACTCCGCAGCCTCGTTCTCATCAACGCTCGGCCCATTCGCGCGCTCGATGCAAAAATGATTCGGCAGCTCAAGATGCACGCCGGTCTTCTTGGACCAGCGTTTCCGGTTCGCGACGTAATGCGTGAGACTCTTCTGTCGGCTGTCGGCGTCGATGGAGGCGACCTTCTGCCCGGCCTTGAGCAGGGCCGTCACCACATGCATGCAACTGGTCGTCTTGCCGGAACCGCCTTTTTCGTTGGCGAGCACGATCACATGAGCCGAGCGCGTAGCTTTCGACGCCACCGGCACGCCATTAACTCGAAATACTTGTTCTTGCATCGACCCTGAACCCCGAAAGGGCCGCTCCACCCAGATTCAATCTTGCGGATGTTGTGCCCTCGCGGTCAAGGACAGAGTTGCTTCGTGCGGTCACGATTTCAACGAATTCGATTTTCTTCGGGCGCAACGCTCCTGTAGGCTGCGCGCATTCAAGTTCTTACCGGAGCCGCCCTTGTTCCAACCTGAAGTCGTCCGCAGCGCGAAAACCTTGCGCAGCGCGACCGCGCCTTGGCGCAAAAAGAGTCAGAAGATTGCCCTCGTGCCCACGATGGGAGCGTTGCACGCCGGCCACATCAAACTCGTGCGCGCCGCCCGCCGCAAAGCCCAGCGCGTCATTGTCTCAATCTTTGTCAATCCGGCGCAGTTTGGACCGAAGGAAGATTTTGGCCGCTATCCCCGCACTTGGAAGGAGGACCTCGCAAAGCTCGCCGCGGAAAAGGTTGATCTGATCTACGCGCCGGCCGTCAAGGATATGTATCCGGAAGGTTTCGCCACGAAGGTCGCCCTCGAAGGACCTGCCTTGGGCCTGGAAACCGACTTCCGCCCGCATTTTTTCTCAGGCGTCGCCACCGTCGTCGCCAAACTTCTGGCAGCAACCCTGCCCGACTTCGCGATGTTCGGCGAAAAGGACTATCAACAGCTCCAGGTCGTGAAACGGATGACGGCGGATCTCCATCTGCCCGTGGAAATCGTCGGCGTGCCGACCGTGCGTGAGAAAGACGGGCTCGCCTTGTCGTCCCGTAACGCTTATCTCACGCCCGTGGAACGCGCGACCGCGCCGACCCTTCACCGCGTATTGCAGGAAACGGCTGCCTCCATCCGCAAAGGCGCTCCGGTCGGCCCGACACTCGTGCGTGGGCGCCGCACGATCAAGGCCGCGGGTTTCAAGCTCGACTATCTCGAAGCACGCCACGCTTCCACCCTCGCGCCAGTCACCTCGCGCAAGGATGGCCCGATCAGGCTGCTGGTCGCCGCCCGCGTTGGCGGCACGCGCCTGATCGACAACATGGCGGTCTAGAGTTCAGGTGTAGAAAAGATAATAGCCGACCAGATACCCGATGATCGTCAGCGCAATGCCGAGGGTCAGCACCAGCCACATGCCCTTCACCGGTATACCTGCCCGCGCCTTGTTGGTCGGGAGCGTAACCGGATCTGGCATGCTCGCCACATTGCGCTGCGGCTGCTCATAGTCGGCGCTCGCACGCTCAGGCGCTAACGCCGGTGAAGCTTCCTCACGCAATTCTTGCTGTTTCGTCTTCGCGTTCATTGCCCGCTCCAATCGATAGCTGGAAGGACAACGCGCGAGAGTTCCCGTTGGTTCAGGGTTAGAGGAGGCCGAGTTCCCGCAATTCGCGGCGCATCTCTTCCGGCAGCTTTGCAGTCCCCTTGGCGCCGCGGGTCAGGTCGTCCGGAGCGTCCTTGCCGTTCAGATAGCGCCAGCCTTGGAACGGCCCCCGAGGCCGCGGCAAAACCGGCACAACCCTGGGCTTGAGCACGAGCTGGCAGCGCTTCACGCCCTCCTTGTCCTTGTAATCGCGGATATCGGCCAAGGGCTGCCGACACGCGATCTCACCCCGGATCACCCAATAGAGCGACCCGCCGTCGAGCAGTTCCTCGGCGCGCGTCGGCATCATGAGAGTCGTATGGATATGTTCGGGCGTCTGCTTTCTACGTCGTTTCTCAGCAAGGCGTTCCTTGATCCATTCCTGCAAATCGCGAATGGAATCGGCGCCGACGCAAAGCTTGATCAGATGAAGGGCCATGCCCTCTTCTAACGAGAAGCGGCGCCGGTTTCACGTCCCCCGGCGCCGCATCCACAGACCTGCCGGTTACTTCGACTTCACCGGGTTGTCGATCTTCGGCAGGTCAACCTTGACGTTGGTCGTCCTGGTGTCCGAGCCGATCATGCCGGTCGCGAACAGAATTCCACCCGCGACGACGATCACAATCAATGCGCCGACCAAAACGCCGAGTACGCCGCTGCTCCCACTGTCGCTGTCAGCCATCGTAACCTCCTGAAATGGTTGTCTCGGTCCGGAGCATCAACGCCGTGCGATACCAGCAGTTCCCCCACGGAACCTTTCGGCCTAGGTTCGCATTGGCGGGGCGACACGCAGAGGAGAAGGTTATGGCTGTAGCCAAAGTCCTTGAAATCAGTGCCGCATCGAAAACGAGCTTCGAAGACGCGATCATCCAGGGCCTGAAACGTGCGGACGACACCATCGACAACATCGAAGGCGCATGGATTCAGGAGCAGAAGGTCACGGTCAAAAACGGCAAGATCGACGAGTACCGCATCAATATGCGCGTGACGTTCATCCTCAAATAGTCAGCCGGCCTCGCTCGCTTCAATCACCAGAAGCCTGGCGCCTTCGGAAACCTGGGCGCCGGGCTCGACTGCAATCTCGGTAACGACGCCATCGCCTTGCGCAAGCAGCACGTGCTCCATCTTCATGGCCTCAAGCACCGCAAGGCGCTGCCCGCGTACGACGCGATCGCCTTTTGCCACTTCAATCGCCAATACCTTGCCGTGCATCGGCGCGACAACGACGCCATCGCTGCCGCCGTGATCGTCGCTGGCGGACGTGCCGGACCCCAGTACAACAACACTCGCCGAGTCGCCGCGCACCGCAAGCAAGCCGTCGGCAACATCGACGAGCCGGCTCTCGGCGGCGGCTGCGCCGTTAATCTTTACGCGCGTACCTTCTGGCGTGAAGCGCACCTGCGCCGTCTGCTTTTCGCCATCAACCCGCACTGAAATAGAGACCTGCCGCGCGCCCGAGAAGTCGAACGCATCCGCCGCGTCCCAAGGCGACCGTCCCTCGTTACTCCGCCGCCTTGTGCGTTGCGCAATCCGTTCCTGATCGCGGGAGATTAATGTCTCGACCGCATAGGCAGCGGCCGCGTGATCGGTCGCGGCGGGCATCGCCAGCTTGTCGAGATCGCGCTCGATCAGCCCCGTATCGATCTTGCCCGCCCGCACGTCCGGCGCTTCAACGAGCGCCCGCAGGAACGCGAGGTTCGTCCGCGGCCCCGCAATCGAACTCGCGCGCAAGGCCGCTCCCAATCGATCAAAGGCTTCATCGCGATTGCGGCCATGCGCGATCATCTTGGCGAGCATCGGGTCGTAATAAGGCGAGACCTCCTGCCCTTCTTCATAGCCGGCGTCGACGCGAATGCCATCGCCGTCCGCAAGACGCATCACATGCAGCCGTCCCGTCGAAGGCAGGAAATTTCGCGACGGATCCTCGGCATAGAGCCGCGCTTCCACCGCATGGCCCGAAAGCGCAATCTGGTCCTGTGTTTTCGGCATCCGCTCGCCGGCCGCCAGGCGGAATTGCCACTCCACGAGGTCGAGGCCCGTGACCATCTCGGTGACGGGATGCTCCACCTGGAGTCGGGTGTTCATTTCCAGAAACCAGAACCCGTCCGGCTTCAGCGCACCCTCACCGCTCGCAATGAACTCGACTGTCCCCGCGCCCGAATAACCGACGGCGCGCGCCGCCTCTGTAGCGGCCGTAGTCATGGCCTCGCGTACTTCCGCCGTCATGCCCGGCGCGGGCGACTCCTCGATCACCTTCTGATGACGCCGCTGCGCAGAGCAGTCGCGCTCATAGAGATGCACCACGTTGCCGTGGTTGTCGGCAAAGATTTGCACCTCGATATGCCGCGGCTGCTGGACCCACTTCTCGATCAGCACGCGACCGTCGCCAAATGAGGACTGCGCCTCGCGGCTCGCCGCGGCGAGCGCATCGTCGAAGTCGATCACCTTCTCGACGCGCCGCATGCCCTTGCCGCCGCCGCCCGCCGCGGCCTTGATCAGCACCGGATAGCCGATCTCGTAGGCCTTCTGGCGCAGGAACTTCGGCTCCTGCTGCGAGCCGTGATAGCCGGGCACGATCGGAACGCGCGCCTTGTCCATCAGAAGCTTTGCGGCCGCCTTGTCGCCCATCGCACGGATGGCGCTTGCGGGCGGACCGACAAACACCATACCGGCCGCCGCGCAGGCTTCGGCGAACTCCGCGCGCTCGGACAAAAAGCCGTAGCCCGGATGAATGGCTCCGGCCTTCGCCTGCTTCGCGACCTCAATCACCTTCTGAATGTCGAGATAGCTTTCGCGCGCGGGCGAAGGACCGACGCGATACGCTTCGTCGGCGAACCGCATATGCGGCGCGCCTTCGTCGGCGTCCGAATAGATCGCAATCGTTCGCAGACCCATCGCCCGCGCCGTGCGCATCACGCGCAGCGCGATCTCGCCGCGATTGGCAATCAGAACGGAACGGAAGGGAAGATTCGGCGCGGACATGCTTCGATCCTAGCGGCCATTCGCCAAGCCGCCAGTGCCTTTGGCAAGCGGATCAGTTGCCTGAAAAATTCTGCTGGGACGGTGTGATCGGTGTCGGCGCACCGGCACGCGGTGCGGGCTGCGGCGCGGCTTCTTCCTTTTCTTCCTTGTCGCGAATGTACTCGCTTGGCACAACGCGCGGCAGACCGCCGACCGGCTCGGACGAGGGCCGGGACACAGGGTCAGCCGACCTGGCCTTCGCTTTGGCCTGTTGTGCCGGACGCGGCGCGGTCTTCTGCTCGGCCTTCGCTTCGCCTTTCACCTCTCCCTTGGCTTCCCCCTTTGGCTCGCTCTTGGGCGCGGTGGCGGTGGCCTTCGCAGCGGTGGGCTTCGCCGCCTCAGTGGCGCGCGGCGGATCAACAAAGATCTGGCCGCTCGGCGGCGTCAGGATGGGCGCCATCGCGGCCGCTGGAGGCTCGACCGCGGGCGTCACGCTTGGCGCAGCAGCCGCCTTACTGGCGGGTGCAGACACTGGCTCTGGCTTTGCCGCCGCCCCGCTCGGCGCAGGAGTGGGATCTGGGCTTACCGAGATCGTGGGCGAGCTCGAACGTACGGCCGGCGCAGTTGCCGCCGGCGCATCCGACCCGCGCCACTCATTCGAATATTTTGCGAGATACGCCTCAAGCCGCCGCGACCGCATGTTTTCACGCACCCGCTTGTCATCGCGGAACAGGCCGAAGCGCGGACAGGATTCGTGGGTGCAGCCGTGTTCGACCGAGAGTGCGAATGCGACAAAGCCGAAGGGATCGGATTCGACCGCGTTCAACATCGGCGCCACGCGCCGCGCATAGGACGGATCGCGATCCGACGCGAAGGCGAGCGCCTCGCCGAGAAAGTTAAGCCGCTGCGTGACGATGGCAACAGCGGCGGCAACGCGCTGCGGTTCCGCAAACAGATTGCGCTCGCACGCATCGAGCATCGCAGGCACAGGTGAACCGTCGATGCAGGCGAAAACCGAGTCCGGCTCAACCGCCTTGCTGAAGAGCTTCTCCGCCCGCGCGTCCAGCACGAGGCGTCCGGCGATGCGCTTCTGGTCCTCGAAATAGGCGTAGCCGTAATAACCGGCCGCACCGATCGCACCGATCAGGCTGAACGCGATCACGCCCGCAAATATGAAGGCGAGCGAGGACCCCCACAGCCGCACGATCACGAGCACCGCCAGCGCAATGGCGACCAGCACCACCGCCCACAGCGGATCAACCTGCTGCAAATAGGAAAGAACCTCGTCCATCGAACCCATTTTACCCGACCACGGTCCCCCGGCGAAACAGTTCCGGACTAGACCGCAACCTGAGTGCCGATCTCAACCACCCGTTCCGTTGGAATATGGAAGAAGGTCGTGGCGTCATCGGCCACATGCGCCAGCCGGATGAACAGCCGGTCCTGCCACTTCGGCATACCCGATTGCTGCGCCGGCTTCAGCGCGCGGCGGGATAAGAAGAAAGAAGTGGACATAATGTCGAATTGCCAACCCAGCTTTCGCGCGAGCACCAGTGCCTTAGGAACGTTCGGCGTCTCCATGTAGCCGAAGGTCAGCACCACCCGGTAAAAATGGGGTGAAATTCCAAAGATCTGAACGCGGTCCTCTTCGGACACCCGCGGCGTGTCCGACGTTATCACGGTCAGCACCACATTATGCTCGTGCAACACCTTGTTGTGCTTGAGGTTATGCAGGAGGGCGGTCGGCGCATATTCGGGGTCGCTGGTTAGGAAAATCGCGGTTCCCGGCACGATATGCGGCGGTTTCTTCTCGAGGCTCTTCACGAGCGGCTCGAACGGAACCTCGGTGCGCCGCGTCTTTAGCGAGAGAAGGCGCGTGCCGCGCCGCCATGTGACCATAAGCAGGACGACGATGCCGCCGAACAGCACCGGTACCCACGCCCCTTCCAGCACGTTGATGAAGGCCGCGGCCACGAAGATTGTGTCGATGAAGATGAAGGGCACCATCAACGCGGCGGCGCTCCAGAACGCCCAGCGCCACTGCTTCCAGACGACGATGAGGCCGAGAACGCCCGCCACCCATTCGGTCGTCGCCACCGCAAGCACGTAGGCGGCGGCAAGCGCGCTAGACGAGCGGAAGAGGATCACGAGGAGCAACACGCCGATCAGCAGCACGAAATTGACGCGCGGCATGTAAATCTGGCCGAAGAGCTGCGCGGACGTGTGGCGAATTTCAAGGCGCGGCAAAAGGCCGAGTTGCATCGCCTGCCGCGTCAGCGAGTAAGCGCCGGTGATCACCGCCTGACTGGCGATCGCCGTCGCCGCCGTCGCGAGCACGATCAGCGGCAGCCGTAAGGACTCCGGCGCCAGCAAAAAGAACGGATCGGCAAGCGTGGACGGATTGGACAGCACCAGCGCGCCCTGTCCGAAATAATTCAAGAGGAGCGCCGGCAGCACAAGAATGAACCACGCGGTCTGGATCGGCTTGCGGCCGAAATGTCCGAGGTCGGCATAGAGCGCTTCGGAGCCGGTGACGACGAGAAAGACCGCGCCAAGGGTGACGAGGCCGATGAAATAATTGTCGGCGACGAATCGAAGCCCGTACCACGGGTTGATCGCATGCAGCACCGTCGGATCGTCGGCGATGTGAATGCCCCCGATCACCGCCATGACGAGAAACCAGAACGCCGTGATCGGCGCGAACAGCGCCGACATGCGCGCCGTGCCGTGTGACTGCACGGCGAAAAGCGCGACAAGAATGACCACGGTCAATGGCAGGACGTATGGCTCAAGGTCGGGCTGGACGATCTTGAGGCCCTCCACCGCCGACATGACCGAAAGCGCGGGCGTGATCAGCGAGGACCCGTAAAACATCGCCGCGCCGACGATCCCGAGCGCCAACACCAAGGGCGTGCGCTTTCCCATGGCACGGAAGGCGAGCGCCACCAGCGAGAGCGTGCCGCCCTCTCCGTTATTGTCGGCGTGAAGCAGGACAAGAACGTATTTGCACGTGACGACGATGATCAGCGACCAGACGATGAGCGACAGGACGCCAAGGATGATCTCCCGGCTGACCACGCCCTCGACGCTGATGGCGGCGTTCACCGCCTCGCGGAATGCGTAAAGCGGGCTGGTTCCGATATCGCCGTAAACGACCCCGACGCTGCCGAAGGCGAGAGCCCAGTAGCTCGAATGGGAACGCGACTCGCCGTTCCCACTGCTCTTTTCCATGACGGATTGGCCGGTTTTGCGCTGCGAAGATGCAGTGGGCGCGGCTCTTACCACGCCACATCCGGCCTGTCATACCCGGATTTGGACGGGACCGGCGCCCCGAAGGGCGCCGGAAATGCCCTTCAAATCGCGACTTGCATGCCCACTTCGACCGCCCGTTCGGATGGGATGCGGAAGTAGGCGAACGCATCGTTGGCTTGCCGGGCCAGCGCGAGAAACAGCTGATCCTGCCATCGCGGCATCGGGGATTTCGCCGCCGGGCGCAGCGAGCGGCGCGACAGGAAGAACGACGTCGACATGATGTCGAACTGCCAGCCGAGTTGCCGTGCGATGGCCACGCCTTCGGCGCATGTGGCGTCTCCATGTAACCGATTCTGGTATTTCAACCGAGCCTGTGGGGTATCGGGAGCTGCCAGGTGCGCTGTCGCCGCAATGCGGCGACAGTTGTAACGGCGAAATTGATGAGGGGAAAAAGATGCGGCTTTTATTCGGAATTGTACTCGGGGCCATTCTGACGATCGGCGCGGCCTACTATCGCGACTCAACATATGTGTCGGCCGGCGACCGCCCGCTCGTGAACTGGGATGTCGCGGGCCAGCTCGCCGCCGACACCACCGCAGGCCTGCGCCGGGAGATCGACCGCCTGCTCTCCCGCTGAGCATGGAACTTCCCTCCTCCGCGCCGCGTTAGAAGGCGCGGCGATGGAGGAGACGGGCATGCGCGTGTTTCTCGGAATGATTCTCGGTGCGTTGCTGACCGTGTCGGCGGCATGGATTTACGATTCCGGCCGCGCGGACCAGGCCGGCTTGCAGCGCCCGATGGTGAACTGGGACGTTGTGTCGGAAAATTGGCAGACGGCCAAAACGCGCGTGCAGCGCGAGTGGACGCAATTATCGAGCCGCGTGAATTCCTGACCTGAGTTCCATTCACGGCACATGAATGCGGCGGCAAATTTGTTGCCGCATTCCTGATTCAGGAATGCCGTCATGGACGTTGGTCGTTTTTTGGTTGTCGCAGGCTTGGTCGTTCTTATTGCGGGGTTGCTGTGGCCCGTGATGGAAAAGATCAGCTTCGGGCGCCTGCCCGGCGACGTCATCATCGAGCGACAGAACATGACGCTCTACTTCCCGCTCGCGACCGGCGTCGTTCTCAGCATCGCCTTCAGCCTGCTGCTCTGGCTGCTCGCCCGCTAGTGGCTTTGCGCCGCCACGGCGATCTCGCGCCGGTTCATGCGCGTGCCGTCGTCGCCTTCCAGCAGCAGCGCCACGCGGTCCTTGCGCTCCAGATGCCGCGCGAACTGGATCGCGTCGTCGAGCAACCGGAACTCCTTATACAACGCGCCTCCGCGTTCGCCCGGCTTCAGATCTTCGGCCGTGGCAGGCCCGAGATAGAGACGATAGGACATCGCTCGCTCCTTTGAATCGAATGAGACGGCACGCCAGGCGCGCCGCCACAATTTTATCTGGGGTCGAATTGCGGACGCGCAACCCGGTCAGTTCGTGCCCGGCTTCCATTCGCGGCGCGCATCGTGACTGGATTTCTTCAGATGTACATGCGCATCAACGTGATCGACCCAGTCGAGCGGGATGTAGTGATGGAGCCCGTCGGATTTCGGATCGTTCTTGGTGAGCTTGATGCTCTCCTCGCCTTCAACCTTGTCCACGACGCCCACATGCTGGCCGTCGGAACCGAGGACTTCCATGTGTTCCTGAATTTGCATCGCCATGATTGCCTCCTTGGTTCAGGAGACAACCCGCACACATGCATGCCGGTTCCAGCGGAACTTCAGCAGTTGCTGGGCGGCCGCGCGCCCGCGAAGCGCTGCGCCATCCATGCCACCGCCGGAGCGGCGCCGAATTCCGCCGACGCATCGTGATCGCCGCCGGGCACGGCGACGAACGCCACCGGCGTTCCCTTGCCGCAAAGGATCCGCATGTATTTGGCGGTGACACGCGGCCGGACGACCGAGTCCGCCGTACCTTGCGCCAGAAACACCGGGATGCCCGCCGGCATCGGCCCCGGCGTATTTTCAGTCATGATCCGCTGCCACGGCTGCGTGCGCGTGACATCGATCGCGAGGAAGCCTTCGCGCTCGAGCGGCTGCTCGGCGAACACGAGTCGCGCCACCTGCCGCGGCGTGTCGTTGCAGAAGCTCGCGACGCGTTCGAACACGAGCGTCGAACGCTCCAGCACCACGTTGTCGATCGGGATGTCGTAGAGTTTCGACCACGACCACAGCGCGAAGGCGCCGAGCACCTTGCCGATCGGTCCCTTGATGTCGGCACGGAAGAGCTCGCCAAGTTCGGTGGCGGGGGCCGCCGCCGCAACGCCCACGAGCTTCAGGTCCGGCGCGTAACGCCGCGCCAGAATGCCGGTGAAGAGCGAAGCATGGCCGCCCTGCGAATGGCCCCAGACCGCGAAGCGCTCGCCCGCGCCCGTCCCTTCGAGTTGGCGCGCCGCGCGCACGGAGTCGAGCACCGCCCGCCCCTCGCTCTCGCCGATGAGATACGGATGCACCCCCGCCGTGCCGAGGCCGGGATAGTCGGTTGCGGCGACCACATAGCCGCGCGCCAGCATATCGGCGAGACCGGGAATCCAGGTCAGCGATTGCGGGAATAGCGACGGGGCGCATTTGCGCGCAACACCCGTTGTGCCATGCGCCCATGCGACCACCGGGCGTCCGCCCGCCGGCACCGGTCCCTGCGGCGCGACGATCAGGCCGGAAACGGCAATCGGCTCGCCCTTCGGATCGGTGGAGCGGTAGAGAATTTTGTAAGCGGCCGCGCCCGCCGGTGCGCCGGGAAATGACTCCGCACGGATGATCGTGCCGGGACGCCCGCGCAATTCGGCGGCGCTCGCCTCATAAAATTCATTGGCGGACACAGGCGTCGTCAATACCGCCCCTGCAAATCCCGCCGTCGCGGCAATCGCCATCATGGAAAAACGGGTGCGCGTTGCGGTGGCTCGTGTCGTCGATGATGCGTGCATGGAAATCTCGTTGGTGGGCTGGCGGGAGCTGCTTCGTTGCAGAAGACTGTGAGCGGCGGGCCGTTACGGCGAGGTTAGAAGGCACGGGCGAGTTTAATCGTTCTCGCGGCGGAATTCCGCCCGAGGGTTCGGCAGGCATCTCATTTTCGTGAGGGGGATGGAGCGCCGAGCGGCGCTCTTTCGTTCTCCACGCCGGCGCAAACAAGCCTGCGCAGTTTGCGCAAACCTGAAAGCCCTTGGCGTGACGTGCCTTGCGAGGCACGCTCGCCACCCGGCGCTCCATCGCGGCGTTCTGGCGGGAGGTCCACTGAAGGCCTTTCTTCCCGCTAGCCCCGGACCGCGCTTGCGAACGCAGCACTTCTTTTGCTGCGCCGTCCAGCTGGCTCCCAGCGCACGGCCCGTAGTGGCCCGTAGGGCGGGGCTCCAGGGCCCTCCGAGTGCGCGGCTTGCGTAGAGCCGAGCCCGCAGAGGCGCCGCGCCCTGCTCCGCGATCCGAACGCCTCCGGAAGGCGCCCCTCGTGAGCGGGACTTATGGAATAAAGTCCTATTCGCGCCGAATGTCAAGCGCTATTCCGTCATTATTTTCGGCCCGATTACGCTGCGTCCTCCCGCAATGGCGATGCCCACCCTGCGGCTGCATCGGTGCGAGGCAATTCAGAGCATAGACGTTCGGAGCGACCTGCGGTTACGCTGGATTGCGATTGAGCAAATCCAGGGCTGAGACGGGGAGTTTGTCATGAAAGCGATACGAGCTGCGTCGGTCTCCTTACTAGTTTCGGTCGCTCTCTCTTTTAGTGTCATTGCTGCCTCTTCTGGAGCCGTCGCAGCGCCGGTTCGCGGTTCACTAACCCTCCCCATAGAAATTGCGCAGGTACAGACGAACGTAAACCTGAATACGCAAGCGCAGATCTATCTGCTGCGGGGTCTGGCGAATGTCTTTTCCCGGGGCATGGACGAAATGGGGACGCGGCTGGAATCCTACGGCTTTGCGCCGCGGGTGATCAATCATCGCGGGTGGCAGACCGCGACCGACACCATTGTGCGAAATCATCGAAACGGCCGCACCGCGCCGATCATTCTGATCGGTCATTCGCTGGGAGCGAATGCCGCCTTTCAGATATCAAAGCGGTTGCAGTCGAAAGGAATTCCGGTCGCTTATCTCGCGACCTTCGATCCGGTTCGCAGATTTACCGTACCGGCGAACGTCCAGTCTTTCGTAAATTTCTACCAGAATAACGGCCATGGCAGGACGGCGTCGTTCCCCGACGACAGAAGAGAAGACAAGGTCAACATTAATTTGACGTCGAGTCCCGGTGTCACCCATACGAACATCGACCAGAACAGGCGGCTGCAGAATATTGTCATCGCCAGAATCTGGGCAATTGCCGCCAGATAGGCGCGCGAGCAGCTGCGCCAAAGCTCGATCAGGTGAAAACGTCTGGCACCATATCCGGCGATGAATTGATGGGCCGGCGTCTTTTGAACAGCAGCAGGATGGCAAAGCCTGCCGCCGCAGCGGCAAGATGCTTCAGCATATGTCCGCTCAGCACGCGGCCGGCCGAAAATATTTCCTCGTCAAAATGCTCAAAGACTTTCGCCAGCGCATAAAACGCGATGGCAACGACCCAATAGAATGATCCCGTGTATTTTGGTTCAAACAGTTGAAGGATCAGGACCAGCGCCAGCAGCGGAAAGAATTGCGCCCAGGCATACAGCCGCAAATCGCCGGTCCAGCGCCACAGAACGATGCTCGAAATGCCGATCGCCAGTAACAGCCAAAGGATCAGGCTTCCCGCCTTCGGATTCACACGCTCCTGCACCAGGACGGCCAGAATTGCGGCGAAGCAAATCGTCATCGGCAGCCGGTCCCAGAGCAGCGTCGCGTCGCTCGGGTTCAAGTGATAATAAGACGATCCGAGGCCGGTCAGGATCATCCCGGAAAAAAGAGCGACGGTCATGGCGTGGCGTTGAACTTGCCAAAGGCCTGCCGCGCCGACCGCGATGAATGGCAGATTCGAGATTACGTTCCAGAAATTCGGTATTCCGAATAGTTTTCGCTGATCGGCGAACTGATGATAGGCCTGATCTTGCAGTAGCGGCGGAAGCAGCAGCAATGCCGCCAGTGAAACCGTCATGGCGCCGACGAGCAAAACGACGGGATGGTCTTTGACACGGCTGCCGATTGTCATTCGGTAAATCACCGTCGCTCGTGTTGACGTCAAGCGTATTTATCTGGTTGTCGGCAACGCCGCCCGAATCCGCTTCGAAAAGTCCGGCGCACCCGCCGCCGCCTGCGCGGCCTCGTTGATCAGCGACCGCCGCCGCAACTCGTCGAACGGCAGCGACGTGTCGATCCGCCCGGAGTGGTAGAGATAGCTGTCGATGAGGCCGTTGAGGAGATGACGGATGTCGAACCGGCCCTGCCGGCCCGCCGCGTTGGCGTAGCGGATGATGTTGATCGTGCAGCTGTTGCTGAACAGGTGATAGAACTCCGGCCTGTCGGCCAACTGATTGATCCGGTCGAGATAGATCAGCAGCAACTCGCGCGCATCCTCCGGTCGCGTATTGAGCGGATAGAGATGCGTCGTCTCGCCGCGATGGTTGGTGCGCACGCCGACGATGTCGCGCTCGTCGCCCACGACATAGATCAGCTCGAACTGTTTGAAGATGGAGGCTATGGGATTGAACCCCTCCCCCTTTTCCGGCCGCGTCTCGATGGAGACGGTGAGCGGCGGTGCGTTGTTGAACATAAAACTCAGAAACGTATGCCCGACTGGCCCCTCTCGCCAATAAGAGACATAGAAATCGATGCCGGCGACATCCGACAGAAGAAACTCCCGCTCCTCGTGCCGCACCGTGAAATCGTTCCTGCTGCGATACTCGAAATTGCGCACGCCGGTGACCCGCACGCGGTCGCCGTCGATGAAAGCGCGCGGCATCAGCGCCACCTCCGGGAGCCAATCGCGGTCGTGCGACGGCGGGATGGCGATCCACCAGACAACCACCGCGGCGAATACGGCGGCAAACAGCCAGCGCATGCGTGGCCGGCGCGACAACCAGAGCGCCCAGACGGAAAACGCGGCGAATACAATCGCCAGCGCGAGGCGCGCCCAGCTCCAGGGCAGGTTCGAGTAATAGATCGCGAGCGTGCCCCAGAGGGTAAGCAGGGCTAAAAGGAAGTGCCCGATACCGGCAACGAGCCACCCAAGCAAGCGAACGGGAAGGCTACGTTCAACCCTCACTCCTTCCTCCGGCGAACGCGTCGAGCAACGGCTAGGTGGGTTGATTTCGACGGGCGATCTTCAAGATAAGAAGGATCGCGCCGGCGATGAAAACAAGGCCGCCGAACAGCGTGAGACCTGTGGTCTCGTTGACGATTCCGGCGGCCAGCAAAAGCAAGCCAATAACAAGAAGAAAAAGTCCTCCAAGTTTTTTGAGCGCAAGAATCGGTGCGTCTGCCATCGGAGCAACCTCGGTTGTATGGTTCACGGACTACTTGGCGAGCGTGTTCTTGTAAATCTTCCCGTCCTTCATGATGACCAGAAAGTTCTTCGCCGGATCGGCGATGAGATCGATTTTCTCCAGCGGATTGCCATCGACCAGCAGCAGGTCGGCGAGCGCGCCTTGCTCCACCACGCCGAGCTTGCCGGGATAAGGATTGCGCTTTCCGGAGAGCGCCAGCAGTTCGGCGTTCGTCGATGTCGCCATGATCAGCGCCTCGGCCGGCGTGTACCAGCGCGTGAGCGACGCGAGGATCGCTCCTTGCTGCTTCGCCAGCGCAGCCGAGAACAGCACGTCGGTGCCCCACGCCGTCTTGAGCTTGTACTTCTTTGCCAGTTCATAAGTTCGGGCGATGCCGGGCCAGACCTCGTCCGCCTTGGCCCGCTGGACGGTGCCCTCCGGAAAGCCCAGCCGCAGGCCCTCAGGCAACGGCTGAATGCTCAACCAGATGCCCTTTTCCGCCATCAGCTTGGCGGTCGCATCGTCCATCAAGAAACCATGCTCGATACATTTCACACCCGCCGCGATGGAGGTGCGGATCGCGGCCGACGTAAAGGCATGCGCAGTGACGTAGGTGCCCCAGTTCTCAGCGGCTTCGACGGCCGCGCGCAACTCGGCTTCGGTGAAAGTCGACACATCGATCGGACTGAAGGGCGACGACACCCCGCCGCCCGCCGTCAACTTGATCTGGCTGGCCCCCTGCATGAGCTGTTCGCGGGTGCGCACGCGTACCTCGTCGGGGCTGTCGGCAACCATACTCCCGCCAAGCTGCTCCATGCGGTGGACCATGCCGCCGATCGTGCGCGGCAGATCGGTCAGCTGGCGGAAATCCCCGTGCCCGCTCGTGACCGTGATCACGGCGCCGGACGGATAGATGCGCGGTCCCTCGACGACGCCCTCATCGATAGCACGCTTGAGAGCGAACACCGGCCCGCCAACGTCGCGGACGGTGGTGAAGCCGCGCATCAAAGTGTCCGTCGCCTCGGCGCCCGCCAGCAGCGTGCTGTAGCCGACGTCACCGAGCGACTCCGCCGGGGTCACCCGGATCAGCGCCGCGTGCCAATGATTATCGATCAGTCCCGGCATCAGCGTGCGCCCGCCGCCGTTGACGATCGTCGTGGTGGCCATGCGGTCGGTGGCGATCGGAGATTCCGAAATTCGTTCGATGACGTTGCCGCGCACCAGCACGTTGGTCGGTTTGGAGAGCGACGAGCCTTTGCCGTCGAAGACCCGGACATTGTTGAAGAGTGTCGTGCGAGCGTCCTGCGCGTGCGCAACGCCGGTCGCGGCGGCCGATGCAAAAACTGTCAGGAGTAAGGCAGCGCTGCGGACAAAGTTCGTCATCGAGTACCCCCTAGACGGCTCGGTCTTTCATGAAGTCTGCGCGATGCTATCCCGCCCACAGAAACGCGACAACCGCATAACGGACATGCGGGCCTTCCAACAACCGCTTGACTCCGGCTGAGCCGCTGCGATCCTTACCGGAGACTCAAAAGCGGGAGGGAAATCCTATGCATTCAGTTCGGTTGACGGCCGCGTCGGGTGTGCTGATGGGCGTTCTTATTCTTGCCGGTTCGCTCGCCGTTTTTCAGTTCGCAGTCTCGACACCGGCACAAGCTCAATCGGCCAGCGCCTGCGAAAGCTATGCGCATGATCGCGCACGGCGCGCGACGCGCGGGACCACGTCCAACAGCATGGCGAGAAACGCCCTGGGCGGCGCCGCCATCGGCAGCCTCATCGACGGCCGCTCAGGCGCGCGACGCGGCGCCAATCTCGGCCTCGGCACCGGACTGCTCACTGGCAGTATCTCGGCGCACAATCAGTATGAGACTGAGTTCAATCGCGCTTTCCGGCGCTGCATGCGCATCTGACGGTACTCCAGTCAGCGTCCGCGGGCCTGAACGATGAAACTGGTACTGCCCTTCTGGCAGCGTTTGCTGCTGACCATTCTTGTCATGCTGGCGGCAAGCTGGCTTGCGGGCTTGCTGTGGCAGTATGCCTTCAGCTTTCCGCTGCCGAGCTATGCCGCCGGCGTCATCGGCGGTCTTGCGGCGCTGCCCTGCTGGGACTTCCTGAGGCGAATTCGGCCCTCGCAGGGATAACAGCACCCGCCGCTCTTTCATTGGCGCGGCAAGACGCGCGGCCAGCGCCACCCCATCCGGACGGACGGGGGAAAGCGGCTTAAACTTTTATATCCACTCGTGAATTACACTTTCCGCCGCTGTGACGGCCGTCACACCCTGCCTGTCGCCGCTCCGGTTGAATGAGCTGGGCTACATGCGGCCGGAGTCGGCCAGGGGACCTGCCGGAAATGCGCCTGCAATTTATCGGCTGCGGCGACGCCTTCGGCTCCGGCGGGCGCGGCAACACCTGCTTCCATGTCACCGGCGTCAACACGAATTTCCTGTTCGATTGCGGCGCGACCAGCCTCCCCGCTCTCAAGCAGAACAGGATCAACCGGCTCGCGATCGACACGATCCTGATCACGCATTTTCACGCCGATCATTTCGGCGGCATTCCCTTTTTCGTGCTCGACGCGATGTATGTCGCGAAGCGCTGCGACCCGCTCATCGTCGCCGGCCCTCCCGGATTGAAGGAGTGGTACGCGCGCTCGCTCACCGCCGCCTTCCCCGGCGACCGCAAGCTGCCGTTTGAGCTCGTGTTGCACGAAGTCGAGATCGGCAAGCGCCAGAAGATCGGCGAGCTGATGGTGACGCCGTTCCATGTCATCCACGACGACAAGGTCGGCCCGTGCCTCGCCTACCGCGTCGAGACCGAAGGCAAGACGATTGTTTACTCCGGCGACACGGAGTGGACCGACAAGCTGCTCGAAGCCGGACGCAACGCGGATCTCTTTGTGTGCGAATGCTATCGCTTCGAAGCCGGTTCGCCGACGCACATGAACTACGCCATCCTGCAAGAGAAGCTGCCGGCGGTCGGCGCCAGGCGCACCGTTCTCACCCACATGGGGGAGAACATGCTGATCAACCTTGCCTCCGTGCGCGAAGAGACGGCGCAGGACGGCATGGTGGTGGAGTTCTAAGACTCACTCCGCTCGTCCCCGTGAAAGCGGGGACCCAGCGCAATAAAAAATCTGGATTCCCGCTTTCGCGGGAATGAGCGGAAATAGGTGCTCATTTCGTCGCGCGCTTCGGCGTTCGCGTCCGCGGCGGCGAGCAGAAGCGCTCGACGGCATTCGCGACCGCTTCCGCAATTGACGTCTGCCGCTCCGGTGACTGCATCGACAGTTCTTCATCGCGATTGATGATCGAGCCTGCCTCGAACAGCACCGCGGGCATGGTGGTGAGCGTCAGCACCGCGAGCCTGTCGAAGCGATAGACGCCCGCTTCCTTGTCCACCAAGAGCCGCCGCCGCGGCCCCATGAATTTCTCGGTGTAGTGCGGCGTATAGGCGAGCCCTCTATCTTTGAGCGCGAGCCCGAGCGCGCGGCCGAAGGCGAGGCTCTTCGCGTAGCGCGGATGCTCGGCCGACACGAAAATCGAGTGGCCCTTGAAGCGGTCGCTGAAGCGCCCCTCCGCGCCGAGATACTCCCAGGTCTCGATGAAAGCCTGCGGCACGGAGTCGTGGTGGATGGAGATAAAGAGATCGGCCTTGGCGAGATTGGCTTTCGCCACGCGCGTCACGAGGCTCGGCTTCGCCTCTCCGCGCGAGACGAGCAGCGTCGTCTTCTCAAAGCCGCGCTGATGCAAGGTCCGCTCGATGCGCTGCCCGAGCCGCAGGTTGAAATCGAACTCCGTTACCCCGCGCGCGCTGATCGCACCGGCCGACTGCGGCGTGTGGCCGACATCAAGGAAGGCGTGGAAGGCGGCCTTGTTGCATTGGGCAGCCGCCGGCGTTGCAACGCCGATTCCGGCCATGAGCAGGAAAAGCGCCGCCGCCGCCCGGACGGCGATGGAACTCTCAAACGGACTATGGGACTGCCGAGCCATCCCTGCGAATTTACATCGGAATTTGGTTTGGACGTGCAGACAACCGCTTCGGTTTGACTCAAACGGGACGCATTCATAGCCTGCACGCAGAAGTCGAATTGGGGGCATCCAGTGCGACGGCTCAATACAGCATTGTTTGTGGCCGCTATGGCCGTCGCCGTGCCGCTCTCGGGCGCGCTCGCCGACGGGCCAAGCGTGCCGGTCAAGGCGCCGCCCCCCACGCCCCCGCCGCTCTGGACCTGGGAATTTGGCGCCGACGGCGTGTACGCCGCGGCGAAGCAAGGCCCGGACACGCTGCTCACCCGCTCCGTCGGTACGCTCGACCCCATCACCACCAGCAACGATTTCAACTTTGATCGCGAGTTCGGCGGCGACGTCCGGCTTCGGCTGCGCAACCAGTCCGCGACATTCGAGGCGCGTTACTTCGGCGGCTTCGGCTTCAACGGCGGCGCGAACGCCGACTATCCCATCGACTGGGACGTCATGTCGAACCCGTTCGTCATCGTGATGGGCTCCGACGGCCCGCTCGTGTCGAGCTACAAATCTCGCCTGCACAGCGCCGAGGCCAACCTGCGCTGGCAGGCCGCGCCGAACGTCGTCTATTTCGCCGGCGCGCGCTGGATCCAGTTGCGCGAGCGCATGTCGCTCAAGGTCGATACGGCGTCGCTCCAGTTCGACACGTCGAACCGCGCCATCGGCCCGCAGATCGGCGTCGACTGGCGCGTCATTGCGCCGGCGGCGGCGAGCGGATTCTTTGTCGATGCCGACGCCCGTCTGGGCTGGCTGTTCAATGATTCCAGCGCGTCCATGCGGGTCCTGACGGACACCGCGAACGGCAGCAGCGACAAAGGCATCGTCGCGGCCGAAGCCGGCCTCACGCTCGGCTATCAGGTTTCGCCGAACGCCGAATGGCGCCTCGGCTATCGCGCGCTCTGGCTCGACAGCGTCGCGCTAGCGCCCCAGCAACTGCCGGGCACCAACTTCACCACCGGAACGGTCAACATCGCCCGCGACGACTATCTCGTGCACGGCGTAACGTTCGGATTTGTGGTGAGGCACTAGCCTTCCCTTGCCAGCTCGATCATTTTCGTATATACAATAAATCCGGATGGAGATCAGCTTCGATCCGGCAAAGCGCGAATGGACCCTGCGCGAGCGCGGGGTCGATTTTGCCGATGCCGCCGCGGTCTTTGCCGGTTCGACGTTCGATGAGCCGGATGACCGCTACGATTACGGCGAAACGCGCATCGTAACCGCCGGATTTTTGCACCGTCGCATGGTGGTGATCGTCTGGACGCAACGCGGCAATGCGCGGCACATCATTTCGATGAGGAAGGCCAATGACCGAGAAAAAGCGCGCTATGGGAAGCGACTTGAAGAAGGTCGATGAGTATGTGCTCGGCCCGAAGGACTATGAGGAAATTCCCGAGCTGACCGACGAATGGTTCGAGCGCGCGACGTGGCACATCGGCGGCGTGCCGGTGAAGCGCGGACGGCCAAAATCCAAACGCCCGAAACGCGCCGTCAGCTTGCGGCTCGATCCAGACGTCGTCGCCCACTTCCGCCGCACCGGCTCCGGCTGGCAAAGCCGCATCAATGCTACACTAAGAAGGGCGGCTGGCCTTGCGACAGAACGAAAAAAAGCAGCGAAGTTGCCGGGGGAGAAGAAGCGCGCGGCAAGCAAAGCCCGAAAGAGGGCGTGACGAAGAGGCGTCATCCTTCGTAGCGCGTTCAGCGTCGCGCTCGCGCCCTCGCAGCTACCCGGCACGAACTTCACCACGTGCTCGATCAGCATCGCCCGCGACGACCATCTCGTGCATGACGTGACATTCGGGGTTGTGGTGAGGCACTAGTAAGTCAGCTAACGGTTGCGTGCAAGATAAACGCAACCTAAAGTCCTCAAGCACATAGCTGGGCTCGGGGGCAGAACGATGCGTTTAGCGACTGTTGGTCTGAAGAACTTTCGTTGCTTTCAAAACGAGGTAGTCGACCTCTCACCTTACACCGCTATTGTTGGACCCAATAACAGCGGGAAATCTACGATACTCAAGGCGATCGACCTCTTTTTTCGCACAAGCCAAAAAAGTCACCCGTTCTCGCTGTCAGATTTCAATGACCCCAAGAAAGAGCTGCGCGTCTCCCTAGCCTTCACTGAAGTGCCGGAGAAAGCACAGTCCCCTGAAATTTTTGGGCACTATTTTCGGCACGGCAAGCTGGAGTTTTTCATCCGAGCAATTGCAGATGAAGGCGGACACATAGAAGCGTCGGTACACGGCACACGATCGGGTATTGAGGAATTTGCCGGCTTCTTCGCCGCCAGTTCGGCCGCCGACAAAAAGGCATACTACGCCAAACTCCAAGAGACGTTTTCGGACCTTCCTAACTTGCCAGCACGCAGTGCTGTAGATGTATTAGCTAACGCACTTTACGAATACGAAGCCAACAATAAGGACAAGCACAAGCTTATTGATAGCGACGATCTCGCATTTGGCGCCGCCGGCGTTGCAGGGCGACTGAAGCGCTATATTGATTGGGTCTACATTCCGGCGGTGAAGGACGCTGCCGAAGAAGACGAAGAAGCAAAGAACACGGCCTTTGGAGTCCTAGTCAATCGAATAATTCGAGCAAAGGTGAAGGTGGACGAAAAATTGCAGGAGATCCGACAGTTAGCGCACGGCAAAATCGAAACTTTGGTTGAAGATTATAAGGAAGAAATAAAAAACTTGCAGAGTGTGCTTGACGGAGAATTTCGAAAGCTGACTTCTACAGACGCCCATATCCATCTTGATTGGACCGAAATTGACGAAGACAACGTCTCTCTTCAAATGCCTCTTGTTAGATCACTATTGAGCGATGACGCGCATCAAGGAGATATCACAGAGTTTGGACACGGTCTGCAAAGAAATTACCTAATCGCGCTAGTACATCTGAATGCCAAACTTGCGATTGACGAACAGCCATCAATTATTCTTGCCTGCGAAGAACCAGAACTCTATCAACATCCGCCACAAGCGCGATATCTTCAGACAGCGTTGCAGAAAATCGCGCTGACAGACCAAGTGCTCATCTCAACTCATAGTCCATTATTTATCTCAGCGCGCACTTTTGAAAATGTTCGAGTGGTCCGAAAGACGGCAACAAAATCGTCCAAAATCTCGAAATGGACCGCAGACGAACACCGTAGCTTGATCGCCGCGACTTACGGCGAAGAGGCAATTGGGCGAGAAGCTACACTTGCGACGCTGGAAAGTTTTTTACGGCCAGAACTCAATGAGTCATTTTTCTGCAGTAAGCTCGTGCTCGTTGAGGGCGCCGAAGACCGAGCAATTTTAGGTGTTATCCTCGACAACATCGGACTAATGGACGACTTCCAGCGATTGGGCGGGCACATCGTCGCGGTCAACGGTAAAAGCAACCTGATCAATATGATCGCACTCGCGCGAGGTTTTGAAACTTCGTACTTCTTGGTCTTTGACGCCGACACCGGATGTAAACCGGATGCCGTCGAGGCGAGCAAAGCGCTCAATAAAAAGATCGCAAACCTCGCTGGCCTAGACGAAACGTCTATCGTGTGGCCCGAAAGTGATTTTTTCAGCGACCGAGCCGTTGTCTGGAGCGACAATGTTCAGCAATCGATCTTCAAAGAATACGACAAGTGGCTTGACGATGTGAAAGCCGTTTGTCTGGAGTTCGGCTGGAACTACGACAAGCTAAAAAAGAATCCTGCAGTGCTATCTCACGCTCTTCACAATGCCTTGGTCAAAGGCACCAAAATAAACTGCTTGAACCAAGCTGTCGAAAAATTAATGGCTTTCGCCAAAGGATAAGACCTCTCACATCCTAAACACCCCGAACCGCGTCTCCGGCACCGGCGCGTTGAGCGCCGCGCTTAGCGCCAGCGATAGCACCCGGCGCGTCTCCGACGGCGCAATGATGCCGTCGTCCCAGAGCCGCGCGGTCGCGTAATACGGATTGCCCTCCGTCTCATATTGCTCGCGGATCGGCTGCTTGAATTCCTCTTCCTCGACCTGCGACCACGTCCCGCCGCCCGCCTCGATGTTCTCGCGCTTCACGGTCGCGAGCACCGAGGCCGCCTGTTCGCCGCCCATCACCGAGATGCGCGCGTTCGGCCAGGCGAACAGGAAGCGCGGATCGTAGGCGCGGCCGCACATGCCGTAATTGCCGGCGCCGAACGAGCCGCCCAAGATCAGCGTCAGCTTTGGCACCTGCGCGCAGGCGACCGCCATCACCATCTTGGCGCCGTCCTTGGCGATGCCGCCGGCCTCGTAGTCCTTGCCGACCATGAAGCCCGCGATGTTTTGCAGGAACAGGAGCGGAATGCGCCGCTGGCAGGCGAGCTCGATGAAATGCGCCGCCTTCTGCGCGCTCTCGGAATAGAGAATGCCGTTGTTGGCGAGGATGCCGACCGGCATGCCGTGAAGCCGCGCGAAGCCGGTCACGAGCGTCGTGCCGTAGAGCCGCTTGAACTCGTCGAACTCCGACGCATCGACGAGGCGCGCGATCACTTCTCGCACGTCGTACTGCTTTTTGAGGTCCGACGGCACGATGCCGTCGAGCTCCGCGATGTCGAATTTCGGATCGCGCGGCTCGTCATACTCCATGTCGACGCGCTTCGGCGCGTTCAGGTTCGCCACAATACGGCGGACGATGTCGAGCGCGTGCTGGTCGTCGATGGCGTAGTGGTCGGCGACGCCGGACTTGCGTGTGTGAACCTCCGCGCCGCCGAGTTCTTCCGCGCTCACCACTTCGCCGGTCGCCGCTTTCACGAGCGGCGGCCCGCCGAGGAAGATCGTGCCCTGCCCGCGCACGATGATTGTCTCGTCGCTCATCGCCGGCACGTAAGCGCCGCCCGCGGTGCACGAGCCCATGACGGCGGCGATCTGCGCGATCCCCGCCGACGACAAGCGCGCCTGATTGTAGAAGATGCGGCCGAAATGCTCGCGGTCGGGAAAGACTTCGGTCTGGTGCGGCAGGTTCGCACCGCCGCTATCGACGAGATAGATGCAGGGCAGCCGGTTCTCGCCCGCGACCTCCTGCGCGCGCAGATGCTTCTTCACCGTCATCGGATAATAAGTGCCGCCCTTGATCGTGCTGTCGTTGCACACGATTACGCATTCGCGGCCCTCGATGCGGCCGACGCCGGTGATCAGCCCCGCGCCGTGGATCGCGTCGCCATACATGCCGTTCGCGGCGAGCGGCGACAGTTCGAGGAACGGCGAGCCGGGATCGATCAGCCGCATCACGCGGTCGCGCGGCAGCAGCTTGTTGCGCGCCACATGCCGCTCGCGCGCCTTCTCGGGGCCGCCCTTCGCGGCCTCGGCCCGGCGCTGCTTCAGCTCCTCCACGAGCTTCCGCATCGCGTCGCGATTGGCCTCGAATTCGCGGGATTTTGGATCGACGGCGGTGCTGAGCGCGGTCATTGAGTCCCCCGGCCGCGCAGGGTGCCGTGGGCGGGACATGAACGCAACGCCAACCCTTACCCTCTCCCCCTGTGGAAGAGGGTCGCGCGCATTCGCGAGCGGAGCGAGCGATTACGCGCGCGGGGTGAGGGGTAACGGAGTCAAAAGACCCCTCACCCGGCTCGCTTCGCTCGCCACCCTCTCCCACAAGGGGAGAGGGTTGGAGTCGCGTCACGCCGCGCCGTAAACTTGAAACTCGGAGGACCCGCGATGAACGCCACCCGCCTCACCGACTACAAGGACCTGAAGCTCCAGCTCGGCGGCATCGTCCCGCCCGGCAAGGAGCTACACCGCAACATGCTGTTCGACGCGATGTATGCGTCGCTCCCGCGCGACCCCGAGGCGCGCGTGCAGATCTACAACGCCGAGATCGTGCCGGGCGGCTTCACCAATTACCACTGCCACAACGGCGCGACGTTCTTCGTCGTGTTGCAGGGCCAGTTCGAGGCGCATTTCCAGGAAGGTGTCCTCATCCGCGCCAAGGCGGGTGACGTCTATTCGGAGCCGATCGCGAAATTCCACCGCGGCCACAACCCGCATCCCGAACTGCACTTCCAGTGCATCGGCGTGCAGATCACCTCGCCCGACTGCGAGCCGATCACGAATGTCGAGAAGCCGTGGTGAGAAAGTAGCGCGTATCAAATGCCCTTCACCTCTCCCCAACGGGGAGAGGGAATTCAGAATACACACTCTGCCGGCCTGCTTACGCGATCGCGTCCGTCTTCGGGTGATCCCAGGTCTCCGCCAGCGCACCGTCCTGCCAGCGCTTGAATGCCGGCAGCGCGTAGATCGTCTCGACATAGGCGGCGGTGACGGGATCGACGTCGATCTCGTAGCTGCGGATGCGCGTCGCGACCGGCGCATACATGCAGTCGACCGCCGTGAAGCGCCCGAACAGGAAATCGCCGCCCTGCCCGAAGCGGCTGCGCGTATCGCGCCACATTTCGGAGATGCGGCGGATATCGGCGGCGGCTTCCGGCGAGAGCTCGCGCTTCTTCCGCCGCTTGATATTCATGGGGCATTGCTGGCGCAACAACGAGAACCCGCTGTGCATCTCGCAGGCAATGGCGAAGGCGTGCGCGCGCGCGGCTTTTTCTTCCGGCCACAATTTCGTCTGCGGAAAGCGCTCCGCCAGATGGAAAAGGATCGCGATCGTCTCCCAGATCGTCGCCTCGCCGTCGATCAGGACCGGAACCTTCTCGGCCGGCGAGTAGCGGCGGATCGCCGCTGCCGAGTCCGGCGTGCCGATGGGAATGACCACTTCCTCAAACGGAATGTTGTGGTGCGTCAGCGCAAGCCACGGCCGCATCGACCAGGAGGAATAATTTTTGTTGCCGATCACGAGTGTCAGGGACATGGTCCGTTCCGGAAGTTGCGGGCCGCGGGTAACATCGGTTTGCATTGTACGGGACGCCGCCGCCCGTTAAAACGGACGCGGCGATTCGCCAGTCTCATCATCGATATACGGGGTCGGGATGCCGGCATTTCATCGGGCGCTCTTTCTTTTGCTGGCTGTGGCTGTTCTCGGTGCGGCCACCGTACCCGCCGAAGCGCAGGTCGATCGCCGCACGCTGGGCAAGGTCTCGCAGCTGATCCTGAATTCCTACAAGCACCTCTCGGAAGGCAACGACATCGAAGCGGCGCGCAGGGACTGCGAAAAAGCGCAGGCGATCGAGGAGAAGACCGACGACCCCTTCATCACCGCGGCCGTCGCCGTCTGCTTTGGCGACGTTGAGGACCACGAAGAGAACACCGACGCGGCCTGCAAGCACTACGCCGAAGCACTGAAGAATTTCCAGGCCGTGCCTGCGAAACATTCGGCCAGCCGCACCATCAAGACCCATATGAACGTCACCAAAGGCAAGCAGCTCACCCTCGCCTGCGGCGCGTGAGCGGCTCAATCGGCCACGCGGGCCGGTGATTCACAAACGCCGATTTGTGATGGGTCGGATCACTGTACTTGCTCGTCGTCCCGGCCGAGGCCGAAGGCCAAGAGCCGGGACCGTTTGCAAATATTGAACGGTCCCGGATAGCTCGCTGCGCGAGCTTCCGGGACGACGCTATTTTTCAATTGTCTCCACCGGCCCGCCCGCTTCCTTCCAGCCGCGAAATCCTTCGCGAATATGCGCGACCGGCTTCAATCCCATGTCCTGCGCCGTTTTGGCGGCAAGCGCTGAGCGCTGTCCGCCCGCGCAGAAGAACACGAACTTCCTGTCCCCGCCGAATACCGGCTTGAAGTAGGGCGACGCCGGATCGATCCAGAATTCGAGCATGTCGCGCGGACAATGCACCGCGCCCGGCACACGCCCGTCGCGCTTCAGCTCGCGCACGTCGCGGATATCGACGAGCACGACGTCGTCCCGGCCATGGAGCGGAACGGCCTCGGCGACCGAAATCGTCTCGACCTCCCCATACGCCGCATCGACCATCTGCCTGACGGTGACGGTAATATTCGGAGCCATCTGGGAAACCCTTGAATTTGCTTGTCCCAACGCGAGAGCGCGCGTCCGACCGTAACATTGTTGACCCGCGAGCGCCCTAATTTCGTCCCCGATCTTGTTTCGATTCGGCCTCGGGGAGCGTGCTCACGCGCGCTCAAGGGGGATGCGACAGCGTGGAGTATCGCGTCATGTTTCGCATCTGGAAGAAGCGGCGGAAGATTCCGGCAGGCCCGCATGTCCGCGCGACGCGCGGCGGCCAGGACTATTTCGAGAATCTCCCTTTCATCGACAACGAGACGCTCGACCAGTTTCTCGCCGTCCCGGAGAACCTGGAGCGCCTGCCCGTCGATCCGACCGACTACCGCCACGAGTTCCAGCGGCTGATCGTGAGCGCCTTTTTCCACGAGGCCTCCACGCGCGCGAAGCACGTCGAGCACGTCTGAGCCCGAAAACGAGACGGGCGGCCGTCCCGCCGCCCGCCGGATCTCGCTGGGTAGCGCAGGCCTTGGACTAGCTCATGCCCAGATAGACCGCGATCACGACCACAATCGCGAGCGCGCAAGCAGTCCACAGGATAACGGACATATTGCTTTCTTTGGTTTGGGTCTGCACGGCGTTCCTCCTTATCGGGGCGTCGCCTCGCCCGGCAAACGCCCGGAACGATCAGCGGGACCCGCGTTCCCGCCTTGCGTGCATTCTAACGCGCTTCTCAGACTTTCGTCGTAGGTCAAAAGTCACAACTAAGTGTGCAGCAATATCAGCGGGTTATGCGGGCTAATCCCAGGCGGGAGCCCAAGACGGGTCCACAACGCGCCCAGCCGGCCGCGCGAGACCGCGAATCTCCGCCATTTCGGAGCCGGCCAGGTCGAAATCGAAAATCTCGAAGTTCTCGGTCAGCCGTTCGATCTTGCTCGTGCGCGGGATTGCGACAATCCCCTGCTGCACAAGCCAGCGCAGGCAGACCTGAGCCGGCGACTTCCCGTGCGCGGCAGCGATGCGCGCAAGCACCGCATCGTCCTTGACCGCGCCGCGCGCGATGGGGCTGTAGGCCGTGACCGCAATGTCGTGACGGCGGCAGGCCGCAACCAGCTTCGACTGATCGAGATAGGGATGCAGTTCGAACTGATTGACGACAATCGGCTCGTTCGCCGACTGCAACGCTTCCTCAATCAGTGCGACGGTGAAATTCGAAACGCCGATATGCTTCGTGAGTCCTTCCCGCTTCACCTTGCAGAGCGCGGCAATGGTTTCGCCGAGCGGCACCGCGCTGTTCGGCCAGTGCAGCAGCAACAGATCGACATGGTGCAGCTTGAGCCGCACGAGGCTTTCCGCCACCGAATGCTCAAGCTCACCCGCCGCAAAATGCGTCCACCAGATTTTCGTGGTGACGAACACTTGCTCACGCGGCAGACCCGAGGCGCGGATCCCCTCGCCTACTTCGCGCTCATTTTCGTAAGCTTGCGCCGTGTCGACGTGCCGATAGCCAAGACGCAATGCCTGCTCGACGATGCGCGAGCAGGTCTTTCCACGAATATCCCAGGTGCCGAGCCCGAGGATCGGGATGACCGCGTCCTGTGCCTTGACTGCGAGCATCGTTTCTCCGGCGCCGCGTTCAGGAGCCTTTCGCTCTGAACGCCGCGTAACGTGCTTTGGTTTCTTCGTTCGGCGGATAGAGGCCGGGTAGCTTCGCCCCCTTCATCACTTCATCCATCGCCCAGTTTTCGAACGCTTCCTGCTCGACCGCTTCCTTCACGACCGCTTCAAGCATCGCCTTCGGAATGCAGACAGCGCCGTCATTGTCCGCGACGATCACGTCGCCCGGAAACACCGCAACACCGCCGCAACCGATCGGCTCCTGCCAGTTCACGAAGGTCAGCCCCGCGACCGACGCGGGTGCGGCCACCGCCGAACACCACACCGGGAGCTTCGAGCGCACGACACCGTCGGCGTCGCGCACCGAGCCGTCGGTGACGAGGCCCGCGACCTTGCGGACATTCATGCGCGCGCAAAGGATGTCGCCGAAAATTCCCGCTTCGGTGATCCCCATGGCGTCTGCGACGCAAACGCAGCCTTCCGGCATCTCCTCGATGGCGCCGCGGGTCGAACGCGGGCTTGCCCAGGACTCCGGCGTCGCCAGGTCCTCGCGCGCCGGCACGAAGCGCAGCGTGAAGGCTTCGCCCACGATGCGGCCGTGCTGCGGTGTGTTCATCAGTTGCGAGATCGGCTTCGGCCCCGCCATGTAGGCGCTGCGGACGCCCTTCTTCAGGAGCACGGTGGTGAGCGTGGCCGCGGAAATATGCGCGAGCTTGCCGCGCAGGTCGGAATTCAAAGACATGGATTGCCCGATGCTGGAGACTTGAAACGCCGCTATTCTAGCCGCCGCCTCAGCGGCTGTCGCCTTCCTCATGCATCATTTCGAGGAACACGGCCTGCCGCCCGGTCTCGCGCATGGCGCAGTAGCTGGCGATCGGAATGATGATCGACCCCTCCGGCTGCATCACCCGGTAGAAGCCGCACTTCTTGTCGGAGAACGCGATCCACCCCCGTTGCAGGTCGCGCAGTTCGCGCCGCTGGTCGGGTGCAAGCTCGTCCATCATCTTGCGATAGGTCGCGTTCAGCCGCTCGTCCCAGACGAGATATTCGCGCTTGCTGCACTCGGCCATGCCGTAGGTGGACGGGTCGTCGCCCTTGTCGAGGCAGGCATCGGCGAGCGAGCCGACGCAACCCTCCCGCTCCTCGCCCGCCACGGTTTTCTCGTCGAGGCAGCGCTGGATCGCCGCCCGGTCGGCGGGTGTCGCGTCCTCGACGGCCAGCGCCGGGGCCGCGAGCGCCAGGGCGAAGGCCGCGATCAAGAACGCATGGGTGCGATGCATGACGCCACTTTTCCTGTGCCCCCGCGCGCAATAGCATCCGCCCTCCCGCAGCCGGGTCAAGTCAGCAGAAACACCCATGCCCATCATCAAGGCCGGCCCTTACGACGTGGACTACGCCGAAGCCGGCAAAGGTCCCGTCGTCGTGCTTTTGCACTCATCGGCGGCCGGCAACCGGCAATGGCGCAAGCTCATGGAGGAGCGCGCGGGCCAGAACCACATGATCGCCGTGAACCTCTTCGGATATGGCAAGACCTCGGCCTGGCCCGGTGAGCGCCCGATGACGCTCGACGATCCGGCCAATCTCGTGCTCGCGACAGCGCATTTCCTGCCGGAACGTTTGACGCTCGTCGGGCATTCCTTCGGCGCCGCAGTAGCCTTGCAGGCGGCGGCGCGGTTGCCCGAGCGGCCCGACGCCCTCATCCTGTTCGAGCCGATCCTGTTTTATCTGCTGCGTCTGAACGATGAGCAGGAAGCACATGCCGAGATCGACTCCGTGCGCCGCGATTGTCTCGCGGCCGCCGAGCGCGGCGACTGGGACGCCGCCGCTCGCCGCTTCATCGATTTTTGGTCCGGCCACGGCTCATGGGACGCAACCGCCGACGAGCGCAAGACCGGCATTTATGCCGCGTTGGCGACAGTGACGAAAGAATGGAATGCCGTTTTTGCCGACGGCCCGCCAATCGACACCTGGCGCAAGATCGAAGCGCCCGTGCATGTCATCCATGCCGCCGACACGCGCCGCCCGCCGCGCGTCATCGCCGAAATTCTGCGCCGCGAGCTGCCGCACTGGCATTTCCACGAGATCGAAGCCGGCGGTCACACCGCGCCGATCTCGCGGCCCGATCTCGTGAACCCCGTGATTGCGGGCGTGCTGGACGACGCGAACGCTTAAGCCGTCTTCCCGAAAATCTCGCGGCCGATCAGCAGCCTGCGGATTTCGCTCGTGCCCGCGCCGATCTCGTAGAGCTTGGCGTCGCGCAGCAAGCGCCCGGTCGGAAACTCGTTGATGTAGCCGTTGCCGCCAAGCAACTGAATCGCGTCGAGCGCGATCTTGGTGGCGCCTTCCGCCGCGTACAGGATCGCGCCCGCCGCATCTTCGCGTGTGGTCTGGCCGCGATCACAGGCCTTGGCCACAGCATAGACGTAGGCGCGCGCGGCGTTCATCTGCACATACATATCGGCAAGCTTGCCCTGCACGAGTTGAAACGTGCCGATGGATTCGCCGAACTGCTTGCGCTCGTGGACATACGGCAGCACCACGTCGAGCGCGGCCTGCATGATGCCGAGCGGCCCGGCCGCCAGCACCGCGCGCTCATAGTCGAGCCCGCTCATCAAGACGCGCACGCCCTCGCCCGGCTTGCCGAGGATGTTTTCCTCCGGCACTTCGCAATCCTGAAACACGAGTTCGCAGGTATCCGAGCCGCGCATGCCGAGCTTGTCGAGCTTTTGCGCCGTCGAGAACCCTTTCATCCCCTTCTCGATCAGAAACGCGGTGATGCCGCGCGGACCCGCCGATGGGTCGGTCTTCGCATAGACGACAAGCGTCTCCGCCACCGGCCCATTGGTGATCCACATCTTCGAGCCGTTCAGCACATAGCGGTCGCCCTTCTTCTCCGCACGCGTCTTCATGGAGACGACGTCCGAACCCGCGCCGGGCTCGGACATCGCGAGCGCGCCGACATGCTCGCCGGAAATCAGCTTCGGCAGATATTTGCGCTTCTGCGCCTCACTGCCGTTGCGGCGGATCTGGTTGACGCACAGATTCGAGTGCGCGCCGTAGGAGAGCCCCACAGAAGCCGAACCGCGGCTCACTTCTTCCATCGCGACGCAATGCTCGAGATAGCCGAGACCGGAGCCGCCGTATTCTTCTTCCACCGTGATCCCGTGCAGGCCGAGCTTGCCCATCTCCGGCCACAGGTCACGCGGGAACTGGTTGCTGCGGTCGATCTCGTCGGCGCGCGGCGCGATATTGTCGTCTGAGAACGAGCGCACGCTGTCGCGCAGCATGTCGGCCGTCTCGCCGAGATCGAAGTCGAGGCCCGTCCAGGCGTTACTCGCCATTTTATTTCCCCCCGGCCTATTCGCCCACCGGGGCGTCGGCCTTGTCCGCCAAGCACATCATGGTCGCAAGCATCTGCGCAACGGACTTCTCGCCGTCCGGCCCGCGCGCGATCACGTCGGCCTCGACCGCCAGCAAGGTCCGGCCCGGCTTGATCACCCTGCCGCGCCCCATGAACACATCGCCAGCCGCCGGCGCCATCAGATTCACTTTGAATTCGACGGTCAGGACGGAGGCGCCGGACGGCATCAGCGAAAACGCAGCATAACCCGCCGCGCTATCCGCGATGGTCGTCGTGATGCCCGCATGCAGAAAGCCATGCTGCTGGCAGAGGTCGCGGCGGAACGGCAGCTCGATTTCGCAATAGCCCGGCCTGAGTGCCGCAATGCGCGCGCCGATGGTCGTCATCACGGTCTGGCGCGCGAAGCTGTCACGCACTTTCTTGTCCCAGTCGGGATCGCGCGGCTTGAATTCGCTCATGCGCGCACCCCGACTTCAGGGATTCCCTGCGCCGCCATCATGGTCGCAAGCATGCGCCCGAACGGCTTCCACTCACCGTCCTGCCAGGCATCGAGCTCTGCCTGCACGACGTGCAGTGTCTTTCCCGGCCTGAGCACGCGCCCACGCGCGATCACACGCTCGCCCTTGGGCGACGAAAAGAGATTGAGCTTGTATTCGACGCCGACCACCGACGTGCCCGGCGGCATCAATGTGAAGGCGGCATAGCCGCCCGCGTTCGCCGCGATCGCCGTCACCACGCCGCCATGCAGGAAGCCATGCTGCTGGCAGAGGTCTTCACGGAACGGCAGTTCAATCTCGCAATACCCCGGCGCAACCGTCACCAGCCGCGCGTCGATCGTCTTCATGAAGGTCTGGCGCGCGAAGCTCGCGCGTACCTTCGCATCCCAGTTCGGGTCGCGCGGTTTGAATTCTTCGCCCGCCATTGCCGTCCCTGCCCAATGCGCGGCGACCCTAGCGCAGGGCACGGGCGTGGGCGAGCGGCGGAGCGTTCAGGTCAGACGGTCGCGAAGCGCTGCTTCGGCAACTGCGCCTGGGTCGGGCGCTGCGGCAGCATCTCGTCGATGCGTTCCGGCTCGACCGGCGGCGAAAAGAGATAACCCTGCACCTGGTGGCAGCCGACCGCGCGGACGAAACGATGTTGCTCTGCGTTCTCTACGCCCTCTGCGGTCACGGCAAGCCCGAGCGCGCGACCGAGGCGCGTCACGCACTCCACGATGGCCGCGGCATCTTCGGTGATGCCGAGATTCTGCACAAAAGACTTGTCGATCTTGAGTTTGTCGACCGGAAAACGGCGCAGATAGCCGAGCGACGAGAAACCCGTGCCGAAGTCGTCGAGCGCAATCCGGATTCCCATGCGCCGCATCTCGGAGAGTTCGCCGAGTACCTCGCCCGTCGCGCCGAGCAGCATGCTTTCGGTGATTTCGATCTCGAGCCGGCGCGGATCGAAGCCCGTGTCGGCGAGCACCCGCGTCAGGCGTTCGGCGACATGCGGCTGGCGGAAATTCGAAGCCGAGAGATTGACGGCGAGCGACAGGCCCGGCCACTGCGAAGCATATTCGCAGGCGCGCCGCAGCACCCATTCGTCGAGCTTCACCACAAGGCCGGTCTGCTCGGCCACCGGGATGAACTCGGACGGCGGCACAATGCCGCGCTCCGGATGATTCCAGCGCACCAGCGCTTCGACGCCGACAATGCGCTCGCCGTCGGCCGCGAACAGCGGCTGAAAGCGCACGGCGAGCTCTTCGTTGACAAGCGCCCGCTGCAATTCGCGCTCGATGGCGCTGCGCTTGTGCAACACTTCTTCATAGCTCGTATCGAACAGGCGGTAGCCGCCGCGCGCTTCTGCTTTAGCGCGATAGAGCGCGATCTCCGCGCGGCGCATCAGTTGCTCCGCGTCGGTGCCATCTTCGGGCGCCACGGCGACGCCCATTGTGGCGGTTACATTCAGAACCTGCTCGCCCGCGGCGACATGCGCGCGCACGGCGTCGGATACCCGATGACAGATGGAGAAAATATCCTCGTTGTCGGCGCTCACCGGCATCAGCAGCGCGAATTCGTCGCCGCCGAAACGCACCGTCAGCCCGCTCGAACCGCCGATGGCGCTCAGCCGCTCGCCCATCGCGAACAGAACTTCGTCGCCGGTCGGATGGCCGAGCGTATCGTTGATGTCCTTGAAGTCATCGAGGTCGATCAGCACCAGCGCGAGCCGCTGGCTCGGCGTAACGTGCGACAGGCGCTCCGACAGCACGTCGAGCAACTGCACGCGGTTCGCAAGTCCCGTCAGCCGGTCGCGATAGGCGAGCTCGGTCGCGCGGCGCTCGCTATGGTCGAGACGCTCCGCCGTGCGGCGGACGTAAAGCAGAATGAGCGCCGTGACAGCGATGAGCAGCGCGACGATGGCTGCAAGCGCCGGCAAAAGACGCTGGAGCATGGTGCTGCCGGGCGTGCGCGGCGTCCACGTTACCCAGGCGGGCGCGTCCTTGGCGCCGAGCGGGACGTCCAGTGCAAGCTGATCGCTGTCCGGGCGACGCTCAGTCACCGTCAGATTGTCCGTGCCAAGCTCACGCGCGAGCTTGGCGAGCACGTCGCTGCCAAGGAATGCCGCCGAGACCGCGACCGCCGGCGAGTTTCGCTTTTCCTCCGCACGTCCAAGCGCAGGGATGATCGTCATGATGCCGAGCAAGGCGGGCCGTCCCTCGAGACGCCGGAAGGCGATCTCGACCGCGGACTCGGGCGGCGGTGCAAACGGCTTGCCGGCCGGCGTGCTGTCGGTGGAAGACTGGCGGAAGGCAAAGTCGACTGCATGAGCCTGCCGGACCGCGTGAACGAGCGGCGCGATCGTCTCATGGGTGGCACGGTAAGCGTCCGGCGCTACCATCTCCCCGTCCCGCGCGGCGTAAATGGGCTGGTCCGCGTGATTGAGGACATAGGTCCGGTGATGTCCGCTGGAATGGCGCAAACGCAGGCCGAGATAGCGGTGCATCCAGGCCGTGTCGCCGCTGCGCGCCGTCCGCTCGACCGCCTCGTCCCACCGCGAAAACGCACCGAGGTCGGCCCTCATGCGGTCCGCAAGTTCAACCAGTTCGCCCTGCGCCACGCGCATCTCGCGCGCCGCACTGTTTGAATCGACATGACGGGCAACGAGATAGGCAAAGCCAACGAGCGCGATGACGGCCGCGACAATCAACGCGCCGATCATCACGATCATCCGATCGCCCAGCCTTTGGCGTCGCACGATACTCGTCATGGACTCCGCCCCATTTCGGGCTAAATCCTAGAGATCAGGCGTTAATTCGCGCTCATTGGCCTCAGTGCTTCGCCTTTGACGGTGAAGGCGCACCGAAGGAGTTCGGTAAATTTTGAGCAAATGCGATCTCGTTCAGACGAAATCGGCATGACCGCAGCCCGAGCACGCCGCGTTCGGTAACGTCTGATCAACCCTGTTGGCCAGCCTGCTCAGCCGATGCCGAATGCGACGGTCGCAAAGGCAAGAAATATGAAGAAGCCGAATACGTCGGCGATCGTCAGCACAAACACACCCGATGCAATGGCCGGGTCGATCTTCATGCGGTCGACGAGGATCGGCACCGTGATGCCCACCGTCGTCCCGAAAATCACCGTGACGACCATGGCGCAGGACAGCACGAGCCCGATCGTGACGCTGCCGAAGGCGAAGCCCGCCGCGGCGCCGGCGAGGATCGCCAGCACGATCCCGTTCACCGTCCCGACCAGCGTCTCACGCGAAATGACGCGGGCCATATTGGAGCGGTTGAGCTCCTGCGTCGCGAGCGCGCGCACAGCGACGGCGAGCGCCTGCGTACCGGCATTGCCGCCGAGCGCCGCGTTGACCGGCATCAGGATTGCCACCGCAATCACGGCGGAGATCGTCGCCTCGAACCAGGCGATCACGCCCGCCGCGAGAAACGACGAAAACAGATTGAGCAGCAGCCACGGCAACCGCAGGCGAGCGGTGTCCATCACGCTATCGGAGAGATCCCCACCGCTCCGCACGCCCGCGAGCGCGCGCAAATCCTCTTCCGCCTCCTCTTCGATGACGTCGAGCACGTCGTCGGCGGTCAGCACGCCGACCAGCCTGTCGCCTTCGTCCACCACCGGCGCCGACACAAGATTGTAACGCTCGAAGCGCCGCGCGGCGTTCTCCTGGTCGTCATGCGCGCGCACGATCTGCAGGTCTTCGACCAGAATATCCGCGATCCGAACCGGCCGCATCGAGCGCAGCAAACGGTCGAGCCGCACCGCGCCGGTGAGCCGGCCATCCGGTTCGGCGACATAAAGTTCGTAGAATGAATCCGGCAGGTCGCGTGTCTCGCGCAGATGATCGATCACGTCGCCGACCGTCCAGTCCGGCGGAACGACGATGAATTCCGTCTGCATGAGACGGCCCGCGCTCTCTTCCGGGTAGCGCAGGCTGCGCTCAAGCGGCAGGCGTTCCAGCGCCGGCACATGGCGCAGAACTTCCTTTTGCTCTTGCGGCGACAGATCCTGGAGCAGGTAAACGGCGTCGTCGGAGTCGAGATCGCGCACGCCCTTGGCGACGGTCTCGGCCGGCAGCGCGTCGAGCATCTCCCCGCGTACGGACTCGTCGACTTCGGTCAGCGCCGTGAAGTCGAAATCTTCGCCGAGGAGCTCAATGAGTTGCGGGCGAAGCTCTGCATCGAGCGCCGCGATCAGCGCGCCGAGATCGGCTTCGTGGACGTCGCCCGCCAATTCCCGCAACCGCACGCGGTCACGCGCCTCGATCGCTTCCTGCACGGCGGCGAGAAATTCGCCGGAGACAACGCCGTCGGGATCGCGGAAATCGGGGACAGCCCGCGCGGCGGATGCGGCGACGGATTCGCTCATGGCGGCCTCGGGCGGATAGGGCGGAAAGACCCCGCCCTTCTAGGCATGTCGCACTGCGAAGGCAATTTCCACGCGTGCGCCGGAGACGCAGGCAAGTAGCCGAGCACCCCGACAACCGCGCGGTCCTGCGTTAGCCTGCGGTAGGGGAACGCGGGGTGGGACACTCATACATTCCGGCTGCAATCGCGGCTGCGCTGGCTTGCGCCGGCCCGGCGATGGCGGACGACTGCCTCAATCCCGACGCGCTCGGCACCGCGCGCACGCTCGCGGTCGATCCCGCCGTCTTCGGGAGCGTCGGCACGATGCAGTATCGCGGCACGCTCCCGCTTGAGCCCGGGGAGATCGTGCTCACCTTCGACGACGGACCAATGCTGCCGATGACCGCGAGCGTGGTCCGGTCGCTCCAAGAGGAATGCGTGCGCGCGACCTTCTTCGTCGTCGGCCGCCAGGCGCGCGCGTACCCTGCGGTCGTGCGGCGGATCGCCGAGGAAGGCCACTCCGTCGCCAATCACAGCGAGAACCATCACCTGACCGCGCTTCACGGTCCGCACGGCGTGCAGGAGCTGGACAAGGGCTTCGCGTCGATCCGCGCCGCGCTCGAACCCGCGGGCGTCGAGCCCGCGCCCTTTTTCCGCTTTCCGGGACTCCTCAACACACATGCGGTCGAGAGTCACGCGAAGGCGAAGAAGGTTTCGGTGATGAGCGCCGACTTCCTCGCCGATGACTGGACCGGCATCCGCCCCGAGCACATCATCGCGCGCGGCCTTGCGCGGCTCCGCGAAAAAGGCTCGGGGATTTTCCTGCTGCATGACGTGCAGCCGTCGCTGGCGCTCGCACTCCCGAAGCTCCTGCGCGAGCTGAAGGCGCGCGGTTACCGCATCGTCCACGTCGTGCCGGCGCCGGGCGCGGGCGCACCGCCCCCGCTCCCCGAAGAGCCGCTCGTCGCGGAAAAGAAAGCAGCACCGCCGCCGGTCCGCCGCGTGGCGGCACGCCCGGCGAAGGAGCCGGAGTCGGCCGAGCTTCTTCCGTTCGCTCGCTGGCGCAAGATGTTCGAGCAGCAGAACCAGCGTGCCGTTACGGCGGCCGCCTATCCCGGAAACGAAAACGGCGGCCACTGAGCCGCCGCTTTGGTCGTCCGGTTTTCCAAGAATGGTGCGGCCGAGAGGACTCGAACCTCCAAGGGTTGCCCCGCTAGCACCTCAAGCTAGTGTGTCTACCAATTCCACCACGGCCGCAGAAAGAAACGCGGGCTTCCCTTGGCCCGCGCGAGGCGCATGTAACAAATCGATGGCCCTGGCTCAAGGCCGGAAATCAGCGCAGATGCGGAGGCCGCGGCATCAGGTGGCTGACCGAGACGGCGATCCGGCCGGCATTGACCGTCACCACCCCTTTGGCGACCGGCATGTTGTTGGCCATGATGATGACCTCGTCGTCCTCGGTGGCGTCGAGCTCGATGATCGCCCCGCGGCCCATGCGCAAGAGCTGGTGGACGGGCATGAGGGTGGAACCCAGCACCACCGAAATGTCGCAGGCGACGTCGTCGATTGTGGCCATGGCTCCCCCTGCCGGCCTCGACTCGAGGCCCTAAAGCCCGGTCAGGACAGCATGTTTATGGTTAGCGAGAGATTAACGGCGCTCATGGTTCGAGACGCCCTGCGCCCTCATCCTGAGGAGCCCGCCGTCGCGACGCGACGACGGGCGTCTCGAAGGATGGGCGCAGGGCTCCTCACCATGAGGATGAATTCAGCGCCGGTGCAGCGTCCCGCCGTCGACGGTCAGCACCGTGCCGCTGACATAGGACGCCCGGTCCGAGGCGAGGAAGACCGCCGCGTCGGCGATCTCGCGCGGCTCCGCCGCCCGCCCCTGCGGCAGGTGCCTGAGATACTCCTGCCAGCGCGAGCGGTCGCCATGTTCACGCTCCGCGCGTGTCTCGAACAGCGTGCGCATCCGCCCGGTCGCCACCATGCCGGGATTGATCCCGACCACGCGCACCTTCTCGTCGAAGGATTTCGAGCCAAGCGCGCGGCTGAACGCCATGAGCGAAGCATTGCCAGCCGCACCCGCGATATAGCCGCCGTCCATGGTCTCGCCGCCGAGGCCGATGATGTTGATAATCACGCCGCCGCCCCGCGCCTTCATCGCCGGATAGACCGCGCGCGCGAGGTTGATATAGCCGAACACTTTCAGATCCCAGGCTTCGCGCCAGCGCTTCTCGTCGATGGTGAGGATGTCGCCGCCCGGAATCGCACCCGCATTGTTCATCAGGATGTCGAGGTCACCGACACTCGCCGCGAGCTGGCGGCAGGTGTCGCCGATACTGAGATCGGCGGGATGCGTCGTGACGTTCACGTTCCAGCGCGCGCGGATCGCCTCGCCCACGGCGTCGAGGTCTTTCTTCGTGCGCGCGGCGAGATGCAGATGCACGCCCTCCGAGGCGAGCGTCTCGGCAATCGCCTGCCCGATGCCCTTGGAGGCGCCCGTCACGAGCGCCGTTCTGCCTGCAAGGTCGAGATCCATGTGCCTGCTCCCCGTTCCGCGCGAGCCTTAGCCGATACGCGTCCGGCGCGCTATATAGGCCCCGATGACAACCGCCCGCGTCCTCGAACCGCCGCTCGCCGCGCCCTCAGGCCTCGCGCCCGTCGAATGGCGCGTGAGCACGGGACAAGTGCCCTATGATGAAGCGCTCGCCGGGATGGAGCGTCGTATCGCTGCGATCATCGCGAGCGATGCACCGGAACTGGTGTGGCTGCTCGAACATCCGCCGCTCTTTACAAGCGGCACCGGCACGCGCGCCGACGACCTCGCGGGCACAAACCGCTTTCCATTGTTCGAAACCGGGCGCGGCGGTCGCCTCACCTATCACGGGCCCGGCCAGCGCGTGGCTTACGTGATGCTCGACCTGCGCGAGCGCGGCCAGGACCTGCGCCGCTACGTGGCCGCGCTCGAGGAATGGATTATCGCAACGCTCGCCGATTTCAACGTGCAGGGCGAGCGGCGCGAGGACCGCGTCGGCGTCTGGGTACAGCGGCCGGAACGCGGCGCGGGACACGAAGACAAGATTGCCGCCATCGGGGTGCGCGTGAAGAAGTGGGTCACGCTGCATGGAATCTCACTCAACGTCGCGCCGGACCTCACCCACTATGACGGCATCATGGCCTGCGGCGTCGCCGATCTGCGGCAGGGCGTGACCAGCCTGCGCGATCTCGGCGTCAAGACCTCGATGGCCGATGTGGACGCGGCTCTTCGCGCGAATTTCGACAAGATCTTTACTCGATAGCGCCGAGCGGACGCGCCACGTCTTCCAGCGGACGCCGTTCGGCCGCGATCCCCCAGCGCCACATCACGCCGGCCGCCGCGATCATCAACGTGGCACCGAGCAGGTAGCCGGCGAACAGACTCATGCGTGAGCCGGTGTCGATGAGAACACCAAAGAGCCACGGGCCGAGGACACCGCCGATGCCGGTGCCGACCGCATAAAAGAACGCGATCGCAAACGCTCGCAATTCGAGCGGGAACGTTTCGCTGACGGTCAGGTAAGCGGAGCTCGCCGCCGCCGACGCGAAAAAGAAAATCACCATCCACGCGACGGTTTGCGCTTCCGCCGAAAGCAGTTCCTGCGCGAACAGCCAGCCGGTGCCGGCGAGCAGCACGCCCGACATCAGATAGGTGAAGACGATCATCGGCCGGCGGCCGAGCGTGTCGAAGAACCGGCCGAGAAACACCGGCCCGAGGAAATTGCCGGCGGCGAACGGCAGGATGTACCAGCCGACCTCGCCGCTCGGGATGCCGTAGAAATCCGTCAGCACCAGCGCATAGGTGAAGAAGATCGCGTTATAGAAAAACGCCTGCGCGCCCATGAGCGCGAGGCCGACCATGGTGCGCTGCGTCTGCGCGCGGAACAGATGCCGCGCGACGTCGCCGAGCGGCGTATAGCGCCGCGCCCGCATCCGGATGCGCGGACCCTCGACCGGCGGCAGGATGTGACCTTCGCGCTGCATCTTCGCTTCAATGCCGGCAACGATTTTCTCCGCCTGTTCGGGGTGGCCGTGGGTGATCAGCCAGCGCGGGCTCTCCGGCAGCCAGAAGCGCATGAAGAAAATGACGACGCCGAGCGCGCCGCCAATGAAGAACGCGAGCCGCCAGCCGAACTCGGGATCGACGACGGCGGGATTGAGCAGGATGATCGACGCTCCCGCTCCGATCGCTGCGCCGATCCAGAAACTCCCATTGATGACTAAATCCGTCCAGCCGCGTACGCGCGCCGGGATCAATTCCTGAATGGTGGAGTTGATCGCCGCATACTCGCCGCCGATCCCCGCGCCCGTGAGAAAGCGAAAGAGCGCGAAGCTCAGGAAATTCCACGAGAAGGCGGTCGCGACCGTCGCTGTCGCGTAAACCGCGACCGTGATGAAGAACAGCGTCTTGCGGCCAAGCCGGTCGGTAAGCCAGCCGAAGAACAGCGCGCCGACAACCGCGCCCGCGATATAGACGCTGGCCGCGAGCCCCACCTCGATGCTGGTCAGCCGCAAGGCCGGGCTGTCGCGCAACGCGCCGGCGAGCGCGCCCGCGAGCGTCACTTCCAGTCCGTCCAGAATCCAGGTGATGCCAAGCGCGGCAACGACAAGTGTGTGGAAGCGTCCCCAGGGCAAGCGGTCGAGGCGCGCGGGAATATCGGTCTCAAAGTCCGCGCTGCCCGCGCCCGTCTCGCGCCGCGCCATCGCCGGCGGCCTCTAAAATCCCTCGTCCGTATTCTTGTACGCGGGCCTGCGCTCGAGTGGCGGGATCGACCCGTCCGGATGCTCGCGCGCGTTCGCCTCGGGCTGCCGCGCATCGCCAAAACGCGCATCGGGCTCGCCCTGCGCGATCTCGCGCGGCTCTTTTGGTCCCGGCGCTTTCGGCTTGTTCGAGGGCCGCCGCAGGCCAATGCGGCCGGCGGGCTGCGCGGGGATCGGCTCCTGCATGTTGCGGGCGGACGCGGACGGACTGCTCACGGGCTCGGCTCTCCTCGGTCTGGTGCTCTTCCTCTTCGGCTTTGCCCGTTTCTTTGTTTTTGCCTTGGCCGTGCGGACTTTGGCGCGCTTCGCCGTGCGCTTCTTGGCTTTCGACTTTCGCGTTTTCGCGCGTGCCGCTCTGCGTGCCATTGGAAGCTCGCTTCTCAGGAGTTCAGGACGACCCCGCCGTTTGGATGCAGCACCTGGCCGCTGATGTAGCTGGCCTCGGGACTCGCGAGGAACACATAGGATGGCGCCACTTCATTCGGCTGCCCGGCGCGGTCCATCTCCGTGCTCGACCCGTGCTGCGCGACCTTTTCGGCGTCGAACGATGCCGGAATAAGCGGCGTCCAGATCGGACCGGGCGCCACCGCATTGACGCGAATGCCCTTGTCGACCAGCGCGAGCGACACCGAGCGGGTGAAGGCGACAATCGCGCCCTTGGTAGCCGCGTAATCGAGCAGCGTCTTGTGGCCGCGATAGGCGACGATGGACGCCGTGTTGATGATGCTCGCCCCGCGCTTCATGTGCGGCAGCGCAAATTTTGTCATGTAGAAACAGCTATAGATGTTGGTGCGGAAGGTACGGTCGATCTGTTTCGAGTCGATCTTCGACAGATCGTCCGTCTCGTGCTGCTCGGCTGCATTGTTGACGAGGATGTCGATCCCGCCAAATTCCTCGACCACCTGCTCGATCGCACGGCGGCAGAAGTCTTCGTCGCCGACGTCGCCCGCGATCTTGATCGCGCTCGCTCCCTCTTCTTCCACGAGCCTCGCGGTTTCGTCCGCGTCCTTGTGCTCTTCGAGATAAAGAATGGCGATGTCGGCGCCTTCGCGCGCCATCGCGAGCGCAACCGCGCGGCCGATCCCGCTATCGCCGCCGGTGATCACGGCGATCTTTCCTTCGAGCCGGCCCGAGCCCTTGACGACGGGCTCGTATTTCGGCCGCGGTCGCATTTCGCTTTCGCGGCCCGGCTGACGGCGCTGTTCTTGCGGAGGCTGAAGAGGTTCGGACACGGAGTCACTCGCGGCTTGTCTAACCGCAACGTCCGATCCCGGCCCTTGTTCCCGTTGGCTTTTCGACACGGCCCGCCCCGAGCCGGGCGTCATGCACCCGGTCTTGTTGCAGGTCATCGTGCCAGTGAAGGGGGAAAATTCCCTGAAGGAACTTGCTTAAGCAGTCGGCAAGGTCAGAAAGCCCTTGCGGCCCAAAAGCTCGACGGCATCGGCATTTTCGACATTCACCGTTTCGACGCGCGACGCCGGCGGACCGCGCCGCGCAGCCGCGATCAGCGCCTCGACCTGATCGGCCGGACCGGCGACGAGTGCTTCCACGGTTCCGTCGCGCCGGTTGCGCACCCATCCGTCGAGCGCGAGCAGATTTGCCTCGTCCTCCACGAACGCGCGGAAGCCGACGCCCTGCACGCGGCCCGTCACGAGCAGCCGCACCACGCGCCGGTTCATGGCAGAACCATCTCCTTGTCGATGGACTGGAGATAGTCGCCGGGCAGTGACCAGTCGCGCGCGGCCGACAGCACGAGATCGCGATACTGCGCGCGCGGCTTGCCCGGCCGCGCGTCGTTCGCGACATAGACGAGCGCCTTTAGAAGTTTGTTGTCCCAATGCACCGGCAGCAGCGCATGCTGATAAAGCCCGTCGCCGATCGCCTCATAGGCGTCGAGCGACACAAGATCGCGCGCCGCGATCCGCCACAGCACGCCATGCACGACCGAATTGCGCTTGCGCGCAATCGAACCGTAACCGCCATGCGCGATGAAGAAGCGATGGTCTTTCAGAAGTGCCGGTCCAAGCGCCTCCGCACGCGGGCAGAGCTTCGCCATATGCAGGCGGTCCATATTGGAGCCGTAGGCGAAGTAGTGGCGCATGATCGACCTCGTCATCCCGGCCGAGCGCGAAGCGCCAGAGCCGGGATCGTTCTCAATTAGCAGACGGTCCCGGCTCGCGCCGCGCCTGCGGCGCGGCTTGGCCGGGACGACAACTACTGAAACTCCACAATCGCGGCGTCCACGGCGACGCTCTCGCCGGGCTTTACATGCACCGTTTTCACCTTGCCGTCGTGTTCGGCGCGCAGCACGTTTTCCATCTTCATCGCTTCCACGACCGCGATGGCTTCGCCTGCCTGCACGTCCTGCCCCGGCTTCACGGCAATGGAGAGCACAAGCCCCGGCATCGGACTCTTCACGACCTTGCCGGAGTCCGCCAACTTCTTTTCAGGCATCAGCCGGGCAAGGGCCGCCTCGCGCGCCGTATAGACATAGATTTTCTCGCGTGTCCCGCGATGGCTGAGCATAAAGCCGTTCGCCATCGGCCGCGCATGAACCGCCGTTTCCTTGCCGTCCACCAGTCCGCGCCACACCGGCTCGCCCGGCTTCCAGTGCGATTGCAGCACGAGCGTGCGCGTCTTGCCCTTGTCCTGCGCGATGCGCACGGCAAAGGCATCCTCCTGCCGCAGCACTTCTAGGTCGATTTCCCGGTCGCCGACACGCACCACGCGGTTCTTCTCGCGCGTCACGAGCCGCCCGGTAAGTTGGCCCGAGATGCGGCGCTTGCGCTCGCCGTAAACGTGGTCGAGCGCCGCGCCCACCGCCGCGAGCGTCAGCAGTTCGTCGCCCTCGGGCTTCACGCCATGAAAACCGCCGGGAAATTCCTCCGCGATGAAGCCGGTCGAGAGCGCGCCTTTGCGGAAGCGCTCCGACTGCATGACGGCGGCGAGGAACGGCACGTTGTGCTCGACACCCTCCACAGCAAAGCCGTCGAGCGCCTCGCTCATGGCGTCGATGGCTTTGAGCCGGTCGGCGGCGTGCGTGACGAGCTTCGCCGCCATCGGATCGTAAAACATCGAAATCTCGTCGCCCTCGACCACGCCCGTATCGACGCGCACGGTCGCACCCCCGCGCGTGCCTTCCTCCGGCGGCCGGTAGCGCACGAGCCGTCCGGTCGACGGCAGGAAACCGCGAAACGGGTCTTCGGCATAGATACGGGACTCGACCGCCCAGCCATTGCGCCTCACGTCGCTCTGCTTGATAGAAAGCTTTTCTCCCGCCGCGACGCGGATCATCTGCTCAACGAGATCGATGCCCGTAACCAACTCCGTGACCGGATGCTCGACTTGGAGCCGCGTATTCATTTCGAGGAAGAAGAAGCTCTTGTCCTGCCCCGCGACGAACTCGACGGTGCCCGCGCTGTCGTAGTTGACCGCCTTCGCGAGCGCGACGGCCTGCGCGCCCATCGCCGCGCGCGTTTTCTCGTCGAGCAGCGGCGACGGCGACTCCTCGACAACCTTCTGGTTGCGGCGCTGGATCGAGCATTCGCGTTCGTTCAGGTGGATGATGTTGCCATGCTTGTCACCCAGCACTTGGATTTCGATGTGGCGCGGGTTGACAATGAACTTTTCGATGAAGACGCGGTCGTCGCCGAACGAGGACTTCGCCTCGGACTTCGCGCGCGCGAACCCCTCCGCCACTTCCGCCGCACTCGTGGCGATGCGCATGCCCTTGCCGCCGCCGCCCGCCGACGCCTTGATCATGACGGGATAGCCGATCTCGTTCGCGATTTTCACGGCATGCTTGTCGTCCTCGATCACGCCGAGGAAACCGGGCACGGTCGAGACCTTGGCGTTGGCGGCCGCTTTCTTGCTCTCGATCTTGTCGCCCATCGCCTCGATGGCGTGAATATTGGGGCCGATGAAAGCAATGCCGGCCTGCTCCAGCGCGCGTGCGAACTCCGCCCGCTCCGACAGGAAGCCATAGCCTGGATGCGCGGCTTCCGCGCCCGTGCGTTGGCACGCGTCCACGATCTTGTCGAGGACGAGGTAGGATTGTGCGGCAGCCGCCGGCCCGATCGCCACCGCCTCGTCGGCCATGCGGACATGCTGCGCATTCGCGTCGGCATCGGAATAGACCGCGACGGTCGCGATCCCCATGCGCTTCGCGGTCTTCATCACCCGGCAGGCGATCTCACCGCGGTTCGCGATCAGGATTTTCTTGAACATGCCCGGCCCGGTTGACTGAAAAACAGACGTCTAGGATTTGCGGGGGCGAGCCAGAAAGTCAATCGAACGTCACATCCCGAGCAGGAACGGGATCGAAACGGCCGCCGCGATCAGCGGGACAGCCATACCGGCGGCCAGCGGCAGCGCATAGCTCCGGCCCGCAATTGCCTGGCCGAATATGATCTTGAACAGGCTGTTCGAGGCGCTCGCCACAACAACGGCGAAGCCGGCGACGGCGGGGTCGAGCGCGCGCTGCCCGAGTTGCGACATCGAATAGGCGATGGAGTCGGTATCGGCGATACCGGCGATGAAGGACGCAGCGAGCGCGCCGGCAGAGCCGAAATATTCCGTGGCGCCGCCACTCACGAACTTCACGACGGCAAGGATTGCCGCCAGCGCCAGCACCTCGCGCAGCGAGAACGGATTGCGCAGATTGAGCGTGCCTTTCGATTTCGAGCCCAGCTTATTGCGGGCGAGCCAGTACGCCATCGCCAGCGAGACGATCGCACCGATCAGGAGCGGCGGCGCGGCATAAAACGCGACCGTCATGTTGAGGACGGCCACAAGGACGATGGAGCGCAGGAAGGAAACGCCGGTCGCAAGCGTCGTGCTGGCAGCGAGCAGTTGCGGATCGGCCTCGCCCTTCTCCGCGCGTCGAGCCGAAGTAAGATTGACCGCAGTTGAGGAAACCACGCCGCCCGCGGCGGCGGCGATCAGCACGCCCTGCCCGGCGCCGAAGCGCTTCATCGCCACATAGCCAAGGAAGGAGACGCCCGCGAGAACGACCGCGAGCAGCCAGACCTGCCGGAAATTGATCCCGCCAAACGGACCGTAGTCCTCGTCGGGGATGATCGGCAAGGCGATGAATGTCATCGCCGCGAGCACAATCGCCGAGCGCAGCTCCGGCCAGGTCGTGCGCGCGAGCACGCCGTGCATGCCCTCACGCGCGGCGAGCACGCCGACCATCGCAACGGCTGCGGCCGCCGCGACGACCTCGTCGCCGAACAGAACATAGACACCGAGCGCAAAGGTCGCGAGCGCCGCCACCACCGTCGTGGCGCCGAAGGACTTCTCGTGCTCCAGCTCACGCATCCGGTAGACCGCAAACACCGCGGAGAACACCGCGAACCCCACGGCGATCATGATTGCTGCGGCGACAGGTTCAGCCAGCTCTTTCGCAATTGCGCCGACGACGCCGCCAAGCAGACCGATAAGCGTGAACGTGCGGATCCCGGCCGTGCGCATGCCGGGATCCGACTTGCGCTCACGCCAGCCGCGCTCGACCCCGACAAGAAGGCCGATTGCGGTCGCAATCGCGAGATGTTGCAGGACTTCAAAATCCAAGGGCAGCCCCGGCAGCGATGGTTCAATCTAACCGGAGCGCCCGGCGCGCGGAAGAAGCGATCCTAGCGGACTTCCACCTTCACCTGGATATTCGCGCAGGCGGATTTTTCACCGTCCTGCCGGCAGAAGGCAAAGGCGAAAGAGTCCGGTCCCCGGTAGCCCGGATTGGAACGATAATAGGCGCCCGAAGTTCCGTGCACCCGCACGCCGCCATAGAGCGGATGCGCGGTGATCTCATTCACATCGATGACGACCTTGTTGCGCAGCGGAAACTGGACGCGGCAGTCCTTCCCGCTCGTCACCATCATGCGAACGATCTGCTCGGCGTTGAATTGCGCGTTGTTGCGGTAGATCACGCACTCGCCCGCAGTTGCAGGCAACGCGCCAAATACAATACACGCACCCGCAATGGCCCAAAGCGCGCGCACCATACTCACGCCGCCTGAATCATCATCGAGCCCGCATTCTCCGTGAGCGCCGTGAAGAATTCCAGGAGCTCAAACTCGACCGCGGTCGGCCGACCGTCGCGCATGATGCGCGTCGCAAGCCATGCCGTTTCTTCCGGGCCGAGCGGCGCGGCCTGCCCTTCGCCACGCGGAAAGTCCGACTGTCGGGAAAGCGCAACGCCGCGCAGCGGCACCGCATGCTGCGTCTCGGCGATCAGGTGATGCGCCACCGCCTTGAAAAACAGATCGTCGAAGTCGGTGTCGTTCGCGCCGCTCGCGCTCAAGTCGTGCAAGTCGAACAGCGCCTCGGCCTCCTCGCGCGTCACCGCGCGCGTGCTGTAGCCCGCGCAGCCCAGAACAATGCGACGCACCAGCGCGGCCGTGTCGGAATCGATCGTACGGTTGAAGGAGAGCCGCACACTGCTGGCCGGACGCCTGCGCGCGATCACCGCCGACCGCACCTGGCGGATCGCAAAGGCAACCAGCGCCGGTGGCACATCCTGCGCCGTCTCAATCAGATGCAGCAGCACTGCGAAGCCGCTCGCGGTCACGGTGTGACGCCCCTTGCGAAGCGTCGCCATGAGCCAGGAGGACTTTTCAAAATCCACGACATCGAATGGCGGCTGCCGCCGCACGAGATGGTCGGCCACGCTCGCGGCAAAAAAGTCGGTCCATCCCGGAGTCGCTTCCGTCAGCGTCCGGTCGAAGGCGACCAGTTCTTCCGCTTCTTCACGGGTGCCAATGCCGTCCGCATAGACGTCTTGCAGCAGTGCGAGGACATCCGCGGCGTCGATCGGCCTGCCTCCCGCGTTGGTCAGCCCAGCCGTGCGCGGATCGAATAGTCCCATTGACGTCCCCCGAAACCCTGCGCCAGCCTGCGGCTTTTATGGTTACTATTTGACTAATGGGTTCCATGCGCCGCGGGCATATCCCCGCTATTGCGGCTCCGCGGCCACAGTCCTAGTTCGGGGCGGGCGGCAGGAGAGAGTTATGGCAGGCAACGGCAGCGCACCGGGCAAGACCGCCGGTATCCACCACATCACCGCGATCGCGGGCGAACCCAAGCGGCACGTCGCGTTTTACCGGGACCTCCTGGGCCTGCGAATGGTCAAGCGCACCGTCAATTTCGACGACCCCACCACCTGGCACCTCTACTATGGCGACGAGACCGGCACACCCGGCACGGCGCTCACCTTCTTCGTCTGGAATCAGTTGCCGTCCGGCCGGCACGGATCGGGCGAGCCGCAGGAGATCGCCTTTAGCGTTCCTGAATCGAGTTTAGCGTTCTGGCGCAAGCGACTCGCTGACAAGGGAATTGCGACCAAAGACGCCGCCCGCTTCGGTGAACAGGTCCTCGCGTTTGTGGATGCCGACGGCCACAAGCTTGAGATCGTCGGCGCGAAGGGGGCGGAATCGATTCCGGGCTGGTCGAACGGCGACGTGCCCTCCGAACACGCGATTCGCGGTTTTCACGGCATCACGCTCGAAGTGACCAATCCGGCCCTCACCGCACGCGTGCTGAATCAGGTCTTCGGTTTCGAGCCCGACGGCACCGAGGGCGACCGTCACCGCTTCCGCTCCGGCGACGGCGCGATCGGCAATGTCGTTGATTTGCGCGTGACCCCGAATGCTCCGCGCGCAACGCAAGGCACGGGCACCGTGCATCACGTCGCATTCCGCGCCGCCGGCGACGAACAGGAAATGGAATTCCGCAAGCGCGCGCTCGAAATCGGTCTGCGCCCCACCGACCAGGTGCCGCGCCACTATTTTCGGTCGGTCTATTTCCGGGAGCCGAACGGCGTGCTGTTCGAAGTGGCGACCGACGATCCGGGCTTCACGGTCGACGAGCCGAAGGAAAAGCTCGGCAAGCAACTCCTGCTGCCGCCCTGGTACGAACAGCAGCGGAAGCAGATCGAAGCCGTCCTGCCCCCACTCGAATAGCTGAGAACGTATCACATGAACTGCATGTGGTACGTCTGACCAGACTGGCCGCCCCTGTAAATTGGCCTATATGAAAGGGGCGGTCGCCCCCGCGGCCGAACGCAGGGAGATTCCCATGGCATTAGCGCTTGGCGACACCGCGCCCGATTTCGAGGCGCAGACGACCGAAGGCAAAATCAGCTTCCACGACTGGATCGGCGACAAATGGGCGGTGCTCTTTTCGCATCCGAAGGATTTCACGCCGGTCTGCACCACCGAGCTCGGCTACATGGCGCGCATCAAGCCGGAATTCGACAAGCGCGGCGTGAAGATCATCGGTCTCTCCGTCGACCCGGTCGACAATCACGCCAAATGGGCGAAGGACATCGAGGAGACGCAGGGCTTCGGACCGAACTATCCGATGATCGGCGATACCGACCTCTCGATCTCGAAGGCTTGGGGCATGCTCCCCGCCGACGCCGGCAACACGTCGGAAGGCCGCACCGCGGCGGCGAACCAGACCGTGCGCAACGTCTTCGTCATCGGCCCGGACAAGAAGATCAAGCTCATCCTCGTCTATCCGATGACTACCGGCCGCAACTTCGATGAAGTGTTGCGCGTGATCGACAGCCTCCAGCTCACCGCGAAGCACAAGGTCGCTACACCCGCGCAATGGAAGCAGGGCGAAGATGTCATCATCGCGGGCTCGGTCACCGACGACGATGCGAAGAAGACCTATCCGAACGGATGGAAGTCGCCGAAGCCCTATATTCGTATCGTGCCACAGCCGCGTTGACCGACGGACAATAAAAATGGACGTCATGGCCGGGCTTGTCACCCAAGTCGGATTTATCCGACTTGGGCAATATTCAATGGCAACTCGGCTAAAGCCGAGTTGCGTGCCATCCACGTCTTGCGACAATCGTCGGCCTGTAAGACGTGGATGCCCGCGACGAGCGCCGGCATGACGAGGAATACATGACCGACGGCGGAACCGACCTCGGCTTTATTCACCGCTTCGTGCCCGCCGAAGCGGAAGGGAAGACTCCGCTGTTGCTCCTGCATGGCACCGGCGGCAATGAAAGCGATCTCATTCCGGTCGGCCTGCAACTGTCGCCGGGTGCGGCGCTCCTGTCGCCGCGCGGCAAGATTCTGGAGAACGGCATGCCGCGCTTCTTCAAGCGCCGCGCGGAAGGCATCTTCGACATCGACGACCTGAACGCCCGCACCGCCGAGCTAGGTAATTTTCTCGACGCGTCGCGCAAGCAGTATGGAATAGCAAAGCCCATTGCCGTCGGCTTCTCGAACGGCGCCAATGTCGCGTGGTCGCTGATGCTCACGCGCCCGGACGCACTCGCGGGCGCGATCCTCTTGCGTGGCATGTTGCCCTTCGATCCACCGCAGAAACCGGCGCTGAATGGCACGCCGGTGCTGATCGTCAACGGCAGCATGGACCCGATCGTCTCCGCCGATGTCCATCGAAAGCTCGCCGACACGCTGCGCGGACTCGGGGCTGACGTGCGCTATGAAGTCCTTCCCGCCAGTCATCAGTTGACGCGGCAGGATCTCGCCATCGCGGCCGAATGGCTCAACGTACGATAACTTCGGCGTTATCGCCCTTTGGCGAAGACGCCTCGGCATCCCACCTGTGAGCGCACCAGCATTTGCAGAAGGGACGCCCCATGAAATCCGCTTTGCTCGCGCTCGCCCTTGCCACTGGCCTCGCCGCAAGTCCGGCGCTCGCTCAGGAATTCAAGGTCAGCGAGCAGCAGGCCCGCCAGATCGCCTCCGACCGCGGCGTCGTGAAGTTCAGCGAGATCGAGCGGGACGACGGCAAGTGGGAAATCGAAGGCCGCGACAAGGACGGTCGCAAGATCGAGATCGACATCCATGGCCAAAGCGGCGAAGTCGTGAAGTTCGAACGCGACTGATCGCGGCCCACTGTCTCTTTTCGAACGGCGCGGGAATTCCCCGCGCCGTTTTGCATTGCCCGGCACGCCTCGCTCTGGCACCAAAGGGCGATCAGCGAGCGGAGGAAGCCCATGGACGTGCGTGCGGCGGTGGCGGTGGCGGCAGGCAAGCCGCTTGAGGTGACGACGGTTCAGCTCGAAGGCCCGAAGGCCGGCGAGGTCATGGTGGAGCTCAAGGCCACCGGCATCTGCCACACCGACGAATTCACGCTCTCCGGCGCCGACCCAGAAGGCATCTTCCCCTCGATCCTTGGTCATGAAGGTGCGGGCATCATTGTCGATATCGGTCCCGGCGTCACGAGCGTGAAGAAGGGCGATCACGTCATCCCGCTCTACACGCCCGAATGCCGACAGTGTCCTTCGTGCCTGTCGCGCAAGACCAACCTCTGCACCGCGATCCGCGCCACGCAGGGCCAGGGCCTGATGCCCGACGGCACCTCGCGCTTCTCGCTCGAAGGCAAGAAGCTGCACCACTACATGGGCACCTCGACCTTCGCGAATTTCACCGTGCTGCCGGAGATCGCGGTGGCGAAGGTTCGCGAGGACGCGCCCTTCGACAAGATTTGCTACATCGGCTGTGGCGTCACCACCGGCATCGGGGCGGTACTGAACACCGCGAAGGTCACGCCCGGCGCGAAAGCGATTGTCTTCGGCCTTGGCGGCATCGGCTTGAATGTGATTCAGGGCCTGCGGCTCGCGAACGCCGACATGATCATCGGCGTCGACATCAATCCCGACCGCAAGGCATGGGGCGAGCGCTTCGGCATGACGCATTTCGTCAACTCGAAGGAAGCCGGCAAGGACCTCGTCCCGCATCTCGTCAACATGACCAAGACGCCCGCCGATCAAATCGGCGGGGCGGACTACACCTTCGACTGCACCGGCAATATTCAGGTGATGCGCGCGGCCCTTGAGAGCTGCCATCGCGGCTGGGGCGAGAGCATCATCGTCGGCGTCGCGCCCGCGGGCGCGGAAATTTCCACCCGCCCCTTCCAGCTCGTCACCGGCCGCGTCTGGAAAGGCACCGCCTTCGGCGGCGCCAGAGGCCGCACCGATGTGCCGAAAATCGTCGACTGGTACATGGACAAGAAAATCGAGATCGACCCGATGATCACCCACACGATGCCGCTCAGCGACATCAACAAGGGCTTCGATCTCATGCACAAGGGCGAGTCGATCCGCAGCGTCGTGCTGTTCTGAGCGCATGGAACCCGCGCTCACTGGCGTGCGTTTTCTCGCGCTGGAGCGCCCATGCTGGAATACATCACGACCGAGCTACTTCTTTACATGCTGCTCGGCCTCGCGGCGCAGCTCGTCGATGGCGCGCTCGGCATGGCCTACGGCCTCATCGTCACCTCGGTGCTGCTCGCGACTGGCCAACCGCCTGCCGTCGCGAGCGCCAGCGTTCACGCCGCGGAAGTCGTCACCACCGGCCTCGCCGGCGGCTCGCACGTTTGGCACAAGAATATCGACTGGAAATTGTTCTTTCGGCTGGCGCCCGCGGGCGTTATCGGCGGCGCACTCGGCGCTTATGTGCTGGTCGGCCTGCCCGAAACCTGGGTAAAGATTTTCGTCAGCCTCTATCTGTTCGCGCTGACCGTCATCATCACCCGCCGCGTGCTTACGGAGCCGAAAAATTCGAAGAAGCGACATCGGCGGCCCGGCAAGGAAATGCAGGTCATTCCCATCGGCGGCGCGGGCGGCTTTTTCGACGCCATCGGCGGCGGCGGCTGGGGACCGATCGTGACCTCGACGCTGATCGTGCGCGGCGATCACCCTCGTCAGAGCATCGGCTCGTCGTCGCTCTCGGAATTCTTCGTCACGATCGCCGTCTCGGCCGCGTTGTTCGTTTCCCTCGATTTCATGAAGTATCTGGAGATCGTCGTCGGCCTCATCATCGGCGGCGCCATCGGCGCGCCCTTCGCGGGCTGGTTCAGCAAGATCATCCCCATGCGCTGGCTGATGATTCTGGTGGCCGTCGTCATCGCAATCCTGGCCTGCGCCAATATCGGCCAGATCGTCTACGGCTACCTCACCTGATGGTTCGTCCTGCGGAACGCGAGCCGCTAGCCCCTCCTCCGGCCCCCGCGGTATGATTGCGCAATCACCGTCTGGAGGTTGCCGTGTCGATCGAAGGCGTGAAGAAATTCCTCGAAGGCGATCAATCGCACTTCTCGCGGCACATCGGCCTCAAGATCACTTCGTACTCGCCGGAAAAGATCGAAGGCGAGATTGAGACCGGCCCGCATCACTCGAACCGCGCCGGCTTGATGCACGGCGGCGCGATCATGACCATGGCGGACACGATGGGCGGACTCGGCACCACCGCCAACCTTCCCGAAGGCTCCGCCACCGTCACGATCGAAAGCAAGACCAACTTCTTCTCCGGCATCCCGATCGGCGACATCGCGCGCGCGGAGTGCACGCCGCTCCATCGCGGCCGCACGACGATGGTCTGGCAGACGCGGATCACGCGCGGCGACGGCAAGCTCGCGGCGATTGTCACCCAGACGCAGCTTGTGATCGCGCCGGGCGAGCGCCCGACAGGCGGAAAGAAATAGAACCTACGCGCGCGGCGCGGAATTCCAGTTCACGAGAAACACGCCCGCCCCGCACGCGACCATGCCCGTAAGCGCAAGCGGCTCGAGTTTCTCGCCGAACAGGAGGTACGACATCAGCGCGGTGACAGGCGGCACGAGGTAAAACAGACTGACGAGCCTCGTCGCGGTGGTGCGCCGGATCAGCCAGTAAAACAGGTAGATCGCGCCCCATGACAGGACGAGGCTGAGCCAGCCGAGCGCGAAGATGAATTCTCCCGTCCACTGCACATCGCGCGTCTCGAACACCAGCGCGCCGACACCGCAGAATACGAGCGCCGCCGCATATTGCACCGGCATCGTGCCGCGCAGGTCGCCGCCGCCATATCGTTTCTGGTAGAGCGTGCCGACCGTCACGCCAGTCAGCGCAATGGTGATCGTCACCCAGGCGAGCCACGACGACTGTCCGTCGCCGAAGCGCCCCTCGACGACGAAATAGACGCCGATCAGGCCAAGCACGAGCCCGGCCCATTGCAACGGCCGCACCACTTCGCCGATCCAGCGGCTCGCAAGTGTCGAGGTCAGGATCGGCTGCAAGCCGACCATGAGCGCCGCAATCCCCGCCGGCATCCCGCGGTGGATCGCAATGAAGACGCCCGAGAGATACAGCCCGTGCAGCAGGATGCCGCTGACGATGTTGTGCCCGATCGCCGCCCCGCGCGGCCACTCAGCGCGCACGGCGAGCGCGAACAGCGCAAGCATCGGGAAGACCACGCCGAAGCGCAGCGTGAGAAACGTCAGCGGCTCCGCATAGGGCAGCCCGAATTTCGCGCCGATAAAGCCCGTGCTCCACAGCAGCACGAATCCCGCCGGCGCAAGCGCAATGGCGAGGTCTTCCGGCCGTCGCTCCGCAGGCTGACTCATGCGCAGCCTTGTGGCGAAGCGCACGCAACTTGTACATGTGTGGCCACACATGCGGCCCATGCACAGGCCACGCTTCGCCGGGGTCGACGCCTGTGCCGCGACCGTTTAAGCATCGACGCGGCGCCGCAGGGCGCCGTTCGTATGCGGGCTGAAGCCCCGCCGCCTCAGGAAGGACGCGCCTGTGATCGACCTCTACACCTGGACCACGCCCAACGGCCGCAAGGTCTCCATCGCCCTTGAAGAGATGGGCATGCCCTACGAAACGCATGCCGTGGACATCGGCAAGGACGAGCAGTTCAAG